>UMGV01012676.1_pt1 | contig 94029 bp, 67 predicted proteins | sample 1965361 | NCBI WGS metagenome assembly UMGV01 (sample SAMEA4836081, study PRJEB28245) | human gut metagenome | biome: gut microbiome; material: fecal sample | place: Denmark | collected 2008
AAAGTAGGGGCGGGGTTCATCCCCGCCCTAACCCCGCAAAAAAAATATAAAAGACATGCGGCACCGTAAACAGGGCAATACTACCAAAACGAAGAGGACGCCAACCGCCGAAATGAATTCGCTTCTATATAACTAACCTTGTTATATCAACAACTTGTTATCGCTAAAGAGCGATATGGCAGCTGAATAGTTACTTTGCTTCCTGATTTCAAGTATAAGTGCCATCAATAAGCATCCGCAGAATGGCATAGACACATGCTTGTTCGGTATGGGCTTGCCACATCTGTGACAAAACACAGAGATGATAACATGAAAAGCCGTTTTGACTTTGCAACGGACCTGGTATTGCAAGAATAAAGAAGAGGGGGTGTCAACGCAGCGTTGACACCCCCTCTTGTAGGTTTATGCGGCTTAGCCTGTGTTGCGGGCTGCCGTTACTTGGTTTCAATCTCTTCCTTCATGTCGAGATACTCACCCTTTGCGTCGTAGAACTCATATTGCAGGAAGGCGAGTTTCTGGGAAGGAATGATGTGCACACCGAATCCGTATTTCATCTGCCACTTGCGTTTGAGGCTCATGATGCCCTGGTTGATGTAGGCAGCGACATAGGGATGAACGTGGAGATAGAACTTCTTGATGCCTATCTTGTTGACCAGGCGGTCGATTTTCCCTTCGAGCTGGTCGGTGAAGAGAATGCTTGACTTGATCTTTCCGGTACCGTTGCAGGTGGGACACGTCTCTTCCACGTTGACGTCCATTGCCGGACGCACGCGCTGACGGGTGATCTGCATCAGTCCGAATTTGCTCAGTGGCAGAATGTTGTGGCGGGCGCGGTCCTTCTGCATGTTCTTGCACATGCGCTCATAGAGCAGTTGCCGGTCCTCGGCCAGGTTCATATCGATGAAGTCGACCACGATGATTCCTCCCATATCACGCAGTCGGAGTTGGCGCGCCAACTCGTCGGCAGCTCCGAGGTTGGTGTCGAGAGCCGTGCCTTCCTGGCCTTTTTCGTTCTTTGATCTGTTGCCACTGTTGACATCCACAACGTGCATGGCTTCGGTGTGCTCAATGATGAGATAAGCACCGTGGGCATAGTTCACGGTCTTGCCGAAGCTGGCTTTAATCTGTTTGGTGACGTTGAAATTGTCGAAGATGGGCACCTTTCCGGTATAGCGCTTGACGATACCTGCCTTTTCAGGGGCGATGAGTGCCACATAATCCTTCACTTCATGGAACACGTTGTCGTCGTTGACAAAAATATTCTCGTAGCTGGGGTTGAACAAATCGCGCAGCAAGGCAACGGCCCTGCTGGTCTCTTCGTAGACGAGTTGCGGGCGCTGCTGGGTCTTCTGCACCTTGGTGATGGCATCCATCCATCGCTTGTACAGGATCTTCAGCTCGCCGTCGAGCTCAGCTACACGCTTGCCTTCAGCTACGGTTCTGACGATGACACCGCAGTTCTTGGGTTTGATGCTGTGGATGAGTTGCTTGAGTCTTGCTCTTTCTTCACCGCTTTTGATCTTGGAGGATACAGAGACCTTGTCGCCAAAGGGCAGCAAGACGAGATAGCGGCCGGCAAAGCTCAGCTCGCCCGTCAGGCGCGGACCCTTGGTGGAGATAGGCTCCTTGACAATCTGCACAAGCACTTCCTGTCCCTGTTTGAGCGTCTGCTGCACGCTGCCGTCCTTTTGTAGGTCGGGCAGGCGCGTGGCTTTGTCAAAGGGGAAGAGGCGCCGGCGGTCGCTCTGTATCTGCTTGAGATACTTAGCGTAGGAATTAAACTGACTACCTAAGTCAAGATAATGCAAGAAAGCGTCACGCTCATACCCTACGTCGACAAAACTGGCGTTGAGGCCCGGCATGAGCTTCTTCACCTTTGCGACGTAGATGTTGCCCACAGAGAAGTTGGCCGAGCGGGGCTCGTTCTGGTATTCTACCAGTCGTTTGTCCTCGAGCAGGGCGATGGAGATCTCTTTTGGCTTGACGTCAATGATTACTTCGCTTGTCATCTCTTGGTGTTTTAGTAGGGTTAAAAAGCAAGGGGCACACCACGAAAGGCGTGCCCCCTCTCAAGAACAGTCGCCTGAGCTTACTTGCTCTTGTGGCGGTTCTTACGTAATCTCTTTTTACGCTTATGCGTAGCCATCTTGTGGCCTTTCTTCTTTTTTCCGTTTGGCATGGTAAAATGTTTTAAAAGTTGTGTATAATACAGTTTTGTTTGTCTTTCTCAGTGTAGTGTGATGGGCTTACTCGCCTTTCATCTCTTCTACGAAAGCCTTGGCGGGCTTGAAGCTCGGCAGGTCGTGGGCGGCAATGGTGATCGTGGTGTTCTTGCCAATGTCGCGGGCTGTCTTGGCAGCGCGATGCTTGATGATGAAGCTGCCGAAACCGCGGAGATATACGTTCTCTTTCTTGTCGAGCATGCAACGCTTTACGCACTCCATGAAGCTCTCCACTACTGCGGCCACTTCTTTCTTTTGCAATCCTGTCTGCTCAGTAATCTCACTGATGATATCTGCTTTTGTCATGGTGTTGATATACTTTTCTTTTATTATATGAATGTCAACGTGTTAGCCCTTTTTCTTAGGGTATGCAAAGTTACAAGTTTTTCGTGTGATACGGAAATTTATTGCAATGTTTTTTTCTTCTTGCGGCGTTTTTGTGCGCTTGAAGTGTTTCATTTTCAAACGTTTAACACTCTTTAATCACACTTGTTCCTTGCGTTTTGCCTTTTGCCGGTAGCCTCACCCCCTTCCCCCTCTCCAAAGGAGAGGGGAGTAATTACCTTCAAGGGTATTAAGAGGGTATTGCAATTCCCTCCCCTTGGGGAGGGTTAGGGAAGGGCTCGAGAGTTAGGGAAGGGCTCCATTCCTTAATGCTTCTTGCCATATTCTGGCTCGATCTTGCGGCGAACGAGCATGGTCATCACCACAGTGGCGAGGCAGCAGGCCATCACCATCCAGAAAAAGTCGCGGTAGCCGATGGCCTCCTCGATGTAGCCGGCAACGAGACCGGGGAGCATCATGCTCAGGGCCATGAATGCTGTGCAGATGGCGTAGTGGGCGGTGACATACTTGCCTTCGGAGAAGTGCATCATGTAGAGCATGTAGGCCGTGAAGCCGAAGCCGTAGCCAAACTGCTCTACGGCGACACACGTGCTGATGACTACAAGGTCGTGGGGCAGGCAGATGCTCAGATAGACAAACGTGGCGCAGGGCAGTGTCATGCTGGCGGCCATGGGCCATAAGGCTTTCTTCAGCCCCCAGCGTGAGGCTGCGATACCGCCGATGATGCCGCCTACGGTGAGCGCGATGACGCCGATGGTGCCATAGACGATGCCTACGGTGTCGGTGTCGAGGGCTAAGCCGCCCGTCTCCGTCGTGCCGAGCAGAAAGGGATTGACCATCTTCAGCAGGAAGGCCTCGGGCAGACGGTAGAGCAACATGAACACGATGGCAAGCCATACACCGGGCTTGTGGAAGTAGGTGTAGAAGGTATGACCGAACTCACTCAGCACTTCTCCGAAGGTCTGTGGCTTGCCATCTGCCGTGCGCTGCGCGTCTCTCCCCGGCTTGGGAAGCGCAAAGGTGTGGTAGAGGGAGATGGCGGTGAACAGTGCGGCGGTGATGCCCATGGTCACTTGCCATGACATGGGGATGTTGCCGCTACTCTTTTCCAGGCTTCCGGCGATGTACACGAGGACTCCTTGACCGAAGATCGACGAGAGCCGATAGAACGTGGAGCGGATGCCAACAAAGAAACTCTGCTTGTCCTCGCTCAGCGCGAGCATGTAGAAACCGTCGGCCGCTATGTCGTGCGTGGCAGAGGCGAAAGCGGTGATGATGAAGAGCAACAGCGTGATGGTGAACAGGTTGATGGGCGTGTGCCCTGAGGCGATGACAGCTGCAGAGGGGTGGGGAATGGTCAGCGTCAGCAGGACGAATGCGGCACTCATCAGTAGCTGCATGGCTAGAATCCACCACCGCTTGGTCTTGATAATGTCGACAAACGGGCTCCACAAGGGCTTGATGGTCCACGGCAGATAGAGCAGACTGGTGAAGAGTGCCATCTCGCCGTTGGGCACGCCCATCTTGGTGAACATCGTCACGCTGATGTTGTTCACGATGAAATAGGGTATGCCTTCAGCGAAGTAGAGCGTGGGCACCCACCACCAAGGTGATTGTGGGTGCTTCATTCGTCTTTCTCCTGCTTGTTCTGTGCAATGCGTGCCAAGAGCTCCCAGGTACGTATGCGATCCTTATAGGTGTTGTTGCGGTTTTCCTTCTCGATGCTCAGATCGCCGTCGGAGTTGTCGTCCCAGCGACGGCAGTCGTAGACGACATCATAGATGCGTCCGATGCGGTAGCGACGGCTGATGGCAAGGCCGAGTGCATAGTCCTCGCCATAGAGCACGTTGGGAAGATTGATGGCACGGGCCACGGGCGTGAAGAAGGCGCGGGGTGCTCCGAGTCCGTTGATACGCAGGGCGTTGTTGCGTCCGTTCTCCAATGTCCACTCGCGATGATCGATGGTTCCGGGTGGCAGCGTGTTGAGATGGATGTCGGTCAGACGGTAGGCACCGATGACCATAGCGCACTGTTGCGGGCGGAAAGCATCGACGAGCTTTTGCAGACTGTCCGGTCCGGAATAGACATCGTCGGAGTCGAGCTGTACGATGAAACGTCCGCAGAGCGGATGGTGCAGTGCCATGTTCCATGCTCCACCCACACCGATGTCGTTGCGGTCGGGTACGATGTGGACGAGACGGTCGTCGTCGATGGCGTCGATAGCCTCTGTAGTGCCGTCGGTGGAGTGGCATTCGGGTCCGTTCTCCACGACGAACACATTATATTTAAAGGTGGTCTGCTGGCTGAGCGCGGATTTTAGCGCGTCGCGGATTGTGCGGATGCGGTTGCGTACGGGAATCATGATGCTTGCCTCTACTGGGAAGTCGCCCTTGTCGAGGTTGACATCGTGGAACTGTGGAGCCAAGTAGGCACCCACCGCTTTGAGGTGTTCGGTGCAAGCCTTCTCCATCTCTATCTGTGAGGCACGGTTCTTCGGGTCGACGTAGTCGAAGAGCTTCTCGCCTGTCTTGCGTGTGTCGAGTTCCACTTCAGAGTAGAGCGGCTCGTTGATATGCTCGATACGGTATTTCTCCGAGAGCTTCAGACGCAGGTCGTAAAAGCCAGCGGCCCGGTAGTCAGCGGTCATGCGGGCGGCAGCGTCTTTCAGAGCGTCGGTGCGGAAGAGCACGACGGAGCCGAAGTTGAAGTCGTCGCGCAGACTGCCCTGCTGGTAGTCGATGACGGGTGCGTCCTTACGTTTGCCGTCGGCACTGACCTGATAGTGATCGGCGTAGACCATGCCGGCACCGGTGATGTCGGCAATCTGCACCATGCGCTCCAGAGCGAGATAGCCCATGCGTATGTAGCTGTTCTTCAGAAAGACGAGCGTATAGGGGGTACGGGCCTCGTCGGCAATGCGGTGAACTGTCTTGGTGTCGCGGACATCGCCGTCAACGACGGTTACCTCGCCAACGAGGTCGAGGCTGCCGAGAGCCTCCACGTTGCGTTTGGTTTCCTCTTCGATACCTTTGGGCACGAAGCAATTGATGAGGGTATTCATGTTTTACGTTATTTCAGAGTGCTTTGGTACCAGTCATAGAGTTTCTTCACACCGTCCTCGATCTCTACCTTATGGTGCCAGCCGAGGGAGTGGAGTTTGCTCACGTCGATGAGCTTGCGCGGCGTGCCGTTGGGTTTTGTTGTATCCCAGACGATCTCGCCCTCGAAGCCGACGGTGTCTTTCACGAGGTTGGCCAGCTCTTTGATGGTGAGTTCCTTGCCTGTACCCACGTTGATGTGACAGTTACGGATCTCGCCAAGAGAAGGGATGGCGCCGCCACGGCCCTCCGAGTTGTTGCGGTTTACCTCACCGTCGGTCTTCACACCATAGAAGACAGAAGAGTACTTCTCAATGCCGATGATGTCACTGAAGTCTACGTTGAGCAGCACATGTACTGATGCGTCGGCCATGTCCTCACTCCAGAGGAACTCACGCAGTGGGGAGCCGTCGCCCCACAGCGTCACCTTGTTGTTGTCAATGCCATAGAAGTCGAGTGCTTTCAGAATCCGCTCTTTCGGCTCGTTGCCGTCGACATTCTCTTTGCCTATGAGGTCGGCGAGCTTTGCCGGCGGGTTGATGGGCCGCTTGTTCATGTCCGTGCGGATTGCATCCCAGTTGTCGTCGTGGATGAGCTTGGACAGATAGATCTTGCGCATCATGGCCGGCATGACGTGGGAGTTCTCCAAGTGGAAGTTGTCGTTGGGGCCATAGAGGTTTGTCGGCATCACGGCGATATAGTTTGTGCCATATTGCAGGTTGTAGCTCTCACACATCTTCAGTCCCGCAATCTTCGCAATGGCATATTCCTCATTGGTGTATTCCAAGGGTGAGGTGAGCAGTGCGTCTTCTTTCATCGGCTGTGGCGCATTCTTAGGATAGATACATGTAGAGCCGAGGAAGAGCAGTTTCTTCACATGATGCTTATAGGCCTGCTCGATGACATTGCACTGCATCTTCATGTTCTGCATGATGAAGTCAGCGCGATAGAGCGAGTTGGCCATGATGCCGCCCACGAAGGCTGCGGCAAGCACCACCGCGTCGGGCTGCTCCTGGTCAAAGAAGTTCTTTACGGCGAGCTGGTCGGTGAGATCCAGTTCTTTGTGTGTGCGGCCAACAAGATTGTTGTATCCGCGTTGTTTCAAGTTGTTCCAAATAGCCGAACCCACCAAGCCGTGGTGGCCGGCAACGTAAATCTTGTCTGTTTTCTGAAGTGTCATAAACACATGTACTTTTTTGCACGGAGAACGACAATAGTCCGTGCTACCATATCTTTATTTAATTGTTATTTTATTATTACCATACGCAAATGATGGTTAGCGACATTTCGCAGAACGCTTATCTTGACCAATCTTCCACCAATAAGTTATCTATTCCCTTAAAATGCTTTAAGTTGTTAGTGACAACGATCATATCATTGTATAGAGCCTGACCTGCTATGACCATATCAAACTCATCAACAATCACTGCACATGCTTTCGTCCCAACTGTAAGTACATGATTGATCACCGTGCGATTGCCATGGATGATTTCTATCAGGACGTTTGTGTCGAGAAGATAGCGTCTATTTTCCTTCATATAAATGATCTACAGCCCTGTCGGCACTATAATAATGGCTTGACCGGATCAGTCTTTCCTCTTCTTTAGCAGAGATGGATTCGTCAAGGGGTAACGATAAAAAGGTTTTAAAGAACATCTCATCGGATGAGTCTGAAAGCGTATCGCTTTTTTTTATTTGCATGTTTGCTAACCGACTTGCCACGAACTGAGCATACATCGTCACTTGATGCTTTAGCTCCGATAAGTTTATTTTGTCAGATGGAACGTCTACATTTATGTTTAATGTCGTTATTGCCATAGTCATAATTTGTTGGTTCTATAATGCAAATATAATGTAAAAGGGCGAAATGACAAAGAAAAATAACGTTTTTCTTTGTTGCTTCTGAGTGAAGTCAGTGGTGTGGTCCACTTGTGAACAAAAAGGGAAACGCAAATGTGACCCTTGTCTATTATCGGTAGCCACTTTGCGTTTCCTGATATCTTATATTATAGAATCTTAGAATCTAATATGGTGCACTTTTTCCCCTCCCTTTTAGGGCCGGGGAGAGTCTCCTATTTCACGATGCCTTTTTCGAGATATTCTTCGAGGTTGACGCGGACGCGGGCAGCGGCATCGTCGGCAGCTACCTTCTTCATGTCGCTGTCCACCATGAGCTTGACAAGGTCTTCGAAGGATGTGCGGGTGGGATTCCAGTTCAGTTCTGCCTTGGCCTTAGTGGGATCGCCCCAAAGGTTGACCACATCGGTGGGACGGTAGAAGTCCGGTGACACTTCGATGAGCACCTTGCCGGTAGCCTGGTCGATGCCCTTCTCGTCAGCACCCTCGCCTTCCCAGCGCAGTTCGATGCCCACATGATGGAAAGCCAGCGTGGCAAACTCACGTACGGTGTGCTGCTTACCTGTGGCGATGACGAAGTCCTCCGGTGTCTTGTGCTGCAGGATCAGCCACATGCACTCGACATAGTCCTTGGCGTAGCCCCAGTCACGACGGCTGGAGAGGTTGCCGAGATAGAGCTTGTCCTGCTTGCCCTGCTTGATGCGGGCGGCAGCCAGCGTGATCTTACGTGTCACGAAGGTCTCGCCGCGGCGTTCGCTCTCGTGGTTGAAGAGGATGCCGTTGCAGGCGAACATGTTATAAGCATCGCGGTACTCTTTCACGATCCAGAAGCCGTACTGCTTTGCCACGGCATAGGGAGAGTAGGGATGGAAAGGCGTGTTCTCGTTCTGCGGCACCTCTTCCACCTTGCCATAGAGCTCGGAAGTAGAAGCCTGGTAGATGCGGCAGCTGTCCGTGAGACCTAACTGACGCACAGCCTCCAGGATGCGGAGCACACCGACGGCATCCACGTCGGCGGTATACTCCGGAGAGTCGAAGCTTACCTGCACATGGCTCTGTGCGGCGAGGTTGTAGATCTCGGTAGGACGTACCTTGCCGATGACGCCAAGCACACTCATCGAGTCGCTCAGGTCGGCATAGTGAAGATGGAAATGTGGTGCGCCCTCCAGATGAGCGATACGTGGGCGGAAGTCCACTGAGGAGCGGCGGATGACACCATGCACGTCATAACCTTTGTCCAACAGAAACTCGGCGAGGTAGGAACCGTCTTGTCCCGTAATGCCTGTGATCAATGCTACTTTTCTTTCCATATTTTCTAAAGTATGATGCTATATTGATGTTTTGTTGATGCTATATATATAATAAGGTGTAGGAAGTATATATAATAAGGTGTAGGAGGCGTAGGCTTATTTGCTGTTGAGTCTGTCGTCCTTGAAGAGTCCGAAGAGTTCGGCGTCGATCATGTCGGTGACCTTACGGAAGTCAGCGGGCGTATCCTCAAAGCTGAGTTTGTCGCCGTCGATGATGATCAGCGGTCCCTGATACGAGGCCACCCAATCCTCATAACGCTTTTGCAGTCCGGCAAGATAGTCGATGCGGATGCTCTTCTCGAACGAGCGGCCACGCTTCTCAATGTGTTTGACGAGCGTAGGGATACTCGAACGGATGTAGATCATCAGTTGTGGAAGCTTGACCAGTGACATCATCAGGTCGAAGAGATCGCTGTAGTTTTGGAAGTCGCGGTCACTCATGTATCCCTGATCGTGGAGGTTCGGCGCAAAAATGCGTGCATCCTCAAAGATCGTTCTGTCCTGGATGATGGTGTCGTGGCTGTTGGCAATCTCCACGACCTCTTTGAAACGTTTGTTGAGGAAGTAGATCTGAAGGTTGAAAGACCAGCGCTTCATGTCGCCGTAGAAGTCATCGAGATAAGGGTTGTTGTCTACAGGCTCGAAGCGTGGTGTCCAGTGATATTTCTTGGCAAGCATCTTGGTCAGCGTGGTCTTTCCACTTCCGATGTTGCCGGCGATAGCGATATGCATGTTTGAATGATGAGTGTTGAATGTTGAGTGAAGAATGGAGTAAGCCTACAAGGGTCGTGCATCAAGATTACAGCAGAGTGGGGTGGGGTGAGAGCTGTTCGTCGATGCGGCCGATGATATATTCGAAATCTTCGCGACGGTTGACAAAGTTGAGGTTGTCAACATCGATGGTGATGGCGCGCCCGTGATATTGCTCTGTCATGAAGCAATTGTAGCGGTCGTTGAGTTGTTTGAGATAGCTGAGCTGCATGTCCTGCTCGTAGGCACGTCCTCGTTTCTGAATGTTGCCCACGAGATGTGGAACGGAAGCACGTAAGTAGACCATCAGGTCAGGTTCACGCGCCACCATCATCATAGAGTTGAAGAGTCCCATGTATGTTTCGAAGTCACGGTCGCTCATATTTCCCAAGTCGTGGTTGTTGGCGGCGAAGATATACACACCCTCGTAGATGGATCGGTCTTGTACGATGGTGCGCTTGCTGCGGTTGATGGTGAGCAAGTCGCGGAAGCGTTCTTTGAGGAAGAACACTTCCAGGTTGAGTGCCCACCGCCGCATGTCCTTGTAATAGTCTTCGAGATATGGGTTGTGTGTCACGCTTTCCATTCGTGCGCGCCAGCCATAGTGGCGGGCGAGCAACTGAGTGAGTGTGGTTTTCCCGCTGCCGATGTTTCCTGCAATGACGATATGCATGAGTTAATGTCTGAGCGCAAGGTTATAGTTATAGTAATTGGCATCGCCAGTGATGTCTTTCACCACTTTGAGGAAGGGAGGGAAGTTGACGCTCTCGGTGTCGGTGATGCCTTTTGTCTCAAGGATGACAAGTCCCTGGAGCTGTCGTTGATAGGTGTCGAGCTCGAAGTATTGTCCTTTCCAGATAAAGCTCTTGCGCTTCTTGTATATCGTGTGGCGATAAGGATCGGCTTGCGAGAGCAGCGACTCGTAGAGAGCGTTGCTTACCTGCCGTTCGGTCTCGACCTGTTGGTTGTGTCCGACAGTTTTCTTCATGGTGTGCACGTTGACGCGCTTGCCGCCGGGCCAGATGCGTCGACGCAGTCTGACCTCGCTGTCCGGGTCAGCCACGAGATACGTCTGCACGATGTCGCTGTCGATGGTCTGTGGCATGTCGCCGACAACCTCCACGATGTATTTCCGCTCCTCGGTGATAGGTTGCGGCAATCCGAGCACGGCGGAGATCTCCTTGAGCACGCGGTTGATCTTTGTGTCGAAGTCGACGTGGTTGTTGATCACGCGCAGATGGGGATGACCGCTCCATGCGTTGATGACGCGCTTGTCGAGGGTGCGTGCCTTTTCCAGTCCTTCCGACCGTTCCTTGTTATTAGCCGTTGTGTAGAACTCTTCGGCGCCGTCAGCAGCGGAGACGAGGTGAAGCACGGCATCGTAGCGTCCGAGCAGTTCCGGCGTGGAAGTACCTACGCGTCCGGTGATGTCGTTCCACATGTCGGCGTTCATATACGCCGAGATGTCCATGGCGCCCCGGTCACAGACGATGACCGTCGGTTCCTTCACCGTCTGGGCAATCTGTATGAACTTGTCTTCCAGCCCGAGTTGCTCCTGCAGCGTAGCGATCTCGCCTTGATAAAAGAATTCGTGATTGGAAGTCAGGTAGTCCATTCCCGCTTGGGCAAACATGGTGGGTACTTCTGGAATGGTGAAGACCTTAAAGCCCAAGCTTGAGAAATGGTCGATGACTTTGACAAGAGCTGTCGTTTTGCCTGCACAAGGGCCACCTGTGAGGACAATCTTTTTGAGTTGGTAATCCATTGGAATTGTATTTCGTGTCGACACTTGGATTCGAACCAAGGACCCCCACCATGTCAAGGTGATACTCTAACCAACTGAGCTATGCCGACAAACGAATATATTTATAATGCAAAACGTCTGCTCTTGTTTTGCGGGTGCAAAGTTACAAAGTTTTTTTGAAACAGACGAAAGATTTGCATCTTTTTTTTCAAATTAATTGTCGCGACCGGTTTTGTCCGGCCGCGACAGTCATTTATGCTTCTACTTTCTTGCAGAACTGCTCTCCGTAGTCGCGGCACTCGTCGATGGCCTTGTTGTCGGGCACCCACAAGCATTTGATGCCGTCGTCGACAACGTCGAATCCTGCTTCCTGCAGATGTTTTGTGATGAGCTTCGGTGCGTCGCCGCTCCAGCCGTAAGAGCCGAAGGCAGCAGCTTTCTTGCCCTTGAACTTCAGTCCGCGTGCCATCTCGAGGATGCCTGCGATGGCAAAGGAGTAGCCGTAGTTGATGGTCGGTGAGCCCACGAGCACCGCTTTAGAGCGGAACATCTGCGTGAGCACGTCGTTCTTGTCCTCTTTGGCTACGTTGTAGAGTTTTACCTCCACCGACGGATCGGCGCGGCGGATGCCTTCGGCGATGGCCTCACCCATGAGCCGTGTGCTCTGCCACATGGTATCGTAGATGATGGTGATCTGATTTTCCTGATAAGGTGTCGACCACTTCTGATAGTTCTCGATGATCTGTTGGATGTACTTTGTCCAGATGACGCCATGCGAAGGAGCGATCATCTTGATGGGCAGGTTCATGCCGAGCACCTCCTTCACCTTGCGCGCCACCATCGGGCTGTAGAGGTTGAGGATGTTGGTGTAGTATTTCTCTGCCTCATACATCACGTCGTTGACATTGGCTGCTGTGTCGAAGAGCGACTCCGTAGCGTAATGCTGTCCGAAGGCATCGTTGGAGAACAGGATGTCGTCGCCGGACATATAGGTGAACATCGTGTCGGGCCAGTGGAGCATCGGGGCCTCGATGAAGGTCAGCGTGTGCTTGCCGATGTTGAGCGTGTCGCCTGTCTTGACGTTGACATAGTTCCAGTCCTGATGATAGTGACCACGCAGGATGGCCTCTCCTTTCTTTGTGCAGTAGATGGGCGTGCCGGGGATCTCACGGAGCAGCTCAGGCAGCGCACCGCTATGGTCTATCTCGTTGTGGTTCATCACGATGTAGTCGATGTCCTTCAGGTCGATGACTTCTTTGAGCCGCTTGACAAACTCGCGGTCGTAAGGGCGCCACACCGTATCGATGAGCACATTCTTTTCGTCTTTAATCAAATAGGCATTGTAGCTGGAGCCATGAAAAGTGGACAGCTCGTCGCCATGGAAATGGACCAAGTCCCAGTCCACCTTGCCTACCCATGTGACGTTGTCGGTAATCTTCTTTCCCATATCTGTTGTTATTCCTCTTTCATTCTGTCCTGATTCAAAATGGATGGTGACGGCACCTTGATATTAAGGAGCCGTCATCATCTGCCTGTCTGTCTTTGTATTACTGTTATTCCTCCACGGGGCTGAAATCTTCCTTACCTACGCCGCAGGTGGGGCATACCCAGTCCTCGGGCAGATCCTCGAAAGCCGTTCCGGGTTGTATACCATTATCAGGGTCTCCTTTAGCGGGGTCATAGACGTAGCCGCATACATTGCATTCGTACTTTTTCATGTTGTGTTATGTTTTAAATGAATACTTGGCAGCAATGCCAGGCAAAGCTGCCATGAAAGTTTTCTTTTCTATGCGCAAAGATACGAAAGATAAATCAGAATCCCATCATAATCGCGAATTATTTCTTAGAGGGTCAATGTTGTTAACATTTTAAGTGTAACCCTGCCACCATTGGTTAACAACTGTTGTTATCGCACACACCAATCACAGAAAAGGTTAAAAGACTCCTCTATAATTTGGAGGTTTGGTAAATTCCACGTATCTTTGCAGTGGTTTTAAAATAGACAGATTCGAAAAGGTTTTTAGGTTTTAAGAAAAGGTTTTAGTTATTATTTAGGTAGATTACAAGGTTGTTTAATTCAACAATTCAACAGGTTGTTAGTCAGGGAAAGAAAGATTGATTTTATTTTCAGAGTAACAATCATGCTGGAGTTTGTCTTACGCCGTGAGGCGTGAGCCTACTACCAAGCACGATTTTTTTTGTTTTATATCTCACCTTTTCTTAAGCTTACATTCCTCCCCATAGTTTTTCCAAAACATCATCACGCTTACAGCAAAGCCGGTCATGTGTCTTGTTCCATGCCTTTTACCCGATAGAGCAGATGATCGTTTCGTGCTGGCAATATCGTGTCTGCTTGAGGGCATTTACAGAATAGGGGCTGGTACAACAAAGACGCTTAAATTTAGGGGGAATGACTATTCCCGGCCAATTAAATTTCGGGGGGATGACGATTTTGACCCTTTAGAATTTTGGGGGAGCCACAAAATTTAGTACATTCTCACTTGAGAATCAACTGATGTACAAAAGATTATGGAAGGTCATCCGGCTATAGGACACATGCCTCCTTGGATGCTTTCTGCAAGAAATTCTCGAGCCGAGTCAAAGATCCCATCCTCGTGTACACAAAGGATCTGGGCAAGGATGGCGACACGATCCTGCTTCCCGTCTATATGGTACCCTTCTTATAACGATTGGCTGTCTTTTATCAATATTTAGAACGGATATCCGATGGCGAAGTGGAGGCTTTGGCTGTCACGGAACGAGCCGACGTTGTAGAAGCCGCTCTTGTAGGGCACATGCAGTCCTACGCCCCAGTCCACGCGGATGACCAAGAAGTCCATGTCATAGCGCAGTCCGACGCCCGTGCCGAGCGCCATCTCCTTGAGGAGGTTCTTCGGTTCGAAATGTCCGCCGCTGCGGTCGTCCTTGTGCAGCGACCACACGTTGCCTGCATCAAGAAACATCGCACCATAGAGGTTGCCGAACAGCCGCGGACGGTATTCCAGGTTGCCCAACAGCTTCAAGTCGCCCGTCTGGTCGAGATAGTTATTCGTTGCCGACTCAGCGTTGTGGTAGCTTCCCGGTCCTATGCTGCGCACGGTGAAGGCACGGATGCTGTTGGCACCACCGACATAAAACTGCTCGCTGTAGGGCGCCTCGCCCGAGTTGCCGTAAGCCCACAGCATACCCAAGTCGCCGTGCGCCACGAGACTGCTGTGCTCCGTCAGTTGCCACGTCTTGACCAGCTCGGTTTCCAATTTGAAGAACTGGGCATAGGGGTTCTTAAACAGCTCTTTGTTTTTCTGGCTCCATTTGTTTCCTGCCGCCATCTCGCCCAATGACAGGATGTTGCCGCTTTCGCTGACCGTTGTCTGCCACCACAGCGGATTGCGGAAGGTCTTCGGACTCGTGTAGGTATAGACATACTGCATCTTTGGGATGAACTGGTCGCGCATGGTGTAGGCCAGATAAGGATTGGCAGTGAGCACGGAGTCGAAGGCCGCCGTGCGCCGCTTCATATATTCATACGAGAACGACAGTGGGGTGAACTGATGTTTGCTCGTCGGTGAGGTCTGTAGGTCGTAGGTCCACTCTCCCGACACGATGCGTCGCTTGAAGAATCCGGCACGGTTGAGGATGTCGGTAGAGAACTTCAGCGTTGTGGACGGCGTGGAGAAAAAGCCGATGCGGCGGAAGTGGTTGATGAGTTTCTTGCGGAAAAACGATGCGTAGGGGACGACTAGACGCGGCAGTTGCAGTGAGGCATCGATGCCATACTCATAGCTGTTGAACTTCGACGAGCTGCCTTCGCCGTGGTGTGCCGTCTGCCATTCATAGTTGCCCTTGACTTTCAGGTCAAGGAGCTCTCCGCCGCGGAATGCGTTGCGGCGTGTGACACCGAGCACAGCACCCGGTCCGAAGCGGTTGTTGGTTTTGCCAGTGACGTTGCCTTCGAAGTAGATGTCGTAAGGCTTGTCAAAGACCAGGTTCATGTGCATGTCGAGCGTGTCGGCAAGTCCGGTGGTGTCGCGTGGCGAGAAGTTGACGTCGACGGTGCTGAACAGTCCTGTTGACGAGAGATTGCTGATGCCAGCCTGGTATTCAGCGTAGCTGTAGGGGTGTCCGGGGAAGAGCCGGTTACTGCTGAGGATCACGGGCACGCGCAGGGGCGAGTGTTTGCCGTTGTAGTGCATGGTGATGTCGCGCCGTGTCTCGCTGTTGGTGAGGCTGTCGCCATAATTTTTGTGCAGGTCGATGTCTATCTTCCCGATGGTCCATTTGCGCTCGGCCATGCTTGGCGTCTGTTCGGCGAGTTGCAACCGCAGCAGCACTTTTCCCGGTCGCGAGATGCTATCGACGAGCCACGAGGCGTAGGAGGGCTGATAATAGAAGAAGCCGTTGTTGCGCAGCAGTGTGCTCACGCGGCGGCGCTCAGCGTCGAGGGTGTTGACGTCAAAGGCGTCGCCCCGGCGAATCTTGGCGTCGCCCATGGCCGAGACCATTAGGCTGTCGGCCTGGGGTGGAAAGCCCAGATAGCTCAGCGAGTCCACCGTCCACAGCGGTCCCATGTCTACGGTGTATTTGATCTTGGCCTTCTTGGGGTTGTGTTGTTGGAGGATGTCATAGCTTACCTTGCCGTGGAAGTAGCCGTGGGCACGCAGTACCTCCTGAGCCACCGAGGCGCGCAGGGCGGGATTGACCCAGCTCAGCAGCACAGGACGGGAGCCGAAGGAGGATAGCATCCATTTCGAGAAACCGTCATCGCTGCCGACAAAGGCGTTCCAGACCCACAGTCCCACCTGAAAGGGCGACCTGACCGAACTGCTGCCAAAGAGCGCACCGTTGGGGGCTGTGGCGAGGGCGGCGTCTATTTCCGCTTGCGTGCTGGTGAAATGCGTGTCGTGCACGGACGCGATATAGTCGGTTTTGGCCAGTCCCGTGAAGAGCTGGTCACCGTCGGGGATGCTTTTGGTCGTTGAGCAGGCGGTGACGAGCAGCGTGATCAGAGCCAGTGCCAGCGTTTTTGCGGATCGAAGGATATGCGTGTATGTCATAGAGTGAAATGGCTATAATATATGGTGTCAGTTGTCGAGCGAGTCTTTTTTCTCTTTGCCAAACAGGTCGCTGAGGCTGCTGAACTTTCTCTTCCACAGGAAGCCGCCGCCAAACTTGCTCACGTTGCCCTCCAGCCAGTCATAGCTGTCGCGGATGTAGAACAGGTTGAGGTATTTGTTCGACGTGGGGCTGAGACGGTATTCAAAGGTCACATTGTCGAAGAATGTCTGATCCTGCTGTGCCGACAAATCCGCGCCGGTCGACAGTTTGCCGCCGATGGAGACGCTCAGCCGGTTGTTCCAGAAGCGCTTGGCAAACTTAAACGAGTAGTCGGTATGGAGGGCGCCCTGTGAGTTGAACGAGTTTTCCACGCCCACGCTGACATCGAGGGAGCGCAGGGCTTTGCCGGAGATCTGGTTGATCTGACTGTTGAGGAAGGCACTCAGTGCCGAGTTCATGGTGAAGTTGCTCATGTTGCCGTCGGCGAGATACATGCCGGTGGTGAGCATTGTCACGGCGAGCTTGCCGCGCTCTTCTTTCGACATGGATTGGAGCTGGTTGTGGATGGTCATGTCTTCCGGTGCGTCGATGGTGAACTCCAGTCCCATATCCTGAAGGGTCTTCGTGACCACGACGCCACAGTTGAAGGTGACGGTGCGTCCGTTGCCGGAATCGCTGCCCACGGCCGCTTTGGTCTGCTCGGTAGCTGTGATGTTGAGTGTCGGGTTCATCGGGTCACCGGTGAAGGCGATGTAGCTGCCGTCCTGGATGGTGAAGGTCTTCAGTGGGATGACGGGGAGTGAGTATTTCATCTCTCCCGAGCCGATGGTGTAGCGTCCGCGGAGGATGACGCCATCGGCGATGTTGTATTGCATGCGCATGTCGCCGCCGCCGATGACATCGACATAGTTGGAGTGGTCGGCATTGAGATAGGCGTCGACGTGCGCCCCGTCGTCGATGTGTATGTTCATGTCCACGTTCAGACCCGTGAGCGGCGGGCGGCTGACCTCGTCTCTGATGGTGTCACTGAAGTTGGTGAACTGCGCGAGTCCGTCGAGTTGGTTGTCGGTGGAGAGCGGTGTGTCCTTCAGATTGTATTTCAGGTCGGTGGTGCCGAGCACGTCGGTGCGTCCGCGAACTTTGAGATTGTCGAGCAGTCCCGTCATCGTGCCATAGAAGTTGACGTAGGCCTTGCCGTAGATCTCGGAGCGGCTGGTCTCCTTGGCGTCTACGAGTAGCAGGTTGGTGCCGCGCATCTGTACGTTGAGGCGCATGGCGTCGAGGTCGCTGAAGTCAAAGGAGCCCTTGACGTTGAGCGGCTGGTCGTTGTGGGCGAAGACCTCGAAATTCTCAAAGAGCAGTTTGCTGTCCTTGAACGTCACGGGGTCTGAGGCGAAGGCAAGTTCCACGCCGTAGGGCTCAGAGAACATGCTGGCCGAGTCGAGGAAGAGTTCGCCGTTGACGACAGGCTTGGTGAGCGAGCCTTTGATGGTCAGGTTGCCGTCGGCGGTACCCTTGAATCCTACTATCTTCTGCGGTATGAATCCGTTGAGCATTGCCAGTGGCAGCCGGTCGGCATTGACCTTTGCGTCGAGGTAACCGTGTCCAGCTGCGTTGTAGGTACCTGTAAGCGTACCCACCTCGTCGCCGTCGTGTGTCAGGATACCGTCGACATAGTGGTTGCCGTCGGGCTTGGGCATGTAGGTAAACTCCGATCCTACGTCGCCCATCTCACAGCCTTCGTAGACCATGTCCTTGACGTCGACCGCCGAGGACACCGAGAGCTGTTCCGGGGTCTGGATGAGGTGGAAGTCACCGTTGAGGATTCCCGACATATCAGGCATGTAGGGGATGATGGACAGTGCCTCGCCGAGGTTGAGCTGATGCGTGGAGACGGTGATGTCCTGCAGGGCTTCCGTGTTTTCGTCGTTGGTGAAGACCTGCAGTCCCATGCCGTCGGCAGCCTTCATCTTCACGTTGGCACTGACACGCCGGTTGCCGTCGAGAAAGACATAGTTGCTGTCGTTGACGGTAAACTCCTTGTAGGCCAATATTGGGTTGTCGCCCGCAATGTGGATGTTGATGCCGTGGTTCTGCATGGCGGCTTCGAGACTGAGGCGCAGTCCGAGCTTGTCCTTAGCGTCGTAGAGACGTGTGGTGAGTGTCGTGCCGCTGCCCTTCAGGGTGCCGTCGAGGAAGGCGTTGAAGACATACTTGGGATTTTTCTTGCCATTGTGCAGTTGCAGTGTGTAGGCTACGTTGTCGAGTCCCGACCTGATGCTGAGCCTCATGGTGTCCACCTCCATGCTGTCGTAGACCACAGAGTCGGCTTGCATCGTGCCGTTGAGGCCGAGCAGGGGCGAGGAACTCATGTTCATCTGCAGGTTGTGGAGGTCGTAGCCAAAATGCTTCAATACGCGGTAAACGATATTCTCGCTGCCCGCCGAGAGCTGGATGCGCAGGTCGGGGAGCAGCCGGCGCAGGCGTGCTTCGTCGATATACTTGTTGGAGATCTGCCGCTGCAGTTCTGTCATGAGGGCATTGCCGTGCTTGATGAGTCGTTTATAGCTGCCTCTGCCATCCATGTTGAGGTGGAAGTCGCCGCAGTCCACGATGGCGTGGGTGGTGTCGCGCGTGGTGAGTATGTCGAGTATCACTTCCTGTGGGCGATAGTGGCGGTTGCCCTCGCTGAGTGTGATGTCGCTGAACATGCCCTCGATGTCGTGGTGCTGTTTCAGATCCGAGCGCACGTCGACATGTCCACAGAGCCCAAGGGTGATCGGCTTGTCGGCGAGATGCAGGGCGTAGAGGTCGGCGTTGGCGAGATCGCAGGCGATGGTACCGATAAACGCGTGGCGGTTGAGCTGCGCGTTGATGCCTATGAGTCCCTTAAACAGCGGGTTGACGCTGTTGACATGAGCTTCTACACGTCCGCGGCGTATGTTGGCGGTGGCCTTGACTCCGCTGAGATTATAGCCGGAGTAAGCAAACTGCTGGCTGTGGATTTCTGCCTTTATGTGGGTACGCGGCGAGAAGAGGTCGGTGCCCGAGCCGTCGGCAGCCAGCGTGCCGGTGAAGGGATGCAGACCCTGACGGGGTAGGAAGTGGTTGAGGGGGAAGCGGCGTGCGCGCAGATGGGCTTTATAGGCCAGTGCGCCACGGGTGTCTACGGCCGCCTGACCGCTGAGCGTACCGCCACCTTGCGTGGCAATGAATGTCGAGGCATAGCGCGGTCCGTTGACCTTGACGCGTCCGCGGAAGCCAATGTCATTGGGCAGGTCAACCGTCTTTGGCAGTGCGCTGCCCAAAATTCGCTTCACGGGTCGCAGATTATAGGCGTGGGCTTTTACGTTGAAATCAGCCGTGAGTCGTTTCGGATCGGTCAGACGGCTCAGGAAACCGTCGGCGGAGAGACGCAGCAGGGTGGGGACAGCGAGACTGAGCCTGTCGAGATGTAGCCGCTGGAGGTTGCCGCCGAGGCTGCCGTTGACGATCAGTGGCTGTCGGGGCAGGTTGTTGAGTAGCTGACGTGGCATGTATGGTCCGGCGAGGAGCCTGATGTCGCTCATGCCCACGTGGCCGTGGACGGTGGCGCGGAGGCTTCCCGGCAGGCTGTCGGCAAAGGCATTCATGTCCATGGCAAAGGCCAGGCGCAGCTGTGAGCCCGGTGTCTCAAGGCTCAGCCCAGGCAGTTCAAGCCGTGTGCTGTCCATGCGGAAGGGCCCTCGCAGCTTGTCAATGGTCAGACCGCTCTTTTCGTGGAAGGCAGCCTGACGGATGATGAGGTTGAGCTTTGAGTCGCAATAATAAAAGGAGTCGGCCTTGAGGTTGAGTTCAGAGAGCGCGAGGTGGTTGAAGTCCAGTCCCTTTGTCTTCTTGACAAAGTTCTGGTCCATGGCCAGTGCGCCTGCCTGCCAGTCGAGGTGGCCGACGGAATAGAGACTCTTGAACAGGTCGAGATAGGCTTGGCGTGCTTCGAGATTGCCCATGAGGGCGTGGATGGCGATCGTGTCGCCGGGCATGTGCAGGGCAAAGGCAGTGTTGCGGGCTTTGAGCCGGCTGATGGCGATCTTCCAGTAGTTGGTGCTGGGAGTGGTGTCGGGCGGTACGGTGTCGCTGAGCGCGATGTCGATGTTGGCGTTGTCGAGCAGGCAGTGGTTGACGTTGACATGCTCTTTGCCGAGGTCGATGCCATGGGCTTTGAGCGTCAGCGTACCCACCTTGCCCTTGATGCGGCATTTGGGAATGAAGTGGGTGGTGTTGACCTGCATGTCGCGGAAGGAGAGCTCGTTGACCATGACCTGCTTTCTCAGCAGAGGCCAGAGCTGCACGTCGGCGACGGTGCGATGGATATGTGCCACGGTGTCCGTCACGCCGCGCAGCGAGTCGTTGGGCTCAAGCACCTTCACCTCGTCGAGGGCGAGATCCAACGGCCATGCCAAGCGCACGTGTCCCACGCTGATCTGCATCTTCATCTTGTCCGACGCATAGCGTGTGACCTGCCCCACCGCCCAGTTCTGAAAGGGCGGAAAGTAGAAGAGCAAGCAGAGTATGATGATCAGTGCTACGGGGATGCCTACGGCGATGCCCGCCCACTTAAGGTATTTCTTCATGCTATATGTTCCAAATGTCTTCTATACTTTGCAAAGTAACGAAAAAATAGTGAGACAAGCAAATCTATCAGCTAATTTCTATCTATGGTTTTTTTTCTGCTGTATAAGCATCTTGTTTTCACTATTTGGAGTTAAGCAGAGGCATCCCAGATTTTGATGTGAAATTCAGATTGAAATAGAGAAGAATGAAACTAATTGACAAAACGACTACTTCGCGGAGTTGCAATCTAGACGAAAGGTGGGGAGAAACAAACGTGAAAAGTACGGTGAAAGTTAGAAAAAAGTACGCCACTGATGAGAAAACAGTGAGATGACCTCCTCATCTCGGTTGTTTGTGCAGGTCATCTAACTGAGATGATGAGGTCATCTCAGTTAGATGACAGCATAAAAACAGTGAGATGATGCCTCTATTCTTTGGAAAGTGTCTCTAAAAAGTTGGTGAAAGAAGGTCTTTTTATTGGGAGAAATTTGTATATGCCTGATTGACAACAAATTACAGAAAACGGCTTGTTTTTGCCGTTTTTGGGGCTGATGTGCTCTCTGTTTCTAAAAATCGCCGCTACAAGGGCGGAAAAATGTCAGTTTATTCAACAATAATATATAACCGGATCTTCAGAGGCTTCATTTGCTGTCTTTATCGCTTTAAAACTCTCTGCAACTTGTCGTTAACGAAAATACCCCAAGGAGCACTTGCGTGATCCTTGGGGTATCTTATGTTCACTCATAGCTTCGCATCATTTTAGTGTTGTGAAGCCAGAGAAGCTTTCTCCTTTTTTGCTGTGGAGATCCTTGTTTATGCGCAGCCATAGGATCCACCCTTCATCAGGGCCTCTCCATAAGCGTTCATGCACTCCAAGTAATTCTCCCAAACTTTTTTCAAAGTCATCTTAATGTTATCCATAAACTTTTTCATCTTTTTTTCCTTTCTACTTTAAAAGGTTACACAATCTGTTAACTAACTCTTATGTCGGGAGCCTCACGGTTCCCGTTTTTCAATGTTGTTATCCTGTATCTTAATACCTGACCGATACCTACGTTATCCTGTATCTTGATACCTTGTTTATCTTAAACCTTTATCTTGTTTTCATCTTTTGACACTGCAAAGTTACGACCATTTCCCCATACTGGCAACTTAAAAGTGTAAAAAATCACTTTTTGTAGGCGCATTTTGACGTGGGTCAAAAGTTGTCAGTCGATTGCTTGATACAAGTCAAATGTTGTCAGCACACTCTTTGCCGTATTGACGAGATTTGTTCTGTTTGTAACATAAATGCAATAAAAGCTTATCTGTTTTTCCTATTTCTCTGTTTTCTTTTCTCTTGAGAGCACCAGGAGAATGACTGCGGAGAGGATGAGGACAATGCCGACGGCAAGGCGCAGCGTGAAGCTTTCACCAAAGATGAACACGCCGATGCACACGGCGGTGACGGGCTCTACGGCTCCCATGATGGCGGTCGGTGTGCTGCCAATATGTTCGATGGCAATGTTGATGAAGTAGAGACTCAGTACGGTGGGCAGCAAAGCAAGCTGTAAGGCCGATGCCCATTCCAGCGGGGTACGCAGAGGCTCAAGAGGCTCACCTGTAAATAAGGTGTAGACGAGCAGGGCGATGAGTCCGAAGAAGACGATCCAGAAGGTGAACTTCACGGGCGAGAGCTTGGTGTGGGTTTGGTTGACGCCGATGATGTAGAAGGCGTAGAGCAGTGAGGAGAGGATGACGAGAGATACGCCGACGGTGCTGAGCGTCACGCCGCCTTTGCCGTGATAGAGTAGGGCAATGCCGCAGACCGCCATGAGGATGCACAGCGTGGTGCTCCATGTCAGGTGCTCGTGGTAGAAGACAACCATCAGCACAGCCACCATGATCGGATAGCTGAAGAGAATCGTGCTTGCCACACCGGCATCCATGTAGCGAAAGCTCAGGTAGAGCGTGGCGGAAGACATCGACATCAGCGTGCCGAGGATAGCCAGGCGGATGGCTGTGCCCCAACTGATGGTCAGCGACTCACGCTTGGCTGCCATCCAGATGAGGAACATCAGGGTGGCGAAAGCATAGCGGTAGACAAGTACCGATGACGGATTCATGCCGTCGGCATAGAGTTGCAGGGTGCCCAGGGGGTTGGTACCGTAGAAGATGGCGGCTAAGAGAGCTGCCGCAAAGCCTTTTAGTTTCATTGTTGAATGATGAATGGTGAATAGAGAGGGCAACACAGTGGGGGAACAAGGCACTGCGAGAGGGCCGCTGTACAACAGCGGCATATCGAACCGAGCGAACTCGACGAAACAAGGGATGAACACCCTATGACCCCTTGAAGCATTTTGCTCTCCCTCTCCTTGGGAGAGGGGTCAGGGGGGTGAGGCCTCTATACGTGCATCAGGTCGCTCATGATCGTGTTGCTCAGCAGGATGCCTTGGCGGGTGAGGTGGAGATGATGACCGGTGATGGCCAGCATATTCTTGTCGAGGTAAGGCTGGGCTTGGGCGAGGAGATAGGAGCGATAGGGTGGCGAGAGCCTGTCGATGTCGAGGCCTTCCCGTGTGCGCAAGGCCGTGGTGATGAGGTCGTCGTAGTGAGTGCTCTCGTCGATGGGCTCCTCGGTATAGGGCAATTGGCCAGACTCGATGCGTGTGATGTACTGTTTGAGATCGGCAACCGCCCAGTGACGAGAATGGCCGTCGTAGCTATGGGCCGCCGTGCCGAGTCCTATGTATGGGATGTCGTGCCAGTAACTGCTGTTGTGGCGGCTACGAAAAGACGAGGGACGATGGAGGACTTTGTCGTCGACTGACAGTTTGGCAAAGTTGCTGATCTCGTAGTGCTCGTAACCAGCCTTGGAGAGTCGGTCGATAAGCGTGTCGTACATGCTGATGCTCAGTTCTTCGTCGATCTCACTGACCTTGCCTTGCTCCAACATACGGTAGAGCGGTGTGCCCTCCTCGTACATCAGTCCATAGGCAGAGATATGCTCAGGCTGTAGTTGCAGGGCATGTTCAATGTCGTGTTGCCAGTCGTCCATGGTCTCATTCGGGAAGCCAAACATCAGGTCGAGGCTGATGTTGCGGATGCCGTCGGCGCGCAGGATGTCGAACGCGCGGTTTACCTCCTCTGCGGTATGGCGGCGGTGGAGCAGTCGCAGACGGTTTTCGTCGAAGGTCTGGGCACCCATGCTCACGCGGTTGACAGGCAGATCACGGAACATCGAGGGGGAGATGTCATCGGGATTGCACTCCATCGTCACCTCCGCGTCAGTGGCAACGGGGTACACCTTATATATATAGGTGAACAGCCGCAGCAGGTCGTCGTGGCTCAGCTGACTGGGTGTGCCGCCACCGAGATAGATCGTCTCAATGGGCGGATGGGTCTTTTGCAAGCTCATCTCCCGGCATAGCGCATCGACATAGCGCGACCTCAGCTCCAGCAGTGTCGTGGAGTAGAAGCCGCAGTAGATGCAACGCGAGGCACAAAAAGGAATGTGAACGTATAGTCCCGCCATGATACACTCTTGGTTATTTACGACTGCAAAATTACTAATAAGTTTTAAAAAATAGCCCTTAAATGGTATTTTGATTTGCAACCTATTGTTTTTTTTCCTATCTTTAACCACGAATTAGCGGGCACAACCCCGTTTACCTTGACCGAGATATTTATCTAACAACTTTAAACCCTTTTGATATGAGAGTATATCAGACAGACGAAATCAAGAACATTGCCCTGCTGGGCAGTGCGGGAAGCGGCAAGACCACCCTTGCCGAGAGTATGCTTTATGAAGCCGGCGTCATCAAGCGGCGTGGTACAGTGGAAGGGAAGAACACTGTGAGCGATTACTTCCCTGTAGAGCTTGAGTATGGTTACTCCGTCTTCCCCACCGTGTTTCATGTGGAATGGAACAATAAGAAACTCAATATCATCGACTGCCCGGGTAGTGACGACTTCATCGGCGGAGCCATCACTTCGCTCAATGTCACTGACCAGGCCGTGATCCTCATCAACGGACAGTTTGGTCCGGAGGTGGGCACACAAAACAACTTCCGTTATACCGAAAAGCTGAAGAAGCCCGTCATCTTCCTGATTAACCAGCTCGACTCAGACAAGTGCGACTATGACAACATCATCGAGCAGATGAAGGACATCTACGGCGGTAAGTGCGTGGAGATCCAGTATCCATTGGAGACGGGTCCAAACTTCCACAGCCTGATCGATGTACTCATCATGAAGAAACTCTCTTGGGGACCCGATGGCGGTGAGCCCAAGCGTGAGGAGATTCCTGCTGAGGAAATGGATAAGGCCATGGAATTGCACAAAGCTCTCGTCGAGGCCGCGGCCGAGAACGACGACCAGCTCATGGAGAAGTTTTTCGATACGGAGTCGCTTACCGAGGACGAGATGCGTGAGGGTATTCGTAAGGGACTTGTCACGCGCAGCATCTTCCCCGTGTTCTGTGTCGATGCGCATAAAGATATGGGCGTACAACGACTGATGGAGTTCTTGGGCAATGTGGTGCCGTTTGTCAGCGAGATGCCTAAGGTGCGCAATACGCGCGGCGAAGAGGTGACGCCCGACAGCAATGGTCCGGAGAGCCTCTACTTCTTCAAGAGCGGCATAGAGCCGCATATCGGCGAGGTGTCTTACTTCAAGGTGATGAGTGGAAGTGTCAAGCCGGGCGATGATCTCTTCAATGCCGACCGTGGATCCAAGGAGCGTATGGGACAGATCTATGTCTGTGCCGGCGCCAACCGCATCCCCGTGGATCAGCTCAACGCCGGTGACATCGGCTGTACCGTGAAGCTGAAAGATGTGAAGACGGGCAACACGCTTGATGGTAAGGGTACCGAAGAGCGTTTTGACTTCATCAAGTATCCTAACCCGAAGTACAGCCGTGCCGTCAAAGCCAACAACCCGCAAGATACCGAGAAGATGATGGCTGCATTGCTGAAGATGCGCCAGGAAGACCCGACATGGGTGGTGGAGCAGAGCAAAGAACTCCGGCAGACCATCGTGCATGGACAGGGTGAGTTCCACCTGCGCACGCTGAAATGGCGTTTGGAGAACAATGAGAAGATACCTGTGACCTTCGAAGAGCCGAAGATTCCGTATCGTGAGACGATCACCAAGAAGGCTAAGGCTGAATACCGCCATAAGAAACAGAGCGGTGGCGCCGGACAGTTCGGTGAGGTGCATCTCATCGTGGAGCCTTATGCTGAGGGTATGCCTGATCCTGTGAGCTATAACTTTGGCGGCCAGGAGTTCAAGATGAATATCAAGCAGAAGGAAGAGCGCGACCTGCCATGGGGCGGAAAGCTGGTATTTATCAACTCCGTTGTCGGTGGTGCCATCGACTTGCGTTTCATGCCTGCTATCCTCAAAGGTGTGATGGATTGCATGGAACACGGACCATTGACCGGCAGCTATGCGCGCGACGTGCGTGTGGTGGTCTACGATGGTAAGATGCATCCGGTCGACTCCAATGAGCTCAGCTTCACATTGGCTGCGCGTCATGCATTCTCTATGGCTTTCAAGGAGGCCGGTCCAAAGATTCTGGAGCCGATCTATGATCTCGAGGTTTATGTGCCGAGCGACTACATGGGTGATGTGATGAGTGACCTGCAAGGGCGCCGTGCCATCATCATGGGCATGGACGCAGAGGCAGGCTATCAGAAGCTCAGCGCTAAGATACCTTTGAAGGAATTGTCCAACTATAGCGTAGCACTCAGTTCTCTGACTGGTGGCCGTGCCAGCTTCACTACGAAGTTCGCCAGCTACGAGCTCGTGCCGAACGACATCCAGCAGAAGCTCATCGCCGCTCATGAAGCAGAAGCTGCTGCTGAGGAATAGTCTACTTTTTCCATTTGAAGTTAATATACAAGAGAGAGGGTCCCAAGCCGTTGATGGCCTGGGGCCTTTTTAATGTGCGAAGAGTTTAGTCAGACATTCTTTCGATGGTCTTTATCTCTACCCGATGCTGGCCTTGTAGGACGAGCGGACGAGGGGACCGCAAACGGCAGAACGGAAGCCCATCTGCAAGGCCTGCTCGTGATACCACTGGAATTTCGCTGGTGTGATATAGTTTTCGACGGCCAGGTGCTGGGCTGTAGGCTGGAGATATTGCCCGATTGTCACGCGCTCGACACCGCAGTCACGTAAGTCTCGCAAGGTTTGGAGCACTTCTTCCTCCGTTTCTCCAAGTCCGAGCATAAGTCCGCTCTTTGTGACGAATCCGTTGTCGTGGATATGCTTAAGCACATGGAGGCTGCCATCGTAGGTGGCTACGCTGCGTACAGAGGGCGTCAGCCGTCTCACCGTCTCGATGTTATGTGCCACCACGTCGGGATGGCTTTGCAGTACGATGTCCAACAGATCGTCACGACCTTGAAAGTCGGGTAGGAGCACTTCAATCTTTACTTGGCTCTTCAGCTGTACGGCTTCCACCGTCCGGCGCCAGTGTTCTGCTCCCATGTCAGGCAGGTCGTCACGGTCTACCGAGGTGAGGACGACATATCTCAGGTTCATCTCCTTCACTGACTCAGCCACGCGTTGCGGCTCGTCGGGGTCGAGAGGGAGAGGGCGACCGCTCAGCGTGTTGCAGAAGCGGCAGTGACGTGTGCAGATGTCGCCGCCAATCATCAGTGTGGCAGTGCCCAGTCGCCAACATTCGGCACGGTTGGGACAAAGCCCGCTCTCGCAGATCGTGTGCAGACGGTTGCTATGGATAATCTCTGAGGTGTTCTCGCTCTGCTTGTCAGAACTGAGGTCTATCTTCAACCACTCAGGTTTCATCACGTGAGGCTTGCGACCGAATAGCACACGCAGGAGGCCGTCGGTGGTCAGTCCGCGGATGATATTGCCTAAATCAAGTCCCTGCAATGCCTTCTCTACAGCTTCACGTGTGAAAGCGACGTCGCGCAGACGTGGCAAGAGCTCCTCGTCGAGGTCGCCGGTGAGAAAGTAGTCACCGAAGAGGTCGATGTCGTGAATATGGTTGTCTTTGATTTCCAGGCAGGCTTCTATCGTACCTACACCGGGAAGGCGGTGCTTCTTTGTGAGTTTGAAGAGCGGCTGTTTGCCATAGATGAAGTTGTTGTCGGCAAAGGCTTTTTGCAGTTCTCTGATTTCCGGCATCATCTCCTCTGTGATGGTGATGGCTTTGTCGCCGCACATCGCCTGACGGAAGGATGCTTTCAGCTCCGGCAGCGACATCGTTGTGTATTGGCTGATGTTGCCCACATGCTGTCGTACACTTTGCACGCCTTTGCTTTGCAGCTTTGCTTTGTCGGGTGTGATGACACGTTCCAACATGCTGAGGTCTGAGTTGACGAGCAGTGTGTTGTGCATGATGCTACGGTCACCTGTGCGGTAAAAGGCGGCTCCGGAGACCTTCTTACTGTCGAGCAGGATGTCGTTGCGCCCCGAGATGGTCACGGGAACGCCAATGCGAAGAAGTGCGTCGGCAGCGAGGCGCATGCAGTTGGCAAACATCTTTTGTACGTTCGGCTCACGGCTGATGAATGAAAACATGATGTTCCCTTCATCGGAGTAGACGCAGCCGCCACCGCTTTTGCGGCGTGAGATGAACACGTCGTGCTCGCGGCAGTAGTCTACGTTGACTTCGTTTTGCAGCAGTTGGTTGCGGCCAAGGATCACGGTGGGCTTGGTCTGCCAAATAAAGAAATAGTCGTCGTCACGGAAGTGACGGGCCACATACGCCTCGACGGCAAAGTCGTAGGTGATGGGGGGCAGCTCCTGCTGCTCAGGTAGAACTACGTAAGTCATGTGTCTTTCAGTTTAGTATCAGAGGGTCAGTCTTCTTTGTCTTCAAGGCTTTCTGTGTTATCCTTTGGCAAGCGTACTTTACGTTTGGGATTTTCCTGTGCGCCATATTTCAGGAGCTTGTTGGCTGCTGTGGCAATGCCCATACCGGTGGGTGCTGTCGTTGTCTTCACGTCGTCGAAGGCTTTGCGCGTGCGGTCGAGCAACTGGTCGGCTGTTTGGAAGCGCTCATAGAAGAGTTGCACGCGGTTGATGATTTCGTCGGCGGCTTTGAGCATGGCATCCTGGTTCTCGGCCTGCCGCACTTGCCGCCACGTCATCTCCAGCACACGCAGCATCATATAGAGGTTTTGCGAGCCAGAGATGATCACACCTTGGTCATAGGCGTCTTTCCACAGTGCCGGGTCGTGGGTGAGTGCCAGTTGCAGGGCACTCTCGCTGTAGACGTACATCACCACGAAGTCGAGCTGTACCTTGCCGTTGGCAGCATATTTAGCGTATTTCTTCCGTGCGAGCTCTTTGACATGACTGCGCACCGAGGTGAGATGACGCTGCAAAGCCTCGTCCCGTTCTGCGTCTGTCGTGGCATTGTGATAGTCCTCAAAAGCCTTGAGCGACATTTTTGCGTCGATGATCACATCGCGTTTGTCGGGGAAGTGGAGGATGACGTCGGGGATCATCTTGTGGCCGTCCTCTTCGTGTACTGTACGTCCCTGCTCGTCTTTGAGTGTCACTTGCTCTTCGAACTGTACGCCCTCTTCGAGTCCCATCTGTTCCAGTAGCGTACGCAACCGCAACTCACCGAAGTTTCCTTGTGTCTTGTTCTCGCCGGTGAGTGCCTCTGCCAGTTTGTCTGCACGTTGTCCCACTTCATGGGCCTGTTTTAAGTTCTCTTGAATGCTCGCATCGAGTCGCGACATCAGCACGGTCTGGTCATGGTCGCTCTTCTCCACAGCTTCCTTCATCAGCTTCAGATTCTCATGGAGCGGGTTGAGCAGTGCCGACATCTGTTGCTGGTTGACACTGTTGAGGTCGGCAGCCCGACGTTTGAGGATCTCTTCCGATGCCGTGTTGATCTGCTCTTTAAGGAGAGAGGACTGCTGTTGCAGCTGGTCGGCCTGTTGCTGCCGCATGGTTTGCAGTTGTTCCGCCTGCTGTTGCTTCAAGGATTGCAGCTGTTCGCTCTGCTGCTGTCGCAATGACTGCAACTGCTCAGCCTGCTGCTGTCTAAGTGTTTGCAGCTGTTCCGTCTGCTGCTCCCGCAATGTTTGTTGCTGCTCAGCTTGTTGCTGTCTCTGATCCTGCAACTGCTGCTGGTAGTTTGCTTGCAGTTCTTCCTTCTGCTTGTTTATGTCTTCTTCCAGTTTCGCGATTTGTTGTGTCAGCATCGCTGCGCGTGTCTCCGCTGCCGCATTCTTGCTGTGCGCGAAGAGATATCCGATGACGATACCTATCAACAGTCCGATAATGATGCTTAAAGTATTCATTATGTTGTTTAGAGCTTGGTTAAAGAGAAGAGATCAAAATACATTAAGCGAGTTTTTAATGCTATAGCTTCTTTTATATGCCTATATTCTTTTTCTTGTTCTTCTGAACTGAAAACCACTTTAAATCCATTGTTAATATAGAAGCTTATAGTTTGTGGACTATTATAGGCATCAACTATAACAAACCGGCATCCTGTTTTGTTAAAAGGATCTATAAACCAGTACTTGATGAATTCTATAGTGTCACTTCCTATATGGAGCCCTTTATACTTCTCAGAGACTCCTAAACGTCCAATTAAGACGGCGGGATAGTCTTTGAGAGATTTCTGATGAGGAATATCTGCTTCTATCTTCTTCTTTCTTGCATTGGGCAAGTCATCTACTCTGATACTCGCGTTAGAAAGGGTGAAAGCACAGATTACTTTCTTGTCACTCTTAAGTTTGTAACAATAAGTCTTTCCTAATAATTGCCGTGAGTAGCCAAAGCAATCATTAGAAAAGAATTCATCAAGATCCGTATCTCCACAAGAAAAGCCTTTTATATCTTCTGAAGATCGTAAAATGGAAAACTTGCAATTTTCGGAAAGATAACTCATTCTTTGGATAAATCTGAATTATTTAGTATATCTCTTACTAATTGCATACCTTTCTCATAGCGAGAATTGATTTTTGCTTTTTCAACCTCACTGCTATTTATATGTTCTGCATAAGTTCTTTGAGCTTGAAGTTCAAAGTCTTTTGCTGCTTGTCCAGTAAGTACTGGAATTGAAGAAATTGCTAATGCCATATATTACCTCCTGTGTTGTGTATTAATGATAAGGCAAATATACGAACTTTATTCCAAACTGCAAAACAAATCTAATATTATTAGCGTCTACGCTTTTGGCGATGGGGCTGAAATATAAAAAAGGAGTATGGGAAACCCATACTCCTTAATATATATATGTGTTAAACTTATGTCTACATCATTAGAACTCGAGGCGGAAGCCAATCTGTGCGTGCCAACGGCTGCCAGTGTCGCTTGCCACAGGCTTGCTGTTGGTGTTGAACTGGTAGACACCGGCACCGTCCTTAATAGTTGTCAGCGTCAGCGGGCTGAGGTTGTAAGCATTGCCGTAGTGAGCACCCCAGTGTTTGTTGAGCATGTTGGCGAAGTTCATCACGTCGAAAGTAATCTGGAACTTGCCGATACCCTTGATGTTGTAGATGTTCTGAGCAACGTGGAGGTCAACCTCGTTTTCCCAAGGAGAGAGGTTGGAGTTACGCTTAGCATACTCACCACGATGGTTCTTGGCATAGTCGTCTTCCTCAATCCACTTTTCGAAAGCCTCACGGCTCTGCTCGGCAGTCATGTTCTTTGTGCTGGTGAAGTTCATCTTTGCCAGCTCATCCTTTGTCGGGATGTAGAGCAGGTTGTTGCCTTTGAAACCATCATTGTTGTAGTCGTATTTCTCGTTCATGGTCAACGAGTAGCGTCCACCGCTGAAACCATTGTAGTTGATGGCCACCTCGGTGTTCATCCAACCGTTCCAGTATTTAGGAGAGTTGTAAGAAACCTGAATGCGTACCTGGTGAGGAATGTCGAACTTCGACCAGCTCATCTCGTTCTTGTCGTTGGTGTTGCGGCTGTAGTTGTACTTCCAGTTAGAGTAAGCCACAGAAGACGTACCGTCGTTGACACTGTAAGAGTGACCGAAGACATAGCTTGCCATAACATCCAGACCGAAGTCGAAGGACTTCTCTGCCTTGACAGATACATTATAAGAATAGCCCTTATTGGTATTTCTCAGGTTGATGATGCTGTAGTAAGGAAGCTTATTTTCAATCTTGCTATAAGAAGTGACGGCAGATGCCTCTACGCCAGGAACAGCATAGACCTTTTCGCCATTATCCTTATAAGCGAGGTTCTCGAAGAACACGTTGTTGAGGTTCTTAGAGTACAAGCCCTCGAGGGTCATCTTCACGTCACCTGGAAGCATCTGTTCCAAGGCGAGGTTGGCACGGAGCACCTGCGGGAAGCGGAAGTTCTTGGCCACGGTAACGATGTCAGGAGACAGACCAGCAGCAGACGTCTTGGCTGCTCCTAAAGGATCCTTGGCGTACTTGCCGAGAGAAGGAGCAGTGTTGTTCTTAGTGTTGATGGTTGTGCCCTTGGCCTCAATGCCGTTGTTGACGAAAGCGTTGGAGAGCCATACATAAGGAGCACGGCCAGAGAAGATACCCACACCGCCACGGAGCAGTGTACGATGGCTGGCATCGGTATACCAGTTGAAGCCTACACGGGGAGAAACGAGGAGCTTAGCACTCGGCATCTTGCCCACCTCTACACCAAGGTTATGCTCAGAAGCGAAGGTGTTGAAGGCATCGTTGGTAGTGGGAGAGTTCAAAGTGGCGTTGAGATCGAAGCGCACGCCATAGGTAACATTGAACAGCGGAGTGATATCCCACTTGTCCTGTGCATACAGACCAAAGAGTCCGAACTTCATGGTAGGAGCCCACTTGGTGTCACCGCCGGTCAGTTCTGGGTCGGTATATTTATATGTGAACTTGTAAGGAGTATCAGCGAGGAAAGTCTCGAGATCATTGTAGTACCACGAACCGTTTGCACCCTGGATGAAGAGGTTCTTCATCTTATAGAACTCATTGTGTGTACCGAAGGTGATAGTGTGGTTTCCTTTGTACCAAGAGAGGTTGTCCTCTGCTGTCCAAATATCCTGATTGAGGTAGTTGGCAGCACTGCTGAACTCTGTACCGATGTTAACAGTATTCATAGAGGTACCATCACCACCGGCGATACTGCCGATCTGTACGCAAGGACCCTGGTAAGGGATATCGCGGTTGTCGCGGATGAAGCTGGCGGATACACGTGCCTCGTTGTAGAGTACCGGGCTGATATGAGAGTTCAACTCAGCTACGAACGAGTTGGTCTTGTTGTTTATGCGATAGCTGGAGTTGCTGAAAGTATAAGTTTTGCTGTTCAGTCCGTCCTTGTCATCGTAAGAGTCGTTGTGCTGATAGCGGAAAGCCAAATGGTTGTTCACGTCGATGTTCCAGTCCAAACGGGCCAAGAGACCAAAGGACTTCGTGCCGAGCACTCCTTTGCCATAAGATTCCTGGATGCCAGTCAAGTCGTAGTATTTATCGGCGATTTGTTTCAGCGTAGCCTCAGTGACATATTTGTTAATATATCCTGGGTAGATAGTAGCAGGAGCCTCTGTCTTCTTATACTCTGCGCTGGCGAAGAAGAAGAGCTTATCCTTCACGATCGGGCCACCAAAAGTAGCACCGTAGGTCTTAGTAGAACGCTGGGAGAGTTTGTCCTCAGCATAGTCTTGCAGGCGGTTGTACTTGCTGTACATGTCCTGGTTGGTGTAGTACATGTAAGCACTGCCGTGGAATTGGTTGGTACCGCTCTTGGTGATGGCATTGATGGCACCGCCTGTGAAACCGCTCTGACGGACATCAAACGGAGCGACGCTTACCTGCAGCTCCTGAATAGCGTCCATGGAGATAGGGTTGGCACCTGTCTGACCACCGTTGGTACCGCTGCCGGCAAGTCCGAAGACATCGTTGCTCACCGTACCGTCAATCTGGAAAGAGTTGTAACGGTTGTTGATACCAGAGATGGAAACACCGCCAAGACGTGAGTTGGACACCAATGGAGACAACTTAGCCACATCGTAGATATCGCGGCTGATGGTTGGAGTGTTCTCAATGCGCTGCTGGTTGAAGTTGGCAGCAGCGCCACCACTGTTACGTCCGCTCTTGCCGAGCACGGTGACCTCACCGATTTGCTGCGCATCCTCCTTTAGGTCGATGTTCAGCGTACGAGGCTGTCCCAAGGACAGCTGGATGTTGTCGATGACCTCATCCTTGTAGCCGATGTAGTTGACGGTGACCTTGTAGGGTCCACCGACACGCATACCCTGGATGGTAAAGCGTCCGCTTTCATTGGTGACAGCGTTGTAGCGTGTACCTGAAGGTTCGTGGATGGCGGTGATCGTAGCACCGATGACGTTTTCACCACCAGCCGCCACCTTACCGTTTAGGCCAGAAGTGGTGACCTGTGCCATCATGGTTGATGAAATCATCAACAGAAGCATGATGAGCATAAAATGCAATCTTCTTTGCATACCTTTAATAATGAATAATTAATACCTTAGGGTTAACCCCCTGCTTAACGAATTCACTGCAAAATTAAGCAAAAATTTCCATAATACTGTTGCAAAGCCACTACAATTTTCTATTTTTCTCGTAAAAATATCAATATAAGGTATAATTTAGGTTATAGGTAAGGAATAACGAGCTCTACAGCCGCCGTTACACAACGCCATATCAGGGTTGAAGATGATGTGGAACATGTGCAACGCGACCGTTACACAGTAGTTTTTTTGCACGAAAAAGTCTTTTTCTTAGGGAAAAGTTTTATAGTTATGCTTTTTTTGTTAACTTTGTGACTAAATAAAGAATCAAAAACAGAAAAGCATTATGATTATCGATTTCGACAAGATACCCGAAGTACATATCGATGGCTTCAAAGGTGGGAAAGGAAGACTCGACACACGCAACTACGATGATGGCAAGGCAAAGATCATGTACTCTACGCTTCGTCCGGGTGCATCTTCAGGATTGCATGTCCATGAAGGCAACTGCGAGATTGTCTTCGTCATCAGTGGCATCGCTACTTTCCACTATGATGATCATGTAGAGGAGTGCCGTGCCGGGCAGTGTCATTATTGCCCCGAGGGACATAGTCACTACATGGAGAATCTGACTGACCACGACCTGGTTTACTTTGCCGTGGTGAAATAGCTTTTTTGCCGTTGCCGTATTTGTTGCAAACGTCCTTCAGCTGACAGCCGTAGCAACGGCCGTGGGCATTGCGAACAGCATAGACGATACGGTAAACGGCATAGGCGACGCACAGAGCGACGACGCAAAGAACAATGATGTGTTGTGTCATGGTTCAATTCTTCTTTTAGTGATACCTTATTATATATAACGCATAGATAACCTATTTCAATATATGGCCCAACAAAATAATCATCTTGTCATCATGGCAGGCGGCATCGGCAGCCGTTTCTGGCCGATGAGTACCGAAGAACGCCCCAAGCAGTTCATCGATGTGTTAGGTGTGGGGCGTACGTTGATACAGATGACATTAGACCGTTTCCGCGGCATCTGCCCGATAGAGAACGTTTGGATTGTCACCAACGCACACTACGCCGACTTAGTTCACGAGCAGTTGCCCGATGTGCCCGTTGATCATATCCTGCAAGAACCGTGCCGCAGAAACACGGCGCCGTGTATCGCTTACGTCAGTTGGCGCATCAAGATGACCGACCCGAAGGCCAATGTCGTCGTCTCGCCATCTGATCATATCGTCACCAACGTCGATGAGTTCCGTCGTGTCATCACTTCTTGTCTGAAGTTTGCCGGCGAGACAGATGCTGTCGTGACTTTGGGCATGAAGCCAACACGGCCTGAGACCGGCTACGGCTATATTCAGGCTGACCTCACCTCCAATTCACCGCGCAACCGCGAGATTTATCGTGTCGACCAGTTCAAGGAAAAGCCTGACTTGGAAACTGCCAAGCACTATATCAGCGAGCATAACTTTTTCTGGAATGCCGGTATCTTTGTATGGAGTGTAGAGACGATAGTCAACGCTCTGCGCGTGTATGCGCCCCGCATCAACAACATCTTTGAGCGCATACAGAATGTCATGGGCACGCCGCAAGAGCAAGAGACTATTAATAAGGTGTATCCCGATTGCGACAATATCTCCATCGATTACGCCGTGATGGAGAATGCAGAGGAGATCTTTGTCTTCCCGGCAGACTTTGGTTGGAGCGACCTTGGCACGTGGGGCTCACTGCTGTTGCAGAGCCAGCGCGATATGTACGGCAACGGACTCATCGGCAAGAACATCCACACCTTTGAGTGCCGCAACTGTGTCGTGCACACTACTCAGGAGAAGAAGGTGATCCTGCAAGGACTCGACGGATATATCGTCGCTGAGCACGACGACACTTTGCTGGTCTGCAAACTGTCGGAAGAGCAGCGCATCAAGCAGTTCCAAAACAATTAACTGTCCGTGGCTTTCGCCAAAGATAACTTTAAATACATCATACTATGCTGACCTTTCCTTGTGCCAAGATCAATCTTGGATTGAATATTGTCGCCGAGCGGTCTGATGGCTATCACGACATACAGACCGTGTTTTATCCCATTCCGCTCACCGACGCTTTGGAGATCAAACACATGGATCCCGCTTTTCCCTCAGATCATCCTTGCGATCTGAAGGTGACGGGCAATGCCGTGGACTGTGACGAGCGTAGCAACCTCGTAGTGAAGGCCTACGACCTTCTTGCCGCCGACTTTGAACTTCCGCCTATTCATGCCCATCTTTTCAAGCGCATCCCCTCGCAAGCAGGACTGGGCGGGGGCAGTTCTGATGGAGCCTTCATGATTCGTCTGCTCGACGAGCGTTTCCGGCTGAACATCGGCATTGCCGAGATGGAGCGCTATGCTGCCAAGTTGGGTTCCGACTGTGCGTTTTTTATTACTGCCGAACCGTCGTATGCTACCGGACGTGGCGAGATCCTTGAGCCAGCCGATGGCCCTAAGGGCAATCTCCACGGCTATTCGATCGTGGTGGTGAAGCCCGACGTGGCAGTGTCGACACGTGAGGCCTATGCACAGATCGTTTGTCACATGCCCCGCAAGTCTTGCCGCGAGATCGTGCGTCAGCCGATTTCCACATGGCGTGACGAACTGACCAACGACTTCGAGGGTCCTGTCTTCAAGGCGCATCCCGAGTTGGCGCATATCAAGCAGAGCCTCTACGACATGGGAGCTCTCTATGCTCAGATGAGTGGCAGCGGCAGTGCCCTTTTCGGTATCTTCCGTGAGATACCGCAAGGAGTGGAGGAACAGTTCAAAGGTTGCTTCGTGGCATCAGCAGTGCTGTAGGCTGAATGACCTTAAGCACGAATAAAATACGTTTCTACTGCTTAAAAGAAACGCATTATGCGTTTGGGCTTTTAACGCTTCATCTTCGATGGGATAAAGAATATAACCGAATGTTGAGAATATTATTTGGTATCAATATCGAATCAACCATTTATTATTCTCAATATTCGGTTTTATCTTTTATTTCGCATAGCTGAGGGTTAGCCTGTCAAGGCGACGTATGTTTCCATAAGACGAGGTGCCTGCTATTCTCTTTTCTGTGGCATGATCACTTCTCGGTATTCGTTCTCGAAGTTGGGAGTGAAGATACCCTTTCCCATGTTGGCCTTGATCTCTTCGGGACTCCAGAAGCGGCCCCCGGCGAGCTCATCTTTGCTTGGGCATACCTTGCCATCGTAGACCGTTGTGAAGACCCACACCAGTTCCTTCTCGCGCTGGCTCTCAAAGACATAGTGCTTGACAAAGTGTGGCGAGTATTCGGTGATGCCGAGTTCCTCACTTACCTCACGGTGCAACGCCTGCTCCACGGTCTCGCCGTAGTCGACATGCCCACCGCATGCCGTGTCCCATTTGTCGGGCTGAATGTCTTTCCAGTGAGGTCGCTGCTGCAGGTAGAGGTCGCCACGGCTGTTGAAGACATGCAGGTGCACCACCGGATGGAGCACTTTGCAGCCGTCGTGTGCTTTTCCGCGTGTGATTTTCCCGATCACGTGTCCGTCCTCATCAACGACGGGAAACAGTTCTCCTTTGTTATCCATATTCATTTCGCGTCTGTTTAGCTATTATTGTCCTTAATATTTTGTCATCTCAAATCTTTTTGCTATCTTTACAGAAGAAAGAGCAAGATAAACGAATCATATCCTATGGAAGTAAATCTCGACTTGATGTCATTTGTCGAAACGAGCATTCTGCCTCGCTATACAGCCTTTGGTCGCTCCCATGGTCTGAGCCATGTGCAGCGTGTCATTGCCAACTCTTTGGAGCTGGCACGGCGTACGGGTGCTGATATCAATATGGTGTACGCCATAGCTGCCTATCATGACCTTGGCATGAGCGGTCCGCGCGCCATTCATCATATCACCGGCGGCAAGATCCTTGCGGCCGATGCCCGTCTGAAGAAGTGGTTCTCGCCCGAGCAAATCACCATCATGAGGGAAGCCGTGGAGGATCATCGTGCCTCTGCCTCACACGAGCCTCGGAGCATCTACGGAAAGATTGTCGCCGAGGCCGACCGTGACCTCGATCCTGAGGTGGTGTTTCGCCGTGCCGTGGAGTTTGGTTTAGAGCGTGAGCCCGATAAGGACCGTGAGTGGCAGTGGCAGCGCTTCGACCGTCACATGGAAGAGAAGTACAGTGCCCGTGGCTATATCCGCCTGTGGATACCCAACTCGCCCAATGAGGAAAAGCTCAAGCGTGTGCGTGACATCATCGCCGACAAACCCCGTCTGCGTGAGGTTTTCAATCGTCTGTTTGATGAGGAGAGCTCGTCAAAGCGCTGAACGTCTTCTTACCCTTGACATAGTATTGCCATACGATGCTGATCGGCAAGCGTTCGGGCACCGTCGTGAGCTTTCTGCTCATCCTGATAGCCTCACGGTCAGCGTCGAAATCGTGGCGCCATTTATAGAAAGCGCGACGCGCCCGCAGGATAGCGATGAAGTCGCGCCAATTGCGGTTGACGATCAGTGTTTCCAAGGCAGCGATGTGATCCAGGATCCATCTCATGTGCATTACGGTTTTCAGCTCCTCGTCGGGGAGGTTTTTGTAGAGCATCGTCAGGTTGTTGCGGAAGTTGAGGAAAGTCTTCATCGGGTTGCCCTGCGGCAGAGTGCCGCCGCCGACATGGTATACTTCGCTTTCGGGAATGCACACCACGCGCCGTCCACGCTGCCGCAGTCGCCAGCAGAGATCGATTTCCTCGTTGTGCGCAAAGAAGCGTGCGTCGAGTGCTCCTGCCTCCCAATAGTCTTTGGCACGTATCATCAGGCAGGCTCCCGTAGCCCAGAGCACATCCATCTTATAGTCATACTGTCCGTTGTCGCGCTCCACGGTGTCGAAGACACGGCCGCGGCAGAGCGGATAGCCAAAGCGGTCGAGGAAGCCGCCGGAGGCACCGGCATACTCGAAACTGTCCTTGTCGGCCTCGCTGAGCAGTTTTGGCTGACAGGCTGCCACGTCGTCGTGGCTGTCCATATACTCTTGCAGAGGCGTGAGCCAGTGGTGTGTCACCTCCACGTCGGAGTTGAGCAGTACATAGTAGTCAGCCTCTATCTGCCGCAGCGCACGGTTGTAGCCGTCGGCAAAGCCGTAGTTGCGGTCGAGCACCAAGGTCTTCACTTCCGGGAACTTCTGTGCGAGCATCTCCATCGAGTTGTCGGTGGAGGCATTGTCGGCCACCCACACCTCAGCGTCGTTGCGTGAGTATTTCAGCACGGTGGGCAGAAAGCGTTCCATCATCTTCCGTCCGTTCCAGTTCAATATGACGATAGCAGTCTTCATTGTTTTTCGGTTTTATTTTGCTATGATGGCTTTCGCAAGTAGCGTATCTTCTTTTCCACTCTTTCTGAAATCGCCGAGTGTCACGTTGAGGATCTCATTGTCGTACTCCTCGCGAGCCTCACTGGCGGGCAGGGTGACACGGATGTAGTTGTCGGTGAAGCCGTGCATGGCGTGTCCGGCGGGAGCTTTTTCGAAGAGCACGGGCCGTGTCTGTCCGATATAGTGTGCATAGAAGTCGTGCGTCTTTTTGTCGGAGAGTTCCAAGAGCCGTCTTGACCGCTCTTTCTTGTCCTTGTCGCTGACCACGTAGGGGATGGCGAGGGCCGATGTCCCGGGTCGTTCGGAATAGGGGAAGACGTGGAGCTGTGTCACGGGCAGACTGTCGAGAAAGTTGTAGCAGTCCTCGAAGTACTCCGGCCGCTCGCCGCGACAGCCCACCATCACGTCGACGCCGATGAACGCGTCGGGCATGAGTTCTTTGATAAGGTTGATCTTATGTGCGAAGACATCGCGCGTGTAGCGGCGGTGCATGAGTTTGAGCACCTCGTCGTTACCGCTCTGCAAGGGTATGTGGAAATGCGGCATGAAGGCACGCGAATGTGCACAGTACTCGATGAGCTTGTCGTCGATGAGGTCGGGCTCCAGCGAGCTGATGCGGTAGCGCTGGATACCTTCTACTCCGTCGAGGGCTTTGACCAGGTCGAGGAACGTTTCGCCGGTGGTCTTGCCAAACTCTCCGATGTTCACACCGGTGAGCACGATCTCCTTTCCGCCTTCGCTTGCAGCCTGTCGGGCTTGTTCCACGAGCGAGGCAATGGTGGGGTTGCGCGAGAAGCCGCGTGCGTAGGGGATGGTGCAGTAAGTGCAGAAATAGTCGCATCCGTCCTGTACTTTCAGGAAGTAACGGGTGCGGTTGCCGCGTGAGCACGACGGTTGGAAGGTCTTGATGTCCTTGGTCTTCTCGTGGTGGAAGGCGTGTAGATGCCCCTCGCGCGGCTGAGTCCAGGCGTCGGAGAGGTACTGTATGAGGTTGGCTTTCTCATTGGAGCCGAGCACGAGGTCCACGCCGTCGATAGCACTCACCGTCTCGGGCTCGAGCTGAGCATAGCATCCTGTGACCACGACAAAGGCATCGGGGTTCTCGCGCACCATACGGTGGATGGCCTGACGGCATTTGTGGTCGGCCACTTCGGTCACCGAGCAGGTGTTGATCAGACAGATGTCGGCGTGCTCGCCCTCGTGAGCGGTCGTGACGCCCATTTCGCTGAGCAACTTGCCAAAGGTGGAGGTTTCAGAGAAGTTGAGCTTGCAGCCCAGCGTGTAGTAAGCTGCTTTCTTGCCTTGGAAGGCACTGGTATTGATCATGCTTCTTTTCTTTTTTATGCAAAGGTACTGCTTTCCCGTGAAAATCCGACCGTAGGAGCAGGGAAAAGTGAAGTTTCTCTTTTTTATAGACATTTCAAGGCTTCCTGGCTCGGCTGCAGCGCACAAAATGACCTGCGCTTTCGCAAGTCCGTTTCAAATAGATGATAGCATCTGCCACTGTTTAGAAAACTGACAAAAAACGGGCAAAATACAGGCAATTTTCTCCACGGAGGTGTACCTTGCTCTCAATTTCGCGAATTTTGGGCATGTTTTCGTAAATGCTTGACAGATAAAGAGTTAAAAGAAAAACAGCTTTCTGTAACCACGAAAAAAATTACAAAAAGCCGTCAAAGTATTGGTTTTTATCGAAATTCTCTAGAGAATTTCGTGTCATCTCAGTTGTTTGTGTGCGTCATCTCAGTTGTTTTATCGGGTAAAACAACTGAGATGACGCACACAAACAACTGTTTTCTCCTGCACAAAGTCCTTTTCTGACGATCGACAACCTAAATTTCTTTTCTCGCATGTTCTAGAACACGAACTCTTCTGAACATGTTTTTGTCGTAATAATTGATACTTTGAAGCATACAAGTTCTTGCATGAGAATTGTTGCTTCCGCATATCACTCCCCCTCTCCTTGGGAGAGGAGGAGGGGAAAAGACTGTTGAAGTGCTCTATTTCGTCACAAACGCCATCAGTTCCTTGCCGAGCGCATCAGCCTCTTCGGCAGTGTGAGCCTCACTGTAGACACGGATGATCGGCTCGGTGTTGCTCTTGCGCAGGTGCACCCACTTGTCGGGGAAGTCGAGTTTCACGCCGTCGATGTCGGTCACCTGTACATCGGGTTGAGAAGCGAAGTGCTCCTTCACCTTATTTAATATAGCGTCGATGTCGGTATCGGGCTTCAAGTCCACACGGTTCTTAGCCATGAAATAGTTTGGGAAAGTGGCGCGCAGCTGACTGGCCTTCATGCCTTTCTGTGCCATGCTGCTGAGGAAAAGTCCGATGCCCACGAGGGCGTCACGGCCATAGTGGCTTTCGGGATAGATGACTCCACCGTTGCCCTCACCACCGATGACGGCACCGACTTCCTTCATCTTGGTGGTGACATTGACCTCACCGACGGCTGCGGCGTAGTATTTGCAGCCATGGCGCTCTGTGACATCACGCAGGGCACGTGTAGAACTCAGGTTGCTCACCGTAGGACCTTTGACATGGTCAAGGATATAATCAGCCACCGTCACCAGTGTATATTCCTCGCCATACATCTTTCCATCTTCCTGAATGAATGCCAGACGGTCTACATCCGGGTCAACGACGATGCCGAGGTCATACCCGCCATTGGCCACCTCGCTCATGATGCCGCCGAGGTTGCGCTCCAAGGGCTCAGGGTTGTGGGCGAAATCGCCGTTAGCCTCGCCGTTGAGGAACTTATATTCCACGCCGAGGGCGTCGAGCAGATGGGGCAGGATGATGCCGCCAACCGAGTTGATCGAGTCTACGCATACCTTGAAGCGGGCCTTCTTGATAGCATCCACGTCCACGAGGTCGAGTGCCAGCACGCTGTCGATATGGCGTTGGTTATAGCTGTCGTCATGGGTATAGTGTCCGAGATGATCAACATCAGCGTATTCGAAGTCCTCTTTCTCGGCAATGTCCAGCACAGCATTGCCGTCGGCTTTGGTGAGGAATTCACCCTCGTTGTTGAGCAACTTCAGTGCGTTCCAGTGACGGGGATTGTGGCTGGCCGTGATGATGATGCCGCCGTCGGCGCCACTCATGCGCACGGCGAGCTCAGTGGTCGGTGTAGTTGCCAGGCCGATGTCGAGGACATCATAGCCCATGCCCATCAATGTGCCGCAGACAACGTTGCGGACCATTGGACCGGAGATGCGGGCGTCACGCCCAACGACAATCTTGTTGGCGGAAGACTTAGCACTGCGACGGATGAACGTAGCGTAAGCGGAAGTGAACTTCACAATGTCCAGGGGATTCAGAGTATCTCCTGTGCGGCCGCCAATAGTGCCGCGAATGCCGGAAATAGATTTAATCAGAGTCATATATTGATAAACATCTATGATTGTTGTATCGGTTATCGCCCACGCTGGTAAGTGATGTCGTAGAGGCAGGGATAGACGCTGGCCACAGCATAGGTCTGCCCCATGTCGTGAGGAACGATGATACGTACCTGAGCAATCTCGTCGCCGGCATTGATGTATCTGCCAATGTTGATAAACGTCAGCGGGACGAGCCATCCCTGCGGAACGGTAGTGGAACTATTGCCATAGACGCGGTACATCAGACTGGAAGTATCAAACGAGCCGCGGAATGTGCCCGAGTAATTGGTCACACTCATCTTGTCCGGCATCTGGGAAGCTCCCGGGAAAATGACATTGCTCAACTGTACGCTGTCGGTCAGAAGATTGCGCTCTGTGAAACGACAAAGGATTGTGGCCGTCTCACCATAGGCTAAGGGCTTGCCCGAGCCACGATGCACGATCTGCATATAAACGCCTGAGGACTCAAAGAGCACCCATTCGTTTTTCTTCACATCGGTTGTCGTGTCTTTCAGAAACTCTTCTTCCGAGATCACGTTCACTGCCGAATCAGCGATATACTTGCTGATAGCTGCTTTCTCCCGCTTCTTTTGGTCAGCGTAAGTTTCCTCATCGTTGCAGGAAGCGATCATCATCAAGCCTATCAGCATCAGGCACAAAAAGCCCAGTTTCCTCATTGTCTGTCTATTGTTGTTGATTAATATTGCAAAGGTAGCAAAAAAAGGCTGGATAGTACTGATATAGAGGAATAAAAAACATTAAATGCCTTTATCAGCCCTTCAGTTGCTCACTATAATATGCAAAGGCCTCGCGTGTGATCTTTTCTGCTTCCTCGATCGAGCAGTCGAGATGCCCGCCGCTGGCGTTGAAGTGTCCGCCGCCGTTGAAGAAGCGGCGCGCCATGTCCTCGACGGAAAAGTTGTCGACGGAGCGCAGGCTGATCCATATCTTGTTGTCGATGCGGTCGTCCTCACGCAGTGAGATGCTGACCTTCATGCCCTTGATGCGCAGTGGCTCGTTGACAAGTCCTTCGGCGTCGCCCCGCTTATAGTGGTAGTCGAGCATGTTTTGGCGAGTGAGCGTATAGTAGGATGCGTGAAGATCCTCAAAGACGTTGAGTTTCTGCGACATCAGATAGCCGCGCAGGCGGATGGCCCACGTGCTGTAGTTGTTGAACACGTTGCGATAGATCTTGTCCTTGTCGATGCCTTTGGTGAGCAACTGACAGATGATATAGAAAATCTCCGGGCGTGAGGACGCAAAGGTGAAGCCGCCAGTGTCGGTCATCATGCCGCAATAGTCACAAACGGCAAAGGTCTTGCTGAGCTTATCGAAGACGTTCAACTGCCAGGCGACACGGAAGACAACTTCCGACGCCGAGCAGTACTCTTCTGAACTGACCTTCACATCGGCCTGCATCTGTGGACCGAGATGATGGTCGAAGAGCACACGCGGTGCCTGACAGGCGGTGAGAATCTCTGCCATGTTGTCGACACGGTTATTGTCGTTGAAGTCGATGCAAAAGAGCAGGTCTGCCTCGTTGAATGCCTGCGCGACTTTCTCGGGATGCTTGTCGTAGCGGATGATGGCGTGAGTGCCGGGCAACCACTGCAAGAAATCGGGATAGGCATTGGGCATGATGACGGTAGGCTCCTTGCCGAAAGCCTCACGCAGGCAGGTAGCCCAGGCAAGGCATGAGCCCATCGCGTCGCCGTCGGGACGTGAGTGGCCTGTTATCACGATATGATTGGAAGACTGTATTTTATCTTTTAACCAAAGAAGATCATTCTCGGAAAGTACGTTGAGATTCATTTCTGTATTCATGGATGCAAAGGTAGTAAATAATTGGTAAATGTGAGATAGTAAGAAGAAAAAATCAGGGCAGGATCTCTCCTGTCCTGATTGTAAGAAGAAAGATAAAGGATGTTACTCTTGATGCAGCTCCTCAAAGGCTTTGTCGAAAGCTTTTGGGTGGCGCGCTGTGAAGCAGATGTTGACCAGACAGTTGGCGACAAGCTCATCGTCGGTGAGGTCAACGCCTTTCTCTCTGACGAGGTTTTTGCCGAGACAGACCTCCCATGTGGTGTTGAAGTCGCGGTCTTCTGCTCCCATATACTTCAGATCGCCCGGTCCGTCGATGATCTTGAAGCGTATCGGCTTCTTGGATGGCACGGGACGCATGTCCAGCAACAGGTCGTAGGCCAGGCGGAGCTGGTCACGATAGCCCGATGTGCCGGGATACATATTGTTAATGGTGGCCATGATCTCGTCGAAACGATAGGCCTGCAAGAGATCGTAGAGAATCATAACACTGTTGATAATGATATTTATTCATTAGAACTTTGCCATCTTGATGGCGTCGATGGCGCACTCATCACCTTTGTTGCCGAGTTTGCCACCACATCGGTCCACTGCCTGCTGATGATCATCGGTGGTCAGCAGTCCAAAGATCACCGGAATGTTCTGTGTGGCATTGAGTCGGGAGATGCCAAAGGTGACGCCCTGGCAGATATAGTCGAAGTGCGGCGTGTCGCCACGGATGACGCTGCCAAGGATGATGATGGCGTCGAAACCATCGTTCTTGCACAGTTGCTGTGCGCCATAGACAAGCTCGAAGCTGCCGGGCACAGTCTTGACATGGATGTTCTCGGGCAGCGCGCCGTGCTTCTCAAGGGTAGACACGCAACCGTCGAGCAGTGCGCCTGTGATGTCCTTGTTCCACTCAGCGACAACGATACCGAAGCACATGTTGCTGGCATCGGGTACGCTGGCTGTATCGTAATCAGATAAATGATGTAATGCTGTAGCCATAATATGATTAGCTAAATCCTCCTAACGTTGTGAAAGAGCCCGGCTTTAGTTGCTGGCTCTCTCAATATATTTGTCGATCTCGTTGCTCTGAACAAGCTGTGAGTTGACATATTTCTTCTTGATGTCCTGATAGACTTTCAGTGCGTCGGCCTTCTTGCCCTGAGACTCGAGCAGTTCACCGGCCTGCAGGCGGAAGATAGGAGACAGGCTGTTGTTGGCGCCGTCCTCGGCTTTGTCGTCGGCTTTGTCAGCAGCCTCCTGGAGTTTGCTCACAGCCTTGTCGATCTGTCCGACATGAGCGTAGGCATTGCCCAATGCCTCGATGGCGGCAGGGCTGACCATAGCATCGCCCTTGGGGGAGTAGTCCTCAAGATATTTCACGGCATCGCTCCACTTGCCCAGATAGGCATAGCTCAGTCCGGCATAGAGCTTGGCAAGGTTGCCGGCATCAGTAGAACTGTAGTCATCGGCAATCTTCACAAAACCGGTATATCCGGCACCGTCGCCGTTGAGGGCTTTGTCGAACTGCTCGGCATTGAAATACTCCTGTCCACGGGCCAATGCCGTACTTGCTTTTTCCTCACGGGGACCGCCGATGAATGCGCTATAGCAGAAATATCCTGCGACAATGACTACCACCGCAATGATAGCTCCCAGTAAAATCTTCTTGTTCTTGTCGAAAAACTCTTGTGACTTAAAGGCAGCGTCAAATGTTGCCTGACCGTTGTTGTTTGCCATTTATTTGAAATGATTTTTGTTATTCCATTGACGATTGTTGATACACAGCTGCACCATCTCCAGCAGACACGGCGCAATATATCGGTACAAAATTAGCAATTTTCCCTCACATACTAAAATTTAAACGACTCTTTTTTCGCTTTTTCGCTTCAAAACTCTTATCTTTGCACATGTAAGGCAAGGCAAAGCCCAAATAGAGCCCATAGGATTATGAGACTGAAGAAGATATCAATCATCAATTACAAGAACATAAAGAGCACTGCGCTGGAGCTCTCGCCGAAGGTGAACTGCTTCATCGGCAACAATGGTGAAGGCAAGACCAACATCCTCGACGCGGTCTATTTCCTCTCGTTCTGCCACAGCAACTTCACCAACATCGACTCACAGGTGATCAACCATGACCAGGAGTTCTTCGTCATCGAGGGCGACTATGAGGGCGACCAGGGACAGCAGGAAAATATCTACGCGGCTATGAAGCGCGGACGGCATAAGCAGTTCAAGCGTAACCATAAGGACTATAAGAAGCTCTCGACACACATCGGTCTCATCCCGCTTATCTTTGTCACGCCCTCGGACAACAGTCTGGTGACGGGTACAAGTGAGGAGCGAAGACGACTGATGGATGTGGTCATCGCACAGTATGACCATACCTATATGGACGCACTGACACGCTACAACAAAGCTTTGCAGCAGCGCAATGCCCTGTTGAAGATGGAGACAGAGCCCGATGCCACGCTCATGGACCTGTGGGAAGAGGAGATGGCTTCGGCGGGAGAGGAGGTCTTTCACAAGCGCAGCCAGTTTGTGGAGGAGATGACTCCTGTGTTTCAAGATATCTACGACATGCTCTCGGATCACCACGAGGCGGTATCGATCAACTATGTCTCTCACGGCCAGCGTGGTCCACTGCTCGATGTGATCCGCCGCGACCGTCAGCGCGACCGTGCCGTGGGCTATTCGCTACACGGCATCCACCGCGACGACTTGGAGATGATGCTTGAGGGCTATCCCATGCGGCGGGAGGCCAGCCAAGGACAGACAAAGACCTATGTGCTAGCTTTGAAACTCGCTCAGTTCTCTTTCTTGAAGAAGACTGCATCCGGCACGACGCCTTTGCTGCTTCTCGACGACATCTTTGACAAGCTCGACGCCAAGCGCGTGGAACAGATCATCAAACTCGTGGCCCGACCCGACTATGGTCAGATCTTCATCACGGACACCAACCGCGACCATCTCGACCATATTCTCCAACATGTGGGCGAGGATTATAAGCTCTTTCATGTCGAGGACGGAAACGCGACACAGTGTTAAGTGTTGACTCTTTTTTGCTCCTAAGTGAGAAAAGTGTTCATTCTCAATTTATCGTTCATCTATATATATGTTTAAGCGTGAAGTAAAACCGATAGGAGACCTGCTGAAGGAAATGCTCAGAAAGGAAGGACTGGAAACGCCTCTGCTGCAGCGACGTATCGTGGATGCCTGGGACGTGGTCACCGGACACATGATCTCAAGCTATACACGGGAGAAGTTCATCCGTAATCAAGTGCTGCACGTGAAGATCGACAATCCGGCACTGCGGCAAGACCTCAGTATGATGCATACGCAACTCACCCGTCGACTCAACGAGGCTGTCGGCTCCTCGGTGATCAGCGATGTGAGGGTCTACTGACGCGAGAACAGACTTTGATCCCTGTAATGCCCAATGGCTTATGAAAAGACCTAAAACGATACTAACAGTACAACTGTTCTTCCTGCCTCTGGTGATGTTTTTGCTCACCACGGGCTGCACACCGCCAGCCTCCTATAAATATAAAATAGGTGTGTCGCAGTGTGTTGGCGGACGCTGGCGCGACAAAGTCAACAACGAGATGCTGTCCGCACAGCATCTCTACGACACCGACGTGAAAGTGTGCATCACCAACGCTGACAACAACACCGACCGGCAGCGGCAGCAGATCGACAGCCTCATCAATGCCGGCGTGGACTTGCTCGTCATCTCACCCAACGAATATCGTCCGCTCTCACCCTGCGTGGAAAAGGCGAAGAAACGTGGAATTCCCGTTATTCTCTTTGAGCGCAAGACTTCATCTCAAAATTACACTGCTTATATCGGTGGCGACAATGTGGAGGCAGGACGAGCGATGGGTACCTATGCCGCACGACTGTGCCACGACAGCATACACGTCGGGCGACGGCCGGTCGTACTTGAGATCACCGGTCAATTGGTGACATCGCCGGACCGTGAACGATACGAAGGATTCAGCACTGTCATGAAGCAACACCCTGAACTCGACTATCAGCATATCAAGACCAACTGGACGTTTGAGGACTCCTATGCGACCACGAAGAAATGGCTGCTGGAGGGCAACCCCCTCGATGTGGCCTTCTGCCATAGCGATTTGGCGTCACTTGGCGCTTACAAGGCCGCCAAAGAGCTCGGAAAAGAAAAAAGTATCTATTTCCTCGGTATTGACGCACTCCCAAATGAAGGTATTGAGGCCATTCAGCAAGGAAAACTCGCCGCCAGCTATATCTATCCCACACACGGTGAAGAGATTATCGCTTTGGCTCTGAAAATTCTGGAGCACAAGCCTTATAAGCGTGAAAACATCATCAAGAGCGTTGTTGTCACACCACAGAATGTCGATGAGATTGCTGTCAATGCCAATGCGATGATGCGGCAAAACGAGTATCTTATTACTATACAGAACAAACTCGAGGATTATCTCGGACTCTATCACGTGCAGCGTACTATTCTCTTTGTGTCTGTTTGTGTGGCTCTTGTGCTGTTCATCGCCGTGCTGCTGGTATGGAGAGCCATCGTGATCACACGGCGCGCTAACCGGCGGATAAAAGAACTGGGGAAAGAGCAAATCCGCTTCTATACCAATGCCAGCCACCAACTGCGCACGCCTCTGACACTCATCAACGGCCCGCTGCAGCAACTTAGTGAGAGCAAGACGCTCAGCGTGGGCGACCATGAACTGCTCGACATCGTACAGCGCAATGCGGAACAATTGTTGCACCTTGTCACCGATGTGCTGCAATTCCAAAAGGAAACGCAAAAGATGATTAAGGAGTCACAGCCCGATGACGCACACGCCATCAGCCGACGGTCGGTGCAGGACGGGCAACATGACATCGTCGTGCGTGACCAAAGTGACGAGCTCGCGACTATATTGATCGTTGACGACAACGATGACATGCGCCGCTACCTGCGCACGCTGCTCCTCAACCGCTATTACGTGCTTGAAGCCAGCGACGGACAGAGCGGTTGGAAACTGGCACGCGAGAGTGTGCCCGACCTGATCATCAGCGACGTGATGATGCCAGTGATGGACGGACTGACCTTCTGTGGCAAGATCAAGACGGAGCCCTTGACCAGCCATATCCCTGTCATCCTGCTAACAGCGCGCAGCTCGGAACAGCAACAGGCCGAAGGACTCAGCCATGGTGCTGATGCCTATCTCACCAAACCCTTCAGTGCTGAGGTGCTTCTCGCGCATATCGCCAGCCTGCTCGCCAATCGGCAGAAACTCAAGAAAGTCTTTTCCGCAGAAAAGCAACAGACGAATGAAAACCAGGAACAAGAAGAAAAGCTCAGCACGCCCGACAAGATGTTCATGGACACACTGCGCCAGGCTATCCTTAGGAATATGAGTAACACCAAACTGAAGATGGACGATCTCGGGGCTGACATGGGTATCAGCCGTGTGCAGCTCTACCGTAAAGTGAAAGCTATGACGGGCATGTCACCTGTGGAATTGCTGAAAGAGATGCGCCTCAAACGGGCCATGAAATTGCTCAAAGCCACCGACAAGACTGTGGCGGAAGTAGCCTATGAGGTAGGTTTCGGTACACCTGGATATTTCTCTTCTTGTTTTAAGAAGCAATACGGCAAATACCCAACAGACATCAAGGAAGACGCAAAAGAGTAAGTTTAAGGGTATCGAAGGACTTAACAATTGTTTCATTCGATGAAAATATTGATACATGTCGAAAAAGTTACAGCATTTGTATGAATGCATAACATAACATTGAATTTGTTTTCGTAATTTCGTGGCAGCAATTAAAGGATAGTCCTTTTTTAATGAAGGCGGTCTTTAATGATATAGAACAAAAAACCTAAATTAATAAAGACATGAACAACAAAATCAACAAGCTGGCTCTGGCCAGTGTCATGCTTTGCTTCTTTGCCATGGGGTTCGTTGACTTGGTGGGCATAGCATCGAATTATGTGAAGAGTGACCTGGGGCTCAACGATGCCACTGCCAATATCTTCCCATCTCTGGTATTTTTCTGGTTTCTTATCTTCTCTGTGCCGACGGGTGTGCTGATGAATAAGATCGGACGAAAGAAGACAGTGTTACTTTCACTCGTTGTCACCGTGGTGTCGCTCTTGTTGCCGCTCTTCGGTGAGAGCTTTGGACTGATGCTTGTCAGCTTCTCGCTCTTGGGTATCGGCAACGCGCTCATGCAGACCTCGCTCAACCCCCTTGTTGCCACAGTGGTTCGCGGCGGCCATCTCGCCTCTACGCTCACCTTCGGCCAGTTTGTCAAGGCTATCGCCTCGTTCATGGCTCCCTATATCGCTGCTTGGGGTGCTACTCAAGCCATTCCCTCCTTCGGTCTCGGCTGGCGTGTGCTCTTCCCTATCTATATGATAGTCGGAATTGCTGCCTCGCTGTTCCTGCTCTCCACACCCATTGAGGAAGAAGGACCTGCCTTTGCCGGGGAGACTTCGCCGACTGTAGGCAAGCAGTTTGCGGCATGCTTCCGATTGTTAGGCAAACCTATCGTGCTGCTGAGCTTCATCGGCATCATGTGTCACGTGGGTATCGATGTTGGCACCAACACGACAGCACCGAAAATTCTCATGGAACGGCTGGGGATGACGCTCAACGATGCCGCCTTCGCAACGTCGCTTTACTTTATCTTCCGTACCCTTGGGTGCTTGACAGGATCGTTTTTCCTGCGTGTGGTCAACAACCGGCTGTTCTTTGTCATCTCCATCACGATGATGGCCCTTTCGATGTGCGGACTGTTCTTTGGAACCACCAAACTTGTACTGTATATAGCCATCGCACTTGTAGGCTATGGAAACAGCAATGTCTTCTCACTCGTCTTCGCTCAAGCTTTGCAGAGTGTGCCTGACAAACAAAATGAGGTCAGTGGACTGATGATCATGGGACTTTTTGGTGGTACGGTCTTCCCGCTTATCATGGGCTTTGCCTCTGACGCTATGGGACAAGCCGGTGCCGTGCTCGTCATGGCTGTAGGTGTAGCTTATCTTTTTACCTATATCAAGAACGTCAAATAAATAATAACTATGAACAAAGTCATTGTCGGCCTCGGTGAGGCCTTGTGGGATTGTCTGCCCGACGGCAGCAAGTTGGGTGGTGCACCCGCTAATTTCGCTTATCATGCCAGTCAGTTTGGCAATGACGCCTATGCCATCAGTGCTATTGGTAATGACGCGCTCGGCGATCAAACGCTCAAAGAGTTCGACGAGAAGCATCTGAAGTATGTCATGCCGCGTGTCGATTATCCGACAGGTACCGTACAGGTGGAACTCGATGAAGAAGGAGTACCTACCTACGACATCAAACAAAACGTGGCTTGGGACAACATTCCCTTCACACCTGAGATAGAAAACATCGCCAAGCACTGTGGCTGTGTTTGTTTCGGATCATTGGCACAGCGCAATAAAATATCGCGCGACACCATCCACCGTTTCATTGACACCACGCCGATGGCATGCTTGAAGATCTTTGATATCAACCTGCGCCAGAACTTCTACTCCAAAGAGATCATCCAGGACAGTCTCAAAGCTTGTGACATCCTCAAGATCAACGATGAGGAACTCGTCACCATCGGTCGTCTCTTTGGTTATCCCGGTCTCGACATCGAGAACAAGTGCTATCTCATCCTTGGTAAGTACAACCTGAAGATGCTCGTGCTCACCTGTGGCACCAACGGCAGCTATGTTTTTGCGCCCGGCGTGAAAAGTTATCAGCCTACGCCCAAGGTGGAGGTGGACGACACGGTAGGTGCCGGCGACAGCTTCACAGGCTCTTTTGCCTCTGCCATCCTTGCCGGTATGCCTATCAAGGAAGCCCACAAGCTTGCTGTTGAGGTCAGTGCCTTCGTCTGCACACAACCCGGCGCCATGCCCAAATTGCCCGAGCAACTGCTCAACAGAGTGAAGTAGTTCATATTGCAATCATATCGCTCTCCTGGAAAGGAGAAAATCAAGCTGCCTCCATACTCCTTATTATATATAAGGTGTATGGAGGATTTTGTGTCTCATGCTTTGCTCCTATTCTTGTCATATACAAAGGATGATTAGAATAAAGGAAGCGTAATAAAATAAAAAAAATATTCTGCTTTTTCCTTTGTGGTTTCATTTCATTACCTTATCTTTGTCAGCAAATAACCAATAACTAAAAATCGACTATGGAGAATAACACACGTATCTTAATGAACATGAATCCCGTGGTGGCTTATCTGCAGAAAGCACCAAAGGAATTCACAATGGAAGACATCATCAAACTTATCAGGTTCAAGTCGATCCAGATGGTGAACTTCATGTACCCCGGTGGTGACGGGAAGTTGAAGACGCTGAACTTCGTGATCACCAACGAGGCTTATCTGCGGACGATCCTCTGTTGTGGCGAGCGCGTCGACGGCTCGTCGCTTTTCGATTTCATCCAGGCTTCCAGCAGTGACTTGTATGTGATGCCGCGCTACTCTACTGCTTTCATCGATCCTTTTGCCGAGATTCCCACGCTTTGTATGCTCTGCTCTTTCTTCGACAAAGACGGCCATCCACTGGAGAGTGCTCCCGAGTATACGCTGCGCAAGGCAATCACAACGCTGCATGACCGTCAGAAGCTTGACTTCTGGGCTATGGGTGAGCTGGAATACTATGTCATCAAACCGTCTGTGGGCATGTATCCCGCTCAGGAGCAGCATGGCTACCATGAGAGTGCGCCCTATGCCAAGGCCGGAGATTTCCGTACGCGTTGCATGATGCTGATCGCTCAGGCGGGTGGTATCATCAAGTATGGACATAGCGAGGTGGGCAACTTCACAAGGGACGGACTTACCTATGAGCAGAACGAAATAGAGTTCCTGCCCGTTCCTGCTGAGCAAGCCGCTGACGAACTGCTGATTGCCAAGTGGATTATCCGCAATGTGGGCTATCGCGAAGGGTATGACGTGACATTTGCCCCGAAGATCACAACAGGAGAGGCTGGCAGCGGTCTACATTTCCATATACAGTTGCGAAAAGACGAAAAGAATATGCTCGTGGAGAACGGACGACTGAGTGCCACGGCACGTAAGGCGATCGCCGGACTGCTTGACGTGGCACCGGCGCTGACAGCCTTTGGCAATAAGAATCCTACATCGTATTTCCGCCTCGTGCCTCATCAGGAAGCACCGACGAATGTATGCTGGGGTGACCGCAACCGCTCGGTGCTTGTGCGTGTACCGCTTGGTTGGACCTCCGGCGTGGACATGTGCCACAAAGCCAATCCCGAGGAACCGGAACGAAACTATGACACCAGTGGCAAGCAGACCTTTGAGATCCGCTCGGCCGACGGTTCGGCTGATCCGTATCAGATGTTGGCCGGCATCTGCGTAGGATTGCTCCATGGACTGGAGATGCCAAATGCTTTAGAGATGGCGGACCGCACCTATGTGGCTGTGAACATCCACGACAAAGCCAATGAGAAGAAACTCGCCGAACTCAAGTCCCTGCCCAACAGCTGTGCGGCCTCTGCCGACTGTCTGGAGCAGCAACGCGCGGTCTTTGAGCGCTACGGCATCTTCTCCGAGGCTATGATCGATGGCGTCATCAAGCAACTCAGAAGTTTCAACGACCGCACCCTTCGTCACGACGTAGCCCTGCATCCTGAAGAAATTGCCAAACTCGTTGGCCGATACTTCCATTGTGGGTGAAGACAAATAATCACCACCGCTTCTCCTATATATATAGGTATGCGGTGGTGATTCTTTATATAATTGAGTGTTGCCTGTAGATGTTATTCTACCAATTTCTCCACTGAATCGCTGTGATTGTCACCTTCGACGCGGATAACATGCTTTCCGGGTGCCAGTTTGATAGGACTGAAAGTCCAGATGATGTTTGTAGGGTCAGGGCAATGTTCAAGAAATTGTATGGGCTGACCATCAACGAAAAGCTGTAGACTTTTGGCATTGCTATATGCTTTCACACAGTAATCGCTGTTTGCCTGGAGACGGGTCATACGTCTGCCTGTTATATAAACAGTCGGTTCGTGGTGGTTCCACCATGCTTTGTAAAGATAGAACGCATCCTTTCTTGTCTTGCGGTCTCTTGTCACTAACCCCTTGTCATTGATATACTTGCGTTGAACATTCTCTTTGAAATGAATGCCGTCGTCAGAATCCATATAGCCTTCTTGACGGTCTGCAACGGGAAAGTCAAAGAGAATCCATGCTGAGGTGAAGTTGAGAAAAGGCATTTGCATGATCTGTCTGACATGTTCCTCATGAACGAGATTAGCGTGCTCCTCGTAGTGGTACTTGTCGTCGGCCCGCATCTGTTTCATGTTTGTCGAGGTGATATGACAGAAAGGATTGCAGCCGGCTCCGTATTCCGAGATATTGACAACACCCATCTTTTGGTGTATCTCATTCATCTCTTTTCTGATGTTGGCGGGATTGTCGTGGTTGTAGTACCAGCCATTGTATCTGTTCTCTGAGAAGAAATCACCTTTGAGATGGATGTATCCGTCGCGTTGGTAGAGACTACAGTCGGTAACGCCTACAAGTCGGTATGGATCAAGTTGCTTCGCGTCGTCGTAGAGTTTTGCAGACTCATCGACAATGCGCTGGCAGTCGATCTTCCCTTGCAGCCTGTCGGTGTTTCCCCAGCTGTCGAGCTCGTTCCACATGCCCCAGAAGACGATGGAGGGATGATTGTAGAGCGATGTGATCATCTCGCGCATCTGTTGATGAATGTTGTCGAAGTAGGCCGTTTGCGCATTCACTCCGCATACGTTGACCCATGGTATTTCTGTCTGAACGATGATGCCCAGAGAATCGCAGAGTGCGTATTCGATGTCGCGATGAGGATAATGAGCCAGTCGTAGGAAGTTGCAGCCAAGTTCCTTGATGGTCTGATAATCGCGAAGGATGTCGCTGTCGCTGACGGCAGAAGCCTTGCCATCTATGTCCTGATGCTCGCTGACACCACGCAGCGGATAGCTCTTGCCATTGAGGAAAAATCCTTTATCAGCTGTAGCTTGGAAATAACGGAAACCGATTTTCGTCTTGACTTCATCGAGTTTATGTCCTTTCTTGTCACAGATGGTCATCACAGCCTGATAGAGGTACGGATCCTCTAATCCGTTCCACAAATGCGGCTGTCGCACTGTGAAGCTGTCCACGATCGTAACGGGTTGGGCGGCAGACTTGGGCAATTTGAGATTTCGTTGGCTGGCATAGACTTTCTTTCCGGCCTTGTCAAGGAGAGTGATGTCCACCGACACCTGCTGGCGGCTGCCTGACGCATTGACGATGTCGGCTCTCATACAGGCCTGTGCTTCCCGGTCGCTGACATGGGGCGTAGCAACATGGAGGCGATAAAGGCCGGTGTTTGTGGGTGAGAAATAGATAGGACTCATCTCCAAGAGCCAGACCGGATTGTGCAGTCCACCATTCTTGTTGAAGTCGGAACTGACGGGTATGAGGTTGATGTCTTCATGGTTGTCGCATGTGACCTCTATAGTATTGTTTCCTTGATGAACCAGTCCTTTGAGATTGATCCAAAATGGAGTGTAGCCACCTTTGTGGTTTTGTACTTTAGTACCATTGATTTCGATGGTGGCCTGCTGAGCGGCTCCCTCAAAGAGTAACATCAGAGGACGGCGAAGGTCAGATTCGCTCAGAACCACATTGCGACGATAGTAAGCTTTGCCTCGATAGTATTTATGGGAATGACCGTCTGTAGCATTGTAGGAATGCGGAATGGCCACCTGCTGCCAATGGATACTGTCAAGACTGAATTGCCAGTCGACAAGTTTTTGCATATCTGTTCCCAAGTCCTGCCCCCATGTCGGGAGACAACTTAGGAGCAGGATGGTGAGAATAAATACGAACGGAATTCGTTTGTTGTTCTTGTTCTTCATTGCTGTCATTGTTTACTAAAGTTTGCACTCTCAAAGAATCGGCTTGGGATAACACCTTCTCTATAATCATTAGTCTATTACATTGATTACTAATAAATAAAAGAGGAACTGTTATTATGGCAAAGTTAAACAATTTTAGCGAGATATCCAAGTTCTTGTGCGTTAAAAGTAAGATACTAGTGAGTTCCTCCACACATGCTATGATGCGGCAGGAATAAGACAGGCTGCACTCGGGAATAAAAAATAAAATTCCATTTCATTCCATTTTATTTTGTCATTCCACTCGTTTGCACTATCTTTAGATAAGATAGACTGCACTCGGGAATGAAAAATAAAATTTCATTTCATTCCATTTTATTTTGTCATTCCACTCGTTTGCACTATCTTTGCAGTAGATAAAAGCAATTGCAATGACTTATACTATTGAAAAAGTAACTACACTCATCGGCGCACGCCGCTATGGTAGTGCGGATGCCAACGTCGGTTTTCTCTTGACAGACAGCCGGTCGCTTTGTTTCCCCGAGGAGACCTTGTTCTTCGCCCTTAAGTCAACACGTAACGATGGACATAACTATATCCCCGAGCTCTACCGCCGTGGTGTCCGCAACTTTGTGGTCACAGACGTTCCTGCCGGTTATGCTGTCGATTATCCCGATGCCAACTTTCTGAAAGTCGTCAACACGCTCGAAGCCCTGCAGCGGCTCGCTGAACGCCATCGCGACGAGTTCAACATCCCTATCATCGGCATCACGGGCAGCAACGGCAAGACCATGGTCAAGGAGTGGCTCTATCAGTTGCTCTCCCCCCAACTCTATGTCACACGCAGTCCGCGTAGCTATAACTCTCAGATCGGTGTGCCTCTCTCGGTGTGGCTCATGGACGACAATACGCAGGTGGGCATCTTTGAGGCAGGCATCAGTCAGCCCGGTGAGATGCTGGCACTGCGCGACATCATCCAGCCGACCATTGCCGTGCTGACCAATCTTGGTGATGCTCATCAGGAGAACTTCTCGTCGATGGAGGAGAAGTGCCGTGAGAAACTCATCCTTTTCCACGATGCACAGACCGTCGTGTACAACGAGGATGATGCTATTATTAATAAGGTGGCTGGTGAATTCAACTACCAAGGAGAGCGCCTTTGCTGGTCGCTGAAGGACAACAAGGCACCGATGTATGTCAAGAAGATCGAGAAGAAAGAGGCGTCTTCCACGATTCACTATATATATAAAGGTGGTAAGGAAAACCGCTATACCATTCCGTTCATCGACGATGCGTCGATCACGAACTCCATCATCTGTGCGGCTGTAGCCCTGCATGTGGGCATCTCCGCTGATCAGCTTGCCGAGCGCATGGAGCAGTTGGAGCCAATTGCCATGCGCTTGGAGGTGAAGGAAGGGCGCCACGGCTGTACGCTGATCAACGACTCGTACAACTCTGATATCAACTCGCTCGACATTGCTCTGGACTTCATGAATCGCCGTCCCGACCATAAAGGCCGTCGGCGTACGCTCATCCTCAGCGACATCTTCCAAAGTGGCGAGGAACCTGCCGAGCTCTATCACGAGGTCAGTGACCTGGCCCGCAAGCGTGGCGTGGTGAAGTTTATCGGTATCGGAAAGGTCATCAGTGAGTACGCCGACGAGATACAGATCGCCGAGAAGTTCTTCTTCGAGAGTGTCGGTGCCTTCATCCATAGCGAGGTCTTTAAGAGCCTGCGTGACGAGGTCATCCTGCTCAAGGGGGCGCGTAGCTTCGGTTTCGACCAGATTACAGAATTGCTCGTACAGAAAGTACATGAGACTGTGTTGGAGGTGAACCTTGGCGCTGTGGTGAAGAATCTCAACTACTACCGTTCGTTTATGAAGCCCGAGACCAAGCTCGTGTGCATGATCAAGGCCGATGCCTATGGTGCCGGCAGCGTGGAGGTAGCCAAGACACTGCATGATCATCGTGTCGACTACCTTGCCGTGGCCGTCGCTGACGAAGGTGCCATGCTCCGCGGCAATGGCATCACCAGCAACATCATGATCATGAACCCCGAGATGAGTGCCTTCAAGACGATGTTCGACTATGATTTGGAGCCGGAAGTATACTCTTTCCGCCTGCTTGACGCTTTGGTCAAGGCCGCGGAGAAGGAAGGCATCACGGGCTATCCCGTACATATCAAGCTCGACACAGGTATGCATCGTCTTGGTTTCGATCCGGAGAAAGACATGGACGAACTTATTGACAGACTGAAACATCAGAACGCCATCATCCCGCGTTCGGTCTTCTCACACTTTGTCGGTTCCGATGACAACTCATTCGACGACTTCTCTGCCCATCAGTTCCAACTCTTCGATGAGGGTAGCAAGAAACTGCAGGCAGCCTTTGACCATAAGATACTCCGCCATATCGACAACTCCGCCGGCATCGAGCACTTCCCTGAGCGCCAGTTGGATATGTGCCGTCTCGGCCTTGGACTTTATGGCATCAACAGCCGCAACAATCAGATCATTAACAACGTCTCGACGCTGAAGACGACGATTCTGCAACTGCGCAACGTACCCGCCGGTGATACTGTGGGCTACAGCCGCAAAGGCAAGATCGATCATGACAGTGTCATCGCAGCCATACCTATCGGATATGCCGACGGACTGAACCGTCATCTCGGCAATCGCCACTGCTACTGCCTTGTCAATGGCAAGAAGGCAGAGTATGTCGGCAATATCTGTATGGACGTGGCGATGATCGATGTCACAGGTATTGACTGCAAGGAAGGCGACTCTGTGGAGATCTTCGGTGACCATCTGCCCGTGACTGTGCTCAGCGATGCCTTGGACACCATCCCCTACGAGGTGCTCACCGGTATCAGCAACCGAGTCAAGCGCGTATACTATCAGGACGACTAAAGGATCAGAACGACTAAATCCTGAAAAAGAATGAGTGAAACAGACGACGACAAAATTCCGCCGTCTCTTGAAATAAAAACATAGAGGCTGCAATGACGAGTTGTAGCCTCTTTTTCTTATCAGGATTTTCTCTTTCAAGCCTCTTTATAACAATGCTCTTCATCTAAAAGTTTGATATATGCAGAATCGTAGAAGCCGATATCTCGTACTTTGGATAGTCCTTGGCGTTCTTGCCTTCCTGACTGTCGTGTTGGGAGGCGCGAGCTGGTACATGCTTGACTATGCTTTGCGTCCTTCTTTCAACAAGGGGCGGCACGAGGCTTATATCTGGAAACGGGTAAGGCACGACTACCCGTCGTTGCGCTCTTGGACCGACAGCCTGCGGAGCAACCACTGTCTTCACGACACCGTCATCGTCAATGCCCGTGGCGACAGTCTGCATGGCGTTTATCTTTTTGCACCACGCCGGAGCAACAAAGTTGCTGTGGTAGTCCATGGCTATACCGACTGTGCTATCTATATGTTGCCCTGGGCGAAGGTCTATCAGGAGATGAACTACAACGTACTCTTGCCTGAACTCTACGGCAATGGTCACAGCGCGGGTGATCATCAGCAGATGGGTTGGCAGGACCGCGAAGACGTGCTCCAGTGGATCGACATAGCCAACCGATGCTTCGGCCTTAGTGATTCTCAGTCGCGTATGGTAGTGCATGGCATCTCCATGGGCGCGGCGACGACGATGTGTGTCTCCGGCGAACAGACGCCCTCCTTTGTGAAAGCCTTTGTCGAGGATTGTGGCTACACCAGTGCGTGGGATGAGTTCGGCAGTGAACTACACGATCAGTTTGGCTTGCCTTCTTTCCCACTTCTTTACTCCGCTTCTGCACTCTGCCGTCTGCGTTACGGCTGGTCGTTTGGCGAGGCATCGCCATTGAGAATGGTAGCACACTGTCGTAAGCCGATGCTGTTTATCCATGGCACGAAGGACGATTTTGTACCTACATGGATGGTCGATCCTCTCTATAAAGCCAAGCCGCAGCCAAAAGAGAAGTGGCTTGCTCAAGGCTCTGCCCATGCCCGAAGCCTCCACGACCATCCCCAGGCCTACCGCCGTGTGGTGAAGCAGTTTGTGGTACGCTATGTAGAACCATGACACATTATTATATATAGGAAATTTTTATCGTTATGAAGAAATGTATCTTAGCAATCATAGTCTTGGCGAGTTGCTTTGCCTGTCAGCCAACAGAGGACGAGAAAGCCGCTCCGCTGATGAAAAAGATAGAGACGCTCTATCGCGATGGTCAGTACCAGGCCACGCTCAACGCTATCACCCAGCTTCGTGCCCGGCATCCGCGTGCCATCAAGAGCCGTCAGCGTGCGCTGGTCATTTGGCAAGACGCCAGTTTGAAGATGACGCAGCATGACATAGGACGCACCGATTCTGCCCTGCAGGCTACCATTCAGCAGATGAACGCCGAGTGCAGTTTGCTTCGCCGCAATCAGTTGCGTGTCAAACGCGACTCCCTGCAGGTACGCTACGACGCACTTTGCGGAACGGTCAGGATCATCCACGCACGGCAGAAGCAAAACAAACAATAGCGGGCGTCTCGACTTTGCTGAATAACAGAAGATGGCGAGTAGAAATCCATCTTATGCTCTTCTTATCTGTTATAATCATGTTACAGACAAGGACAACGTGGCGTATTCATATAGCAAAAGTTTGCTTATTTGATTTTTTTTTCGTAAGTTTGCAAAAACGTAGAACCGTTAACACTATTGTTTCTAATCTTCAATCAATATCAAGTGTATGAAAGATTTCTTTAAGATGACTGGTGCAACCATTGTCGGTCTTTTTGTTTTCTCCATTGTGGCTTTCTTGATCGCTATGATGACGCTGTCTGGAATGATGGCTGCATCAGAAGCTACGGCGAGTGTGCAAAAGAACAGTGTCCTCGTCCTGAAGCTTGATGGCAGTCTGTCGGATCATGGTAGCACATCGCTGCGTGATGAACTACAAGGCAATACGAGCCAGACGCTTGAAGATATGCTCACGGCAATCAAGCAGGCAAAAACCAACGACAAGGTAGCCGGTATCTATCTTGAGGGTGGCGGCTTCTATGCTGATCCTGCTCAGGTAGAAGAGATCTACGATGCCTTGCAAGATTATAAGAAGTCTGGAAAATGGCTGGTGGCATACGCTGACAGCTATAATGCCTTTACTTATTATCTGGCCAGTGCTGCCGATAAGATCTATCTTAATCCGCAAGGTGCCGTAGACTGGCATGGGCTGGGGGGAAAGATGGAATACTTCAAACCCTTGTTGGATAAGATTGGAATCAAATTCAATGTTTTCAAGTGCGGTAAATATAAGAGTGCTACAGAACCATTGGTTAATGAACACATGAGTGATGAAGCCCGTGCTCAAACCACAAGATTCATTCAAGGTACATGGGACAAAATGGTGACCACGGTGAGCAAGAACCGTAAGATCAGTGTTGACACACTCAACGCATACGCCGACCGGTACATAGGAGTAGAGGAAACGAAAAACTTCCAGAAATATCATCTCGTCGATGGATTGCTTTATGCAGACGAGATGAAAGCCAATATCAAGAAACGCTTGGGATTGGATAAGGACGACATGATCCCGCAGGTATCTGCCAGCGATCTGGCTTCTACGGTCAAAGAAGACGATGGTGAGGAGATCGCTGTGTACTATGCCGAGGGAGAGATTGTCGACGAGGCTTCACCGCAGTCGGTATTCAATAGTGGCAGCATGATTGTAGGAAAGGTTATGGCCGATGATCTCAACGGCTTAGCTGACGATGACGATGTGAAGGCTGTCGTCATCCGTGTGAACTCTCCCGGCGGATCGGCTTATGCTTCCGAACAGATTTGGCATGCCATCAAGGAACTGCGCAAGCGCAAGCCGGTCGTAGTGTCGATGGGAGGCTACGCTGCTTCCGGAGGTTACTATATCAGTGCGCCTGCTGACTATATTGTCGCTGAGCCCACCACGCTGACGGGCAGCATCGGCATCTATGGCGTGAGCATCGACCGCTCCAAGCTGCTGACAGGCAAGTTAGGTATTAATGCCGATTATGTACAGACCAACCGCAATAGCACGATGGGCGACGACATGGCTCCCATGACGACGGAGCAACAGTCTCTCATGCAAGCCTCTGTCAATCGTGGCTACCGTCTCTTCAAGTCCCGTGTGGCAGATGGTCGTGCCATGACGATGGACCGTGTGGAACAGCTGGCTCAGGGCCATGTCTACTTAGGTATGGATGCAAAGAAGCTGAAACTTGTAGATGCGTTAGGCGGACTGGATGTTGCAGTGGCGAAAGCTGCCAAGCTGGCTTCTCTCTCAGAGTGGCATACCGCTTCTTATCCAGGAGCTGAGGATATGTTTGACCAGATGATGGATCTGTTCAACAGTTCCACGGGCTCTTATCTCGACGGTCAGCTGCGTGCCGTGTTGGGCGATGACTATGGTGCCTACATGATGATGCGTAGGGCAACTTCGATGAGTCGCTTGCAGGCACGGCTGCCTTATGAGTTGATAATCAAATAATAATCATGCGAACAGAAGGGGGTTACATCAAAATCAATGAATGGCTCTTGCCACTGAGCTGGCTTTATGGCTTGGGCGTAGGCTTTCGCAACTGGCTCTTTGACCTTGGAGTGCTTAAAAAGCGGTCCTTTGCCATACCGATCATTGCCGTTGGCAACATCACGGTGGGCGGATCGGGCAAGACACCGCATGTGGAATATCTTATCCGACTGCTGAGAGATGTGGTGCGGGTGGGCGTGCTCTCGCGTGGCTATAAGCGTAAGAGCAAGGGTTATGTCCTCGCCGATGACAAGACAACAGCACGCGAGATCGGTGACGAGCCTTATCAGATGAAACAGAAATTCCCCGATGTCTACGTTGCTGTAGACAAGAACCGGTGTCAGGGCGTAGACCGGATGACACATGACAAGGCGACGCACGATGTCGATGTCATCCTTCTCGACGACGCCTACCAGCATCGCTATATCAAACCAGGCATCAATATCCTGCTCGTCGACTATCACCGTCTGATCATCTACGACAAGCTCTTGCCGGCTGGCCGGCTGCGTGAGAGTCTCAACGGCAAGAGCCGGGCAGACATCGTGATCATCACGAAGTGTCCGAAAGACCTGAAGCCGATGGAGTTTCGCGTGCTCACCAAGGCCATGAACCTCTATCCTTATCAGGAGCTTTACTTCACCTGCATCGACTACGATGCACCGGTTCCGGTCTTCCCCAAAGAGGCAGAGCCGCTCGCCGATTCTGGCTCTCCGTTGTGTGGCAAGAATGTATTGTTGCTCACGGGCATCGCCTCGCCCTTGCAGATGGAGGCCGACCTGAAAAAGCAATGTCGGACGATTACTCCCTTGACTTTTGCCGACCATCATTTCTTCAAGGCAAAGGACGCGCAGCGTATCAACGAGATTTTCCTTTCGTTGTCCGAACCGCGTGTGATCGTCACTACAGATAAAGACAGTACACGTCTTGAGAACCTCGAAGGACTTGACGAAGATGTGCGGCGGCATCTCTACCGCCTGCCCATCCGCATCAGGTTTATGCTCGACGAGGCTGAGACGTTCAATCATAAAATCATTAGCTATGTACGAAAAAAATCAAGAAACAGCATCCTGGCTAAAGGCAAGGATGACAGCAAGCCCGCAGACCGCCATCATTCTGGGAACAGGCCTCGGACAATTAGCTTCCGAGATAACTAAGACGCAGGAAATCCCTTACAAGGATATTCCCAATTTCCCTGTTTCTACGGTAGAGGGACATGCGGGAAAACTCATCTTCGGTCAGCTCGGTGGAGTGGATATCATCGCTATGGATGGCCGTTTCCATTTCTATGAAGGTTACTCGATGAAGGAGGTTACCTTTCCGGTGCGTGTGATGTATGAGTTGGGCATTAAGACGCTCTTTGTCAGCAATGCCTCCGGCGGCATGAACCCTAAGTTCCATATTGGTGACATGATGGTCATCACCGACCATATCAATCTCTTCCCCGAGCATCCGCTGCGTGGCAAGAACTTTCCCACCGGTCCCCGCTTCCCTGATATGCACGAGGCCTACGACCATGAGCTGGTCGCGCTTGCCGACAGCATAGCCAAGGAGAAGGGTATCTCTTTGCAGCATGGTGTCTACGTAGGCGTGCAGGGTCCTACCTTCGAGACACCTTCCGAGTACAGAATGTATCATCTCTTAGGGGGTGACGCGGTCGGCATGTCGACGGTTCCCGAGGTGATCGTGGCCCGTCACTGTGGCATCAGAGTCTTCGGTATGAGCATCATCACCGACTTGGGCGGCTTTGAGCCACCTGTGGAGGTCAGCCATGAAGAAGTACAGAAAGCTGCCAACAGTGCTGAACCGAAGATGACGGAGATCATGCGCGAAATGATCATCAGACAGCATAAATAAGTAAAAATACAGAGTAAAAGACAGAGTAACTGCTTGCAGACATAATAGCACACAGCGTTTCAGTGCATACAGATACTCTTGATAGATTATATGGAAATAGCAAAGTTGGGTGAGTTTGGTCTGATCGATCATCTCACGAAAGACATTAAGCCGGTCAATGAGTCGACGCTTTATGGCGTGGGCGATGATTGTGCTGTGCTTCATTATCCTGAGTCGGAAGTGTTGGTCACCACGGATATGCTCATGGAAGGCATCCACTTCGACCTTACCTATATCACGATGCAGGAGTTGGGCTACAAGGCTGCGATGGTCAATATATCTGATATCTTTGCCATGAACGGTACGCCACGGCAGATGACAGTGTCTTTGGCTATCGGCAAACGACTGAAAGTGGAGGACATCGAGGCTTTCTACGATGGCCTGCGCAAGGCTTGCGAGAAGTGGAGCGTGGATGTTGTAGGTGGAGACACAACGGCATCCTATACAGGATTGGCGATCAGTATCACGTGTATTGGTGAGGCAAAGAAGGAAGACATCGTCTACCGCAATGGTGCCAATGAGACCGACTTGGTCTGTGTCACCGGTGATCTCGGTGCCGCCTATATGGGCTTGCAGTTGTTGGAGCGTGAGAAAAGCGTGTTCTATCAACAGGTGGACGCGATGAACAAAAAGTTGCAGGAGGCGCACAAGGCTGGCAATGCCAAGCTTGTGGAGCATTTGCAGCAGGAAGCCCGTAAGCTCAACGACTTTCAACCAGATTTCGCCGGCAAGGAATATTTGCTCCAACGCCAGCTGAAGCCAGAGGCGCGTGGAGATGTTATCAACTTGCTGCGGGAAAACAACATCCATCCTACGGCGATGATGGACATCTCTGACGGACTCTCTTCTGAACTCTTGCACATCTGCAAGCAGAGTCATTGCGGATGCCGCGTCTATGAGAAGAACATTCCCATCGACTATCAGACGGCAGTGATGGCGGAAGAGCTGAACATGAATGTCACCACATGCGCGATGAATGGTGGCGACGATTATGAGCTTCTCTTCACCTGTCCGATTGGTGACCACGACAAACTCGACGCTTTGGAGAGCAAAGGCATCAAGCAGATCGGATATATTACGAAGGAGGAGCTGGGTGCCCGTCTGATCTCACGTGACAACAAAGAGTTTGACATCACGGCGCAAGGATGGAATGCGCTGAAGGAGTAAGCGTTTGACGTTACTTCTCTAGAATATGGAAAAGGCAATCACCGCATTGTGGTGATTGCTTTTTTTTATATGTCGGGTATGAGGCAAAACTGGTTAGTTCTAGTTTATTGGCGCTGTATGGATTGTTTTTTCATCATATGAGAGTGGGATAGTTATCAAAGACGTTTGACTAGATTTGCTTTTTATCTTGTGTAACATAGGTATGTTACATGTCATACAATTATAGTGTTTCAACCTTAGTGCAACAAACGTCAATACCTGTTGCAACATATTGCCGTGTATATCTACAAGGTATTGATTAATTTTGTGCCGGAAAAGCTAAAATTAACATAATCAATCTAATCGTAGACCAAATGAAGTATCTAAATCTATTTGTGTTGAAGGCGATGCTGTTAGGCACGATGATGGTCAGTCCAGGACTTGCGGTCATGGCGCAAAACGGCTCCACGGTCGTTGGCTCTGTGGTCGACGAGAATGGTGAGCCAGTCATTGGTGCCACTGTGATGCTGAAAGGCCACAAGGGTGTCGCTACGGCTACCGATCTCGACGGTCATTTCAAGCTGGAGGTACCATCCAAGGGTGGCACCCTCGTGTTCTCGTACATCGGAATGCTCAACAAGGAAGCTCGTGTCTCTGGCAAGCCCATGCAAGTGGTCATGCAGGAGAATGCCCGCCAGCTCAACGATGTTGTCATCGTGGGTTATGGCCAGCAGAAGAAGGCCTCTGTCGTGGGTGCCATCACACAGACCGATGCCAAGACGCTCGATCGCTACAGTGGCGTTCCCTCCTTGGGTCAGGCATTGACGGGTAACCTTCCCGGTGTGATCACCTCTTCCTCCACTGGTATGCCTGGTGAGGAAGATCCGAAGATCATCATCCGATCACAGACGTCTTGGAACAACAGCGACCCGCTCGTTCTTGTCGATGGAGTGGAGCGTCCGATGAACACTGTCGACCTTAGTTCCGTGCAGACAATTTCCGTTTTGAAGGATGCCTCAGCCACCGCCGTTTATGGTGTCAAGGGTGCCAATGGCGTTATCCTGATCACCACCAAGCGTGGCCAGGAGGGAACGGCACGCGTGCATGCCAAGGCCAACGCCACGGTGAAAGTCGTTTCAAAGTTGCCCAAGAAGTACGACAGCTATGACACGTTCCTTTTATTAAATGATGTCGTCGAGCACGAGCTTGCCATTTCACCCAATGCCTGGGGCAGCTACAAGCCCATGGCGATCATCAATAAATACCGTTATCCCGCCAATGCAGACGATTGGGACCGCTATCCCAACGTAGACTGGCAAAAAGAGCTCTTCCGCGACTATGCCATGTCTTACAATGCCAGTGTGGATGTCAGCGGCGGTACGAAAAACGTGAAGTACTTCACTTCTGTGGACTTCACCCATGAGGGCGACCTTTTCAAGAAGTTCGGCAACAACCGCGGCTATCATTCTGGTTTTGGTTACAACCGCATCAACATGCGTGCGAACCTTGACTTTGCTCTGACCCACACCACCAAGTTCTCCGTCAACTTATTCGGCAGCAATGGCGTGCGCCACTTCCCATGGGGCCAGGGCAGCGACTCCAACAGTTACTGGTCTGCCATCTACCACACGGCACCCGATGCCATGCGCCCTGTCTACAGCGACGGCACCTATGGCTTCTACGCTCCGCGTAACGCTGACGCCCTCAACTCTGTCAAACTGTTGGCAACGAGCGGTGACGAGAAGCTCACCAACACACAGATCACCACTGACTTCATCCTGGATCAGAAGCTCGACTTCGTCACCCGCGGACTGAGCTTCAATGCCCGACTGTCGTTTGACAATACCATGGTGGAGAGCGGAAGAGGTATCGACGACCTCTATCACGACGCGCAGGCTAAATGGATCAACCCCGACACGGGAGATGTCACGTGGCAGCAGGATCCCGACTACACCGAGACGGTCAGCTGGTCTGTCAACGGCGGTAGCGTCAACACTGGAGCCACTTACCGTAAACTCTATTATCAATTGCAGTTGAACTATGCCCGTGCCTTTGGTCTCCACAATGTGACAGCCATGGGATTGTTCTCCCGTGAGGACCGCGCCGCGGGTTCCGAATTCCACCACTATCGCGAGGACTGGGTGTTCCGTACCACCTACAACTATGCGATGCGCTATTTCTTCGAGTTCAATGGTGCCTATAACGGCAGTGAGAAATTCAACAACGATCACCGTTTTGCCTTCTTCCCCTCGCTTTCCGGTGGCTGGATGCTGACCGAGGAGCCCTTCATGAAACCCTTGCAGAAATATATCGATATGTTCAAGGTACGTGCTTCCTGGGGTGTGATCGGTGATGACAACGTCGGTGGGCGTTGGCTCTATAAGGATACCTATTCTTATGGCGGAACCACCAAGATCGGCTCGCCGTTGAGCGACTCGCCGTATACTATCTACCGTCAGAGTCAGCTCGGCAACCCCAATGTGCGTTGGGAGACGGTGGAAAAGCGCAACCTTGGTTTGGACTTTGCATTTCTTCATGGCCTCGTGGCCGGTAGCTTCGATGTCTTTGCTGACCGCCGTAAGGATATTCTGATCGGTGGCGGCTCGCGTGCTATACCTACTTACTTTGGTACCACAGCGCCCACAGCCAACCTCGGACGTGTCCACAGTCACGGTTGGGAGCTTGCCCTGCGCTTCAACAAGGTTTGGAACAGCGATTTCCGCACATGGGCCAACTTCAATATGACTCATGCTGTGAACAAAGTGATGTTCAAGGACGATCCACAGCTTCGTGCCGCCTACTTGAAGCAGGCCGGATACTCCATCGGCCAGGTACGCAGCTATATCGACAAAGGCTTCATCACCAACTGGGATGAGCTCTACGGTAGTCCCGAGCGCGAGACCAACAACGGCAACAAGCTCGTGGGCGACTATCAGATCGCCGATTTCAACGCTGACGGTAGAATCACTTCTGACGATGTGGCTCCTTATAAATACACTCAGTTCCCTCAGAACACCTTCAGTACCACTGTCGGTGCCGAATGGAAAGGACTCAGCATCAGCCTCCAGTTCTATGGCGTGACCAATGTCACCCGTTACATCCAGTTCCCGACCTTCGCCCGTGAGATCCACGCCGCTTTCGACGAAGGCTCCTATTGGAATGCTGTGACCGGCTCCGGAAAGCTTACCTTGCCACGCTGGACCACAACCACGGACGGCAGTGCTTCGGGAACCCGCTACTTCTATGATGGTGCTTTTCTGAGATTGAAAAATGCCGAGATCGCCTATACCTTCAGAGGTGCGTGGGTACGGCGCCTCAACATTCGTGCCCTGCGCTTCTATCTCAATGGCGACAACCTGCTCTTGTGGACCAAGATGCCGGATGACCGTGAGTCCAACTTCAGCGGAGGAGACGGTGCCTATCCTACTGTGAGACGTTTCAATCTGGGTATGGATATCACCTTCTAAGCTATATATATAATAAGGTGTATGAAACCTGTTCTAAACACTGAATCATGAAAAAGATACTATATACTGCGATGTTTGCCATGGCCTTGTTGTCCATGACCACCTCGTGCAAGGATTACCTCGACAAATCGCCTTTGAGTGACATCAGCGAGGAGGATCCCTATAAGAACTATACCAATTTCCAAGGCTTCACCGAGGAACTCTACAACTGCATCCCCATGCTCACACAGTGTGACTACCACAGCTGCTGGAACTTCGGTGAGGATGTATATTGGCAGCCCTCCGAAACCCGTGTCTTCACTTATGCTGTAGACCAGGGCAACTACTGGGGGTGGAACGACTGCTATTACTCTTTCTTCCACACTGGAGCACCCAACACTACGGGCACTGACCGCTTCCAGAAAGGTCATCTTTGGGGACTGTCATGGTACGGCATCCGCAAAGCCAATGTGGGACTGGCCAACCTCGACCTGCTCACCAATGCCACGCAGGAAGAGAAAAACCTCATTGCCGGACAGCTCTATTTCTTCCGCGGCTTCTTCCACTTCATGCTCATGCAGTACTGGGGCGGTCTGCCATATATCGATCAGGTCATTCCGGCTGATGCTGTGATGCGTTACCCACGGCTGACTTATCAGGAAACGGCCGAAAAGGCAGCTGAAGACTTCCAAAAGGCCGCTGACCTTTTGCCCGTCGACTGGGACAAGACAACGGTAGGAAAAGCCACTGCCGGAAAGAACAATCTGCGCATCAACAAGATCATGGCTCTCTCGTTCTTAGGCAAGGATCTGCTTTGGGCAGGATCGCCATTGATGAATAAGGTCAGCACCGGCGACGCTAATTATAATAAGGAGTACTGCCAGCGGGCTGCTGAAGCCTTTGGACAGGTGCTCAAGATCTGCGATGAGACCGGACGCTATCAGCTGGCCGATTTCAAGGACTATTCCGAACTGTTCTATACCTACAACCAAAGCTATAAGTTGCCGGGACTGAAAGAGGCGATCTTCTTTGAGAACCCCAACGGCAACTGGCGCTGGAACATGGTCAACGACTTCCGTCCGTCAACACTCAGTGGTTCGGGTATCAAGGTCTATCCTACGGCCAACTATGTCGACCTCTTCGGTATGGCTAACGGCAAGCCCATCAAAGACCCCACAAAGAAAGACCCTGACAGTGGGTACGACCCGGAGCACCCCTTCAAGAACCGTGACCCACGCTTCTACAAGGACATTATTTTCGACGGAGAGAAGTGCGTGAAAGACGGCAGTAAGGTCGGCAACAATGCCCATCGGCAGTATGCCTCTCTCTATACCGGCGGCACCTATCGCACCGCTACGCCTTCCAAAGACTGCTTCACCGGATACTTGAACATGAAGTTCACCAGCCAGTATTGCAACGATTGGGATGGATACCGCGAGAACAACAACATGGTGCTCAGCCTCATCCGCTTGGCCGATGTCTATCTGATGTATGCTGAGGCTGTCGCTGAGGGCTATGGTTCCGCTACCGCCACGGCCAAGGACTACACGATGAACGCCGTGACTGCTGTGAACAAGATCCGTGAGCGTGCCGGTGTGGGCGACGTAGCAGATGAATATCTTACCACCCTCGACGGCTTCATGAGCGAGCTGCGCCGTGAGCGTGCCGTGGAGCTGGCTTTCGAAGGCCACCGCTGGACCGACCTGCGCCGCTGGCTGCTCGTCGACAAGGAGCCGTATACACTGAAGAAAGCTGTATACTTCGACCGCGCTAAAGACCAGACCGATGCCGAACGCTACAAGAATCCAGAGAACAACCATGTCGTCAATCTGCGTGAGGAAGTACTCTCTACGCGCCACTTCACTGAGAAGCACTACTGGTTGCCCTTCCTCAAGAGCGACGTACAGATGTATCCCGAATTCAAGCAAAACCCAGGATGGGAATAAACTTGTGTCTGGTAAACATTAAGAACAAATAAGAAGAATAATTCCATGAACAACAAGATTCTATATATCGCATTCGTCCTTGCCATGGCTCCTGCCCTGAGCCGTGCTCAGGCCCAGACGGTTGCTGACAGCACTGCCGCTCAGCAAGTTCATGTGGCCTTTGGCAAGGTCAACAAGAGCGATCTTCTTGGCGGCGTCAATGAAGTCAATGTGGCTGACCTGCTCAAGAAAGACTACCATGCCTACAGCCTCGACGGCATCAGTACCATGGTGGGTGGTTATAATGGCAGCATTTGGGGACAGTCTCCTCTGGTGCTTATCGATGGGGTGCCACGCGATGCTTCTGAGGTCGACGCTACCGAGGTGGAGACCGTCACAGTGCTGAAAGCTGCGTCTGCCGTAGCTCTCTATGGCTCACGCGGCAGCAAGGGCGTCGTGCTCATCACCACCAAGCGTGGCAAGGCCCAACGGCTCACCATTGAGGCACGGGCCAATGCCGGACTGTATGTGCCCAAGCGTTATCCCCACTATCTCGGCGCCGCTGAGTATATGAGTCTCTACAACGAGGCCTGTGACAACGATGGTATTGCACATCAATACTCTGATGCTGATATCTATAACACGGCTGCCGGAACCAATCCCTACCGTTATCCCGACATGAACTTCTACAGTTCTGACTATCTGCGTAAGGCCACCTTACGCACCGATGCCACAGCAGAGATCACGGGCGGCAACCAACGCGCAACCTACTACGCCAACTTTGGCATGACCTATAACAACGGGCTTATTAAGTATGGTGGCCATCACAAAGACGACAACCTCAACTTCCGTGTCCGTGCCAACATCGACATGACCATCACAAGTTGGCTGAGGGCTTTCGCTAATGTAGGCGTGCATATTAATAATGCTTACACCTATCGTGGTGACTTTTGGGGAGCCGCTGCCAATCTTCGCTCCAACTGGTACTCAGGCTTGCTGCCCTTGGACATGATGGATATGAACAATGAGAATGTCAGCAACTTGGTATCGACAAGCAATCATATCATTAACGGCAAGTATCTTTTGGGCGGTAATACTGTCAACCAAACCACGCTCTTCGGTGATATGCTGGCTGCGGGATATGTCAAAGACAAACGGCGTAACTTCCTCTTTGATGTGGGAGTGAACGCAGATCTGGGCATGATCACGCCGGGTCTGTCCTTCAAGTCGGCATTCAGCGTCGACTACTACGACTATTATTCTGAAGGCTACAAGGAGGGATATGCTGTCTATGAGCCAGTATGGGCTAATATGAATGGCAAGGACATGATCATTGATCTCAAACAGTATGGTAAGGACAGCCGCTCTGCAAATGAGTATGTCGGTTCAAGTACCTATTACCAGACGATGACTTTCCGCACCCAGTTTGACTATAACCGTACTTTCGGCAAAGTCCACAATGTAGGGGCTACCCTGATGGGCTGGGGCTATCAGCGGCAAAACAGCAATGACAGCAGCCACAGCGGATCGTCGTATCACCGCACGACCAATGTCAATGCCGGCTTGCGTGCCACTTACAACTACAACCATCTCTACTATGCCGAGTTCGACGGTGCTCTTGTCCACTCTGCCAAGCTGGCTCCCGGACACCGCAACGCGTTCTCGCCGAGTGCCACGCTCGGTTGGCGCTTCGGTCAGGAGAAGTGGTTCAAGAACGCACTGCCCTTCGTCGATGACGCAAAGATCGACGCTTCCTACAGCGTGCTCAACCAAGATCTGGACATCAGTGACTACTACATGTACAAAGGCTACTACGACAACAAGGGTGGCTGGTATACCTGGGAAGACGGCTCGCAGGGTGGCTTCTGCAATACTTCGAAGCGCGGCACCAACACCGACCTCGGCTTTGTCAAGCGCAAGGAGTGGCGTATTGGTCTTGACGCTTCGCTGTGGAACAGCCTGCTGACGGTTGACATGAACTATTTCCATCAGCTCACCGACGGTCTTCTCACCCAGGGTGCCTCTACTGTCTATCCTGCTTGGTTCAACGGCAACGGCTCGTTCCTGCCCTACCTCAACTACAATCAGGATCAGCGCTCAGGATTTGACTTTATGGTGAAGGCCGACAAGCACTTCGGTAAGCTCGAGGCTATCCTCGGAATTAGTGGTATGGTCTATTCTTCCAACGCCAAGAGACGCGACGAGGTATGGAGCGAGGATTATCTCTACCGCCAAGGTCATGCACTGGACGCTCAGTGGGCCTATGTCTGTGAAGGTTTCTTCAGCGACCAGGCTGACATTGAGAACCATGCTAAGCAGACCTTTGGTGAGGTAAAACCTGGTGATTTGAAGTACAAAGACATCAACAACGATGGTGTCATTGACAGCAAAGACCAGATTGACTTGGGTAAAGCCGGATGGGGAGCCACTCCTTTTGTCTATGGCTTCAACCTCACGCTGAAATACAACCGCTTCACCTTCTATGTCGACGGTACTGGCAACATGGGTGGCATTGGTTTTAAGAACAGCAGCTACTATTGGCTCAAAGGCACAAGTAAGTACTCTGCTGTGGCACGTGGACGCTGGACTCCGGAGACGGCCGCTACCGCTACCTATCCCCGCCTGACCACAAAGGACAACAGCAACAACCTGCGCAACTCTACCTTCTGGCTGAAGAGCACTGACCGTTTCGACCTTGGACGTGTACAGCTCACCTACGATCTGCCCGACAACTGGTTCACCGGCAAGGTGGTCAGCGGCATGAGCATCTACGCACTGGCCGAAGGACTCTTCACCATCTCCACCGATAAAGAGTGGCGCGAGACGGCTGTAGGCGGCGCACCTTACAACCGGTTCTACAACCTCGGTGTGAAGCTTTCGTTTTAATCAACTTCTTAAGTAATTGCATTATGAGATTTAAATATTTCATTCCTGTCCTTGCTTCGGCAGCATTGCTGCTCACGGCGTGCGATGATGTGTTCACGCCCGCCATCGAAAACTTCAAGGACATCGATATGGTCAACAAGGAGCCTGATTTTGCAAAAGGTTTCCTGATTACCGCCTACCGCACTTTGCCCGGCTACTACGACAACAGCGATGTGGCTACTGACGATGCTGTCACCAACGGCAAGAGCGACTCTTATATGAAAGTGGCTACCGGCTCTTGGACCGCTTCCTTCAATCCCTTCGACCGCTGGACTGCCGACTACAGTGCCATCCAGTATCTCAACACCTTCCTCGACAAGGTCGATGGCGTGAGATTTGTCAAGACTTCAGCTGTTGTGGACAGTCTGATGAAGGTTCGTATGAAAGGTGAGGCCTATGGACTGCGTGCCATCCATCACTATTTTCTGTTGCGCGCTCATGCCGGATTCTCTGAGGATGGAAAACTGCTCGGTGTGCCTATCCACAATTCTTCCATCGGGGCCAACAGCAACTTCAACGAGGAGCGCCCGTCGTTCCAGACTTGTGTCGATTCGATCCTGGCTGACTTTGACCGTGCCGAGAAACTTCTTCCTGAAGAGTATGGCGACATCTCGTCCGAATCTCAGATTCCAGAGAAATATCGTACGGTGACCACCGACCCGGCACTCTACAACCGTGCCATGGGCAATGTGGCCCGTCAATTGGTCAATGGCCTGATCATTCAGTCGTTCCGCTCCCGTCTGCTGTTGATGGCGGCCAGCCCTGCTTATCAGGATGCAAGCAACAAAGCTACATGGGAGCAGGCTGCCAACGCTGCCGCCACGGTGGTCGACTATGCGATGGGACCTGAGGGACTGAGCCAGACAGGTGAGACCTACTACACCAACACTGATGAGATCGCCGCTCTTAAAGAGGGTAGCAATCCTGATGAGATCATCTGGAGAGAGAATGTTTCCTCTAACAATTCCAGTGATGAAGAGTACAACTATCCTCCCTCGCTCTTCGGTAAGGGATATATCAATCCTACACAGAATCTCGTCGATGCCTTCCCAATGGCCAACGGCTATCCTATCACCGATCCGCGCAGTGGCTACGACAGCAAGAACCCGTATGCCGGACGCGATCCACGACTGGCTAAGTACATCATATATAATGGTGCTAAGGAAGGACCGAAAAACACGGTTATCTACACGGGCAGCAAGCTTGGAACCGATGATGGCGTCAATGTAAAGGAGACATCTACTCGCACTGGCTACTATATGAAGAAGCGCTTGAACATGAATGTCAACTGCGATCCTACTTCCAAGTCAGGAGTAAACCGTTACAACCCGCGCATCCGCTATACCGAGATTTATCTCAACTATGCCGAGGCTGCTAATGAGGCTTGGGGACCACAGGGCAATGGCACACACAGCTATTCTGCCTATGACATCATCAAAGCCATCCGTCATCGCGCCGGACTCACCGACGACAGCTATCTCGACGAGTGCGCTCAGTCGAAGGACAAGATGCGCGAACTCATCCACAACGAGCGCCGTCTGGAGCTCTGCTTCGAGAGCTTCCGCTTCTGGGATTTGCGTCGTTGGAAAGACAACCTCAATGTCACGGCTCAGGGCGTCGACTGGGGCACGGAGTCTTACACGCCGCTGACCGCTGTAGAGAAACGTGACTATCAGGACTATATGTACTTTGGCCCTATCCCACAGTCAGAGACGCTGAAATACAGCAATCTGAAACAGAACAAGGGTTGGAAATAACAGATCAGCCTCTCTGACGCTTTTTAAGAGAGAGGGAGACAACCCCCTCTCTTACTCTCCCCTAAGTGGGGGGATATGAAGTAATAATTAGTTTCTTCCTTTCTCTTAGAAAGAGTTTGGAGAATAGCAAAGAACTTAAAATGAAGAAAACAATGAATAAGCATTTCGTTCTCAAATACATTTCACTGCTCGCCCTTCCTATGTTGCTGGGCCTGACATCTTGCCAAAGCGGTGATCAGGAGTTTCCTGACTATGGCTCGACCAGTGTGTACTTTTCCAACCAAGGCTACGTGCGCACCATCGAGTTGGGTGAGGACTTGGAAGTGGATCTCACCAACGACAACAACCATGAGTTCAGTCTCAACGCCGCCATGGGTGGAGGCTACGGCAATAAGCGCGACATCAAAGTGAGCTTTGCCGTGGATCCCACGCTGCTCGACAGCAAAAGTTTTGACGACGGCACGCCGATGACGTTGTTGCCCAGCGACTATTATCAGTTGGAGAGCAACACGATGGTGATCCCGTCGGGTAAGATACAAGGTGGCGTGAAGGTGAAGCTCACCGATGCCTTCTTCGCTGACCCGCTGGCTACAACCCGCCACTATGTGCTTCCCGTGCGCATCACCAATGTGGAGGGTGCCGACAGCGTGCTGGAGTCAAAGAACTATGTGCTCTGTGCCGTGAAGTTTGTCAATCCCTGGCAGGCCACTTACCTGCGTCGTGGTGTGGATGTTATCACCAACGCCGATGGCACACAGGCCACAGAGGTGCGCCATGCACAGTATGTCGAGAATGACGAGCTGATGAACCTTACCACGCTTGGCTTTAACGTAGCAGCGATGAATGTTTCGTTGAAAGACGCAAGCGGCAAGGCAACAACTTGTAAACTGCAACTGCTCTTCAACGGCAACGAGTGCAAGATCAGTGCGCTCACCGAGGGCTTCACTGCTGATGGCAGCGGTTTGTTTGTAGAGAAGGGCGAGAAGCAGAGCATGGGCGGCAAGGACCGCAATGCGCTCTATCTCAAGTATACTGTCAGCTCTGCTGCTTTGGGCAAGTCGGTCACCACAACAGACACGCTCGTGGTACGTGACCGCGGCATTGCGCCGGAGTATTTCACACCTAAAGACAAATAGGCGCACAGAAAGATCAGATAGTGCTTTTGTCAAGAATTGGAGAATCCGAAAGTTTCTCCGATTCTTGGCAGCACAAAGACAGCCTATAATCAATTCTTAAAATTCAAGAATCAATGAATATGACGAAATACAAGATCCAGACAGTTCTTGCCGCAGGCCTTTTCCTGTTGGCAGGATGTGCGGATGAATATCAGTCGGACTATCAGACCGACCAGCCTGCCGATGTTGCATTGGCCAACTATGTAGGCAGTTTCGACGTGCTGAAAGCTTATGCCGGTTCCATGCATATTGGTGCTGAGGTGCCTATGTCTACGTTAGGCTTGCACAACACAGCCTACAGCCAGTTGCTTACCAACTTCTCCGATGTGCAGCCGACTGATGCCTTCACCCATGCGGCTACGGTGAGTGATATGGGAAAAGTGGATTCTACGCGCGCCGTTGATGCTTTAGCCGAGGCCAGTAACGCCCAACTGACGGTGATGGGCGGTGCGCTCTCTTCACCGCTGTCTACGCAGACGAGCTATATGAGCAGTGTGACGGCAGATACCTATGTGCCTGGCACTACGAAAGTAGGAGACTTCAAAATGGTCGATTTCAACGATATGGCTCTCGGAACGAAGATTAACGGTTCCGGTGGTACGCCTGCCGAGGTGGTCCAAGATCCCAATGGAGAGAAAGGACACGTGTTGCACTATACAGCGGCTTTCAACCATTGCTTTGTGAATGTCAAGCTGCCAGAGGGCATGACACTCGGGGATATTACGGAAGGCTATTGCGACTATATGTTGTTGAGTACCGGATGGGTTCCAGCCTCTGTGGTGAAAGTCGTGGTGGACGGAACCACTATCGAAGGCTCTGCAACCAATGCAGTAGGGCAGGGCATAGAGAAAGGCAAATGGGGTATATACCATTTTAGCTTAGAAGGCATCCAGGATAAATTGTCTGCTGAGCAGAAAGCTGCCACATCGTTCCAGTTAGGTATCGGTGATGTCTGCTCCAATCCTAACTACTATATAGGTGCCATCACACTCACGGGAAGCTATAGCACAGTCGGCCACTATGAGCCGCGTCCTTTGGCAGAGAAGCAGGATGATGCCCGTAAAGCCTTGAACACATACATGAAGACCGTTGTGGGCGGTTATGGCGACAAGGTAAAGACTTGGATCCTTGCTGCTGACTATCTCGCAGGGCAGGGACATCAGGGTCGTCTGCTCACTTCCAAGGACGACGATACACATTATTATATTAATGAGTATCTTGGTGATGACTTTGTCGTGGACTTGGCAAAGATGGCAAAGAGTTATCAGAACGACGCTGTGTTGTTCTATAGTGATAATGATCTTGACCGCGATGCGACGAAACTTGCTAACTTGGAAACGATGGTCAAGGAGTGGAACGACAAGGGTGCCGGGCTTGCCGGTGTCAACGCTGAAGTGCATCTGCGCTACAATGCTGGCCAGTTGTCTGCTTACAAGGAAGGTATCGACAACATGCTGAAAGCATTGGTTGCCACCGGTCTGAAGGTTCGCCTCTCTGGACTTGACATGGAGGCTGTGGACGATAATGGAAAGGTGATTCCTGTCAAAAAGCTTTCCGAATCCGATATCAAGGCCATGGCAGACTACTACGACTATGTCGTCAAACAGTATATTTCTGTTGTTCCGGAGGCTCAGCGCTATGGACTCTCGTTCTCGGATTATACGTCAGACGGCAACCACATCGGTTTGTGGTCGGGATCCTACAACCGTCAGTCAACCTATGCCGGTGTCGCCAGCGGACTGCAAGGGACAACAGCTCAGTGGCCGACCGAATAAACTACGTGTCTATCGTATGCTATTTTATCAGGAATAGAAGAAGTGGGGAACCAATCTGCTGATATGTACATATCAAAACGGGAAGACTTCTCCAGTTCTCTATTCTTGATAGAGTATGGTCTCTGAATCTAACAGGAGCCTCTTCGCTCGAATTATATATCTGCTAATGAATATCCTATGAAAACAATCTTACGCAATCTCTTATTATTATGCCTCTTGGCCTTGAGCTTGTCAGTGAGCGGTCAGCAACGTCGTCCCATTGACTCGCGTCATCCTCTGTGGCTGATTCATGTCGACGTTTGGAACAAAGCCAATCCTCAGGCAATCATCGACATGATTCCAAAGGACATCCGTCCTTTTGTCTGCATGAATCTCTCACTCTCTTGTTCGTACGACACAGAGAAGGAAGTCTATAAGATGCCGCAAAATGGCGTGGCCACATATAAGTCATGGGCTACCGTTTGTCAGCAAAACGGCATGTGGTTTACTTGTCAGCCGGCCAGTGGCGGACATACACATATCCAAGACACTGACCTCGACACTTTTGAATATTTCTTCAAGCACTATCCTAATTTCCTCGGATGGAACTATGCCGAACAGTTTTGGGGATTTGACGAGAAAGGAGACAAGAGCTCGAGTACACAGGAGTCTCGTATCGCGCTCTTTGCCAAACTTGTGGAGATGTCGCACAAATATGGTGGCTTCCTCACCATCAGCTTCTGTGGTAACATCTGGTCGCACGCCTTGTCACCGGTAGGTATGCTAAAGCGCAATGCCGATTTGCTCGCTGCCTGCGAGAAATATCCCGAGGCGATCCTGTGGCTTTATAAATACACGACGACATCATGCTTCTACAATACCGAGAGTGTCACATGGGGACCCTATATCGCCGGTTTGGCCAACAACTATGGCGTACGCTACGACAACTGTGGATGGAACGGTGCGCTCAGCGTGTTGCTTGGCGATGACAATGGAAAGAAATATCCGGTAGCAGCCGGACTCTCCACGGTCATGGAGCAAAGCTGCGTCAACGGTGGTGCTGTCTGGGACGGGCCGGAGCTCATCTGGACGGAAGATATCAAGAATCTCGACAACACAAAGGTTAACGGCTACACACACCGTAACTGGGGCTTCTTTCCCGGCTTCCAGAATGTGTGGGTGGACATGTTCCGCAAGATCATCGACGGCTCCCTCTATATCCCTACACGGCAGGAAGTGCTCGGAAAGACAAAGATCGTCGTTGTCAATGACATCAACACCGGAACCATCGAGAACCAGTATGGCGGATGGAACGACCTGTACGACGGGTTGTATAAGCAAGACGATCCTATGAACAAAGACAAAGGTTACTTCATGGATAACCTTACGTGGTTCAAGAAGACCGGTCGCTATGGTGCCATTCCTATCGTGCCGGAGCTTCATGACAATCTTGCCAAGGCGATCCCACTGCAAATAAAGAAGTCTGCAAAATGGTCAAGCCAGCGCGATAAGCTTAAGGACTTTAATGCGCAGTATCCTGTGGTGAGCACGGGCGACCTCTATGTCAACCGCTACCGCAACCAGCTGATCACTTACACGCCGTACTCCTATTTTAATAAGAAACGGACAGCAACGGCAACGATACCTTTGCAGTATAACACTTGCAAGGAGCTGAATCTCACTTGGGGCATGCTCACGGCTGCCGCTGTAAGAGAATATGCTGACCATATCAACTTCTATCTCAACAACTATCGTGTCGATACCATCGCACCGGTAACCGACAAGATTGTCGTCAAGGGCGCAACAGCGAAGCCAAGCTATACCTATACGGTGGGTACGGAAACAATTCCTGCTACAGTAGCCGGCAATCAGCCACAGGCCGAGCTCTCAGACACTTGGGATGCCGCAACGGGTACATACACGCTGCTCGTCTCGCACTGTGGCTCGGTCAACATCAAGTTGAGTTGTCAAGGCAACGCTACCGGACGCAGCACCGACTATCTCCCCGATACTTCCTTGGAGAGTCCCAAGCAACCTGAGGCATACGCCGGTCCCGTCACCATCGAGGCTGAGGACATTGACTATCGCTCTATTCAGGAGTGCTGTCTGAGCCCCTACAATGTTCATCCCGACGAGCGCGGCAATGCGGGCAATGGCTACATCATCATGGGAACCAGCAAGAATGGCAGTTTGCGCCACGTGTTCAATGCCAATGTCGGCGGTAACTATCGTGTGACTTTGCGCTATATGAACACCGACAAGAAGGGTAACCTGAAACTGAATGTGAACGGCACGGAGAAGAAAGTGGGCTGCGCGGTCACCGGCAACAACAATTGGAGTACGGTGAGCCTCGGCTTCCAGTTCAACAAAGGTGCCAACACGTTGACGATCGACAACATCAGCGGTACGAATCTCTGCCTTGATCAGGTTGTCTATGAGCCAACCTCTGAGCAGGTCAAAGACGATGTCGCCTTTGAGGATGAGCCCGATGAGCCCATTACTCCATCGGATCCTGCCTATCCTTATGTCGTCCTTAAAGACAACTTCGCACAGGAAGGTGGTGGCAAGGTGCCACAAGGTTGGGTAATGGCCGATGGCGACAAGATTGTCTCCCCTGGCACCTATGGCTCTGGCCCTCGTATCTTTCAATTCCCGGAAGGCAGTACGTTTACCTATGGACTGTATGTGCGCACGCCGTCCTCCAATGACGGTTATGGTATTTATGGCACAATGCCGGGCTATCAAGTGCCTTTGAAATCCTCGGCAAAATACTGTTTGGGTCTTGACGCCGTTGCTTGGAAAGATACGCCTTACTTAAAGGTTGAGGTTCTTGACGAGGAAAATGGCGTGATCAAAAGCACGATAGTTCCCTGCAAGCCTAATCTGGAAGGATCGACAACGAACGTTTTCACGGGTGCCACTCATGTCTCTCTCGGCTTCACGGTGCCAAAAGACGGAAACTATCTCTTCCGCTTCAGTCCTGTCCTCAATGAGGACGGTGACGGAGGCTACTGGCGCGAGGCGATGATCGGAAATATTGTGCTGACCTCTGACACACCTTCGACAGGTATACGCAATCTGTTGCTCGATACCAAGAATGCCGGAAAAACTTACGATCTGAGTGGACGTCAGGTAAGCGGAAAGGCGACCGGCGTCATTATCAAGGACGGGCATAAGTACATCTCGAAGTAGCAGAAGGAATTGCTAAGACAGATTTGATGGATACAAGAGTTTGAGAATGGGAGAATAAATATCTGTGAATGGATTTCACATTTCGGCTTTAAGGTTCTTTTTCAAAAAGAAGCAGTGAGATTCGTGCCGGAGTATATTCTCTTATTCTCAGATTTTTAATGAGCGAGATCATCCTTTTATCAAATAACAACTAATAACAACAACACTATGAAGAAAATTTTATCTCTTTGTGTGGCTCTTCTTGCAGCTACTCAAATGTTTGCCAGCTTTGTGCCGAAATTTGGCGAAAATGGCAAATGCACCATTTCGCTCTCTGACCTCAAAGCAACAGATGGCGTGACGATTGACGCTAAGGCTGGGACGATCACCAGCGATGGCAAGGGCGAGTTCTATGTCGATCTGCCTGCTGAAGGCGTGGATCTGTCCGCCTGCACAAACCTGACCGTTGATCACGAAGGCGATGACATCGTAGAGCTCCTGCTGGTGGAAGATGCCAAAAGTGGCAAGGTCGGCGGCTTTTACACCAGCAAGTACAACCTCGACCTGACGAAATACGCTGACAAGACCAGCGCTGTCAACAAGATGGAATGGCACTGCAATGCTGCTGGCACGATGACGGTGAAGTCCATCACACTGACCAAGAAAGTGGAGTCCCACTTCCAGTACAAGTCTGATGAGGTAGCGCTCACTGATGTGCTCTTCCATGCATGGAGTGCTCCGACAGACGGTGAGGACCAAGGCACGGTTCCGTGTACGTTGGCGCTGAACCAAGAGTTGAGTGGCGGTGGCCTGGTATATGGCAACGGCAGTGTCTACTACTTACAATATGCTCCTCTTGACGCCTTTAAAGAGATCCGTATCTACGGCACCCCCGGCCTTAAGTATCGTGTGCTGCTCAATCGTGAGACTGATGGTGGAAAACTCGTTGAATTGAATCCCGAGGGCGATGAAAACGGCCTTGCCGTCTGCGATATCTCGTCGCTGCCCTACGTTCATCTCAATGCCATTAAACTGGCATGGGGATCCTCTAAGGGCGTAGTCAAAGGACTTTGCGTCTCCACGACCGCGACAGGCATCCGTGAATGCCATGTTGCCAATGAGCAAGACATCATTGCCTCCTATAACCTTGCTGGCCAAAAGGTGAGCCGCAATGCTAAAGGACTGATCTTACAAAAGACAAAAGACGGGAAAGTCATCAAGCGAATTGTACGCTAAGTCTGGAATTTGTATCTTTAGCATTATTTAAGCTGTAGGGAGGGAATGCTGAGAAGCATTTCCTCCCTTTGTTGTGTTTAGGCCTAATTCAGCTATAATTTTTTTGTAAATAAGTAATTTACATCATGTTTATAGGTAAAAAGATACATTTCTCATGTTGATTTTGTCCCATAATCGTTACCTTTGCATTTGTAAAGAGTTGCAGATGCAACGTAAGCACTATTCAGTAAATACCGATAACCAATAAATAAAACTTGTGACAAAAAACTAAATTTACTACAATGAAGAAATCTATGTTCTTAGCAGGCTTAATGCTTTTAGCCTCTTTAGCTTCTCACGCCCAGCAGTTTGCCGTGCCGGTGTCTGAGTCTCAAGAGAAGATGATGGAAGGGAAGTTCGCTCCCACATGGAGTTCGTTGGAAAGTCAATATCAAGTGCCGGAGTGGTTCAGCAATGCTAAGTTCGGCATTTGGGCGCACTGGGGACCGCAGTGCGTGGAGGGCTCGGGTGACTGGATGGCCCGCTCGATGTACCAAGAGGGCTCGGCAGCGTGGAAATACCACCGTGAGCACTATGGCCACCAGTCGGAAGTAGGCTTTAAAGACATACTGCCTCTGTTCAAGGCCGAGCATTGGAATCCCGACTCTCTCGTGGCTTACTACAAGAGCTTGGGGGCACAGTATTTCTTTGCCCTTGGCAATCATCATGACAATTTCGACCTTTGGGATTCGAAATATCAGCCTTGGAATTCCAAAAACATCGGACCACACAAGGATATTCTTGAGGGTTGGGCAAAGGCAGCACGGAAATACGGACTGAAGTTCGGTGTTTCCCTTCACGCCGACCATGCCTGGACCTGGTATGAGCCTTCGCGGCGTTATGACCGTTCCGGCCAAAAGATGGGAGTACCCTATGACGGTTGGATGACCAAAGCCGACGGAAAAGGCAAGTGGTGGGAAGGACTTGACCCACAGGATCTCTATCAGCAAGACCATCCGCTGAGCAAAGGGTCATGGGCCGACGGCATGATACACCGGCAATGGGACTGGAGCAACGGTGCCGCCGTGCCGTCACAGAAGTTTGTCACCAACTTCTACAATCGTACGCTTGACGTCATCAACCGCTACAATCCCGACTTGCTCTACTTCGATGTCACCGTGTTGCCGTTCTGGCCTATCAGTGACTGTGGACTGAAGATTGCCGCTGACTTCTACAATCACAATCTGGCTACTCACCACGGCAAGCTGACGGCCGTGATGTTTGGCAAGATTCTCGATGACCAGCAACGCAAAGGTATCACCTGGGATGTGGAGCGCGGTGCGCCCAACCATATCATCGACCGCCCTTGGCAAACGTGTTCCTGCATCGGCGGATGGCACTACAACACAGAGATCTATGAAAAGAACCAGTATAAGTCGGCGGCACAAGTGGTGAAGCTGCTTGTCGACGTGGTCAGCAAAAACGGCAATCTGCTGCTCTCCGTACCTCTCCGCAGCGACGGCACCTTCGACGAGAAAGAGAAAGCCATCCTCGACGAGTTCGGCGCATGGATGCGGGTGAACAAAGAGAGCATCATCGGCACACATCCCTGGAAGATCTTTGGTGAAGGGCCGATTGCTGATTCTGACATCAAACTCAATGCGCAGGGATTCAACGAGGGCTCCTACACACGGGCGGGATCAGCAGAGATTCGCTTCACACAGAAAGGCAATACCCTCTACGCCACTGCCTTGGCATGGCCTGCCGATCATCGGGTGGTCATCAAGAGCCTGGCTTTGCATTCACCACATTATGACGGCAAGGTGAAGTCTGTCCATCTTTTAGGCTATGGCAAGGTAGCCTTCCATCAGACGGAAACAGGACTGGAGGTCGATCTGCCCGAGAAACCTTGTAATACCATTGCTCCGGTGTTGAGAGTGAAGTGACGGAAGCTTTATGGCCGCTTGGCGGGGATGTATCAAGAAATACTTACAAAGAGACATCTTCGCGCACTTGCAATCTAGGGCGACCATTTCTATAGAAAGATGGGCGAAACGTTCTTTTTCTCACCAAAAATCATTCTTTGATGAGAAAAACAGTGAGGTGACCTGAAGAAACCAGTTGTTTCTTTGGGTCACCTCACTGTTTTGTTGCGGGCATCTCACTGAGAAGAGAAGTAGAAATCGGTTTCCTGACAAGTACTTTCTTTACAAAAGATCCTGATAATAATGGGTTTTGATCACTCTAAAAAAGCCGTTGTGTCGTAATGCTTTGATTCCTAATGTTTTATGAAAATACGAATGAGAATCGCGAAATTCAGAGCGACAAGGGCGTTTGCTCAGAATTTTGCCGTAATGAGGGCGGAAAAATGTCAGTTTTTACAACAGGGGGGCACATTGCGGAACAAGAAATCAGGGAACTTCATTTGCGCTTCCAAAACATTTGGCTAACTTTGTAACCAAGTATAAATTTCAAATCTTACCTATAACCATGGAATCCATTTCTCACAAGAATAAGCAAGAAGGCACTGGCCGCAAACGCAGCATCAATCAGATTAGAAAGTATGTATGGCTGATACGCGTATTGCTCCGGCATCCCAGCGGCATGACGTATGATGAGCTGAATTATGCGTGGAGAGAGACCTCAGAAGATTTTGACGGGAGCTCTAACCTTTCGAAGAAAACACTCCATAACTGGATCACGGCTATCAAGGAGGTCTTCAATATCTATATTGAGAATGAAAATAGAAGCGAATACCGTTATTCCATTGACAAGAAGGAGATAGAGGATGATGAGATATTGGAGTGGATGGTCAAAACGATATCTGTCGGCAGCATGCTCCATGGCTTGCGTGATAGAGTCTTGCTTACCGACAAGCCTTCCGGCAATGATCAATTGGAGACCTTGTTGGAGGCGATGGAAAGGAACAGAACGGTAACGGTCGAGTATCACGACATTTGGAATAAGGAGACTGAGACTTTTGAGTTGGAACCTTATTGGGTGGAACTCGCCAACCAACGGTGGTATGTCGTGGGACATCGCGTCGGCACGGGTGAGGGTGAGCTGTCTGACTTCAGTGTCGACAGGATGGAAAGAATCACGGTATCTACTGATAAGTCTTTTGTTCTACCTAAAGACCAAGATGGTGACGCCATAGAACCCCGCCGTCACTATGCCAAAACCAGTGGACTGGAAACCGATGGCATGACAAACGTGAAAGTGCGGTTGTATGCTGAGGCCAATCAACAGAATTATATCCGTACGCTACCTTTGCATCCTTCCCAGGATGAGGCCATAAAAGAAAAAGATTTCAGCATCTTTGAATACACGCTGCCGACTGTCACTTATGACTTCATTATGAAGATTTTGTCCTATACGCCCTATGTCATCGTCTTGGAACCCAAGCAATTAGCCAATGAGATCGCTTGGCGTGCACAATTGCTTGACAAGCGATATAATGGTTAAAAAACGCTAAACTGGAAAATTTGTTCAAAGGTGTGCTTCAACTCGGCACACCCTAATCCTACCTTTGCATCAGAAATCATAACGACAACTCATTATGGAAACAATCAATTTCAACCAACAGCTTGATGAGCTCTTCAAATCGTGGATGGAGAGCTATCCAGAAGACCAGCGTCATCTCTTTTGTCAGGATGGACTGATGCTCAAGACAGACAAGAGTGTTGACGTCAATGAACGATGGCAAAAGTCGCGGCGTCGCGTTGCTTTCATTCTCAAGGACAATCCTGACGGATGGGGCAACGACACCCGCCTTTGGTTGCGGGACGCGAAGAACGCTGATATCAACGGTAACCGATTCCTGACAACGCTGGCCGAGATCCTCTATGCGCTGCTTCATTTAGATGCGACAGAAGACAGCCGGTTAGACCTTAGCTACACCAAGATCCATGGTCTCTTGCATCATGAGGTCGCTGACCACTTTGTTAATGTCGATCCCTTCGCTTTCATTGAGGCCAAGAAACTGGCCGGTGGGGAAACGGTATCTCAGCGAGAGATGGGTGAGGCGATGGAGAGAGACTGCGAATATCTGAAGAAAGAGCTCGACATACTTCGGCCTAATATCATCGTTTGCTTCGACCGCTACAACTCACAGTTCAACTTCATCACACGGCGATACTTTGGTGACAAGGAGGCGCAGGTCATAGAGTATGACTATACCGATGAAAGCGGACGCAAACTCATCGGGCAACGGTGTTGTCTGTGGTACTATCCTGATGATAACGTGGTGGTTATCCGGTCCTACCATCCCAGCTACGGCGCGCTGTGGAAAACTTTTGAGCGGGTCGTCAGCCCCTTTCATGCCTTTCTGAAAAGACCCCCCGAGGTGAAGTTTTGACATTTTTCATCACTCAACCAATGGAGCTATGGACTCAATCAACCTTTCCAAGGACAAATGCGGCCGTACGTTGGCGGTCATCAATACCCAAGCGGCAGTCATCATAGACAGCCGTACAAAGGAATATTATATGGTTGTGCTTGTCGTTGACCAGAACGACGAAGTTGCCAAGGATCATTTTGTCCAATATGTGCGCGAATGTTCCAACGGTAAAGTGTTCATGGTAGCGGTCTTTGCAGCAGACCAAGACCGTAAGACTGTAGATCCTGCCTTATTGTCCGGCATCGACGCATGGTTTGTCACATCTTCCCAGAAGAAGGCTGTGGAAATTGCGAACGGCATGCAACAGATGGCGACTTCCGAAGGACAGATCAGTCTTGACCTTGCCGACATGAAGACGATCTTGTGTCATCGCGGCGGCTGCCGTGCTTACTATGGTAAGGGCGTGAGTGGCGACAAGCTTAAAACAGCCCTTGACAACGCCCTTCTTCAATCCAAAGAAAACGGACTGGACAGGGATGCATGTAGCAGATACCTTCTGGCCATCAGCTGTGATACTGACTTGATAAAGGCGCAGATAGATGATTTCAATGATTTCTGCGCCAGCCTGTCAGCTAAGCATGATAACGACTTTGAGATGAAATGGGGACTGACGTCTCCGACTGACAGCACCAACAATGTCATCAGCGTCACACTGATAGCAACACATTCATATACATTATAGATTGAGAAGACGATGGAAAAATTCCTCATCTGGAACATGCCCCTGTGGGCAATGATTCCCGCTATCATAGCAAAGCTATTCGTTTTTATATTATGTGTGCGGTATATCCGCAAACACTGGTAACATGTAAAACTTAAAATACTGTCTGTTATGAAAAGATTAGCAAATGTAATCATGCTCCTCGTATCCGTCGTGGCAGCATTCTCACTGACTTCCTGTGAGCTGAACAGTGTGGCCAAGCAAATGAGCGGCACCTGGACCGGCAAGTCGTTGATCACGAATGACGACCAAAGCAAGGAACATCGGAATATCTACTTCAAGTTTGACTATGACGAGAAGTCGGGAAAAGAGGGCGGCACATACATCGAGGTGCGCGACGTGAAGGTAGAAGGCTATGAGACTCCGGCAGGCGACAACACCAACATCACCTATACGTCCTACGTGGAAGGAGTATGGGGAATAACGGAGAACGGAGAATTAGCGATGAAACCAGACCTGAACACCTTGAAGGTGGTGGTCAGCCCCAATTATAAGGAGATAGAGCAAGACATCTTCTCAGACCTCCACACGGAGTACTCTCTGCTGTATGACAAGAACGTGCCTTTCACAGACCTGCAGGTGGATGGCGACAACATGAGCTTCGTGTCAAACACGGATGAAAAGATAAGCCTGCATAGGACAGAAACCGACATCAAGAGCATTTACCGACCAAGTACGGAGCCATCAAGGAGTATCTTCAGCAGTTCTGATGTCATCGACGATGAAGATACCGGCGATGAAGCCTCCACCAACGATGCTTATGATGACGGAGAAATTGACCCGTCTGTATCCTCTGACGAAAGCAGTGACGGAAGCTTAGGAGAAGACATATAGCCAGCCATTTCTAAATAAGAAGTAAAAAATATAGAGGAATCCACAAAAAAAGTTCGTGATTTTGTTGGCAGAATGGAAATGTTTACCTATTTTTGCCATTGGATTATAATAGCATGGGAGAAATTCCATCAACATTACGATCCTTGGGTCACGAATGAAGTTGTGTCCTCGTGCAGATACATACTGTTCTGAAAAGTGAATTCTGGAAAAATTTATCTTTAGGAATAGAGCAGGAAAAGTCTGAACGGGTTCACGCCGTGTATACGGTGTGGATTCCTCTTTCAGATTTCCTATTTCTAAAGGTTTTTCCAGAGCCTACTTTTCGGGAAGTGTGAACAGCAGGAGTTCACACCGCCTTTTTTTATGGCTCGCATAAAAACTGGAAAAAACATGAAACCGATGGCATTCTTGAACCTGTTTGCCGGCACATTGCTACTCTTAACAGCCGCCTCGTTGCAGGAGACCACGTTTGCCAATGCATGTGGCATGCAGTACAATGCATTGCCAGCTAAAAAGAAACCAAATACCAAACGTATGCAAAAAAACATCTACAACTATGGAAGAACGCTTGTCCGATTCAACGACAGTAAACTGGAATGGTCGGACAACAATGGCACGACCTGGTACGAGAAGTCGTGGCGTTGGTTCCCGGGTGTCGTGAACAGCCCTTCAGAGGTCTATGATGTCTTGCAGTGGAAGGACGTACTCCTTGCTTTCACTACTCACGGCATCTATGCTTCCAAGAATGGTTGCCAGACTTGGGAACAAGTGGCAAGCATGTGGCCCCAAACTGTCAATCCTCGCCACCTCGAAGTCGTTGGCGACGAGATCCTCTCTATCTCCGACCAGGGCGTCTATGCGTCAAAGAATGCAGGAAAGACGTGGGAGAAGAAGGCGAGCAAGTGGTAAGACTATTCTATAAAAAGTGTTATATATATGATTAAGTTTGATAAGAATTTTTTTAAATCTGCCAAAGATTATATTCAATCTTCGAAAGATTTTTTAGATTCTTCGAAGGATCTTTTAAGTTCTTCAAAAGAGATTCTTGAAAAGTCAAAAGACATGTTTGACGCTTCAAAGGAAATTATTGATAAATCTAAAGATGTTCTTGATGGTTTTGGAGCAACTCTTAAAGATTATGGATTAACTACTGAAAACGTTGAAAAGTTCGCTTCATCATTCATTTCGGGGGTCTTTATGTTATCTAATACGATAACTAGGAATACAAAGAATATTGTAATTCTGGGCTCCAAAGGCTCTGGCAAAACTACGCTTTGGAATAAGTTACGCAATATTAATAATGATACAGATACGACAACGACAGATCAAGAGAAGATTAAGCAATTTCTCGTCAAGGGCTCCAATAATAGATCTGTAAACATTACTGACACTCAGGATCTTGGTGGAGATAATTTATGGGTGAATAATTATGATAAGATAATAAATAAAAAAGGAACATTTATCTTTTACTTGGTTGATTTGCTCAACTTACATGAAGCAGATAAGAAAATAGAGATACGTGCAAGATTGATGAAAATTTCATCCATCATAAAAGAAAAAGAACTCAAAGATTGTGGCTGCCAGATCTTGGCGACAAACCTACGAAGATATAAAGAATTGGGATTACAAAAAAAATACGGTTCTGCAGTGTCTTATGTAAAAAAGGTATTAAAATTTGAGACATTGCCTCAATTGTCTATGAAAATAGAACAATATATTACGCCTGTTGAACTTACGGACGATAATGATATTATAAGAATCAAGAATAAATTAACAGGCAAAAAAGATTAAATATGGCAAAAAACATTTTTTGGTATCAACCCGCAAAATTGTCAGAGGCTGACGTCATAATATTAAATGACAATAAGCTCGTAGACAACATTGAGCGTAGTAAGGCTTTTGCGTTACAGAAAAGTCTTGCCGGAAAAGTAGTCGGAAAGAAACGTCCTTGGTATGGTAAGGTAGATGGATACTTTTTCGTCAAGGGGATGCTTGATGAGACAGATGAGCGTGGGAGAAAGCTAAGCTTCGTGTTTGTATCTGACGAGATAGATGCAAAGTCTGCTCTATACCGCGCATTAAATATAGCAGGTAAGTCGGTAGATGAAACTACGGCGGCTTGTTTGAATAAAGAACCGTCTGTAGCGTACAAAAATAAAATTTTTATAGCTGGAATCATAGCGTTGTGCGTTATAATAGCTATATTAATTGCGGCCAATTGTAACCGCCAATAAGATATAATATGAGAAATGATAAGAAAATGCCCCAGCTGCTTATAATTGACAGATATGACGGGGATTTAAAAAATGGAATAAAACTTGGATATTATCCTAAGTTTATTGAGCCCATACAAAACGGGACTCTTAATGTAATCTCAGCGAAGGAAGCTAAGAAATATAATCTTATGTCTCCGCCTAAAGGCGAAGGCAAGGATTTTTATGTTGGGAATCCTTCTGCTGATAACTTCCTTCCAATGTTGGAATCTGAGGGTAATCAACTGAATGCAGAAATGATGCGCACGTTGGTTGTGGATAAAAGCTTTGCTGTGAAAGAGGCGTTAGTATGGATGGGGGCTAAAGACATTACCCTTAAATCAGATGCCGAAGATAAGGACAATATTATTATAGGTCTTAAAAACAAATTGGGATTAAAGAGATTTGGGTTAGGCTTAGGCACTGACGTAGACTATAACAGTTCAACTTTTATGAGTATTAAAAGTAATATTGAAAGTCATGACTCGAATAGACGACCTGAATCTGTGGATAAAATTAAGGAATTCATGATAAAACATGGACTTGACAAAGATACAAGTTTGGTGATGCTTCTTGAGCGTCTAAAGCAACAAGGCAAATTGTCAGGCGTTGAGAAATACGTAGTCAAATTTTACAATGAGATAGAGAGTGCTCTAAATATAGCTGTTAGCATCGACTACAAATTGTTTAACGACACTCTTAATTTCTCGCGTCTTCATAAACATACTAAAAGTATCAATAAAGAGATAGAAATTAATTTTGGATGAACAAAAAATCTACTCAATACATATAGTCAATACAGACCGTATGTTTGTAATGCTAGTTGATTGCGGAAAATAAAAAGAATTGCTATCGCGTAAAATTGCGCTTTGGCGCATTAAACCTTACGATCGATAGCTTCATTCAGATATTCCCTTAGCGCCTTGGCGAGAGATAAAAGGAATCCGAAGTCACACAAGTTTGTGTCACACAAACTTGTGTGACTCGTTTTTTCTTCCCATCTTTGCACCAACAACCTCTAAGGATAAGAAATGATGGAAAGGAAAAGCTTTGTTTATGGTGTACCCGTCAGCGGATATAACTTCACGGGTCGCGAGGAAGAGACACGCAGACTGTTGGCTGACTTTGAAGGCGGCATCAACGTCAAGGACCTCGGCATACACGACCTGCGGTCGCTCATCGGCAACGTCAACCAGGAGGCCATCCTTTTCAACGACTCCTTCCGCAACAACATCCGCTTCGGCAAGGACGATGCCACCGACGAGCAGATTGCCAACGCCGCGAAGATTGCCAAAGCCTACGACTTCATCATGGAGACAGAGGACGGCTTCGACACCAACATCGGCGACCGCGGCGGACTTGCTCATGTATTGGCGGCTGGCACTACAATACGGAAATATATGAAAAGAACCAATACAAGTCGGCTGCCCAGGTCGTGAAGTTGCTCGTCGACGTAGTCAGTAAGAACGGCAATCTGCTTCTCTCCGTTCCACTTCGCAGCGACGGCACCTTCGACGAGAAAGAGAAAGCTATCCTCGACGAGTTTGGAGCATGGATGCGGGTGAACAAAGAGAGTATCATCGGCACGCATCCTTGGAAGATCTTTGGTGAGGGCCCCATTGCTGATTCTGATATTAAGCTCAATGCACAAGGATTTAACGAAGGAGCTTATACGCGCGCAGGAGCCACGGAGATCCGCTTCACCCAGAAAGGCAACACGCTCTTTGCTACTGCTCTGGCCTGGCCTGCTGACCACAAAGTGACCATCAAGAGCCTGGCTTTGCATTCACCACACTACGAGGGCAAGGTGAAGTCTGTCCATCTGCTCGGCTATGGCAAGGTAGCCTTCCGTCAGACGGAAGATGGACTGGTGGTCGAGCTGCCAGAGAAGCCCTGCAATACCATTGCGCCGGTGCTGAGGGTGAAATAGTTGCCTATTCTTCGATTTCTTCGGTGGATAGCATCCACATCGCTTTTGTGGTATTACCCTGTTAACGTTTCGGTGGGTTCGCTTCCTAGGTTTCTGACCAAAGGAAATCT
>UMGV01009793.1_pt1 | contig 91463 bp, 77 predicted proteins | sample 1965361 | NCBI WGS metagenome assembly UMGV01 (sample SAMEA4836081, study PRJEB28245) | human gut metagenome | biome: gut microbiome; material: fecal sample | place: Denmark | collected 2008
GGAGCCATACAAGTTGCACCATTATTATTATTAATCGTCATATAACAATAAATACGATTAGTATTATGATAAAGAAAATATGGAATAAAATAACTACTTTTTTAAGTGGTTATTATTCAGAACATAAAGACGATATTATTATTGGTTTCGTCATTGCTACTATCGTAGGTATTTTATTTAAGGCTACTGTTGCTACTTGGTTTATGAGTTTATGGATTACATTAGCTTATCAAATCATTATTTGTGGTATTCAAGCTGCAAGAAAGAAAACAGTAACTGGTCTTAAAATTCATTCTATTATTATTAACTTCGTAGTTGGAGTATTTATTTCGTTATTGTTCTTGGTATGGCAGTAATTAATCTTCGAAATGTTGTAGCGCTCGGTGTACTTGAAGATGGTGTATATCCGAGTGTTTATAATGGCCAAACCGGAGAATATATTGGTACAGTAGATGGTGAAGGTGCTGGTGTTAAAACAGTTCCTACATTATATATGTACTATCGAAAGAACGGCCACCTATATTTATATAGGACAAAGGAGAGGATTGAAATAGACTTAACTAATGTAACTGCTTACGATAATAGTGCTCTATTTAAGCTAACTGAAAAATCTGATATTAGTTCTGCAAAGATTACCGAGTTTGAATCTCGAAATATTGATGTAGGACATTATGAATATAAAGTTCCGTGGGTTAAACTAACTCAACAATATCTTTATATACTTGTACCGATTGTTCGTTCTATACATACAATTACAGTACAAGGTATCATAAGTAATCAGATATTTACTCTTACTGGTATTTATGTTCACGAGGGTAAATCTTGGTGGATTTATCGAACGAATGTAAAGACCAATTTTGATTTTAATGACGCTGTTAATGAGATTCTTGATGTTCAAGTATATGTTCGTGAGCTTACAGCAGAGGACTTAAATCCTGTTGAACAACTTACAAAACTTTTATTTGAACATATTAATAATAAGTTTAATCCTCATGAGGTAACAAAAGAACAAGTTGGTCTTGGCAATGTTGATAACACTGCCGATATGGATAAACCTGTATCTCGACCTCAGAAAGAGTACATTGATGCTCTTGAAAATAGGGTTAAAGGTTGGTTCAAACAGTTGAATGTTTGGATTAACAATCATGTTGCAGAAGTTAATAAGAAGTTTCAAGATGTTTGGGCTGCTATAAACAAGAAACTTGATAAAGAAGATTACGAGAATGATAAAGATAATTTCAATGCTCATATTCGTAATTATGATAACCCTCATAGAGTTACTGCCGCACAAGTTGGTTTACCAACTGCCGCAAGTGACATTGAGAAATTAAAACAAAAAGCTCAAGAACTTCAAGGTTTGCTTATTAATAAGCAAGATAAAACTTCTGAAGAACTTGTTACTGATAATAAACGTATTGTAGATGCTATTAATGAGATTTATGGTATTGTTGTAGAATACAATAATCATGTTCGTAGCAACAGTATTAATCAAATTGAAGTTACAAGTGAGATTCCTACTACGTTTGAAGATGGTACACTTTGGATTCGTATTCCTCGAAATGAGGAAGATTATATAACAATTAAGATTGAAGCTGTTCCGGTTGATTCTACTATACGAATGATTAATTCGGAAGGTAAAGAATCGGCAGGTGTTGGAAGCGCAAGTCTTGAATGTTTAATTCAAAGTCGTTTACATTATATTGTAGAAAAAGAGAATTACATTACAAAAGATGTTTATGTCGATGTAGGTGTTGAAGATACGACAATTAACGTTGTTCTTACACCTAAGACTAAAAAGACATTAACTGTAAATGCAACTCCTGATAATGCTTTAATTGTATTTACTGATAAACCTTCTAATGTAATTATTGCTCAAGGTACTGGTACTCTTACATATGAAACTTATGACCCGCGTGATATTTTAATTCAAATTGGTGCAAGTGGATATGAAACTTACGAAGAGCGTATTACATTAGATGAGAATATAATTCGTGATATTACTCTTACAGCTCTACCAGTTGAACAAGGTGCTGTAAGTCTTACGGTAGTCGATAGCGAAACAAAGGCCAAAATAGCCGCATACGTCTATGATAAGGACACGGGTGGTATATTAGGTCAAGTCACAAAAGATACGCCGCTACAACTCACCGGAGATGTCAATACGAGCCGAATTTTGAGGTTTGTTTCGTCGGGTTATATAGAGGTTGAACAACTGGTAACTTATGCAATTCCTACCGTAGAAGTTACTGTTGAAATGGATAAAGTTCCAGTTCAATCTGGTACTATCTATGCAACTGCTGTAAATATTGAATCTACTGCTTTAGACGGTGTTACGTTTGAGTATAAACTCAGTATTGAAAGTGATTGGAAACCTCTCAATAATGATGAATCGACTGCTGGTAAATCTGAGGCTGTTACAGCTCCAGTTGGAACAAGTGTTGATTTCCGAGCTTCTAAAACTGGTTATATAACTAACACTGGAACTGGTACGATTAATTCTACTGGTAAACATAGTGTTACTATTGTACTTGAAGAGGTTCCGCCTGAACCTACTACTAAACAATATTATATCCATGCTGTAACTGAGGAATCTGTTAATATCACAACAGGTGTTCATGGTTATTTATGGAATAATAATAGTTGGGTTGAACAAACTTTACAAGGTGGAGCAATGGGATTTGCTTATACTGGTGAACCCGGAACTTCTATTCGTGTTAAGTTTACTGCTACCGGATACAACGATACTGAAAAAGATATTGTTTTAGAAGATGGTAGTACAGAACCGATTGATGTTAAAGTAGTAATGACAGAGGAAACTCCTCCTCAACCTACAACTAAGGAATATTTTATATTCGCTGTTACTGAAAAGAACGCACCAGTTGAAACAGTTACTGCTGCTTCTGTATTAGTTGATGGTGAATGGATGCCTCAAGATTTACGAACTGTTGTAACAAGTATCGGATTTAACTATACTGCTATACCGGGAACTGTTATTAAAGTCAAATTCGTTGCTACTGGATTTATTACTGAAGAAATTAATGTTACTCTTCAAACTGAAAGTGATGAATCTTTAATCGTACCTGTTACTCTTCGTTTTAAGGACGGTATTGATTATATGCAAATCGAAGGTGACGGTACTAAACATCCTATATTTAGGGTTGGTAATGTCGAATCTAATTAACGGTTTAATGATATGAAAGAATCAGTAATTCGTAAAGTATTTTGTGCCTTAAACTGGCCTCCGAAAACTGGTGCTTTTCAGAAGTTAATTACTTTTGTAGTTGAAGGTTTAGCCACTAAGGCTGAATCTTCAACTGTTCAACAATTACAAACAAAAGTAGAAACTCTTGAAGGTACTGTTAATACATTACAAGAAACTATTACTACTTTAAGTGGTAAAGTAAGTACATTAGAGAGTAATTATACTTCTTTAGAAGGTCGTGTAACTGCTCTTGAAACACCACAAGGTTAATATTAATCTACAACTATGGCACAACTTAATCTTCTTGAACGAGCTACGGAAGCTGTCGTAATGCTTAATGGTAATCGTCGGCAGGTTCTTGATATGTGGCTTAATGGTAAAAAAGTTTGGCCAATAGATGAACCTGTTGTAGAATTAGCTGTTGATAAAACTCTTGTTATTCTAAATAAAGATAATAATTATCATGATACCATAACTGTTTTCGCAAGTGATACAGCTGAATGGGAATTTGGTAATTAGTTTGTTATTATAGTTAATCGACCAAAAAAAAAAACAAATGGCAACTATTCCAAGTTATTTATCATGGGTTCCTAAAACTGGTACTGGAAATGCACAGATTAAGATTAATTCTGTGAGTCCTTATACTGGTCGTGCCGATAGAAGCACTCAAGTTCCCGGTAAGATTGTTGGAAAGTCTAACGCAGTTACAGTCACGGTTCTTGAAAAGGCTGCTGATGAATTTATTACTCCCGATGGTTTAACTATTAATGTTGCTAAAGGTGGTGAAACAATTCATGTAACTGGTAAGTCTAACTCGAAACTTCTTACGTTTACATGGAAAACTAACTTCGGTATTGCAAATGTAACATCATTTAAGGTTAATGGTAGTACAACTGCTACGTCTGGTATTGCTATTACTGGTGACCCCGGTGCTACTGGAGAATATACTTATGATGTTACTGTTGTTGTACCGAAGAATGAAACCATTGAAGCTCGTTCTGCAACTCTTGAAATCAAGGGTGAAGGTGCGAGTGTTGTTAAAACTATTACTATTACTCAGGCTCTTGGTGACAGTTATCTGTATCTCAATTCGCAGGGTACAACTACCGCAACTGTTACTATTCCGAAGGGTGGTGGTGAGCAGACTCTGAGTGTTCTGTCTAATGACGAATGGACATTCGAACCTGCTGAATAAATTAATTAATCATTTATGAGTGTTATCATTAATAAATGGAATGACGGGAGTGGAGATTCAATTAATATTGAATCTCCCTCTTTTCAAGGAAATCAGACTGTTAAAATTTCATCACCTGTTCAAAAAGGTACTTCTAAAAGAAGTATGAAGTTTATTGGAAAGTGTAAAAAAGATTCCAGTAAACAAGTTATTCTTACTGTTGAACAAGAAGCATCTACTTATACATATGATTTAACGTTAAATAGTGATAATACTGAAATTGCCGCAAAAGGTGGAACTGCAAATATTACAGCTGTACTTAAAACATATCGTAATGGTAATTTAGTTAGTACAGATAATGTTACACCAGTTCTATCAGGAAGTGCCACTGGATTTTCTATTTCAGGGACCACGGTATCTGCAAGTAATAGGACCACTGTAGTTGGAATTGAAAGGAGTATTACAGTTACAGGGAAGTTCTCTGGAACATTTGACGGTCAGGAAGTCTCTGCCACTGTAGTTGTTAAGCAGGAAGCTAATGCTGTTACATCTATAACATATGGAACCCCAGTTGTGTCTTTGTCTGTTTCAGATATTCCAGCGTCAGGCGGTTCTATATCGTCAGGAACAGTGACGTACTCTCAAACAAGAGTTCAAAATTATACGTCAGGTTCGACTTCGACTTTAACGCCTTTAACGTCAGGAGGGTCTATCTCTTACTCTACCGCAGTTACTGCCGGTACGTTAGGATTTACCATTAAGTCGAGGGCTAAGGTAGGAACTTTGACAGCCACTGTAGCAATGAATGGTAAGTCAGGGTCAGCTACAGAGGATGTGTATCAGAAAGCTAACATAATCGAATCAGTCAAGATTTATAAGAGCGCAGCTGGCTCTGCATTTGAGCCTGATTTCCCAGCGTCAGGAGATAGACACTTTGCAACTTGTAGGGCAACTTATTCTTCTGGATACGTAGGAGAGTTGCAAGATAAGTCTAAGGTTGATTGGAAGGTTTCAGGTGTTGGGTTTTCTTGGGAAGAGTCTGCGTCCTATCCTTGGGCCGGCGTGGTAGTAACCTCAAATCGTGGAACTACTGTAGGTTCGGAGTTGGCTGGAGTGTTGACTTTGACAGTTGGAAACTTGACGGATTCCGAGAATTTGACGCAAGAAGCAAATGCCGTTGTGTCCACTGTTAAAACAGTTGATATAAGTCTGGCATCTGGAGCTGGCTCATCTTCGTCGAATCCAATTCCGGCATCAGGCGGTCGAATTCAGTATGATGCTACAGGAAACACAAGAACAACATACACGTCTGGAAGCTACAAGGATGAAGGTTTCACTCCTACTATAAGTGGGTCAGCTGAAGGATTTACTGTAGACCAGCCCAGCCCAAGTGCATGGTATATAACTGCTGCGAATAGAGGAACAGTAGTAGGAGATATTCGTTCTGTGGTAGTAACTGCATCAGCAACAGGAGCTACTTCTAAGTCTGTAACGATATATCAACAGGCTAACTCGCTTACTTGGAATAATCCAGTAATCACTTATGCTTACTCTGATATAGCAGCTTCTGGAGGAACTGTAACACCATCTTTGAGTATAACTCAATCAGGTAATTACACTTCGGGTTCCACTGCTTCAAATACAACAATAGGAAGTAAATCTTTCTCAGGAACTGGTGTAAATACTTCTACTGGAGCTTACTCAGCATCCTCTCTTGGAACTACTGTTAAGGTACGGACAAAGCTATCTACTGGAACAGTTTCAGTTACGGCAAACGGTAAATCAGCCTCTAAGTCAGCCGATATTTATCAAGCGGCTAACAAAATTGATTCTTATAATTACAGTAGTTGGAATATTGCTGTTTCGGCAAATCCTACAACTATTGCTGCATCAGGTGGAACTTCTACTATTACAGCAAGTTGTATGAGAACTAAAACTCCTGTTTATACATCAGGTTCTACTGGAACAGCTACTACTGAATCTGCAACTCCAACGTTAGCAATTAGTGGTACTGGATTTACATTAAGTGGAACTACTGTTACAGCTTCAAAGAATAATGTTGCATCTCGAACTGCTACGGTAACTGCTTCATATTCTGGAGCTACTTCTAAATCTGTTACTATTACTCAATCAGCTGGGCCTGATGGTATTGGTTATATGCAGATTGAAGGTAATGGTGTTGACCACTATATTTTCCAAGTTGGTCGTACACCAAATACTCGTTCTAATGATGTTCAAACTTTATCAGAAGAACCTGTTGAAGTTGTAACAGAAACTAAATCTGAAAGTTTGTTTGCTAAAATTAAACGTATTGTTACTAATCTTAATTAATCGAATATGACACTTGCTCAAATTAAAGCTCTATTCAAAACTGGAGCTATTCCTACACAAGCTGATTTTGCAAATTTAATTGATAAAATTCCTAATAACGAAGGGGGGGGGATACTACTGTTAATGTAGGTATTCCCAACAAACCTTATATTAATGGATTTAGGACTATTCTTGATAAAACTGAAGGCTTTGTTTATTTTGCATTTCTTGGATATTATGATGAAGCCATGCAAGGCGACTTTGATGGTGCTTATATGTATCCGGTTCTTGTTTTAAGAATGCAATGTGAAAATGGAGGTGTTCCTCCTGAAAATAGTGTTATTCAATATGCCTTTGGTCAATATGATGATTTTGATTGGAACAATAGTGAAGTAACGATTGAAGATAATAATGCACGTTTGATGCTTGAAGGTCTTGCTTGGAAAACTCCTAATTTCAATCACGAAGTTATAAGAAAATTAGTATTTGATAATAGTAATGGTTATAATAAAACTTATATATTTGAAACTGAAATAATTACTGGAAATATTCCTGTTGGAGCTATTCCATATCAAGTTACAGAATATCTAGTTTCTGGTGGTGATGGTATGATTACTCACGCTTATGTATATCGGATAACTGAAAATGTTGCTCCTGAAGATATATATAATGCTTGGTTAAATATTAAAAATAAATTATCGTTTAGTCCTAATGAAATTGATGATTTCTTACAATCTTTCTATTATGCAATAAATCAATGATTAAATATAATTATAATTATAATTATATTTAATCTAAATAATTACAATTAAATATATGGCAACTAAAAGTCAACTTAAACAATATTTTGAAACAGGTAAAATACCTACACAAGCTCAGTTTGGTGAGCTTATTGATTTTGTTCAACCTTTTATTACTGAGAATGTAACTGATAGACCGAATCAAACTTTACGATTTGGTGAAGATGGGACTAAACCTATTGTTAATGGTCTTCGTATAGTTCATTATCGTGATGATGATGATAGTATTTTTAATTTTTGGCTTTTTACAAACGCATCTAATGATAATAATGAAGCTGGTATTGCAGTACCGGTTTTTGCTATTTTGAGAATTACTAATATTGCACCGGGTATTCCAAGTGGTAATGATAAACTTCGATATTTTATTCCGGAAGCAGAACATATTACAGCTTGGGTTCAACAAGGTGTAGATTGTGATACTGCTCCGGATGCTGATATATTTAATGCTTTACAAAATTGGCCTTTTAAGGATTGGTCAGAAGGTGATGGTTCTAATCCATTACGTGTTTATAAATATAGTAATGCTCAAACGGAAACTATTTATAATGTAGTATTTGAAGAACAAACTATATTTGGTATTAATGGTGTTGAATATACAATCCCTGTTTGTATAAAAACTATTGGTAATTATCCATATGCTAATTCACAAGGTATATATATGATTGAAACAGTTGATGCACTTAATCAAATTGAAACCGCATGGAATGCTTTTAAGGATAATTTTGATAATACTGATTTTTCACAAGTAAATTCTTTCATTAGTAGTTATTATATTAAAATTTCTAATAATATAGAATAATAAAATAATATGGATAAAGCTACATTAAAATCTTACTTTCAAACTGGTAAGATTCCAACACAATCTAATTTTGAAGCTCTTATTGATTATATTCCTGAAAGTGGGGGGGGGTAAGTCTTTCTAAAGTTGTTTACATTGATAGCCAAACTGCTTGGAATAATTGGTATATTAAATTCAGACAAGATAATCCTAATAATGCTAATGATGGTAATATCAATAGTCCTATATTAAATCAATTTATTATAGATGGCTATTGTTTTATAATTGAAACATCTGATGAAATCAATTTTCGAACTACTGAAACATTAGAGTTTCTTAATTGTACTATCATTAATAATGATACTACTGAAGATACTATTTCTATGAATTTCTCCGGATGTGTATTTAGAAATTGTTATTTAGATAGTGGTTATCGTATTAGTGGTGGTGATTTTAATAGTTGTTTATTATTGATAGATGGAAATATCAATAATGCTTCTATAAATGATTGTAATTTACATGGCGGTGGAAGTGCTTATGCTTGTAATATTAGAAAATCTGATGTTAAAGTTATAACGCTTGAAGCTGGAGTTGTTGAGTATTCTAATATTCAGCAATGTATTATTAATAATGCCGTTCAAATTGATGGTTGTAGATTACATAATTGTACTATTTATGGTGCAAGATTTACTTCTAATTTTACTGAAATGATTGGTTGCAATATTTCAGATAAAAATGCTTTTAAAGGTAGTGCTAATGAAATAAAAGGATTCATCTTTGGTTGTGATTTTAGTAATTTAGCAGGTATTCCCGGTGTTATGAAAGGTGCTCAATGTTGTAAATTCAAATCTACTTTATTATCATCAGGTGTAATTTTAGCTGATATATTTGGTAATAAAAATGCTAATACAAATGGTATGAATACTGGTGTTTAATTAATATCATAAATTATGATTAAAGTCTATTGTAAATTCCTACCGTTAAAAGGATATTTATGTATGACAATATTATGGTGGTTAATCATACGAACTGAATACAAAGATAAAATTACTGAAACTGTTGAACGACATGAAACTGTTCATAGTTATCAACAAATTACTCTTTTTATTGTAGGTTTGTTGGTTAGTATCATATTAAGTCTTACTACAAATTATTCTTGGTGGGGATTACTTGCTACTCCTGCAATTCCTTTATTAGCTTATGTTGTTAGTTGGATAGTTGAAATTATATTACCTCCTTATAATCGAGCTTATAAAGATATTTGTTTTGAAGGTGAAGCAAGAGCTTTAGAAAGTGACCCTAATTATAAGAAGAAATTGTTTCCTTTTAGTTTCTTAAAATATATTCCAAATAAGAAATACGGAGGGCGTTAATTTAATGGATAAACTAATAAGTAATTTCGTTGAGTTATTCAGTACTCATTTCGATTTATCATTTATGCTTTGTGTGAATGTTTTAACATACATACTTATTAAAGCAATAGATGATATTAATGGTGATAAATCTGTTGGCACATGGACTAAACGACTGGTTATGCTAATTAGTTGTTTTGCTATTGCCGCAGGATATATAGCAGGTGGATATAAGAATACTACAATTCTTATTAATTCTGCTATTCTTGCACCAGTTGCTTGGAGTTGGATATTCAAACCGATTCTAAAAAAGATTGGTGCTGATTATAAACAAAATCATTAATTAATTAAAATGATTACTACTATGGCATGTGGTGGAAAGAAAGGTGGTAAAAAGACCACTGGTAAGAAAGTAAAGAAATAAATTGTTAGTAATATAACAATTTATATTGTTAAAGATTGAATTGAAATGGTGAGAGGTGTTACTAATGTAGCACCTCTTTTTTATAGTGAATATGGTGGGAAATCGACTATTTTAACGTATATTTGTTAGTAGCCCAATATAATATACCTATTAATATTAATCCTCTTATACGCCTATCTATGTTCGATTATACAGCTATTATAGTAGCTATAATAACATCCATAAGTACGATTGCTGGTATTTATCTAAAAGAATGGTTATTTCCTAAACGTAAAGAACAAAAACTTACTATTGAAAAAAGTAATTGTTATATAGAACTTGATAAGATATGTGCTTCTATTCGAGATACTATTCACGCTAATGCTGTTTATATTGCTTATTTTCATAATGGCGGTCATTTCATTAATGGTGTAGAAATGGATAAATATACTGTTGTTGGTGAAGATTATGATTGTTGTGTAATATCTTATAAGAAATCTTTTAAGGATGTTCTTGTTAATAATTTTCCTTATTTATTTCACAATCTTCTTGTTAGAAATCGTCATTATTGTAATGATGTTAGTAAACATAAGTTTCAAGACAGATGTTATAAAGATGAACTTGAAAGTAGAGGTATGAAGTCTGCTTATACTTTTCTTATTAAAGACCCTATTAAAGAAACACCTATTGGTTTTATTTCTCTTGAATATAATATCGTAGAAGGATTTAATCCTGATGATGAAAAATATATTTGGAAAAAACAAAATACTATTGCTAATCTTTTGAATTTAAATAAGTAAGATATGGGAACACTTAATCAATATGCAGCTCGTATTGCAAACATGGTTAATCAACCTAATAATCACGAACTTAAAGAACGTGTTAAGGATATGATTAAAACTATGTTTGCAAATCGTATTCGACAAAGCGTTGAGAAAAATGGAATAGATGATATTCTTAAACTTACTTTTATTGCTCCTGTTGAAGAGTTGAAATATAGTGATATTCTTCCTACTGAATATCGAGTTGCTAATAAAATTAGATTGTTAGGAACAAAGTACAAAGTTCCTACACCCGTGCGCATACAAAGTGATGCGCCTTTTGCGTTTGTAGGTGATACTGTTGGTAATGGATATATGTATGAAAGTTCTATTACATCTCTTAAACTACGTCAAAGTGGGCGTCCAACCTGCTCTCCCACCGGGTATCCACGAGCTTATATTATGTTAAACGGTCATATAATTATTGCTGAAAAAGTTGGTACAAAAAATATTGATGATAGACGACCAATTAATGAAGTAATGATTACAGGTATATTTGAAAATCCTGATGAAGTTCTTTCGTTCTTTAAGAATGAAGATGGTCAAGATATTGAATTACCTTTACCTAATGATATGCTTGAAGGTATAATTCAAGAAATACTTAAAACTGAATTTGGTATTTATCCTCAAGATTTGGATATTAAAACAAATAATAATAATCCTACTATTGCTCAACGTGGTAATGGTCAAGATTAACATCATGTTTCTATCATTATGGTTGATAACGAATATTATTGGAGAGATTTCGTTAAAGAAGTTCAAATACAACTTAATTCTTTAATTAAACAATTACATCTTGCTTATGAACGACGCAATGATTGTATTTATAATATCAAAGATAATCTTGCTAAATATCAAGAAGCCGGTGTTGATGTTTCAGTAGTATTCGATATTGATAATCGTAGTAAGATTTATTTTAATAAAAAACAAGATGCTCTACTTGGTACTAAACTAATGAGTTATATTCGTAGTTATAATTACTTAGTTTATGAACGTCTTGATAAACTTGATGATGATATAGAAACTCTTGCTGCTCTTAAAGAATTACCTTCTGAAATGTATACTTATATGCAAGATGAAGTTAATAATGAGATAGCTAATTTACTATGTAAAGGTAATAATTATTCTTTTGGTAGTTCTGTAGGTTACGTTTATGTTTACTATAAAAAGACAATGCCCGGTGATGTATGTAGTGTTGTCGATTGGGGTGCTACAAAAGACTTAAAAAAGAAATTATTAGAACAAGGTATTAATATACGAACTGCTGATAATCCAAATGGTATTCCTTATTTCATATATTATGATTATGACTGGTGTATAAAAGCTGTATATCATAAAGTCAAAGGTCGAATACCACAAAGTGTCTATTATAAATTCAAATTTGGTCATACAAGTAGTGCTTATGAAAATGGTGAAAAAACTATTGACAGAACACCTTTTGCAATGAAAGGTAAAACTGTCGATGAAATTGCAACAAATCGAAGACTTAATTGTTTCAATAAAATTCTTGCAATTTGTTTTAATCATCCTGACGAAGCTATTAAACTATATCGAAATAATCTTCCTAAACAAAATAATGCTTTATGATTGATAATAATATATTCATTAGTAGTGCTACATTAATTCCAGATATGTATAACGATTATAATATACAAAGTGATGACTTTGTAAGTCGTTTTCCTATTTGGGTTGCAAATGCTTTGGAAGAACTTAAATTTATTCAGGCTTATGCTAATGTAGAAAAAGATATTGAATTTGATGACCATCGTTGCCAATTACCGTGGGATTTCCGAGGTGTAATTGATGTCATTATAAATAATAAAAAAGCTGTTCTTAAAAATTCAGCTGAATTTAACAAAGATACTATTACTGAAAAAGTAACAACTGTTCCGACATATACTCCTTATCCCGGTATTCCAAATGCAGACATAACAAGTCCCGGTGATAAAAACGATAGTTTTAATCATGCTCCTGTTGATAAAGAGCAACCTTATTATTATATTAGTAATAACTGGATTCATACTAACATTGATTATGGAACTATTCATTTAAGATATCGAGCTTTACCAGTTGTTTATGATAGTATTATAAATATGGATGTTCCTCTTATTTATAATAATGGCCCTCTTAAAAAATATCTTAAACTTTATGTTCTCAAACAAATGTTATTAAGAGGTTATAAACATCCGGTTGTGAGTCTTACAGCAAACAATCCTTATACAAATCCTGCGATAGAACTCGATAGAATGAGAATACAAGTTCGAGTTTCTTGTAACAAATTTAGTAACGACCGTCGAGAGAATATTGCTACTATTCTTCGTACATTAGAATAATAGAAATTATGAAAGTTTTAGGTCTTGATTTAGATAATTCACCTCATATTGCACAAGATAAATCTTTACGATATGCTAAAAATATAACTATTGATAATAAAGGTCAAAGTTATTTTAATGAAAGAGGATTTGATTTCATAGGTGAATTAGATGATATTCTTGAAAATCATCCGACAAATCGGCATATTATTCCTTATATTTATAGTGATGCCGATAATCACAAATATAATATTATAGGTACAATTCCAACTAATGTTGGTGTTGTACTTTTTTGCGTTGTAGAACACTGGAATAATGCAAATAAATCTGATTTACAAACTAACGACGCTATTATATATCTTAATCTTGATGATAATAACCCAACTGTAAAACGTTGTTTGTATAGTACATCGGGTGCATTTGGATTCAGTATTGATAGACCAATTCATGGAGATTATATATACAATTATAAAGAAAATTTAATTGTTACATTTACTGAAGGAACTGATGAATCAGCAAATGAAACAAGAATTATTAATTTGACTGACCCGTTTTATGATGGTAACAATGGAGATGATACTGCTATAGGATATAATATTACTATTGATGAAGTTGATTCATTTAATCTTATTCCAAATGTTACTTATCCTGAACTTCAATTAGAAGTTAAAGACGGTGGTAATCTTAAAACTGGTGCTTATCAAATAGCAATTAAATATCGTCTTGATGATGGTACTTATACTAACTATTCTCCTTTGAGTACATCACTTATTGTTTGTGGTAATTACGAAGAAGATTATGCATTAGGTATCGAAATCAATAAAAATATTACTATTAGTTTTAGAAATAGTGGTATTAAATATAAACATTGCAGATTTGCTATTGTTTATATTACTGACGAAGCTCAATTATCATATGAAACTGATGATATTTCAATTAATGGTGTAAGTACTACTCATATTGTAAGTGATGTTTCATATTTATCTACTATAAGTCTTGATGATATTTTTATTAAAAATATATCTTATATTCGAGATAACACTCTGGTTAATTTCAATAATAGACTTATTAGAGGTAATGTAAAAACTCTTGATTATAGTAAACTTGATAGTGAACTTAAAGAATTTACAGAGAACAATCTTGATGTTCAATTAAGTTGGAATCCGAGTTCTTCTTATATTAATAGTACTCGACGTTATTTCAAGAGTGGTGAAGTTTATGTTCTTTACGCTGGATATTATGATTATAAAGGTGACCTTGTAAATATACATCATATTCCTTGGAAAGCTAATAATTATGATATTGAAGCTTATCCCGTAGGTTCTACTAATCAAAATGCTCATAAAATTCCTTATAAATCTGAAAGTATTAGTAAGATTATAAGTCCGAGTTGGAAGAGTTTACCTGATATTGATGCTGCTGAACAAGTAGATGAAATTGCTAAAACTGGTGTTGGTAGTGAAAAACCTACAATAGCTCGTAATCGTTATTTTACTTTATACGGAGTTTCGACTGGACATACAACAGTTAAAGCAAAAGGTCGTTCTTTAACAAAAGGTAAACTGAAATTACCAAGTCTTCCATTACCGTATACAACTGAAGATTCTGAAGGTGGAGTTAATCCTTCTGATTATCAAGTTGTAGTATTGGAGATAACAAGTGAGAGTACATCAAGTCAATTAATTGGTGTTGAATGCAGTCCTACATTTGGTGGAAATAGTGTGATACCTGCTGGTATAAATTTAACTACAAAAGTTTATGATGCTACATCGGTAGTTAAACAAATTGATTCAGAAGAATCTGAAGTTGAAACTGGGTATTATGAAGTTTCTGAATCTAATCTTTTAGCATCTGATAGTAAATCTACATTTATTGGTAATACAATTAATACCAAAACTAATTTCGTAATTAATCTTGATGCAAAAGAAACTAAATATATTTTAATTGAAGCTCGATTAGGATATAAAGTTGATGGAACAACTGCTCCGACATTTAATTGGTTAACTCAATTATATTCTACTTCTTCTGAATGGAATCCTACTTATACATTAAGTCCTAATATTAATATTAAAGCTAATCTTGCTGGTAAAACAGACTTAATGAATAAATATATTAGTTCGATAGTTTATTTCTTTGTTGAACATAATATTAATAACTCTAGAATTGTTACACAAGGTTTCGCAATGCGAGATACTGAAACTAACAATTTCGGTAAAAATCAAACTTATAAAAATCCTTTTGGTGGAGATAATGCAAGATTTTATACATTTGAATATCTCTATAATAAGATAAATAGTATTCGAGGTAAACTTAAACCTTTATACTTTGAAACTGATGTTCTTAAATTTGTTAAAAATGAAGAACTTGATGATGATATAAAAGTATTTCCAGCTAAATGGAAAGGTGAAGATTTTGATGAATTTGATACAAATCCTAATGAATCTGGAACTCGATTCTTAGATGCTGACATTAATAGTCTTACTATTGATACTTCTCGTGCAACTAAAGATGTTTCCCTTGAATATATCAATGCTAATATTAGTTCTCAAAACAATATTGCTGGCGATAGTTATTATCGTATTGAAAAAGGTTTTGATGGATTTAATAAAGGTACAGATAATGAAGAATGGGCAAGAGGATATATTGCCGATTTAATTAATAATTCTGAAACACTTTATTCTGATGTTAATAATCAGAAACTTCAAATTGCATCTAATGTAATTAATATTAAAGGTTCTTCTGAAGTAATAACTTCTTTAGTTGGTGATACATTTATTGGATATATAACACTTCGAGCTACTGCTCCATCATCTGATTATCGTTATGGTGATGCTCAAGCAAAAGAATTAGACAGTAACGCCACTGTTTATCGTTGGATATTCACTGTTCCTCTTGAAAGTAAATTCAATATTCTTGCTCGATTTAGTGTTAATAACGTAGATAAATCTTTCAAATATCACGATAAACGGGGTAATGAATTACGCGAATTTTATCAATTAAGTTATCAAGTTGATAATTTCATAAATAGTAGTGTTGGTAAAGGTTATTCTCCTGTTTACAATGAGAATGGAATTGAAACATTTACTTATTTTGAAGAAATTCCCGGAACTCAAGACCATCCTTATCGTATAATTCGTAGTCAATTACAGAGTGCTGAAAATGCTAATCTTAATTGGCGATTATTTAGAAGTGATGATTATAAAGATATGCCTTTTAATCGAGGTGAAATTATTGCATTGAAAACTGACAATAAAAATCTTTATATTCAACAGACTTATGGTCTGCATTTATTACAACTTCGTGATACACTTTCTAATACGGATGAAGGTACTTCGTATTTAGGTACAGCTGATATATTTAATATGGAACCTCAAGAGGTTACATATAGTCCCAGTGGTTATATAGGTTGTCAAAGTTATTTTGATACTCACGTTAATGTTATTGGTTATTTTGTTATTGATGCAGTTCATAGACGTATCTTCAATATCAATGGAGATAAAGTAAGTAATATGACTGCGCTCAATGCTCTTAAGTGGTTTGACGGTAATCTTGTAAAAGATGTAGTTAATCCGTTTAAGAATAATGGTAGAATTTGGGCATTTAATGAAGATACTAATATCTTATATTTAGTCCAAAATGTTGATAATAAACAATTCACAATTAGTTTTAGTCCTATTGCTAATGCTTGGATTTCATTTCATGATTATAATCCTATTGTAGGTATTACCAATCGAAATGGATTATTCTGGTTTGATAAACATGGCATTTATGCAATATCTAAAAATAATTATGGTCGATTCTTAAAAGATAATAATAATAATCAACTTGTTAAAGAATCATATATTAAATTTATTCTTAACGACAATAGTAGTTATAATAAGTTATTAAATAATATTGCTTGGAAAGACAGAGTTGATATTGTTAATAATCTGTTACCTGTTATTAATGAATTTGATAAAACTATTAATGCTATATTGGTTCATAATGATGACCAATGTACTGGTTATAAACTTGTTAAATTTAATGATATTTGGTATAATGGTACAACTGGTGTTAATAAAGTAAATCTTTGGAGATTTAATAATGTTAATGATATACACAAACAAATACCTTTTATGATTACTGATTTAGTTGTAGATGAATCTGCATTAAAACGTAAAGCTAAATGGTATGATGTTAATAAGTTCATTTGTCAATATGTTTATTGTATAATGAAGTTTAATAATAGTGATAATGACAGACTTTGGGAACTTATTGATGTTAATCCTGAATGGATTCTTGATAATCGTAATAATCAAAGATAATTTGTAACAACTTGTGCGGCTCGGCCTTCGGCCTCGCTCCCCGGTGGGGCAGGAGGTTGCACGCCCACTTGTCGTGTTACTCAAACTTTTAATAGTATGTCTAATCGTAAAGTTAATCCTGATAGTCTTCGTCAAGTTACTCGTTATATTAATGAGTATTCTCAACATATTTGGGATAACGAATTGACTGGTGATAAAGAATTTGTTCGTGTTAAAGAAAATGATAAACTTAAAACTGTTCGTTCACGTTCAAAAGATGGTAAATATTATTATCCTTATGCTTCATATGAAGGTGGTGCTAAAACTATTGGCCCCGGTTTTAAGTTAAATGATACTTCTGATTTTACTAAATCTGTTAAAGCAAAAGGTAAAGCAACAAGAAAACAAATTGATGCTGAATTAAATCGTCGTATGGCAAAAGCCTACAATGATGTTCGTGATATTTATTCTGAGAAATATGGTATTGATGATTTCAATACTTTACCTCAGCCTATTGTTAATCTTATGTCTAATCTTGCATATCGAGTAGGTCGAACTGGTTTTAGACAATATAAGAAATTGTTAAAAGGTGCTAATGAACGTAATACAGATAGTATTATTAAAGAATATACTACTGGTAATAAAAGAAGAGATAAATCTGAATTAGAAATATTTAAAACTAATAGTTCTAATGATTATGATATGATTAGAAATAAATTATTTTCTAATTTTAATACTGATGATAATCCTGATAACTATGTTGAAGATATGAGTAAAACTAATCGTAAAAAATATAATTTCGGTGGTATTCGTTCTACACACGATGCTACTGCTGATTATTTAGGAATGGCTCGTGATTCTGGTAATAGATTTTTCGGCAATGGTATAATTGATATGCTTTATCATGGTGGGACAAATGATGATACTGGAATCCCAGTTAAGAACTATGTAGATAAGTTGATTGCTAATGATAAACTTATCTATGCAAATATGCAGAACAAAATCAATAATGAAGTTTTAACTTCTCGTGGTATTACTGCTAAATTCGGTGGACTTGTTGGAACTCCTCGTAGGAAATTTTATTGGGGTGGAACAAGTATTAATGACCCCGGTAGTGTTCAATGGGGTACGCGAGTTCAAGCCAGTGATATTGATGAATCTAAATATAGTGCTGATGGCGAAGGTATCGTAGGTGGTAGCGCTTTAAGTGGAGCTGGAACTGGATTAGGAATTGGAGCTGCTGTTGGTGGAACCGCGGCGCTTGCTACTGGTGCAGCTGCTGGTTCTTGGCTTGGCCCTATCGGTGCTGGTATCGGCGCATTAATTGGTGGCATTGTTGGTCTGTTTACTGGGCGTAAGAAAAAGCGTCAAGAAGAACGTCGTCGTCAAGAACTTTTAGCTGAACAAGCTGAAATGGAACGTCAGCAGACTTTGGGTAATATGCAAGATAAAGTTGAAAATGATGTTGCAACTATTCGACAAAGTAATCTTGGCAATTACTCCGAAGGTACAGGATTTTATGCTAAATTAGGTGGAATGGTTGGTCGTAGAAAGTTAAACACCGGCGGTCAAGTAGTTCCTAATTCATCTAATAGTGTTGTTGCTTATGGTCAAACACATGAACAATATAATCCTGCTACTGGTGAAACTGGAATCATATATGGAGATTCGGAAATTGAAGGCGGCGGCGCTAAAAATGGTCGAATGTATGCTGGTGAAGTTGTTCGTGAAACTCCTGAAGGTGGTCAAGTATTTAGTGATACGATTAAAGTTCCCGGAACAAATCGTACTTTCGCTGATTACGCAAAGAAACTTACTGATATGAAAGGTAAAAAAGAAGCTCAAGTTATTCAACTTGCTGATGGAGTTACATTATCTTTGTCTGCATTAGATAAGAGTAAAACTAACAAATTACAAACTGGAACAAATGTTCGTAACATTGAAAAGTTAGTTTACAGAATGAATAAAGCTCGTGGTGAATCTGAAGCTATTGATGCTAAAACAGAGGATTTGTTTGAAGCCCAAGAACTTTATGCTACTGCTTTAGGACTTCGTAATGATGCTCCGGTTATGCGTTGTGGTGGAATGGTAAGAAAGAAAAGACCTTTTGGTGGATATGTTTCACCTTATAGTCTTACTGGAGTTTCAGCTCCTAAACTTACTACTTTACCGCCGATTCAAACTACTGCAAGTGCTGGCGGTGGTTCTGCATTTAAGTTCGGATTTAATGAATTTGGACTTGGTATGAATCTTGCTGGTTCACTGTTTGGAATTATAGGTAACGCTCTTAATACTCGTGCTAATCGAAAAGCTATTGAATTTGAATCTACACTTCATGTTCCGAAAGGTAATAAAGTAGATGCTGTTCAATATAGTACAGATTATGATATAAGTGAGGAATTACAAGAACTTGGCACACAAGAACGTAGAGCTGCTCGATATATTACTGATAACACAAGTAATGTTCAAACTGCTCGAAATAGTGTAGCAAATCTTGTAATTAATGCTCAACTTGCTCGAAATAAACTGTATGGGGCTAAGAAAGATTATCAACGTCAAAGATATGATTTGAATAGGCAAGAACGAGTTAATGCTCGAAATGCTAATAGTCAAATTATGTATCAAGATGCTATTAATGAATATAATAAAGCTGTCGGCTTAAATCAACAGTTAATGGCAGTCAGAACGCAAGGATTACAAGGAATGTTACAAGGAGTTGAAGGTCTTGCCGGAGCAGTTAATAATTACGCAAGTGCCCGCTTATATGAAAAGTTATGGCCTCGTGGAGTAACTAATTACATGAGAAGTGGTTTTGCTTGCGGTGGTCTTGCAAGACGTAAAAGAGCTTAATGTAGTGCGTGATATATCGGATTATTCTTTTATAGGATAGTCCGATATTCACGATTTTTTGTATATTTGTAATGATACAAATAGTGGTACAAACACGCGCGACAAGTGGGCGTGCAACCTCCTGCCCCACCGGGGAGCGGAGCCGCTGGGCGAAGCCCAGCAGGCGGAGCCATACGAGTTACAACTAATTTACAAACTAATCATTATAAAATTATGGCAGAAATTGCAATCGGTCGATACGATACTAATACATTAAAAACTCCACAATTACAAGATTATGGAAGTGTATATGCTGCTGTTGGAAATGCTTTGAATCAAAAGTATTACCAAAATCGTGAAGCATATATTAACAGAATTGCTAATCCTCTAAGTCAAATTAAAGCAACTTCTCGTGGACAAAAAGTTCTTGATTCTGAAAGAGCTAAGATTGTTGAAGGTGCTAATGAATTTAAAGAACAAGATAATTGGTTTGCAGCAGATGATTATATTTATAAGCAAACTGAGAATATTCTGACTAATGAAGGTCTTAAAGCTGTTCAAGCTGATTATGCTTTGGAACAGCAATATATGGAAGATTTGAAAAAGAGTAATTGGGATACTCAAAATCAAAATGCTTTTCTACTTCGTAGTCGTTTACAATCTTCTGATATTGTTTATGATGCAGAAACTAATATTGTTGTAAGCGGTGGTTTTAATGGAGTTCAAATCGGTAAAAAGTTTGATGTAAATAAATATCAAAAAGACGTATTTGATATTCTTTCAAAAGCTAAAGCTGATAAAGTATCATTTGAAAATCTTGTTACTAATCCTGATATGATACGTCAGTATGGATTAGATGTTGCAACAGGTTTTGATGGTGAAAAGTTAGCAAGTCACTTTGTTAAAACTGGTAGTGAAAGAGAAGGTATCACAGAACAAGAGATTATGAGTTATGCTATGTCATTACTCAAATCTAATCCTGATTATACTAATTATCTTACTACTATTTGGCAAAATCAAGATGCTCTTACTCGATTTGTAAAAGATGATAGTTCTGCTGGTGGACATTTAAGAGATTACGAATTAGGAGATTATGCTCCTTTATTTGCTGGCAATCCTACAATGTTTGCTCTTAATGGATTAGGTATTAACATAAATGAACTTGGTGCTCCTACAAAAGACGGTAAGTTTACTGTTAATTCTAAATTACCTGCTGAAGTTAAAACTTTATTAGATACTGTTAATAAGGAATATGGAGTTAATGTTCTTGATATATTACAGAACAAAGCTCAAGTTCCACCTGAACTTATTCAAGCTGGTTTACAGAATTATGTAGATAAAATGTTTGAAAGTTATGCTAAGGGTGTACTTGGTGCTACTGATGATATTGAGAATCTTGATAGAACCGCTTTTACACAAAGTGTTTTATCTGGTCAATTTATTAACAATAATATTCAAAGTTTAGCTGGTGCTGCCGCAGGTTTATATTCTTATCAAGATATTAAAACTACGGTTGATTTAATTGCTAATCCCGGTTATGCAGCTTATGTTAAAGCTCGTGCAAAAGGTAAGCAAAAAGAACTTGAAACTCTTCAACAATATGCTCCGTATCTTGATACATTAAGTGGTTTTGAAGTTACTGGTGATAGTGTTGCAGAAAACATTAATCGTCGTAATGAAATTACTGACCAAATGACTAAACTTTCAAATTCTATGAATCAGATATTTACATCTGATGAACTTGGAATTTTAGGTCTTAATCCGGAAGATGGTAATATTGTTAAAACACTTAATATTTCTACTGCTGAAAGATTAGTTGATTCAGCAGGTCTTGACGAAGAAACAGCAGCTAATCTTAAAGGTAAACTTTTACAAGTTCAGACTGCTCAACGTAATTATAATAATCTTCAAGCTAAACTTCGTTCTGACGAAATTCAGCTTAATTCTGTATTTGATACTTGGAAAGAACATCGAGATAAATTATCTGGTTTATTAGGTTGGTACAAAGTAGCTGACCCTCAAGCTAAATTAATTCTTGATAATCGTATTTCAAGTTATGAAGCATATCTTGATTTTATAAATAATAATTATAATAGAAATGAAAAAACAGGTAGTATTCCTGTAACACCAGATGGTGGTTTTTATTATAAAACTGCTGATGGCGATATTGCTATAAGCCGAGATAATATTATGACAAAAGAAGAGTTTGAATCTACTCTGTCTAATGCAGCAGATAATGTTTCAAATCGTTATCGTAAAACTATTGCTGATGCACCTCTTGAATTTACAGCAACTCGTGAGATTATTGCTAACCCTTCAAGATTCCAACAAAATTACATGGCAGCTGCTATGGTAAATTGGAAAAAAGGTGCTGGTAATATTAGTGTTGTTCAAACTCCATCTGGAGAAGGTATTGGTCTTACCGGAATGCAATTAGCTAAGTACATAAACTTTGATGCGTTCCCTACTTCGACTACTATTAATTCAAAAGGTACAAGTGTAACTCGTCAGAGTAATGCTACTAAAAATTCTAAACCTCTTTCGGGTAAAGAACTTGGTCTTGATTATGATATTTATAAGACTGAGGTTAGTCCGATCGCTAATGGAATTGCAGCTCGTGAAGGCCGTAATGAATATGCAATTACTCTTTTTGATGAAACTGGTGCTGCTCGTGGTAATATTATTTTCTCTGAACAAGTAGACCCGACTACTATTGCTCGTCAAATTCTTGATAATTACCGTAATATTAAACCTTATGCTAAAATTGGTGGTGAAGGTTTACAACGTAGTGCTGGAATGATTGAATCTCAATACGCTTCGGGATTTATTGATTTCGATGCCACTGGTGCTAACAATAGTCCTGCTGTTGCAAATATCGCAGACCTTCAAAGAACTGTTGATGATTTAGGTAAAGTTGAATATGATTTGAATATTCACGAACCTTTCTATAATAGTATTGACGGTAATAGTCGTAAGGTTGAGATTGGTAGAACAACACAAGGTTATTATATAAAAGATATTAGTGGATTGAAATATCCTGATGGTTCTGTTCATTATGGAGAGTTTGGATATAACTCAATTCCAAATAGTCTTTATACAATTAAAGGTATAACTCCTAACAATATTCAATACTATGAAACTATAAATGAAGCATTAGCTCCTATTGCAGAATATGTTTTAACTCAATATGGGGTTGTTCTTGATATGCAAGAAGCGGCTGAGGCTATTCAAATGAATAAAATAAATAATGCTAATATAGGATATTAAACTATGCCAAATTTAACAGATATTAAGATTCCTATTACAGGTTCGAAAGCTCTTACTCCTTCTGAAACACCAATTCAAGGAGTAGGAGCTACTCCTGTTTTACCGTATAGTATGCCGGAGCCTGAACATGCTCGTGGTGCAAAATTATCAGCTATTAGAAAATTCAATATTTCTGAATATGAAAATATATTAGGTCGAGGTCAAGTCAATCCTAATCTCGATTTAAGCGTTCTTAATGAAAATAGAGCACAAAATCAGAGTGGTTGGTATTTAACTAAAAATGCTATTGGTCAATTAGGAACTACTAGTCTTGGTGGTACTATTACTGGTATCGGTAGTATTCTTAATTTCTTTCCTACTACATATCGTGCTATTAGTCAAATATGGGATAATAATGCCAAATATAAATGGGACAAAGCTATCAACGAAGGTCTTGGTTCTGAATGGCAGAGAATAGGTAAAGATATTGAAAATTGGGGTCGTAAAACAATGCCTATTTATCAAACAGAACAAGCTCAAAAAGGTGGTTTTGCTGGTGGTATGAGTGATGCTACTTGGTGGGCAAGTATGTTTCCTACCGTAGGTTCTGCGGCCGCATCTATGCTTCCTGTTATTGGACAAATGCGAGCTTTACAAGCTGTTGGTAAATTAGGAACCATGATTAACGGTATTGGTCGTTTAGGTTCTACATTGAATAAAGCAGGTCGTGCATTACAAAATCCTTATACTCAACAGATAATTGGTACTTTATACGGAGCACATCTCGATAGTATGGAAGAAATTGTTCGTGGTTATGATGAACAATATCAATATGCTCTCGATTTAGGTTTCAATGAAGATGATGCTCGTAAGTTTGCATCTGTTTATGCTTCTGAAAGTTACAATGATGCTTGGGCTTATGGAGTATTATTTAATGCTATTGAACTCAATAGTATGCTTCGTGGTATTAAAGAAGCTCCAGTTAATAGTATTTCTATTGAAAAAGGTTTAAGAAGTAATATAAAAGGTCTTGCACAACAAGGTAAGACTTTTGTTTTAGATAGTGAAACATCTAAACTTAATCGCAAACTTATTCCGAGTATTGGACTTCATAAAACAAAAGATTTCTTTTCTGTTGCTTTATCTGAAGGTCTTGAGGAAATGCGAGTTGATATGGCACTTAATGAAGGTGTCGTTGCCGCAAAGAAAGAACTTGGAATTGAAGATGAAACTGCTGATTTAACTCCGTTAGCTCGTATGGGAAGACTTGTTGAACAAGCGTCTTCATGGGATAGTTTTATTTGGGGTGCTATCGGTGGTGGTGTAATGTCTGCTGGACGTAGTGGTGTTACACGAATACTTAATGGTAAAGCTCAACAAGAAGCTGAAAATAAGCGAGCTACTAACATCATAAATGGTATTCAAGATACTGCCGCAGCTATTGCTGATTTTGACGGTGATATGAATATTAAAGTAACTGAAACACCAGTTTTAGATGAAGCTGGTAATCAAGTTATGAATAGTGATGGTACTCCGAAAGTTAATAGAACTATTACTGACCCTGCTTCAAGTTTACTTGTTGGTATTATGGGTAGAATTGGTTCTGCTAATGGATTCAATTATGCTGTTGAATATTTTGATGAATTAAGTAAATTATCAGATGCTCAACTTGAAGAAGTTTATGGTGCTAACAAACGACCTGTCGTAGATGCTCTTCGTAGAGAATTTACTATTATGCGAGATATTCATGCTCGTAATATGGGTTTAAGTTGGGGTAATCCTTTCGACAATGTTCTTAAAGTTCAGGTATCAACTGATGATTATTTACTTGACTATTATCGTCGTCAATTAGCTATTGTTGATACTGATATTCAAACTTTCGATATTGAAGCGTCTAATCTTCGTAAGCAACGAGATGAAGCACTTAAAGCTATTGATAGTAAACTCCATAGCTTAAATGTAGAAAAGACTGTTCTTGAACAAGAACGTGAAGAACTGCAAAAAGTTATTGAAGATTATAAAACTCAACTTGAAGATAAAACTCGTAATAAAGCGATTAGTACACTTAAAGGTAAACGTACTCGATTAGTAAATAAGATTAAAACTATTGAAGATACAATCAATGGTTTACAATCTCAAATTGATGAGTTAAATATTTATATTGCTAATCAAGGTGCTATTAGTACAAAACAACCTAATCGTAAAGCTCGTAAACCTTATCTTCTTGAAATTAAAAATAGTAAGAAATCTATTTTAAGTCTGCAACAACAAATTGCAAATGCTCGTCAGGCTATTGCAGAATTAGAAGTTGGTAAACTTCAATATGAACAAGAACTTGCTATTCATAATGGAGAAATTGCTGATACTCGTAGGAAGATTGAATTATTTGAAAATGATTTAGCTGATTACGATGCAAGACTTAATAGAATTAATAGCGATATTGCAGAACAGAGTGAACGTGAAAATAATAATGTAGCTGAATATAATGAAGCTGCAAAACGTTTGCGTGAAACTCGCAATAACAATAATCAAACATATAAATCTCTTGAAGAAGCTCGAACTCAACTAAGTATAGCTGTAATGGCTCTCGAAGAAAATGTTAATAATCGAGATGAGATTATGGCTGAACGAAGTAAGTTACTTAAAGAAGTTTATGATAAACAAGAAGAGATTGAAAAAGCTAAAGATAAAGTAGAAGAAACTGTTGAAACTACTAATCAAGAAGCAAGTCAAGAACCCGAAAATGTTACTACCGAGGTGCTGACAGACAGTAACGGGATTTCGTACTCTCTCGATGACAGCGAGGCCCCAAATACCGTCGATATTAAAAATAAGGTATATTCGGTAGGCTCAAAATTTAATGTCGCAGAATCGCCCAAAACCGTGCAAAGAATCGAGGTCGTAACCGACGACGAAACCGATTTTAGTGCTGTAATGGTTACTATAAAAGATGATGCGACTGGTAAGGAAGATACATATTCTGCAAAAGAACTTGCAGGTATGGATATTACTGAAATTCGAAGTGAAGTTCAAACTAAATTTGATACTATTTATAAAACACTTTATAATATTCAAGATAAACTTTCGGCAGATGAATTTGAAAATCATTATTTAGATACTATTATAAATCTACATAAAGAATTATCTAATTCTAATAGTGATACTTATAAAGCATTATTATCACCTATTGATAATACTGAACTTAATACGTTACGAACTACTATTATTGGTAATTTTATTGGTTGGATAAATGAATATCAACCTACTGAAATTAGTAATGAGAATTTAGAAAAAGCTAATCGTGTAAAACAGTTATTATCAGATAGTAATATTCGTATTGCAAACAATCTTAAATCTAATCTTTTCAAAGATTGGATTTGGAATCTTTATGGTGGTGATATAGTTGGTTATCGTGAAGAAGAAAACGCTAAGATGCGTGAAGCTATTGCTGATTATATTGCTAACGTTGCTAATATTCTTAATAATAATTATACTATCACGGATGGTAAATTAACTCTTAAGAATATTAATGTAGACCATAATGTAATTCGAGCACAAATCGAAGGTCTTACTCAAATTAAATTTGAAAATCTTAATAGTAATTTTGATACTGTTAGATATTCAGATTTCTATCATAAAATAACTCTATTCAAAAATAGTATTATTAATGAAGTAGCTAAAAGTACAACTGAATTTTACAAAACTAATATCGCATATATCAACAGTGTGATGAATAGGTTTATTAGTAAAATTCGTGCTATTAGACAAGATGAAGATAGTCCGTTACATGATGCTCTTGTAAATGATGATGGCTTTGGTAGTCAAACTTCTAAAATTATGGAATTTTCTACTGCCGTAAATAATTTAGCAAAAGAGTTTTTAGAATATGGTGCTGTTCCTAATCTTCCTGCTCGTACAAGACTTCATACATTAGCTCAATCAATCCAACCTTATTTGGTATCTGATGTTGATGCTTTGAATCTTACTGGAGTAGATGTTATTACTGCTGTTCGTCAAAGTAATGTTCTTGATTTATTAAGAAATGCTCGAATGGCTTATTCTATTCTTTCGAGATATTATAATTTTGAAAGTGGTACTGAATTGAATGATGATGTATCTATTCTTAATAGTCTTGATGTACTTGCTAACAGTGTTTCTGACTTTATAGATGATACTGAATCGAGAGATGAATTTAATACTAATGACTATCGTTATTACATTAGTGATTCAATGCGTAATGCTCTTGATGCTATTGAAAATACTATTGTAAAACTTGATGGTCGTCAGATATTTACTGATAATCACGTTTATACTTACGAAGATATTCTTGATTCTATATATCAGCAAACAGATGGTCGTAATGATGTTATCAAATATTATGAACCTATCTGGTATGCACTTAAATATTTTAAAAATGATATAAATGTTAATACAATATATCAACAAATGAGTAAGAATGGTGTTCCACAAGAACAACTTGATGCTCTTAAACGTTTGTTTGATATTATTAATAAACGAATTGCTAATCCTATTCAAACAACAGACGGTGCTTATCTTGATAGTAACTTAAATCTTCGTGGTAAGTTTTTAAGTGATTTCTTCAAAACTCATATTCAACGTGAATTTGAAACTAATGGTTTCAAAGGTTTACGTCGTCTTACACCTGAAGTTTATAAGATTATCACAAGTCCTGAATATTATAATCCTAAAACTCGTGTTATTAAAAACAACATTACAGTTAATGGTGTTAAATTCAAGGCTACTGAATTATTTGATGCTTTAAGAACTTTACACGAAGGTCAAGAATTTGAAGTTATTTATAAAGATGGTAATGTCGATGTTAATTTAGATGTAAATGGTAAGAAACTATTAATTGAACGAATTGGTTTAGGTGATAGTGAAACTTATCATGGAATCCAATTAGGTAGAATTGATGAAAGTGGAGTTAATCAATATGATTCTGCTTTTGGTAATTCTTATGGAACATCTAAATTTGTAGATACTATTATCAGAAAAGCTGGTGGAAGTGATACAATATTTAACTTAACAAAGGAGTTTTATAAAGTATATACTGAAGCCTTAACTCGTGAACAACAAACTTCTGATTCAGTTGTTTCAAAACTGAAATCAATTATTAAAGAATTAGATAAATATGGTAATACATCAAAAACTGAACATTCTGAAATAATCAATGCTTTTATTGGAGCTATCCAATATAATACCGAAGTCGAAGGTGTTAGTCCTGAAGCGTTTGATATTGAAGCTCTTGATTTAAATAAGGTTTATTATCTTATTAGTCCTATGTTCTATAATGTAAGACTTAAAAATCTTAATGATTATGTTCGTTATGGACTTAGAATCAAGAACGCTTATCAGAATCTAAATACTAAACTCGGAAACGACTTTATTCAAAGTCAAAAACTTATTACTGAAATTAAAGAAAAAGGTTCTGCAATTTTAGTATTAAAAGGTATTAATAAATCTCCTATTACATTTGCCGATTCAAGTGGTTATCGAGCTAATGTAAATGAAGAGATGCAACGCACTGTTACAGTTAATGGTAAACCTGCTGTTAATATTATTCAACGTCAGCCTGACGCTGATGGTTTAATGTTAGTTTCATCACTTACTACTGATACTGCATTTAATAATCCTATTGTTGAAGATAAAATTACTTTATCTGATAAGCATTTCCAAATGTATGCAGAAATTCAAGCTAATGCTGGTGAAAATGGAAAAAGTTATGTTCCGTTACATCGTGGTAATTTAACAAGTGATGTTGCAGATACACCGTTTAATGTAGCTGCTATGGAATTTGTTACTCAAACTATGAGTGATATTATTTCAGATGCTACGTTTACATCTCTTCCGACTGATGCTAAATCTGGTCTGTATACTCTTGTAGATGATACTAATAAGACTCGAACTAAAGCTCATAATGCTAATATTCGTAGTCGATTAGCTCCTTTATCGGAAGCTATTATTACAAGTTATAATCGTGGAGTTCCGGGAGCTGAATGGTTTAATATCAGTTCTCTTTATGAAAATACAGACCCTGCTACTGGAAAAACTCGTTATATTAAACATTTAGATTTTCAAACAGTTGTTCGTAAAAAGAATATACTTGGAAATGGAATAAGTTATATCAATAGAATCAGTATTGAATATACTAAATCTGGTGATAAATTTACTCCTATTAAACTTCGATTAAGTCGTAGAGTAATTCCAGTTAATAGAACTACTTCAAAAGTTCGTATTGCTAAGAGTCCTTTTACAGCACGAGAACTTGCTCAATTAAATGGTATTATTGAAAAGAGTAAATCTAATAAAGGAACTTACGCTGTAATTGATTTGCAAGCAAGAGGTATTACTGGTAAAGATTTAACTGATTTACTTAATCATAATCTGTTCCGTAAACTGTATGGTAATATGCAACGTAGTGTTACTACTGCATTGCAAGGCGACCATTATACTTATGGTGTTAAAACAGATGATGGTTACGCAGCAGTTAAAGGTCAATATAAATCTAAAATACTTAATTGGGCTAAACAACAAGGTATCGTTAATAAATCTGTTTCTTCAACATTTGATTCGATGCAAGATTTTATTCTTGACACCGGCGCTTTAACAACAAGTGTTATTGGAATTAGAGATACCAATGGTAATGTTGTTACCAATTATACTATTGATTCTATTCAACCTGCTATGTTCTTTGAACTTAAATCTGAAAGTTCTGATAATCCTATTCGAGAATCAGAAGATATGACGAAAGAATTTGCTGTTAAAGCAATTACAACATTAAGTTCAATGACAAGTGATACTGAAACCAACTGGTATCAAAAACTTGTTAATATTACAGATGATAAAGTAGCAGGTCTTAGGGTATTAGGTGTTATACCTGATTTTGTATCTGAAGATGTTGCTAACAGAATCGCTGAATTATATGATAGAATATATACTGATGGTAAAACTAATTTCAGTATTAAGAAATTATCGAGTAAACAAGATTTCATAATTGCTCAATATGATAAAAGTACTGAAACTATCGTTATCAATAGTAATAAACTTACTAAACGTGATTTTACTGCTACTGATTTAGGTGTTAATATTACTCATGAATCTCTTCATAAGTATTTTGAACAACAAGCTAATTCTAAAGAATTATACGATAAACTTGCTACATTAATTAGCGATATTAATGACACTGCATTTAAAGTTGATTCTAAAGAATTTAATGCTAAATATAAGAGCGATTTAACTGAACTTGAACTTGGTTATCTTCGTACATATCTTAAAATATTAAGTGAAACTCCTGCTGAAATAGTTACTTATGCTTTTACAAATAAACAGTTTGCTAATTTGGCAAATAGAATTATCGTAGAAGAAGCTCCGAAGATTAAGAAACGTAAAAGTCTTTGGGATAAAATTATTGATGCAATTCTCTCTGTTATTGGTATAGATACAGTTACTGATAATAGTTTACTTAGTAATGTACGAAATATAGTAATTAATAGTTTGGATAGTGTGAATAGCCGACGCGCAAAAAATCCGACCAGTGGGCGTGCAACCTTCTCTCCCACCGGGGAGCGGAGCGCTGGGCGAAGCCCAGCAGCGGAGCCAACCTCAGTTACAACTAATCAAACTAATGTTACAAATGATGCAACACATGATAATTTATCAGTTACGGAACCTATTAAAACACTTGATGTACCTCTGACAGAAAATCAAAGAGCAGCTCAAGCTGAATTGGATTTTCTTGATGATGACAGTGAAATTACGTTTGATGACAATAATTCTGAAACACTTAATAGTCTTGATGTTTCTGATATTGGCCCGAACATAGTGATACCCGGTGGGGGAGTGGGTTTGACGCCCACTGGTCAGGTTTTTTCAAATAGTTCTGAAAATGTTTTGAATAATCAGAAAAATGTTGTATCTTCAAACGGTGGATATGTAATCGAATTTATTGATAAATATATTGATGACAATAATAACAAAATTTGTTAGTTTATGAATGCACAATGTAGTCCTGAACCTTATCGTTTAACTGCTGATGGAAGACTTGAGAAATCTGGTCTTTATCATCAAATGAAGTCTTTTAAGACTAAGCCTATTGAAGATATTATTACATCTTTAATGGAAAAAGGTGTTTTGCCTACTATTAAAGATTATAATAATATTCGAGGTTATGCTGAAGATAATGCTGATGTATCATTAGAGAATGCGTTTAAGCGTCGTATTCTTACAGCGTTTTTATATGCAGAAGCGGATGCCCGTACTCCTTATGGAGCTACGGGTTATCCCGTTTATACAAGTGGAGAACTTAAATTAGAATCTGTATTAGCTGCTCTTTCGACAGATGAAACTTATAGTGAAGATATTCGTAAAGATTTTGAATCTCTTGGTAACGCATTAGGTCTTGATATTAAACATGCTTTTAATCCATCTATTGTAAATACTGCTACATTTGATGAGATGGATTATGCTTATATGGCTCGTGTTTTAACTGCTGCTTACTTTAAGTTAAAAGGTCTTACTGCGGAACAAAGACAAGCTCGTTTTGGAATTAATTATCGAGATGTTTCTCGTAGTGGATTTAAGGCTTTAATCCTTGCTGAGTTTAATAAAGAACTTGAAGAGTATAAAGCTCGACCTAATTTTATTCCTACAAGATTTAACGATATTTTTGTAGCAAATGTACTTACAGATTTGAATAAAGGTAATAGTCAAATCTTTAATTATTTTCTTGATTATATTGATAAGAACTATGGTATTAATCGCAAGCGTGCTTATCAAAATAATAAGATTGTTGATGATGAAAGTACAGAAGAAGGACAACGTGATGCTATTGAAGATATTGAAGTAATGTGGGATGATTTGCAAAAAGAACGTATTGACAGAAAGAATACGTTAGCATCTCATGTTAAAGCTCAAATAGCTCTTCTTATAGGTTCGAGTAATTTTAAAAATAGAACTGCTAACAAAGCGTATATTCCTGCTCCTATTGATATTAATGTTTTATGGAATAAACTTATTGAGGCACATCTTTACGATATTCAACCTCAAGATGTATATAATAGATTGCAACAACTTGCAGCTATAAATGATGAGTTTACTCCTATTCTTGAAATATTCCAACGAGTATTTGAAGATGATGGTTCTGCTGCTTCTGATTATGATACTTCTTTTGTAAATGCTTATATTTCTGGAATTAAACTCGCTGTTATTCCTGTAAATATTATGGCATTAGAAGGTGGTAATAATGCTACGATTTATCAGAATAATCGAGAATCATTTGGTGTTAAAACATATATTGATAGATTTGAAAGTATTTTAAGTACAAATATTGAATTTGGATTGTATAATAATCTGAATGATGTACTTTATACTAATCCTAAATCTAAACGTATTTTTGAACCTATTTCAAGACGTAGTAAGATTGATAAAGCAGCTCTGCTAGATAAACAGATGTCTGTAATTAATTACTTAGGATTAGCAATTACTCGTGATGCTCTTACTCAATATTATAATGCAAATGATAATGCAAATGAAGTATATTCAAGAGTTAATTCTCTTCTTGAAAATATAGTTAATGATACTAAACATCGGGTTAATACATATCGTGGCAAAGAAATTCCTGCACATAATATTAATGGATATTTATATTCATTAGCACAAATTGCTACTTATGATTTTAACAGTTTTACGAATATGAGTTATCTTGATGTTCAAGGTAAACTTAATTATTCACCTCAGTATGATAGTATGCTTACAAAGTTCCTTCGTGGATTTGTTACTCGTACTGGTGTAAATACTGAATATATCAAGCATATATTTAAAGATTATCTTAATGACCCTACGTTAACTGCTCCGGGTGCAGAAGATAATATTCTTATTTATGATGAAAAAACAGGTCTTGGTATATTCACTAAAAATAGTATTGGTGAATATGAAGTAAATCCTGCATTTATTTCTGATGTTGAACGTCGTTATCAATTTGCATTATCTGCATTTAATGGTGTTAAGATTGGAAATAAAGGTCTGAAATATCGTGAAGTACAAGGTGCTCTTTATACATATACCGAAGTTATTCTTAATATGCTTGGTCAATATGTATTTTTAACATCTGATAGTCCTCGTAGTTATATGATGACTACAAAACGACTTGAAGTCGATGATTTATTTATTAAAGATTCTTCTAAACCTCGTACTTCAATTCATGTTAAGACTTTTGGTTCTAATTATACACCTGCCGCTGTTGCAGCACATCCTAAATCGGTATTTATTTTCTCAGGTAATACTAAAAGTCGTGCGATAGGTGCTCCAGCAACATCTGGACAAGAATCTATTCGAGGTCTTAAAAATACTATCGAAATTGATGCGTTTAAGGGTGAGAATATCACTCCCAATAAACCTACAACAACAGATTATTTTACTGATGCAGATTATGATGCTTATATAAAAGATTTTGAAAGTCGAGTAGTCCCGTTTATTAATGATGCTATTTCTCGTGGATTAAATATTTATCTTCCGATGAATGGTATTAGTAGTAGGTTAGCTACTCATGCTCCTCGTATATATTCTTATGTAACTGAATATTTAGATAATCTTGTTGCACGAAATAAGTTTGTTCGTATAACAGATAATCCGATAAATGAAGAATCTAATATTTTTCATTCTATCGAAAAGATTGTAAATAGTGATGTCTTTAAGTTTAATACTTTTGGACAAATTATATTCCAATTAAGAGATAATAGCGACGAGAATCTTGCTCAAATGAAAACTCGTCATAATCGAAAATATTGGAATGGTAGAGCTATTTATGATGCAAAAGGTATTCCGACTGGTAAGGCGTTTCAGTTTTTGAATATTACTTATATTGAGAATGGTAAGAATATCACATTACCTGCTCATATTGCAAAGATAAATAATGTAGATGTTACAGAAGTTTATCGTAATATGATTGCACAAGTTCGTAATGAACCTTACGATGAAAATCTTGTTGCTAATACTGGTAATATTCGTGATTTCGTAACTGCTTACATTCGTTGGAATGCTACAACTGGTGTTGATAGTTTTGAAAATATTGCTAAAAGTATTTACGATACTAATATCAAAACTGATACAAGTGTCGTTACTACTTTCGATAGTTATTTAGCAGATTTAGTTCAAGAAGTATATAATCAGAAAGCTAATGATTGGATTAAACGTCGCAAAGCTGATGGTAAAGAATATACTCTTGATACTATCCCTACATTAAAGAAAGAAAGTTTGTTAAATAGCGCTCGTCAGCATGTTCTTGCTACTTATGATATTATGGATAATGATGGTGTTCGATTAAGTTTACTTAAAGTATTACTTAATCATACTATCTATAATCATAGTATGAACGCTATATTTAATGGTGATATTGAAGAATATAAAGATACAGTAGACCTCAATAAACGTGTAGCACAAGTTATTAAGAATGGTCTTAATTCTATTGATTCAATTCATAACGATACTCCTCGTAAGGTTGTTGTTATGGAAGATATGAATTTCAATAGTAATATTCTTGATAAAATGGGTATTCAAAATGAAGCTATTTTGGATGCTTATCGTGCTACTGCTACAATTAATGACTCTCAGTCTATTATGACTGATGTAGGTCTTATCAAACTTTTGAAAGCCACTGGTCGTTGGAATCCAAGTGAACCTTTGTATCAATATATTACTGATTTACAAGACCCGACTAAAACATTTAATCCTACATCTTACGCTAAGGTTGTAGAACAAGTTAAATTGTTTGGTACAACTCGTCGTCGCCGTGGTGATTTTTATCATGCTCCGGCTGTAACTGGTAATGAAGTTGATATATTTGCTGATGAAGTAGATAGTGTTCAAATAAAAGACTCAACTGTTGTTCTTTTTGAAAGTATGACACGAGGTAGTGCTATTGGTCAATTATATGATTGGATGATTCAAAATAATATTGACCAAGTTAGTCCTATTTCTGCTGTTAAAGTATCTGGTATTACACCAGTTAAAATTCATAATGACCAAGGTGGTCTTGATATTGAAGCACTAAATCGAGTAGATGATAAGTCTATTCTTTATATGCAAGATAGTGATTTTGTTATTCAACAAGATATTAAAGCTGATTTGCTTGATGAAACTACTATTTTAGGTGGTCAGTTAGTTAAGCAGATTATGGAAGGTCTTGATTGGAATAATGCTATTTATGAATTAGATGGTAAAAATGTTACTGGTAAAGAACTGTTTGATGAATTTCAAAAGACATTAGCTACTAATATTCGTGAAGATGCTATGCAATTACTTTACGATATTGGTGGTATTGATGAGAATGGTGAAATTCGAACTGATGCTCGTGGTGCTATTCAAATTGATATAAATAAACTTATTAATCGTTTTCAAGAAATTATATCGGATGATGTTGATGCTATAACTATTCGAAAAGCTCTTGAAATTAAAGAAGATGGTCTTCCTATTATGCCTTTATCTTATCCTGTCATCAAAGGTAAATTAGAGAAGATACTTGCTTCTATGTTAAGTAAACAAGTTATTAATAAATATCTTCCCGGATTTCATGCTCCTATTCGAGCAGATATATTTACTGCAAGTAATGAGTTAATCAAACATAATGAGTTCTATTCTGATAAAGAACTTTATAATAAAACGATTGATGAACTTGTTGCTAATGGTTCTATCACATATGCTTCAAGTTTTATTGAAGAATGTAAACGAACTGGTAGAAGTCTTGAATTACAAGCTGAATATCGTGAGGATGGAAATTACCATTATGCAGAAGTTATAGTTAATCCGTGGAAAATGGATTTCTATAAAAATATTGGTACTGTTAAAACTATTACTAATGAAGATGGTACAACTAAGGATATTATAACTGTTGATATTGACAAACTTGATGTTGAAGCTCGTCGGATGATAGGTATTCGTATTCCTACCGAAGGTAAACAATCAATGGTTGTATTTGAAGTTGTTGGTTTTCTTAATAATAATGCTACACAAGCTATATTCCCACAAAGTCTTATTACTCGTACTGGCTGGGACTTTGATATTGACTCTATTTACGCCTACTATCGCAATGTAATTTTTGAGCAAGACAAATATATACCTGTCAAATTTAAGTCGAAATTTGATGCCTCGCAGGCCCAAATAGGGGGTAAATTCACACGGTCGGTATTTAAGCAAAAGTACATCGAATTAGCTACTACTCCACAAGAATTTACTAATTTAACAAGCCATAATTTTAATGCTATTGTTAAGTGGATTAGCCGGTATTATAATCCTAATTTAGTACCTACTAATACAAATCAATCTCCTCTTAATAATATAATTGAATTAATTAAAGAGGATTTGCAAGATGTTAAAAGTAATCCGGAATATACTAAAATTCTTAAATCTATTCTGCATAATTTACAGTATGGATTTGCAAAGAATTACGGTGATGTAAATAGTTTAGTTCGAGAGTATCTTGCTAATAAGCGAGATGGTGTTACTGAAGATTTTGGTAATTACACTCAAACTCAACGTGCTTATACTTCGGATTTATTAATTCGTGCTCATAAAGCAATCAATGATTTAATTAAGTTTGTTAAGAATGTTAATAGTCAATTAACCACTATTGATATTTCTCCTGATACAATTAGTAATTTTGATATTATTAAATCAAAATTCCAATATCTTGTTGAGGATACTGATAAAACTATTGTTCCTTATTTAAGTGCTATTCAAAGTAATATTGATAAGGCATTTAATGCTTTTACAAAAGACTTTGTTCAAAACGAGAGTATTTATGAATTGAATAGTAGAGAAGCTCGTGATAATCATTTGATTGATATTATTACAGCTGTTCTTTCTAATCTAAATCATGCTGAGGAAGTAAATAAACCTAATGGTATGGCTGAAATTCAAGCTGTATCTGACCGGGATAATGCTCTTTGGAATTATACTCTTAAAACTTTGAACCCTAATAATCTCATGGATAAGATTACTCTTAATAATATGAGTATGGGTTCAACAGTTCTTAAAGGTCACTCTGTTAATTTCGATACTTTAATCGCAACAATTTCTACTTTACATGGTAGATTACTTAAAGGTATTCGTCGTAAGATTAATCTTAATTCTTTACCTATACCTAAAGGTTTTGCTGATAGAAGTGAAATGTACACTGTAAGTGATAAAGGTGTACCTCGATTAACAAGTAAATATAAAGAATTTTTAGCTAAACGATATGGTGTTGAAAATATTCAATTATTGCCAAAAGAAAATGCTCTTTGGGTTAATGATGTTTGGATTAATAATGATGCACTTAATGAACATTTAGATATTAGTGGTGAGCGAGTTGAACTTCAAATGAATCAGTTTACTTCTGGTATTCTTGATGTTCTTAAAGCTGGACTTGGATTTAATCTTAATGTTCATACTTTAAGTGTAGCTCGTGCTATATCATCTGGTGTTACTATTGAACTTTACAATGATAAACCTAATAGATTCACTAATGAAGATGCTTTTATTCATCAACCTGCTATTGTTGAAGCAGTTAATCGAATGGAAGTTCAATCATTAAGTCGTGGCAATTTTACAATTCTTGATGCTGTCGAAGCAATTCGTTCTGATTATAGTATAGAACTTGCCAAGATTTATGCTGATTTAATTGTTAAAAAAGAAATTACTCCGGTTGAATCTCATGATGCCATAATGACTGTCGCAAGTGGTAAAAGTAAAACCAAAACTCTTACTGTTGGACAGCTCAATGAACTGAAAGATAAATTACCGAATATTACTATTAATGAAATCAGTGGTAAATATGGTTATCAAACTACTGAGGAATTATTAGATAATATTAAAAATCGTGATAATCGTACAGCAGATTGGTTATTACGTCAGATTAGCGTTCTTGGTAATTTTGTTGAATATAATGAAATTGCTACTAATTTGATTGACCTTAACTTTATGCTTAAAAGTGAAAGTAGGGTTGATAGTTTCTTTAAGGCTGACCAAAAAGAACGTAAACTTGCTGAATATTATTATCCAGTAAAAACCTTAAAAGAACTTGTAAATGATAAATATAATCAAACACTTCGATTTATTGATGAATATATCGAAGAAAATGCTGGTAATCCTAAAGCAATAGATGCGATTAAAGCTGCTTTTACTCGCGAAAGTTCTGATGCTTTTAGACGGCATTATAAACCAAAAGATGTTAAAGGTAATCCTCTTGCTGCGATTACTTATTTAGATATGAAAAGATTTCGTGCGGAACTTCCGAAACGAAATGATATTATGATACGTCGTGAACTTATTGAAGATTTAGCTGTTGGATATGAAACTCCTAATAAGGTAATTCTTGATAATGGTAAAGATATTATTGAAAGTATATTTGTTGGTTCATTTGAAGGTTATCTTGATGACAACAAATTTAATGATACTGAAAATCAAAGTGCTTACGGAGTAATTCAAGCTCGTTATCAGTATGCACATTGGTTGATGGCTAATGGTTTCGGTGATGTTTTCATTACTCGAAATCATCATATTGCTAATACGATTTTAGGTCAGATACTTCAACGTAAAAATTCGATTGATGAATCTACTTATAAATATGTTACTGATAGTATTATGAACTATCTTGTAAGTATTAATGGTGGATTAGATAATGGGCTTGTTAAAGTTCTTCCTATTTTAACACCTGATAATACTCCGGAAGTTCTTACTACATTAGGTATTCATACAGAGGAACAACTTAAAGAACAAAAACTTATCTTTAAGACTCTTTTGAATACTATTAAAGATGGTTATACACCTGAAAGTTTTACTCAATATACTAAACTTTCACTTGCTCAACAAATTCAATTTATTCAAAAAGATAATACATTAAGAGATTATATTGAGAAATCACCTGAGTTTAGAGGTGATAACATATTTAAGTATTTAACAATTCGTAAGAATAATCGTTCTGTACCTTATGATGTTATTAGAATCCAGCGTGATGATAATGATGTCAATTCTTGGTCTAATATGACTGATAGTATACTTCGTATGTGGGATAGTAAGATTCCTTATATTGCTCATACGATACGTCAATTATTAGTTTATACTTATGTTACAGAAGGTTTTAATTATGCTTATAATGTTTCAAAATATATTCCGATTGAACTTATAAGTACTAATAGACCTAACGCAGAATACGATGCCTTATGTCGTGAAGTTCATTATCCTGACCCTTCTGTTAATCTTGGTAATTACGCAGAGAACTTAAGAAATGCTGAAAAAGCTGTATTTGATGGAAATGTAGATATTACACCTGTTATGAGTTTAATATCTCGTATGAAATCAGATATGAATCCAGTATTATTAAGTGATATACAAAAACGTTATCGTTGGGAAGCAAATAAGAATAAAGCCACTATTGGTTATGTTCAAAATGCTAACGGCGAAAATGTTGGTACTGGTTCTTATATTGATGAAAACGGTAATACTCAGAATTTCTATATTGAAACTGAAGCTCGATTAATTAATTCTGAATATGCTAATGCAGAATATGTAACTGAAAGGATTACTCGTAGTAAGAATCGTGTATACAAACGATATATAATTCCTACAAATACAAATAGTCCGTTAAAACAGATTTATGTATTCTTACCTGTTAATCCTTTACTTCGCAATGAGGCATCTTTAATGACTGGCGACATTAGTATTATACCTACTTATCAAGAAGGTATGATGGCACAAGTTCAAAAAGATGGTGAAACTATTATAACTGATAGGTTATCGGTTATTATAGATTCTGATGCTATTCATAAATTCATGTTAGCTATTGATGATAATGAATCAGTCCAAATGGATGAAAATTCAGATTTCAATGATGCTAATATGATTGAAACAGAAGATGCTGTTGATAGCACTATTGATGTTGAAACTGAAGATGCAATTGATACTGATGTTGCTTCTGTATCTGATACAGATTTTGAAGTATTAAATTCAATTGAAGTTACTACTCCTACATTCATCAATGTTGAACATACACATTCTTCTGCAAGTGATGTTATTTATAATGAATTAGAATCTTCTGCTTCATCTATTTTTATTACTACACAAACAACTCATTCTTTCTATAAAGGTTATCATAAATCTGCAATTCAAGTAGATTATAACAAGTCTGCTTATGAAGAAGCTCTTCGTGTAGCTCCTATGTTAAAGAATGGTAATCTTTATATTAACGGTGACGTTCTGATTGATGCTAATAGAGATTTCAATTATTTGGATGATTGGACAAAAACTTTTATTAGTAATCTTTACAAAATTAATCCTATTATGACTTCGGTTAGTACTGTCTTAAATGATGGTGTTGGTCGAATAGTTGCAGAAACATATATTGATGTTCCTCGTAGGAATATTAATATTTATGGTGATAATGAAAAATTATATTCTCGTGTTATTCATGCTGATGTTCCTACAAGAGATGGTTTACGAAATTCTCTTGTTGTCGATTCTAATATTGCTATTGAAACTTTGAAAATTATGGATAGAATCCAGAAATTTTTGAATAATAACAATGTTGGAAATCGTGAGGAATTTATGAATATCTTAAAATCCTTCGATGATGAAAGTTTTGAAGGTGGTATTCAAAGTGCTCTTGAAGAACGAGATATTGCTGCAATGAAAGCTACTTATAGTCGTTTGGCTAATTTAAGTAGTTCTGTTTATGATGCTATCAAGCAATTATGGGCTATTACTAAAGATTTGAATTATGAAGAGATTCGTTCAAATTATGGTGCAGCTCTTGATTACAAAGATAGACTTGTAATGATGTTAAAACTTGCTTCCCATTTTAGTCCATATCTTACACTTGAAGAAATCAAAATTCAAGATACAGTTTATGATGCTGAAAGTGAAGAAGGTAAAGAATTATTTACTAAGGAATTTGGTGAATTAAATAATAATATAGCTCGACTTAAATCTCTTGCAACAAAAGTTGCTGGAATACGGTCTAATGTTATTCAATCTGTTAAAGATGTAGTAACTTGGGCTGTAATTGATAAGAGTCGTAATCCTAAATATACTACTGCATTTAGTAAGATTAAAGAATATCTTGCTTCACATAATGATAGTCTTGAAGGATTTGATGTTAATAGTGTTGAAATAACAGAAGATGAATGGTTAGAAATTCAACATTTGTTATTTGAACTTGATAAAGATATTAATAAGACACAACTTTGGCTTGATTCTGCTTTTACAACTGGTATTACTCTAATTGATATTACTGGTAAAGCATGGGATGAAGCTAATTATAAAGCTAAGAAAGCAGCTCAACGCATTAATGATGAACTTGAAAGTGCACTTGAAGAGTTCCAACCGGGACTTTCTAAAAATGCTCGTGCTCGTGAAAAGTTAATGCACAAATTTATTAATGAATATGGAGATTTAATTGGTAGTTATAAAACTGAAGGTCTTGGAGATTCGACTGGTACTTTACGAAAAGATATTCGTGATGCTATTTATCAGAATCTCTATACTGACAGTGGATTTGTTATAAGAGCTACTGCTGAAAAAACTCTTGAAATCATTGATGATATTATAAAAAAATATAACGAAAATCATACTTGGAACATTGTTCCATTAAGTGATAATGAAGCAGCTAAACATCTTGCTGAACTTACTGAATTAAGTAATCGTGAGAAACTTGTTTATTTACAAACTCACGACCTTATTGAACTTAGTCTTATTACTGATATTAGTGGTAAGCGTGAAAACGTTCTTTATAAACTTGATTTTGGTAATACTCCGGTATCAGATGAATATGCAGCTTTAAGTGATAAAGAACAAAAGTTACTCAATACTATTCGTAATCTTATTCAACGAACTATTCGTGAATATGACGGTAACTGGATTAACTATTATGGTAGATGGGATGAGGTAATGCCTTTTATTCCTCAAGCTACATTAGGTCAATCTGCTAAACAATTTGTTAGTATTCCTATGATTCATAAAGATAGGTATTATACTGACATAGATGGTACTAAACGATTTGTTACAAAAGCTCAAACTTTACAAGTTCCTAAACATATTCCTGTATTTAATATTCGTAAAAAGTACAAATCTGAAAGTTATACTGAATACGAAGCTCGAATTGTAGAATTGTTTAGTGAATGGTTTGATAAAAATAACAAACTTCCTATTACAGTTAAACCTTCAACTCTTCGTGAGATTAGACATTATAACGATGCTGTAATGCTTGAAAATAAAAAGTATAAAGCAAAGGTGATGTCTTATGATATTGTTGATGTAATGAAAGGTTTTACACAAGAACTTTATAATCTTCGTGCAATTAATAATTTTGAAACTGATTATCAGCTTACAAAATATTTAATGAATGAACGTGGAGTTTCTGGTGTAGCACCTCGTGATATTATTAAAAATGCAAATGAACAGTTAAATAACATGGAACGTCGTATTTTTAATTTTAGTAAATATAATAGTGCTCTTGATGTTTCCGCTGGTGCATTATTACGTTATACTTCTATGACTTTCATGTATCTCAACTATACTGCTGGTATCACTAATATTCTTAAAGGTGTTACTGATATGATAGTTGAATCTACTGCTAATAACTTTGTTGAAAGCAAAGATATTATGAAATCAGGTCTGCGTGATGTTATTAAGACTATTCCTCATTTCTTACGCGATATTAATTCGACAAGAACTGATGATGTACTTGTAGCAATTATTAAAGACTTTGATGATATTTATCAAGATACTCGTGATGTAACATCTTCTGATACTGGAACTTCCTATTGGATTAAAGCTATGCGAATGGTTGATACTGTTGGCTATGCTCCTAATAACATGGGTGAGTTCATTATGCAGTTTGGTATGTTACTTGCTGCTACACAATCTCATCGAGTAGTTGGTGGTAAGATTATGGCTTTTAATGATTTTTATAATGATAATCTTGAAAAGTTATTACAAGATGTTCTTACTAATGAACAATATGATAAATATCTTATTTTCAAAGAAGATTTAGATGCTGAAATAGCTCGTGAAGAAAAACGTACTTCAAAAGAGTATTTATGGAATCACGATTATGCTTCTCAATATCTTAAATCACATTATAATTTACTTTCTGATGAACAACGTAAGAAAATTGTTGATTCTCGAAAGACTGATAAAAAAGCTCAACGTGAAGCTTTTGATAAATACAATACTCTTCGTTCGGAACTTAAACTTGAAGATGGTCGTTTGAGTTTTAATCCTGAAAGTGGTCTTACAGAAGAAACTCTTTCGGAGTTCCGTGGTCGAGTTAAAGCTATTAACCAATCATTACATGGTATTTACAATCGTGTAGACAGAAATAGTTTACAAGATGCTGCTTTTGGTGATTTGTTAATGCAATTTAAGAAATGGGTTCGTCCTAACTTTGTTCGTTATTTCGGTCGTCGTTTCGGTCGTATATTTTATAATGAACAATTAGGTTCTTATGAAGTTCCTGTATTTAATCCTATGTTTGATATGTTTAGAAGTGGTAGTCAAGCCTTCAAAGATAGTCTTAATGATAACAATACTGTTATCGACTATATGAAAGGTATTGGTAATTTCTTCAAAGGTATATCAAGTTGGTTACTTAATGTAGGATTCTATTATAATACTCTTCCTTTGAATGAACAAATAGCAACTATGAAATTTTCTCGTTTAATGGGTGCTTTAGCTTTCAGTGCTCTTGCTGCTATGACACTTGGTGCATTTAAGAAAGATGATGATGATGAAGATAATATTTTGTATCAACACGCTATGTATGCTGCAACAACTTATTATCAACAAATGATTGAACCTATGCCAGTATTTGGTTGGATGGCTACAATAGAACAAACTGCAAATAGTTTGTTTGCTGGTCAGAAAACTTTACAATCTGCATATAAACTTGTTAATCTTACTATTCAAGGTCTTTTGGTTGATGATGATGAACTTATTTATGATAGAGGTATTTATAAGGGACAAGATAAACGTGCAGTTGCATTACGTCAAGCTGTTCCTGTTCTTCGTCAAATTAATAAGTTTAATAATCTCGGTGCTACTATGTCTTATTACAATATGTATAATCCTTTTGGTATTACATTTACTGGTTTTAGAGATATGATTAGTCCGAAAGACAGCGATAACTACGAGGACGAATAGTTCAATAAAGTAAACACCGGATATTTGTCCGTGGTAGTGCTTTCCAGCCTGCTACGGGCATTATCTTTTGTCGATGATACATTTGTCTAACTGACAAAAAAAAGACCGTCAGAACGCCTGAAAATAGGCACTCTGACGGTCTGTCTGTATTACTTATTATGTTAGTAATATCGTTATTAATAATAACAACAATTATAGTAGTAATTAAAGTTGCAACATAGATAGCTCAGCCCTTCGGGCTTCGCTGACCCGGTGGGGCAGGAGGTTGCACGCCCACTTGTCGCGTTTATTCGCTACTGTTTTCAACATCTTTCGGTTTATCAAAAAGATATTGATATGTTTCATTATTAATAACAGTAAATTCTTTATCAGTTAGAGCAATAATCCAATCTCCTTTATTAAGTCGAATTATATTCTCTCTAAACATAATAAACATCCAACCATCGGAAAAATGACAATATCTACAAAAACCAACACATTCTGAGATATTAGCACCATTCCATTGGACACCTAATAATCTAACATTTTTCTTTACATTTAGTCGCTTAATCATAAATCACTTTTAAGATGTTTATTAGTCTTTGTATATCTTACAATGATTTATTACATAAGACCACTTTTACCAAAACCATTTTCTCCACGTTCAGTTTTGCTTAGTTCATCTTTAGAAGATTTAATATCAAATACTGCACGTTTCTTTTCAACAATTACACCTTGTGCAAGTCTACTATTAGGAATAATAATATAACTAAAAGGTGTAGGATTTTGTACTATGATTCCGCTGTTACCACGCCAGTCATTATCCACAGTACCAAATTTAACATCTAATAGAGTAGTACTTGAAATACCACTACGAGGACGAATTTGCATTTCATCTTCTTCAGGTATTTCAGTATAAATATTAGTTTCAAATTTAACAGTTTTATATGGGAGAATTATATTAACTGCGTCAATATTATTTATAACCATATATTCCAGAAGAGTATTTCCTTCAACTGGTTGACTTATTGCATGACGAATAGATTTATGAAGCGTATTAAAATCAATAACCCATTCAAGACCAGCATATTGAGTATCATATAAATATGATGTAATATACTTATCTCCAAGACCTATTTTACCAACATTCTCAGGATTGAGAGAAGGTATATTAGGATTAAACATGGCTCGTAAATCGAAACCGGAAGCTCCAGCACTTTTGTACTCTGGAACTTCCGTGTTATCGACATACAATCCTATAAGACTTTCTTTCATGCTATCTTATTCTTCAGATTGTGGGATTTCACTTACATCTGCGGTACGAATATTATATCCTTCTTCTCCAATATATTTTGCCATTTTAAGGAGATGACGTATAGGAATTGGCATCCTATCGTCACCTCCTTTCTTTCTAACACCAATAAAACATTTAGCATTAGTCATTCTACATTCCTCAGGTAATTGACTTGGATATTGAGCTAAAGCCCAACTTGCAAGCAAAGGAATAATTTCCCAACTACCAGAAGCACTTGGAATTTGACAATTATCAGAATCGAAGCTATTTACAGTACCATCAGAATATATAACTACTTCTGTAATCATTTAGGCACTTAAACGTTGAACTAATTTATTAAAGGCTGTCTGACCGAGTTTGAAAGAATTACCCTGCGTAATAGAATCGAATTTATTGAGATTATCTTTATATTCAATTCCATTATTAATATATGAAGTAACACCGTTATAAAGCCAAAGCATTGTACCGCGATGATTATCTTGTCCGGGGCCACGTTCAATATAATTAACTATAGCGTGTAACTGATTCTTCTTACGAGTAGAAATAACATCATTCTCATAAGGAATCTTACCAATACCACCGCATTTAGCAATAAATTCTTTCTGATTAGCATCACAAATTAAATCCGTGATATAATCAATCATCACATCATCATTAATCTTAATATTCTCAGCAGCTTCAAGAATCAGCTTAGCTTGTTCAGAATATTTAAGAGTGTCACGCATCATTTGAGCACCTATTGCTAAATTAGCTTTAACATTTTTAGTATGCTTAAATCGAACCATATTCTTACAATGATTCAAAGCAGCATTTAATGTATTGTTACATACAACACGAATATCAGTGAAACAAGCCTGAATACTACCACTTCCATCATGACTTGTAGTGAAAAGGATATATTTTTCCATTTCATCTTTTGCAATCTCATAAGTAGGAAGTTTAGCAGTAACAAAGATTCGTTCACCAATACCTAAAACACCAGCAGTCTGAATGATAACATCTTTTGGATTAATTACCATTTGACTTTTACAAACTTGATATATAAAATCCATAGCTTCTGTATTCTGAACAGGTTCATACCTACTACCAACAGTACCAAGAATTTTATAATTATCTTTACGATATGTAGCATAAACATCACTTACGCGAGCACCTTTTTCCGGAATAATGATAACATCACCATTGGACATATGACAAGCATAATGATTATCTTCTTTTACTAAATGTTTAGCTTCAGCAGGAATAAAACTTGCAAACATCGGAGCTAAAGCTACTTCATAATCCATATTAGCAATACGAATGATTTCATCAGGAGTTTTAGCTTCTTCAACGACAGTTCCAAGACCATGCCAAGGAACATCTTTCAACGAATAGAATGAATAAGTATTTCTATTAGAATTAAATTCAATATTCGCAGCCATAATTAAATTAGTTAGTTTATATTACAATTCAATAATACGAATATGAGAAATATCCTTATGTTCAGCACCAAGTTTGCTAAACAGAAGTTTTTTCTCATTTTCAGCATCTTCGAGATTCAAAAATGTAAGAGCTTCATTATGGTCATTAATCCACTCTCCACCATCTTTAGTTACATTTTTAAGAAAATCTTGTTTCTCACCAGCGATTACTTTTGTAATCAAATACTTTTTACTCATAGTTTAATTAATTTTAACTTGTTTAATGATAGACTACTTATATATAGCAGTTTCAGACGTAACAATCTCCATATCAATTTTATCCATAACATGAGCTATTCGTTCAGCACGAGCAATATCTTCGTCAGATTCATTGGATGCCTTAGCCCAATTATCAAGCTCCTTAATAGCTTTCTTATCAAATTTAACAGTATAAATATAATCATCACCTAATTTATCATGAATATATCTACCTACCTCTTTTGCTAAGCTAATAGGAACATCAACTGTAATACTAATAGAAGCAATCTTATCTAATTCTTCTTTATGTTTCTCAACGAAAATATTATCTTCCGGCGGAATAGGTGCTTCTGTTATATGAAGCAATGAAATAACAATAGAGTCTAAAGCATTTTCATTAAGTGAAACACTTTCCGACTCTTTTGTATAAACAGTAAAATCAGGAAATTTAAGACTATAATTACCAGATTTACCAACTTGACCAAATATATGTAAAGCATCAACAACTGAAGATTTAAGTCTACCAGCTATTTTATCAAAACTTGTATTCCTATCACGAAGTCTTTTAATTTCATCTTTATTATAAGCAATATTAGCTTTTTGAGCATCAATTATTTGTCGATAAGCACGAAGTTTATCTTCAAGTTCACTTTCAGCAATAGCTAATTCTTCTGCAATTTCTTCCGTTATCTCGCCGTCATTCTCTTCTATCTGCGAAACAAGATAATCATATTTTTGCGCAATACCAAATAAATTACTCATAAATTGTCAAAATAATTTTTGTTCAACATAACCATTTTTAACATTATAACCTTTTTCTTTACAGATATAAGTTAATTGTTTATGAATACTATCATATCCATCAGCAGTATTATCAAGATGAAAATCCCAACCAGTATAATTCTCTAAATCACACTCAGTTTTATCACCGGATGTATCATCCATTTTAGTATTACGGAGAACACGAATTGTAATTAATTCAATTTCATTCTGACGAGCAAAATCTTTAATACAATTCAATTCAAATTGTTCTCGAATATCAGGAATAATAAAATAATCACAAGGAGTAGTTCTGATTCTATTTATAACATCATCAATAAACACTCTGTTATTATCAAATCTCAATAGTTTACCAAAATGAAGTAAACACTTACGATATGTCAGTTGTTCATCAATACCGTAACGATTAACAATATACGGAGATTTAGATAACTTAAAATAATGAGAATCTAATTGAGATACACTACAATTTGTAACAGCAGCTACAATACGTTTAAGCATTGTAGCCATAGGATATATCTCAACTTTACCAGCGAGCATACCTTCAAGGTATTCAGTAACATATGTTTTACCCACACCTTTTCTACCACTGATTAAAATTAATTTATCAGTCATATAATGTTAATTAATTATTTCTTCAGGAAAGTTAGCAAATACATTTTGTCTACCTTCTTGACCATGTAACACTCTTAACGCAGCTTCTTTCTTAACTGCTAAGATAATACTACGTTTGAATAACTTATTATAAATTCTAACCATTTCACGAGCAACATATGAATTACCATCTGTCATACCGTGACGATTATTAATTTCAATAAGAAGTTCTTTAAGCGTTTTCTTCTCGCTTTCGCTCCTGCTCTCGTTCATACATATACTTTTTGTTATACTCATAAATAGTATTAAATGTTTCACCAGAAACACAACCATCATAATCAGGAAGTTCCTCTTTTATAATATTATCTATAATATTTGTAATAGCAATGCAAATACCAAGATTTCTTAACTGAAGAGTACTACCTTCTTCAAAGAACTTGTCTTGTTCATCTTGTGGAACATTACATTTACTAAGAGCTTTAGCAAATACTTCTTGAAATTTTGAACGAGATATATAATTATTATTAGCCATAGTAGTTTATTCAAAATAATTAATAATACGACCTGTTTCATTAGGGAATCTAACAGCAATATCTTCTGCAATCATTTTAGCAATTTCAATCATTTGAGGATGTGCAGCTTTATGATTACGAAGAGGAAGGAAACCTTTATTCTCAACAATAGTGAGTTTGGGATAAACAGTTTCAAGATGTTCACCAATCCACATATCGAGAGTACCAGATACATAAATATCTGATTTAGTAGCAGTAGGAAGAACTGAACGAGCCAACTGAGCAGGTTCACCATCATTAGTTAATTCTTGATATATAGCTTCATTGCCAGCAATAACATCATAGAATTTTTCTAATGAATCTTCATTCTTAAACGGTGGTTCAATTACACTAATATTTCTACCATATTTATAACCAAGCCTACCTTTAGCATAATTACACCAACGAGTACTTTCTTGCATAAAACTCATCTCACGATGACGAACGGCTTCATGAGTAACACCTCTGTCGGTTGTAATTTTATAAGTAACATTATAAATCTCCGGCGCACGTTCACGTATTTCAGCATCAGAAGCAATTCGAAGACTTGCATCAATACCATATTCAAGTTTAGCAGTAATATCTTTATCATCAAACAGTAAATGAGAAAACTCCTTACTCAAAAGAAGCATATTATAAAACAAATCATTAACTTCGCTTGGATGATAAATATTATTATAAATGGCTTTCATTTTACGACTATTACTCATAATATCAAGAAATACTCGATATGAAAAACCAATATAATTACCAAGATAAGACCAACGAATATAAGGACTTAATTTAACAAATTCTCGAACAATACGATTCGGAATTGAAGTAACATTAAAATAAACATATTCATGTTCAAATATAGCAGTATGACCATCAATAAGTCTATTTCTACAAAAAGTTTCAGCTGAATCAGGTTTGATACTATCTTCTTGTTTAGTACAAACTTTACCGATTAATTCAATCTTTCTAAGACCTCGGTAATCACAAAATTCGATTGTAGGTTCTACAATATTCATAGCTTTAATTGTATTAGTTCAGACGCGACCAATGGGCGTGCAACCTCCTGCCCCACCGGGGAGCGGAGCCGCTGGGCGAAGCCCAGCAGGCGGAGCCACACAAGTTACACCTCCTGTCGCTTCTCGAATTGCGACAATAATTGTTTACGAGTTACTTTATATTCTTTAAGACTAATTCCTATTCTATTACAGATACTTATAACATCCATAATAGTAACACACTGACCACCCCACATAACATTCCACAAATCGTTAGCTTGAACTTCCCAAATATAATATCCACCAAATTGAATTTTATAATTATAACAAGTTTTACGATTTAATTGAATATTATTTTGCACACAAACAGCAAAGAAATGAGCAAAATCAGTGAAATCTTTTAATTTAATAACTGCATCATTCCATAATCTAACAATGCCATTAGTTGATTCATAACGCATTACGGCATAAGTACCATACTGTCGCCATTGATAAGGAATATTACTAATTTTATAATCTCTAAATTCTTGAATTAGAACTTCAAGTTCTTCTCGATATTTCTTAGCTTTTTCTTCTTCAATAGCTTTCTGATTATCAAGATATTCATTGAATTTAATTTTAATAATAGATTTAAGTTCTTTGCGAGTAGTTCTATTATTCCAAAGTTTCTTAAATTCAGTATAATTTTTACAATAAGGTAATATAACTTTTTTAGCACGAATAGTTTGCCAATAAAGAATTTTACCGCTAATAATAAGATTTTGTTTAGGACTTAAAGTAATACGAATATTATCTTTAAGATTAATTGTTGTATTAAATGTATATATTTTTCTAAAACCTTTATATTCTACATAAGTATTATATAAAGTATAAACTTTATTAATAATCTTATTAGCATCAATACCTTGTGCTTTACAAATACTTAAAATATCTTTTAATACAGAACGCCAACCTTTACGAGCATTATTATAATGTATTTGATTATATTTAACATTAGCAAATCTTTGATTGGTAATATCTTGTTTAAGAATATGTCTTGTAACATTAAGATTTTGATTTACACCATACCAAAGAGCCGAAAGAATAGAATGAATATCATTATATATAATATTAGTATTTTCCCTACAAATATTATAAATATCTACATTAATTTTACCTCGAATCTTTTGATTTTTAAGTTTGACAAGTGGTCTATAAAGATAATCTTCAATATCATGTAGTCTTACAACAAACGGTAAGTATTTATTACAAACACCAATTTGTTTACCTCTACGATAAAGAATACCATCTTTTAATTCATAACCATATTTACCATTTGCAACGGTATGTTTAGTATGAATACTTACGTCATCTATTCTTTTATAGAATAAATCAAGTATTTCAGTAATAGTTCCAACAGTTTTCATTACTTTTCATAATCTCTAATTCCAACAACGTTTGCATGGAAAGGTAAACCATTTTTAGTTCTTTCATAGAACTTAACAGTTACAGACTTTCCGATAGGTGGATTATTAAGAATATCTAATCGTTCATTAACAGTACCAGTTAAAGTACAACTAAATACTAAATCATTAATATCGTTCTTGAGAACTAATCTAACATTAAATCCTATTTTATCATCAGGATTTCCAGTGTGTTCAACATCAATACATTCAAATTCAGCATCGTCGAACTTTTTGAGTTTCATCATTGTAGCAGGACGAGAACCAAATTTATATTCAGTATGCAAATCTCTAATTATGGCTCCTTCAAAGCCACAATCAATACATTTTTGCATATAAGCTAACGCTTGATTATCATCATAAATAGTATCACTATTAAGAATAATAAGATTAAATTTATCCCACATTCTATGACCTTCAGGAGTTAAATTTTCCCAAATTCTACCAGCCATTACATTATGAGATACACTACTTTTCTTACTACGATATTCTTCCCAAACACTAAATCTTAATTTATCACGTTCTCTGTTAGTTAAATCGGGAATACTTAAATCAAAATTAACAAATTGAAGTTTCTCATGATATATATTCTTAGGATTACGAGCAGCTCCACCAATAGTTGTCACTTTCTCACCACGAATATAAATCTCTCCATCAAATATCATATTAGCATATTCAGGAAAACTATTATAAAAATCATTAAATAGTTGCTCAATATGCCAAATGTGATAAGTAAGACCTTCTTTAGTTTTAATTACAGTATGATAATGTTTATCATCACGAACAAAACCTTCAAGACTGAATAAATCAGTAGGTGTAAATTCTTCAAGCATAACAACTGCTCGAACACCATTGATTTTAGGTTGAGCAATACAAGGATATTCGAACTTACCAATAGCAAACTTTTGTGCTTTCATAGGTTTAACACAATTATTTGCATCAGTATTATATTTAGGTAATCTCTTATCTATTTCTGCAAATAAATCATCTACATCAGTAAGATAATCTAAAGGACTAATACCTAAATCAGAAAGACTTTTATATCCTTGTTTCTTATGTCTTTCATAAACACTATTAAGTTCAAATTCAGCTTGTTCTCTATCAGTTTTCTTACTCTTAGCTTTAATTACAGGAGAATAAGATGATGTTTCAGCACCATTTACTTTACCATAATAGTAAGCTAATCGTAGAGATACTGTACTATCAGAATTAGTAACTTTTTCAACTCGACCCCACCAACGAACTAAACCGCCAGTTAAATCTCGTTTATATAAAATTTCATAAGGAATCATATCTATATCGATTTAATTATCATTACTATGAATTATAGCATCGAATGTTTCTTCATTACAAACTGCAAATTCGACACCATTTTTAGTCGTATTGATATAATCTTTTATTTCGTTTTTAAAATCACTTGTATGTTTTATACCACAATATTTAAATTCAATATGATTATTATTAGTTTTATGACAAGTAACAAAAAACATTTCATCTTTTCTATTTACACATTCTTCACAAGCATTTTCACTTAAACCTATTATTTTATGATCTAATTCTGCAACTTTATCTGCTTCTTTTTTAGTAAGTTTTTGATTCATTATAACAGATTCATCAGCTTTAGAACCACAAATAGGACAAGCATGATAAACTAATGCAACTTTAAAATTATCTTTAATAGAATCCATATCTTATTTTTTAATTTTTTCTTCAACAACAATAGCATATTGCGGTTCTCCAATACGAATCATAAGACAATTCCAACTTTCAAGAGGAGTCTTATGTTCAGTCATATCTGTAAGATTAAGTGGTTTAGCACAAAAACATTTATATGACCTTTCAATCTTATTATTAAGAGGATTCTTAATAGTTTTAGGATGTGGGAGAATACGCGAAAGAATAGGATTGATAGCTTCTAACGTTTCTTTGTCATTAGCGCTAATATAAGTATCACCATCAAGAATAATTTGTGTATGTTTAAAACCATATTTATCCACAAATCTATTAATACTTGATTGGTCAGATAAACGAGAAAAATCATTCATTAATCTCGTATAACTTTCTTCATCCATAGGACAAAGATAAATCTTATTACCATTATCAAGAGTATTGATAAGATAGTTTTTGATTTTAATCTCCATAATAAATCTTTTTTAGAACATTATCAAAATGTTGGAATACTTTACGATAACCATAATCTTTAACCATATCTGATGGGTCTTTAGATTTATAATTATTCGTAAAATAAATTGGAATAGTATTATATCTACCTTGTAGTAGATGAGCTGCATTAATTCCAGCAGCATCAGTATCGAAAATAGTAAATAACTTTCCGCTTAAAGAGTACGACACCAATAACTTGTAGATGTCAGTAGGTAATACGATAGTTTCAGAAGCAGCAGGTATAAACAAAATATCATTAATACCTTTCTCATCACAAATTTGTTCAAAAAGTATTTTATCTTTATAACCTTTTATAAGAACAATATAATTCGTTGGTTTAAGTTGATGTAAACACTCAATAGGACAACGATTATTAGTAATAAACTTAGTTTGACTTTTAAGTCTTTTTGGAAAATAAAGTTTATACTTATTTGGATTAACATTATAAACATAACAAGGGTCAGTACCACTATAACGATAAGGTGTTTGCCATTCATTAAGTCTATATCTATCAACAATAAATACTTTTGTATTTAGATTGCTTTTCTTAATACCATATTGTTCCCAATAAATATAATCTAACTTATTTGGTTTACGAACATCAAAAGTAATTTCAAGATTTTGATTCTTAATATGTTCTTGTTCAGTTCGATTAAATTCAATATTAGTAACAATCTTATCAGAACAACGAAGAATTATGTCATTACATATATACACAAACCCTTCACTTGTTTTACAATTCTTATTAATAATATAACCTACAACTTCAAATATATCACCTCTAAATCTACCATCACCAAAATCTCTGCATATCAGTTTATCACCATAATACTTAAAAGATAATGAAGGATGTTTATCATTTCTTAAAGGATTTCGTATTCTATCATTAGGACTACTAATGTTAAATCGGATTACATCTTCGGGAATACCAAAATATTTACTAAATATTGTAACTTGGTCAAGTGTATTAAGTATAAAATCTTTCATGTAATCAGTAGTGTAACTTGCTGGGCTTCGCTGCTGGGCTTCGCCCAGCGCTCCGCTACCCGGTGGGAGAGTGGGTTGGACGCCCACTGGCAACGTTTCTGGCCGCGTGTATTTACCTGACCTATACTAATATACGTCTATTAAATACAGTCCACCAAATCAAAAGAAATCGGCCAAAAATACGGTATAACAACAAGTCTAATTTTAGCATTACCCAAAAAAAGAAGGAGATAATAGAGTTTTACCTCCATTACCTCCTTTACAAGTTCCTGTTTTAGTAATATGATGAATACTACTTCGAGTACCTATCAAGAATATTCTGAATATCCGACGAAACAACAGTAGCACCGGGAGCGGGAGCAGGAGCACCTGCGGCAGCTTCACGATTTTTTGGAGTATCATCTTTTGCAAGATGAATTGTTTCACCAGCTTCAAATTCAATCGACGGACTTTGACCGGGAATAACACGTTCAACAAATCCACGATTAACAAACGAAGGAAAAGCTAAGAACTTATGCGTGTTATAATCTGCAACAAGTTTCATAAACAGTTTCACATTCTTATAAATAGGATTTTTCTCATCATCACCAACGAGGAGATGTTTGAAATATTCAAAGAAAGCAAGATACTGTTCACAACGAACCTTTGCAGGAGCAGCATAATCGAGTCCCGGACACTTACCAGCATTAACCGGATAACCTTTAAGACCCTTAAACTGATTTGCGATATGACGAAGTTGTCCATATACCTGCTGAATAATATTAATAACAGTCTTCTCTTCAACAGGTTCGCCTTTCTTATTAAGAGTAGTAACCGGTTTAGCAGTAAATGTATAATAACGGTCTTTCGGATTTGCGTCAGTTTTACACTGCTTAAATTCGATAACAAGTACGGGGAATTTACAACCAGCATATTCCCATGTACTTTCGACACCTTTATCATCCAGCAAAGGTACTTCACGAATATCAATACGAACATCGTTAATAATACCCATACAAAGATTACCAAGTTCAGGGTCGGGCTTAAAAGCTAATCTCCGTTCAACAACCTCTTCTTCAAACATTAATGTTGTCGAACTAACTTTCGATTTACTTGTGTCTGCCATAATAATAATTAAAGTACTTTAAGTTATTAGACTAAAAAGAGGAGCTACTTATTCAATAACTCCTCTTTTTATAATGATAGCAAATGATAGATTTGTTAAATACTTTTAGGTATTAACAATTACAACTCGGCTTCCGGCTCGGCTTCCGGCTCGGTTTCGGGCTGCGGTTCCTCTGCCTGCTTCTCGTCCTCCAGCGTTACCTCTTTCGGGTCTACCAGCACATACACTTTCTCGTAGATGGTATCATCAATCTGAACAGGAATAAAGTCACCATTCTCGTCCTTAACTTCCTCAACACCATACTCAACTCGCTTAGTAGCAAGAACAGCAGTACACATCTTACCGTCACGGCCTTTCTGTGTTTCAACCTCTTCCATAAGACCCTTATCAGCAAGAACACGCTCACCTACGGGAGCAGCATCCTTATCCTGCATAAGCATCTGCGACCAAACACCAGCGTAATTAAACGACTGAGGACGACCAGTACCTTTCGTGTTACCAGCACTTGCAAGTTTGCAACCTTCGCTACCTGCCGAAAGAGCAATAAAGAAACGCTCATTAATCGAATCAGCATTAGGCATAGCAAACATAACAACACGGTCGCCATGACCACAACCAATAAGTGCAGAAGCCGAAGCATTCATCGTAAACTTATTCATACCACGAGCAGTAGTAATTGCCGGACGAATATCATTCGACGACTTCGTACCACGGTTTACAGCAGTCAAACCAGCAAGTTTAGCAGCAGAAAAAACAGACTTTTTCATAATTGTAATTTGTTTTAATTTATGAATATTTTATGAATGATAGATTAATGATAGATTTGCATTACTTTATTCTGTAACAGGAACTTCTTCAAATTCAGTATCTTCAGCTTGACGGTTTGCAATAGATACAGCTTGATGTAATTCACTATCAACGTAAATTCCATTTAACTTATCACTTGCAATAATTCTACCACCAAGCATGATAGACATTTTAATAAGATGAGTTTCCGGATGGGCGTTCCAATTAGCTTTACCTTTACTTTCAGTACCGTCAGATTTAGTACCAACGTACAAACCTGCATCAATAGCTTGTTGCAAAGTATAAGGTATTGCAATACTCTCATCACCACGAGTAAGTTCTACAAGAGCTCGACGAGTAGCATACCTAATAATTGGAATTTTACCTTCTTGTACTTGTTTATCAATATAATCAGCAGTATGACCATCATTAATTACAACAAAATCATCTTTCGTTTCTTTGTTATAATCAACAAGTTCATTTGCAAGTTCTTTTTTACAATATCTATATATGTAAAAAGGTTTAGTTCCATCTTCAAGAATCTTACGTTTAATACCGGCATCAGTAAGGACTTTATTAACAACATGAATACCAGTATATACTATCTCTGCTTGAGAAGTACTAAAAACGTAAATGTTTTGCATAGCAGCCATAGGATTAAGTCCCATAGACCGCCCACGTTCAACTTTGATTGCTGCTTCCCTATCAAGTGTCTTACCAAATGTAACACTTACCATAGGAGTAAAACCGAGTTCATTACCTAACAGCAAACATGTAACAATCGCACTCTTATTAACTACAAGTTCACTCGTTCCATCTTCTTTCTGAACTTGCTCCTTAAAACCTTTATTAAAAACAGGACTTTGAGCAATCCAATCTGCTAATGCTTCAGCTTGTTCAAATGAATTAATTTGATTAACAGCTAATGCAACACTTCCATTTTTATTTCTTGTATTAACAAGAGCACCACTCACATCTTCATCAGTCTTTTCGACTGGCTTCATTTGTGGTTTATCCATACGCAAATATAGTAATTATAATTGTACCACCAAAGAAAATAGCAAGAAATTAACCGAAAATTTCACTAATATCATTAACCCATATCGGAACATTCTCGGAATCTTGCTGACGCTGGATTAACTTTTGTTTGTCCCTCGACCTAACATCTTTATCATCAATTTTGAAATCATCAATGTAAAGATTAATAATAACACAATTCTTATTAGGATTCATGTAATTATAAGTCTTACCTCGTGCGACACGTTGTCCGTGAGTATTAGAATTACAACTACCACCAGTCGTTATGACTTGTTCGATATTTTCTATCGTCAAACCCTCATTAAGACTTTGTGCAGTAAATAAATATTTATAAGTACCATTCTTAATCCCTTCAATAGCTAACTTTTTAAGAGAAGTTTTACCTAATCGTTTAGGTTCACCATTCTTATAAGTATATGGAACACCAGTTTCAGGATTAATTACATACCTACTTTCAATAGCACTATGAAAAGGAATACCGTCTTTACTGAAATAATCAGCTAAATCAGTAACCATAGCTATTGATTCATTAAAACAGATAGTAGGAACGCTATTAGTTTTAAGAATTTCAATAACAGCATTGATTTTAGGTCTGTTATGAATTAAAATATCATTACGTTGTCTAACAAAGTCCTTAAACTTCTTAGCACGTTCGTAAATATTATCGGGATTCCAAAGATTATTAATTCGTTTATTATAATCATTATCGAGTGGCATATCACGAGTCCAACCCATTAATGAAGCTAACATATTACGAATAACAGTAGGTTTAATAAAAGTACTACTGCCATTTCTATCTTTATAATTATAACCAGTAAAAGATGCAAGAACTAATGCAAAATCACTGTCAAAAACTTTATTACGAAACTCTTGATTAATCACTTTATGTAATCCACCAAATGTTTCAAGAGTTTCAGAAATCATATCAGAATATTTAGCATATCTAATTTTGTCATGTTCATCAAGTTCAATAGCTAAATTATATTCTGTACTATTTGAAATCCAACCTTGAGATACAGCTTCAATCTCAGTAATCTTATCAATTACCGGAGCACCTAATTCATTAAGAATAGATAACTGAGTTTTGTTTAATGTAGAACCAGTAAGACATAAAATAAATTTATATTCTATATTCTTAATAGCTATGAGAGTTTCACCTTGTAATAACTTATGAACTTCATCAAGAATAAGTAAATCAACTTTAATAGGAAGCTTTCGTTCTATTTTAAGTTTATTTACATGATTAATAAGAGTATTACTACTCATTATATCAATCCATTGTTCTTTCGGACAAAATTCAGTAAGATTATCAGCAAGATTTTTAGTAGTTACAGCATTTGGAGCGATAGCCATAATTGTTCGATTAGGATTAGCTTTAACCAGCTTACCAACAATCATAGCTGCTACGCGTGTTTTTCCAAATCTCATTATAAGATTTAGAGTACCTCGACCTTTGGCATCACGCCATTTATTACAAGATATTTTTTGACGTTCTGTTTTTGATAACATCTGCTTCAAATTTATAAATAACACCATGATAACTATGGTGTCCAGATGAATGATTTCTATTTCTAATACATACTTGTCTTATATTCCAAGATGGTACTTTTAGTTCTCTACTTATAATAATATAATTATCGTATGATTTAATAACATTATCATTATTATCAACAATAACTACTTTTTCATATTTAATATTATTACGATGTTTTATAAGTGCTGTTGATACAGAAATGTTATAAGCATCAGTACACCATTCTAAATTTTCAACTCTATTATCACATCTATTTTCATTAATATGATTTATGATAGGATAATTATTAGGGTTATCTATAAAAGCAATAGCTACTAATCTATGAGCAAGCCAAGATACTGGTTCTTTTTTTATTTTTATAATACAATCTATATCTTATATAACCATTATTATAATTAGGTTTTAAAAATATATTATTGATTTTTGATTTACAACGACCTTTATTACTTATTAAATATCGGTCATTATCATGTACTTCTTTCCAAATCTCATTATCATTCATAAAAATTTAATAATACCAATCAACTTTATCTTTACCACTTTCTTTAAGACGAAGAATACAGTCCATTATATAAGTAGTAAGAGCTTCACAATTACCAAAATGAATTTGAAATAATTGTTCTTTACGAAGCTCATCTACTGTTTTACCATAACAAATTTCATCAAATTCGTGCATAACACATCAATCACAATCACGCTTTACAATACTACCATCATGACTAATATATCTCCATTGATAACCATAAGCAGTTTTAGAATTACCTTTAGGAGTACAAGCATTAATAATAGCGTAATAAGCGTGTTTAGTATTTGTTTTTTTTTAGCTCAATAGTTAGAGCATTAGCAGCATCTTTAGTAGAAGCATAAGTAGTTATATATTTTCCCTCTCTTGTAAACTTAGCTACACGCAAACCAATTCTACGATTTTTAACATTAACTGGTTTAATATCAGTTATTGCAAGACCGTCAACTTCATGATATACAAGGTCACCATTCATATTAGTATTTTATTAAAAAGGTAAATTATCTCCGTTCTTTATTGCACGTTTATATTCTTCCTCACTTGAAAAACCATACATACCCCAGATAGTATTGTTAATAGGAATGTCATTAGCAGGATTAATAAACGATACATTGTCATCTTCAAAATCAACTTCAAACAAACCATCTTCTTCAGGACTTTCAATAGGCTCTAAATGTTTATTATTAGACATAGCACCAAATAAATCACCTTGAACCGCAACCATACCAGCAGTTTTCTTATTTTTACCATATAGAATCTTAGCACATTCTTTTTTATAATAACTAAAATCTATATGATAATCATCTTCCTCAATATAATCATTAAAAGGACGAACACTACATTTAGCTACAATTCGATTAATTTTACTTGGTTTATTTTTATCAATTTTTATAATAGTTCCACTACAATATGATACATCAGCAATATAGAAACGATTAGATTTTTGAAGTTCTTCATCATGAAGTTCACCGTTTACAATACTACGATATATAATATTGAATTTAGCATCAGTCTTTTGACTAATACAATAATCATAAATAGCTTCTTTGCTACTATGAATATGATTTTCTATTGTATCAGCATAAGGAACATTATATAAAAGAAATAGATTAAGAGCTTTTGGAACAACTGGATAAGCATAACCTTTATTAAAAGCAATAGTTTCAATAAAAAGACCTTTACGTTTAATATAAATATCTTCAAGTTCAGCTATTGCTTCTGGAGTTTTATCAATCAATTTATCATAAGCATCTTGAAAACCTTCTTTAACAGCAATATAATTATTTACATCATTACGAAGATACTTTTCATAATTAGTAAATTCAAGTTCAAAATTGTTATATTCTTGCCACCAATCACAACAAGCTTTATAATCAGCTTCTTGTTCAGGTTTAATAATACAAACAATACCATCAGTATTAGCAGATATAACTTTAATACCTTTGAGTTCCAGTGCTTCAATAAGCATCAAAAGACAAAGTTGCAGATTTATAGTAACTTTATAAGTACATTTAGGGTCATAAAGATAATCATTTATATCTCTAAATGCACCATACATTCTGTTGATAGCAATCTTAAGACCTTCAGCCTTAATTTTATGACGTTTACTTTCTGCTAATAATTCATGATATTTAGTATTTAATTCTTCAGCATCAACTCGATTTTGATTTTTAGCAATTTGATATTCATTTAATACTTTTTTAGCTTCTTTCATTAATTTACTGCTAAGATGTTTAGCTTCAATTCGACTATCTTTTGTATAACCGACAGTAGCTCTGAAAGGATTTCTTTCAAGATGTTCGGGATAAACATCATAACTAAGAATACCATTAGGATAGAAACTACTAACATCCGCATCACGTAAACTAAATCCATCTGCAATTATTAAACCCGGTTTATCTTGACTATGTAAACCACCTAAAGCCATAGTATATACCGCATTACCAAATTGAAATTCATGCTTAAATTTATCTTCATCTTTTGTACTACCTACAACAATAGTAGATTGTGCAACAGTACGAAGTAAATTATTGAGAATTTTAGTTTGAAATTTAAGTTTAGGACTTAATATACTGGAAACTTTAATTTTCCATCTATCAGTCTTAGTATCCATAAAATCTTTTCTATTAATACCGCTAAACTTCTCATAAAGAGATGTAGTAATAGCTTTACCAATAGAACTTCTTGACATATTACGGACATCAATTCCAAACTCTTCAGATATATCTTCTCGTAGTTCAATTTCAGCCTTTTGACTACGTTCCAATTCTAATGTAATAAGAACATCGTTTACATTATAGTCACAAATATCATAAATATCTTCTTCTCTAATTCTACAATTATAAGCAATCGGTAGATTCTGAATACGATACCATTTTAAGCAAATAGCAACTTGTTTAAGACTGGTATAAGTCTTATCAAGATAAAGAATTTTTTGAATATCATAATCAGTAAAAGGACGTTTATAATATTTCTTGAAATTAAGTAAACGACTATATCCTTTACCAAAATCTACACAAGCGCAACTATGGTCATACAGAATTTGTGTAATATGTTTACCTTCTTTCTTATTAAAACCTTTTACATCAAGATATTTATAATTATTAATAAAAATATCCAACATAATTTTATCATAATTATTACTGTTATAACCAGTAAGAATTTTATGTTGAATAAAGAAATCCATAATAAGTGGCCCATCATTTCTCCACTTACCAGTAGTATAATCAATCCAAATAGCAAATTGTTTAGCACCCATTGCTAATAACAATTTTGCCTTTGCTTCTTTCAGTTCTTCAAGATTACCTTCTTTACCATTTTTAATAGCAAGACATCTTATATCAACAGCTTTATAAACGTCGATAAGTTTTTGGTCTGCTGTTTTAGGTATAAAAGTAACTTCAAATAAATTAGGATATATCTCTACATCATATTCATAAGCATTATTCATAATAACACTACTTTATCTGTAATAACGATATTCTTTACATAATTCAGCAAATATGTCACTAATTAGATTAAAAGATTTAACATATTCTGAATAACATTTGTTACGCATAATATAGGCTGGTGAATATATAGGAATTAGTATAGCATCATTAAACCTAACCGGTTTATTAACAACAGATGCCATACTTTTATATTTTTCTTCTTTAAGGAACTGATAAACAAATTGTCCAACAGCAACAATAATTGTAGGTTTATATTTCCTAATAGTTGCTATAAAATTTGGATAACAAGTTTCAGCATAATGTTCAGTTGGTTCAGCACAAACACACTGAATAAGAGTTGATTTAATAGTCCAAGCAGTTAGTTTATAATCATTAATGAATTGACTAACTATTTTAGTTGAACGACCATTAAATATAGTTTGAGTTTTATAATCTGTAATAGTTGGTGTATCACCAACAAACATAATAGTACGCCTCAAAGTGGGCGTGCAACCTGCTCCCCCACCGGGTATCCGTCGATTAGCAATAGATAAATAACATCTTTCACAAGCATTACACATAATATTAATACTATTAAAAATATCAGATGAAACAGTCTGATTAATAAGATTATGTTTAATACTTCATAATAACACTTTTGCGAGCACGAGATAGAGCTACATACATAAGTTTATTACGAATATCAATATCATTTTCTCTACGACCAAATCTCGTATTTTGGAAAACAATATCTGTCAAATCTATTGCTACATTATCGAAAGTAGAACCTTGTGTTTTATGAACAGTCATAGAATAACCATAATCTATGTCTTTATTAATCCACTTAGTTCCTTGAATAGTTTCAATACTGAATTTAAGATTTGTTAAAAAACGATTCTTGAATTTATAATAAACATACCAACCATGTTGAACACGATTAGCAGCTCTATTATAAAGATGTGTTAAAATTTCCTTATATTTAAGAAACGAAGCATCTTTTGTATCTACGATAAGAAACGGTTGAGTTATATGACCATCATACATAGATTTAAGATTAACAGCAAATGTTTTAATACCTTCATCACTAATATAAGGTCTAATATCTTCAAGAATATAGTCTTCACTATTTAGAATGATTGGTTCTTTAAATTCATCGACAATAGTATTATAAGATAACACTAAATCATTAATATGAATTATATCAGCATCTTTACCAACTATACTATTACGAACAATACTATTCCAATCAGAAACAGCTTTATTCGTATAAGCAGTAATTCTAAAATGGTCTATATTCTTATGAAATGTATCTGAATTAAATTCATCAATAAGTCTTTGATTAAATATGGCTCGTGGAATAATTTCATAACCAATTCCATCTTGTATATTAGACCTATTTCGAACTATATAATTCAGAAAAGTATTTGTTTGATTTTTAATATCATCTCTTAAAAGACTAAATAGTTCAAGAAGAGGATTACCTTCTTCTTGTCGTACAATATCAGTAAGAACAACTTTATTCTTAACAGTAGCAAATGTTAAAGATATTTCTTCATTTACAGGTGGTAACTGAAGAGGATCACCAACATAAAGAATCTTAACATTATAAGTAGTAGCACGATTTCGATTAAGTTGAAATAAATCCTTATTAATCATAGAACATTCATCAATCACAACAAGATTATAATTTTGTATCTTGCTTGGATTAAGAGGGTCAAATTGAGGATTCTCAATATCAAAATTCTGTAAATCAATATTAGGTTTAAGACCATGCAAACTATGCAAAGTCATACCTTTTCTACCTACTTGAGATTCAAGAACTCGAAGAGCTTTGTGTGTAGGAGCCGTAATAGTATAAGATTTATTAACAATATTCTCAAGAAAATATCGAAGAATATAAGTATTATGAGTTATAATAAAATCTTTTGTTACAAAAAGTTTATTATTACCTTCTACTGCAATACATGTAGTATCAGATTCATAATCTAATTTAACAATAGATTTAATATAAATATGGTCATTATATTTAGTAGTTTTAGACTTATAGGAATTATATTTATTTAAATGCTTTTTACTACTAAAAATAATATCATTTGTTAAAATATGAATGTTATAACAAATATTAGTATTACTTTTATCTTCATATACTGTAACAATATATCCTAAACTCCTACAAAGATATACAAAATTATCTTTAAGTTGTTTAGATATAGTATTAAAACTAAATCTATTCTTTTGACCTACACAACCATCAGAATCCATTAAACCTTTAAGGAGTTCTTGTCTTTGTTCAATAGAACTTTCAAGATATTCAGTAGGAATATATTTATCAATAGATTTACATAATAAATTATAATCTTTTAATTTATCATTAACTATTTCAACATCACCATTAAATATAATATTAGTATAATTTTTATCAGAATGCCATCTATAATCAGCATTATCTAATAATTTAGCAACTTTTACAATAATGTCTTCTTCATCAGAAGAAATTTCAATTTGATTTCTATAATTAACATATTGAGTTGTAAGACAACCATCACCAAGCAATATACCTAAAACATAAGGTGGTATATTGAATGATTTATGATTACCAATAATAGGAGCTACTGGGATAGCATATTTATATCCTATTTTATCAATATATAAATTATTAGAATCATTAAACAATTCTAACGTAGAAATAGTTTTAGAATATCTTAAATTATCACCGCTTATTCTATGATAATTTTGCAACATTCTTTTAGTACGAATTTGCCATAAATGATTCTCATCACATATAATAGTTCGTCCATCACTAAAAGTAATTTCATATAAAGGTCTTTTACCTTGAGGATATACACCTTTTACCTTTTGAAAACCTTCATATGGAGTAGCAACTAAATCTCCAATTTTAAGAGATTCAATAGAAGTCCAACCTTTGTTTGTAAGAACTGGAGTACCATTTAATAAAGCTTTGCCCGTACCAGCATAACCTTCAAGTGTACATTCAAGTTCGTTACTAAAATACCAATCAGATAGTTTGTCGATAGCCTGCTGTTGTCCCGGATATAATTGCGAATAATCGCCCGTGGCGGCCTGTTTTGGCCTCGCTGACGGCTTATTTTTGTTCACCTTAACACTTGTAAGGTCTTTCAATTTATCTGCGTCCATATCGGCTAAAATGCAGTGTTTTGGATATACTCAAATGCCTTACTAATAAGGGTTTCATAATGATTATTACTTATTTTATAAGTTTCAGGAGTAGGACAAACAAATATTACATCTTGTTTGTCAGTAGTTCGATTAACATAAGCTCTAACACCCATAACATTAGGGGTTGTAATCATAACAATATCGTAGTTCTGTAACAAAAACTCGAATATTATTATGAATTGTAACGATAGGTCTAACTTTGTAAAAAAGTATCCGGGGTCATATCCTCGTTTCTTCAAATATTGAAGTAATTCCGGCATGACCACCGAATACTCTTTAATTGCGTCGAGAAGCATAATATTTTGGACTTAATCTTTTGAAAACTTTTTCGTTTCGATTATTAATACGTTCCATATCAAGTTTTCCTACTCCATTTTCAAGAGTAATCCAAATCTTCATTTTAGGAACAATAAGTTGCCAATACTTTTTCAAGTTTTCAATATCAGCTTCAGCAGCACTAAAAGGACGAATCGTAAACCAATCCCAATGTTCATTATCAGGTGTACTAAATGCAAATGTAGCTTTCTGATAATCCTCATCTGTTATATCAATAGGATAACGTTCATTATCGACAATTCCATAAAACTTATTATCATAAAAAAACACCTCACACTTTATAGCATGAGGTGTCATATTTGAAGTTTTACTTCTTGTTCGATTAGTTGAATCTCTATTGATATTAGCTTTCTTTACAGGAACAAGTCCTTTAAGTTTACTAAAATCCATTTATCGACCACAACGAGAACATAAAGTATGAAGCATCTGTATAGTATTGTCATTATGAAGTTTTGTAAAATCTTCACGTTTACACTTAACAACAGTACCACTGGTATTAAGCTTAATTTGGAACCAATGAGAATCTTTGTCAAACTTCGTAATAACACCAACCCTATCATCACGAGAATAAAGTTGATATCTATCTACAACAGAAAGACTTGAAATCTCAACAACTTCATCGACAACAGTACGAGTAAGAATAGTTTCAAATGTACCTTCATATCTGACTTTTACACCAGCGAACAGTGCATCACGAAGCGTTTTATATTTTCTATCCTCTTCGGGAACATCATCTCCATAAGGAATCGTATCATACAAACCGCGAATGATTCCACTGAAATCACTATGAATAATCGAATAAGTTTTTGTAATAACTTTATCCTCTTGTTCAGTAGTAACTTCACCGATAAGTTTTGCAACTTTCTTAGAAGCATCAGCGATAGATAATACTTTACCATTATCAAGATAAACTTCGCTACGTTGAGGTACAACCTTTTTAACAGTAGAAAATTCACCTTCGTCAAGAATAAAGTATCCAGCACGAGGTTTGGTTTCAATAGTAATAACTTTTAAATCAAATGTCATAGCACTTATGAAATTTTAATTTGTTTAACTTTTACTTCCATTTCTAATTGTCTTTCTACTTTATCTTTACAAATCTGAACTAAATAATTAACATTATCATTGTAAAGAACAGTATCACGTTTTAGGGCTACTTCAAGACTATCGGTAATAGATTTACCACAATAATCTATTTCGTATTCAACTTTAACCCTAACTATATGTGTAGCAGGAGTTAATTGACTTTCTAATATCCAATAATTTTTAGTACCAATCTTAACTAATACTTTAAGTTCATTGGATGAATTATCAACATCAATAACACGACCATATCTACCTTTACTGGTTACGACTTGTTGGCCTACGTTTATCATTCTTCTTACTATAATTTTGATTGTTATCTTCTCGAAGATTTCTATTAGGTTTAGACCTTCTCTTATCTCCGTTATCTTTCGGATTAAGATATTTGTCTATCTGATTAACATTGAGTTTAGGCATAAACTATTTACGACTAATAAAAGTTAAACAATCATTTGTTTGATATACACTTTCTGTAATCATAGTTTTAGTCTTATCACATTCATAATAAGTCTTTCGTTCAGTTCGTGACTTATACGAAGTTTTACTTTTACAATACTTACAAGCTCTACAACTATGAACTTGTATAATAGGTTGCTTACTCATACCATAATGTTAGATAGTTTTAATTTATATTTAATTAAGAGTTAATTTAGTAGTAATTTAAGTCGGCTTCGCTGCTGGGCTTCGCCCAGCGCTCCGCTACCCGGTGGGGGAGTGGGTTGGACGCCCACTTGTCGCGCGTGTTTCGTCATTATTAAAAAGACAAGAACAAGGAGTACTCTCGTTTCTTGTTCGTTGCTCGTCAGCACTAACAACAGCATTACTAAATGAACGTGTTGAAACTTACATAATATATTCCGCTTGGCGCCAGCGTTAGCCTTATGAGTATCCATAAGTACTGTCACATTTTTAACTCGCATATTTTTGACAGCTTTGTATGCAAGATTGTGTACTCGGATTGGTACACTCGCGTCCATCATTTGGACACTTGTAGCGAAAGCGGGAGTTGAACCCGCACGACCATTACTGGTCACAGGATTTTAAGTCCGGCGTGTCTACCATTTCCACCATTTCGCCTTAAACCTATTATTTAATTTACGTTTGAGTCTTTTATAGGAGTAATAGCTTTAACAACTATTTGTCTATCAAGCTCAGCATCTGCTAATGTTTTAGCTATGATGGGAATTGAAACTCCATTAGCATACATGATTGTAAAATAATACGGATATAGTTTAGCGTGAGGATTAGTGTCATTAGCCATAAGAACTTTACTAACAACAATAATCGGAAGAGTGTAATCATTAGCTAAAACAGTTCCAGAAGGTAGAGTGATTAAAGTCATAATATTATATATTAGATTAGAATTTACATGAAAAAGAGTACCACTATTATCACAACAGAAGTACTCCGAGATGTCCATTTCAAAACATCAACATCTGGAACACAACAATCCCAATGTGAGCCGTGTGTAGGATTCGAACATACAACCTGCTGATTACAAGTCAGCTGCTCTACCATTAAAGCTAACACGGCGTAATTATAGATAACCAGCTGGACTTGCACCAGCCTAAAATACAGTTAAGCCTCGACTTACTGCATCACCAACCAATCCATTGGGTGCATTTATATCTCTGCCATGATTATCTATAATAGTTGAACTATCAGGATTCGAACCTGAAATCTAAGAACCAAAATCTTATGTGTTACCATTACACCATAGTTCAAGAAAACAAGTTGTAAAAATAGTAGTTTAATACTGGATTGCCTATCGAGGATTTCTACCCATTACATATTTTGTTATGATAATGTATTTACAACTTGTTGTATTAATTTGTTACTTATTATTTTTGTGAATAAGCGTTACACGATATACCGGCCGGCATTTATTACGTTCATCACCATCGACTACGATAGTTTGAACATGACTGATTTTACGACCTTTTCCCATTTTACCAACTTTATTATTTTTGTTAGCACGAGTGATAATGTAAGGCATAGTTCTTGTGTTTGTTTGTTTATTATTTATGATTCAAATATAATAATTATATATGGTATGACCAAACAAATCTTAAAATTTATTTTGCATCATCATATATAATAGTGAGTGAACCATCAGATTCCTCACGAGCTTTAATTTTATTAATAACTTGATTAATGACAATAGTTGCAATAGCCATTTTGTCTTTTTCCAATATTACAGGACAATAATCAATTAGTTTACGATAAATGTATTCAATTTGTTTCTTAAATATACTTGTAACTTCAGGTTCAAACCTATGAATATTATCGTAAGCCTTTTGATTAATAACAAATAGGATATACAACTGTTTATCATCAAAAGCAAGTCTATCTTCGATTTCTTTAACAACATCCAAAACCATTTGACCAGCATCTTGCTGACTTGTTTTGAAACAATTAATATTATCACAATTTATTCTATCGAGAACTTCTCGAACGATATTATAATAATACTTAGTTGAATGTCGATAACTTTTACCAAAGATATTAACAACTTCTTCAAGAGTAAAGAACATAATATAACAATATATCATCGTCAGATTTGTCATCAGAATAATATCATTATATATGCCTCTTTTCTTAAAATCTTTTTCTTGTTCAGTAGTCACATTTGGTTAATTTGATTTTTTAACAGCTCTGATAACACTAATCAAACAAATTATTACAACAATCATAATTAAAATAACACTACCAGTATCTTCCATACGAGCTTGACTTTTCTGTTTAATTAGATTATCGTAATATTCTGAACTTAAATTAGGATTAATAGTTCCAACACCTAATTCTTTTTCATATTTAGAAATATCGAATTTTCTTACAGCAGATAATGCTGCACCTCGTAAATGTTCCGGTTCCACACTTGGAAATACTATATCAACACCAACACCCGCAGGAACATTTTCGACACGAGTCATTGTTGGATTAGGGTCTTCGAACTGAATAACACAATCTTCTAAATTTGGCATAATTTACATGACATAAATAACAATTCGAGTAATATAAACTTGTCTTCCAGTAGGTTCAGTTTCAGTTTTAAGAATATATTCTTTTCGACGAACTACATATCGAACATTATTAACTTCAATATAATCGTCACGACTAACATTAATATCAGTCGATACAGGTAAACTAATAATTTTACCTTTTGTTTCAGATATAATTTCACATAACATAGTTTAATCTTATTTTGAATTAGGATTGTAAGGTTTAATCATAATTGCTATTCTGCTATGATGATGATATGTAGAAATAACAGTTTCTACAATAGTTTCATGACGAATAGCAACGATTTGAAATAAACCAGTTAATGAAATATCATGTTCTATATTATTTATAATATCTCTACTATACTGGTCAAGTTCTTTCTTTATGTAAGTAGTTTCAAGGTCTACAATATCATTTTCATGATAAGGATTAGAATCAATATCAAATTCTTCAGTTGTAGCATTATTATCTACACGAACAAAGATAGCTTTCATATTAACAATAGTATTAGTGCGACAAGTGGGCGTGCAACCTCCTCTCCCACCGGGGAGCGGAGCGGCTGGGCGTAGTCCAGCTGCGTAGCCCTCTCCAGTTGTAACTTATTTTTTATTAGCTTTTCTGTAAGCATCACGAAATTCTCGAACAGTATCAGCGAACGATTTACGATAAATACGCCGACGTTCTTTACAATAGTAAACGACTTGTGCAATACCGTTTACTTCTTTAACAGATACAATTAGTTTAGCAGTCATATAATTAATAGTTTATACTCCAATAGCAATACCAGTTAGGAAAGCTAATGAAATAATTATATAAATAATACCAGTGAGAGTTTTTGATTCATCACCGTCAATACATTTACAAAAGCCTATTAGACCTACTAAAACCCAAAAGACTATTGCTATTACTTTCCATATCATAAGCTAATACTGATTATGAATCATTGTATTAATTTTACAAGTATTTTCAAGATAATCAAGATATTTATGATATGAACTTTCACTTGTAAAACGATAAGAATATTGATTATGGTCTGTTTTAATATCAACAAGATGTCCATTATCATCTAAATAAATAGACTCAATATAACACTTATTAATATAAACATCCCCCAAACATACAAAACCATCTTGAATATCATCATTAATAGCTTTATCAACTGCTCTATCTTTGGCCTTATTATAGGTATAAGTAATAGCGGAAATAATAAAGCAAATAATGATACAAATACAAGGAAGAAAAAACATACTGTTCGACATAATTGAATTATTGTTAAAATTTATAATGTAAAATGTGCTATAACTTGACCAATCAGTAAGAATAATAGTACGAGAGATACTATTTTAATATTTTTATTTACTGATTTGAATATTGATAGTTCTTGTTGAAGTTTACCAATGTAAGATGTTTGTCTTTCAAGTCGGTCATTTAATTCTTCATTACGAGATATGAGAGCTTGTACTTTTTCTGATATTTCACGAATTTGTTCTGTTGCTTCTTCAATAATTTTAGATTTTCGTAAACTAAGAAGTCTTACTTCTGCATATTGAAGAATAAATTCTCGTGATGTTGTACCTAATGCAGATGTTTTTATCGAACTAAGTATATCATAAATATCTTCGATAGCTAATGTAGGAAATTTCTTATGTAATGCCATCATATCAGTCATTGTAATACTACCCATACCTGCAACGATTGTACGTTCTAATGCAGATATTTTTCGTTTAGAAGATTCTGTTGTGTTCATAGTTGATTAAATTAATGAAATGAGATATTTTACAAGTAATACAACCCAATATCCTCCAAATAAAAATATTAGAAATGATGCTTGTAGTTTTTCTGTTAATGTAAATTCTGGTTCACCAGTTATGTCTACTGAATTTCCTACTGTTAATATAACAAATAAATAGGAAATTATAAATCCAATGATAGCACAAGTCATGATAGTTATGATATTAAAACTATTGTAATTAATAATAAAGATAAGTAATATAAAAGTAAAGAATAAATAATTACAATTAATATTACAAATTCTATTACAATTACAATGTCAATTAATAATGAAAATCGAGATGATAAAATGAATGAAAAAGATGAAGAAAGAATTTAGATAAATAATATTACAAATTCTATTACAAATGATGATGAAAATATTATAAATGTAATATAAAGAAATCATAATAATAATGAAAAAGAAAAAGCTATAACAAAATCTATTAAGATTGTTATTACAATTTCAATAGAAAATAAAAGACTGAAAATTGTTATAGTTATTATTATGAAATCAATAATTACAATGATTGGAATACTATTTGCCTAAAATTAGAGATTCTGATAGTGAAAATGATAAAGATAAAAGTGGGGATAATACCTCCGCAACTAATTCCTCTAATTCACATCATTTTAATCTCTTAAATTCTTCCTTAATATCTTCCAATTTTTCTTCTGAAATTAATACATTTTGTCCTATTCTAAACACTTGTTCTTTTACTGTTTTGATTGCTTCTTCTTGTACTCGTAATTTTTCTACTAAAATTCGAAATTCTTTTTCTCTTTCTTTTTGTAAATTTACAAAATGCGTAATAATAAATCCCGTAATTGTGATAATTAATAACACAACATAACACGAAATTAATATCGCTTGCGAAACAGTAAATCATATTTGTTCTAATGATAAACCGAATATAGCTAATGATTCAATTAGAACTAATGCTATAAATCCTAACTATTTCATAGTTTTAATAGTGTTGGTCGTAATGAAACTTAAAGTGTTGGTCGTAATGAAACTGATAATTTACGAAAAGAATGACGAACATCATTACGACGTTCGCCATCCTTAACGTTATTTGTTTAGTGTGCTACCGGAAGAGAAAGCAACGTATTTCGGTCTTCCTCGTTAGCCATATTCGGAACACGTCCGAACATCAAACGGAAAGTTTCAACACGATAGGCCATATCACCGGCAGCGTTTGCAGCTCCATTGATACGATTAATCGCGGCACTCTTGAAATCAGTATCTTTGTACTCTTTTCCGATTGCTTCAACAATCATTGTTCCGGTAGTACGATAGGGAACAAGTTCCCCCGCCTTGTACTCTTTGCCGTCCACCGTCACGGCCTTCTTTGTCTTGTAACCCCATTCGCCCGGCTCGCCTTTCGGTATTACTCGCAATGTCATTTCGTAGTACTTGGGCGGATTCGTCAGCGTGTTGAGTTCCTCAACCATATTTCCGGCGTTATCGCGTTCGGCTGTTTCCTCACTAATACACAAGCAAGAAAAACCGAACATTTTTGCCCGACTTTCCGTAATGCTTAGCGGTGTATCAAGTTTCGCACCGCTTTCAGCATCGAAAGCACGAAGGAATACGACATTATCGGTATTCTCTTTACCGTTAATTGCCAGCGGTTTAGTTTTACCACTAATGCGAACAACTTTAACGATTGTTTCAGTTGCTTCTTTGATTTGCTTTGCCATAGTTGAATAATGTTTAGTTAGACTATTCAGGAAACGTTTATTTTTTTCTTTCCTGCAATCTCAAGCGGGGGGCTTCGCAAACCCTTGAATGGACGGGGCAGTTTCATTAGGTACTTCCACGATATAAACATTCATATTATTTCCGATACCTGCAAAAACACTTACATTAATATTTTAATCTTTCATTTTATTATCATTATTGATATTATCATTTTCATTAAAATCTTTATAACTTTTTCTTACAATTTATATTCACTTATAAAAACACTTACAGATTTATCACGAAATTTATTATTAAAATTACCTTTTCCATTTTTATTTTTATCATTAAAATCCTTAAAAATTTTATTTTTATTTTCATTATCTATAAAAACACTTATAAAAATATATGAATTATCATTAAAAATTTAATTATCTATACTATTAAAAATATGAAAATAATCTCTAATTTTTGAATCTTTATTTTCTTTATTTTTAATTTTACTTAAAATTTCATTAGTTTCTTTATTAAAATCTTTATCATTTTCATTACCATTTTCCTTAATTTTTGAATTAATTTTTAATGTAATTTCAATATTACTTGTAATTTGACCTGTAAAATTACCTGTAAAATGACCTCTATCTTCACTAAAATCTACAATTTTTGCATCATTATTTTCCGTAATTTTTGAATGAATTTTTGAATTAATTGACCATATACCTATATATAGTAATAATATTACAAGTAATATTATTACAAATAATGAATATATAATATATATACAAATTCCAACTCGTAATTCAGAAACTATATCAAATAATCACGAAATTAATAACGAATTTAATAACGAAATTAATAGTTCAAAAATTAGTGATTTTAGTAGTGCAACTGGTCAAGATACTAATGTCGCCAAAATTAATTCTTTTGGTGAAAAAACTGGTAATGCAAAAAGTGGTAAACTTTGAAGAGCTTTTAATAGGGATTTTATTAGTTTTAACTTGTGTACTCCCGGTGGGGGAGCAGGTTGGACGCCCACTCGTGAGGTCTTGCAATCGCTAATATTGTAATTACTATTAGACTTATTGATAATTCTGCTTCTGATAGTGATAATTTTATTAATTCAGTTTGAAATTTATTTAGATTTGCTTGCATGGGATAAGATTATATTATATATTTGTACTCGTAGTTATAATAATGTAAATCCTAAACAAAGTAAAACTATGGAAACAAAAATTGCATTTAGTCCTCGTGGTAATAAAGTTCTTCTTCGTGCAGATTTTGAAGTATCTACTCTTAATATTCTTAATAACGAGGAAATTAATAAAATTCCAGCTAAGTCTTATACTGTTAGAGCTATTGCCGAAAATGTCAAAGGTCTTAAAGTTGGAGATAAAGTAAAACTGGAAAACGGTTGTATTCCTACTCTTATTCAAATGCCGGGCGATACTCAAACACTTGCAGCTAAACAGAAAATTCACCGTGAAGGTAAATCTATTGTTGGTGTTGGAACTGTTAAGTTTAGTGAGTTTGTTCTTGTAGATGAATATTCTATCGTAGGTGTTTGGATTGAATCTCCTGCTATTAATAACTAAAATATGCTTAATCCTTTTGTTTATGATAAGTTAGTTCCTTTCGTAGATGAACGTATTGAAAAACATCTTAAACCTTATGTTCTTCGACGACCTGCTTCTTATAAACGAAGTGTTGCGGCTTGGGAAAAGTTAAGACCTGACCAAAAGGCGAAAGTATTAGAGTTATTAGAAAGAACACAAAAGGATAGTGTTGCCAAAGCTATGATGCGAGGAGATGAAGTTGTCAGTGTTCCTCGTGTTGGTAGATTTGAATACAGTCCAGCTAAGTTCTTTAAGAAAACTCATGCTGAGGAACTTGAAGGTTTAAGTCGAGAGGAACGTAAAGCAAAGATTATTGCTTATCATATTGCTAATCGTCGTAGACGTAGAACTGCCGAAGAAGATGGGAAGAAAATGCGTTTCAGAAAAGATTTTACCAAAGGGTAGAATACTGTACTTTAATGAAGAGGAACATAAGTACACAGATGATTTAGGTAATGGTTACATATCTGTTACTACTCTTATTGGTAAATATACGCAAGAATTTAAGAAAGAAGAAATTGCCGCAGCGTGTGAACGTATAGGTAAGAATCCTCGACATCCAAAATATCAAAAATATAAAGGTAAAACTAAGAAACAAATTCTTTGGGAATGGGAACAAGAAACTATTAAGGCTTGTGATAAAGGAACAAAGAAACATAATTACCTTGAAACTGCTATTAAGACTTGTAACGGATATAAGCTGAACGCTAATGGTTTTATCAATGATAGAATCTATACGATAGATGATATTGTTGGTAGTCATAAATACGGTAAGCTGAATCTTGAATATTTTGTTAAGACTGGTATTCGAGAAAAGTATCCTGATATATTTAGTCTGATTGCTGCTCTTGTTACGAAAGGTTATCATATTTACGCTGAGATTGGTGTTTATGATAGCCAAAATCTTGTTTCCGGTCTTATTGATATTCTTTTAATTCGTGATAAAGAATTTATTATTTTAGACTGGAAAACTAATAAAGCTCCAATTAGATTTGAAAGTGGTTATTATGATAAGAAACTTGATGGTACACTTGACCTCAATAATTTTATTTATAAAGAGGAATATTTTGGTGCACCACTTGACCACCTTGCTGATAGTATAGGTAATCACTATGCAATGCAACTTTCTACTTATGCTAATCTTGTTGAGAGCTGGGGTTATAAAAATGTAGGAATTATTCTCTGTCATATTAGAACTATTCAGAATCAATTTCAAGACGAAAATGAAGAAGATGAGGAAGTAGTAGAAATGTATGATATTCCTTATCTTAAAAATGAAGTCGGAATGATGATTGCTGATTATTCAAGTAAACATATTTATAAAACTGCTAAAACACTTTTTTAAACTATGAAAACTATTAAGATTTATTATATAGATACTCGTGGTAAACTTGCAGTAAATCTTATTAGGATTTTTAATAGTAATTATCGTGGGCAACTATAAAATTTAGTTTGGACGATAGAAGTGTTATAAGTGATGATGCAAATGGTGTCGCCAGTGGGCGTCCAACCCACTCCCCCACCGGGTGAGGGTGCGGAGCACCCGAAAGGCCGAGCGGAGCGAGGCCCACACAAGTTACAAAAAGTATTACAAATATGAAAGCAACTAAGGAATCAAAATATAACGCATTATTTAATAAACTTATTGGTGTAAATGATTTACCAAATAGACTTATTGAAATTGCGAAAGATTTAGAATATCCTATATTTAGAAAAAATGATAGTTATCCTATTAATCTTAATATTTGGGGTATTCGTTCTAAAAGTACTTGTACTAAACATTATAACGATGTTATTGTAATGTTTTATGAACGAGATTTTAATATATGGGAATGTATGGTTTTTGAAGCTACTACTGACCCAAGTAATTTAAATCTTGAAACTCCTGTTAATAATAAAGGTTGTGCAGTTCTTCGAGAAGGTGTACACAAAGCTCTTTGGAAAATAGGTAAACATAAAGGACAATATAAGGCGCTTGTTCAAGCTAATCCTTGTCAAGTAATTCGTGACAATAATCGAGATGACAAAATTGATATTACCGATAATACTGACTTTGGTATGTTTGGTATTAATTTACATAGGGCGTCAAGCTGGAAAGTAAGTGACGAGATTGGTCTTTATTCTGCTGGTTGTCAAGTTATCAAAGATGTGAATCAATGGAATGATATTATTATTCCTTTGTTTGATAAGGCGATTGGTAAAGGAACTCAATCTTATGTTCTTATTAATGAAATGGATTTAGATTTGTAAGTTATGAAAGATACTGTTCGATATATATTTTATATTGTTTTGATTCTTGCGATTGGTATTGGAGCTGCTTATTTTGGTAGATATGTTAATCGTAAGTTTTTAGGTATTGAAAGACATGATGAAACTATTAAATCTTTAAGAGATAGTCTTAATAGTTTCATTAAGAAATATGATACGATTATTAATGAACAACAATTTGTTATTGATAGTCTTAGAGGAATTAAACAAAAAACTATTACTATTTATGAGAAAGCTGAAAGTGATTTTAATGATAGTAATATCATTAGTGATGATTCCGTTCTCCGCTATATCGCAAAAAAGATACAAGATTGATGGCGATACAGTTATTGTTTTTACTCCGAAAGAAACTCGTAAGTTAGCTATAAAACTTCTTGAAGGTGAAAAGTATGAAAAACTTTATCTTACTGCCAGTGAAATTCAAAAGGTACAAGATAGCGTTATATCCTTCCAGTCTTATCATATTGCTATTCGTGATAGTCTTTTGGTTGTTTCTTTTGGTGGCCTTGATTCACTCAATAGTAAGTTAATTGATTATCAAGAAAGATATTTAGCTGAACGAAAAAAGAAACGTAAAAATGGTTGGATTGCAGCTGGTTCTATTGCTTTGAACGCTGTATTAATATTTGTATCAAGTCGATGAGTAAAATTAAAAATTATATTCCTAAGAGTTGTGTATTAGCTGGTGTTGATATTCTAACTGTTATTACAGAGAATAAACAAAATGCTGGAAATCTCGGTAAATCTTCTATTGCTAATGGTGTAATTCAATTACAAGCATTAGATTATGGAATTGAGATTTCTAACACACAAATGCAGAATACATATTTTCATGAACTTGTTCATCAAATGTTTAGTAGTATTGGTGAATTAGAATTAAGTGAAAATGAAAAGTTTGTTCAGAATATGGGAAATATGATATTTGAATTTCTTCGTACTGCTGATTGGATTAGATTAGAAGAGTTCAAACATAATAAGTTTTCTGATGCAGATAGTAATGCACCTTTTATTAAAGAAGGTATTGCTGAAATAAAATAATGTATGGTACATGGATTTAAGATAGAAAATGATAAACTAATTCTTGATGTAGAAGAAATACTTCAATATCCTTTACTTCAACAGATATATGCTCGTGATGATAGTAAAGATAAATCTTTTGCAGAAAAAGAATTTAGATTTATACTATATTTATCCGATAGAAAAGGTTATGTAACGAAAGCAGGACTTACTAAAAAAGAAGCTTATGCTTATGCTAAGTCTAATGCCGGTTTGGATGAATCTTATCTACCGGATAAAGTTGTTTTATCTGCTATTGAATTTGTAAAATCAAATCTTAATATTACAGCTGTTGAAGATTTAATTAATTCTACTATTAAATCTTTGAATCTTTCAAGTAAGTTAGTTCGTACATTAACTGATGGTATAGAAGATTTAATGTCGAAAGAACTTGAAATGAAAGATTTAGCTCTTTGTGAAGATACTCTTAAACAGATTATTAAAATTGCTAATGAAATTCCTGCACGAGTTGAAAGTCTTACTGAGCTTAATGATAAGTGGGATAAGATTGAAAAAGGTGTAACGTCAATTCGTGGTGGAGCTGAATACAGAGATAGCTATGACGGAACAAATGATAGAGCATCTAATGCTCCTAACGAAACAGAAACATTATCGTAAAGACAATCGTTATGGTTATGAAACTGGTCGAAGTCCGTTTATAGATTATATACTTGAAGATAAAGAAAGTTACAAGCCTTTATCTTCAAGTATTTGTCGTTTTACTGGTAAACCTTGGATTGACAGAGATAATGATTTTCTTATAGGTGAAAGTGGTGGTGTACTTATGAAGATAGACTTTGTTTTCGTAGGTACTGAAATATTCAGTCGTGTTGCAGACTTTTATGAGAAACATGGATGTTATTGTCTTGAACCTGATGATAGTCCTAATGCCATAAAGTTTTGGCAACGTGAAATGGATAGACGAGTTAAAGGCGTTCAAGCATATTGTAAATTATACATTAAAGATATTCCTGCTTATTTAGCAGCTAAATCTGATGCTGAACGTAAGGCTTTACTTCATAAAGTTCGTATAACTGGCGACCATTATAATTATCTCAACTATGGTCGTATAGATCGTGCTCCTAATGAAAAAGAACGTAAACAATTAGATAAAGAAGGTCTTTTCAAAGTTCATACTGTTGCTGGATTTCCTCGTTTTTGGGATGGTGATTATTGGAATTTTAAGATAGATGAATTAATTGCTAACAACAGTTGTAACTTATGTAAAGCAAAAGCTCGTCGTAAAGGATTTTCATATAAACGAGGTAGTCAAGCAGCTAACACTCTAAATGCTAATAAGAACGTAACTGTTATTCTTGCTGCTGATATATTAGATTATTTAACTGTTAAAGATGCTACATCTTATATGGTTAAAGTAAATCTTGATTGGTATGAAAATCATACTTATTGGAAACGAGGTTATTTAAGTGAGAATTTCGATAAAGGTATTGAACTTGGATATAAAAAGACAAAAGAAGGTCAAAAGGCTTTTGGATTTCGTAGCAAACTTTTGAGTGTTGCTATTGGTAAAAATGAAAGTGCCGCAGTAGGTAAGAAAGCTATTGAAACTGATTTTGAGGAAGCAGGTAAATGTTTTGGGGAAAATACTGGTTTTATAATGTCTGATGGACAAATTAAATTTGTTCAAGATATTAAAGTAGGTGATAAACTTATGGGACCTGACGGAAATCCTCGTACAGTATTAGCTACTATAAATGGTGAAGATGATTTATACGAAATTACTCCTTTAAATGGTGAATCTCATATTGTAAATAGTAAGCATGACATTTATATGATTTATAGGAAAAGTTATGGTAATATATGTAAACCGATTACTATGACTGCTCCAGATTATATAAATATGATTAAAGAACATCCTCGCTGGAAAGATAATCATGCTCTTATAAAAACATGTATTGATTTTGATAAAAAGAATGTTAAAATTGAACCTTATGTTTTTGGATTATGGATTGGTGATGGAGATAAAGATACATGTAGATTTACCAATGAAGATAGTGAAGTAATTGATTATTTAAAAGAATATTCAAAAAATAATAATCTTGATTATTTGATTGCAGATACTAATTCTAATGCTAAAAGAATTACATTAGTAAAATGTGAAGATGCTTCGGATAATTGGTTTAGACAAGAACTTTTTAATATGGGAGTTCTTCATAATAAATATATTCCAAAAGAGTACATTTATACTGATAAACAAAGTAGATTAGAATTTTTAGCTGGTATTATTGACACTGATGGTTCTTATGATTCTAAAAAACATAATTTTGAAATAGCTCAAAAAGACCCTGCAATTGTTTATGATATTGTTTATATTTGTAGAAGTCTTGGATTGAAAACCACTGTTTCAGAAAAGATTATAAGAGGTGTTACTTATTATAGAATTTTTATTTTATCTGGTTGTCATTTAATTCCTACTAAAATAAATCGTAAAAAAGCAGAAAATTATATTTCATTACAAAAGAATATATTGGAAACTCGATTTGATATTAAACCTATTGGTCGAGGTAGATATTATGGATTTGAAGTAGATGGTGATAATCTTGTATTATTAGAAGATTTTACTATTACTCATAACTGCCCTAATCTTCAAAAAGCATTAGACGTTATGATGTCTAATAGTGAATCAGGTGCAATGCGAATTGGTACTATTCGTGTATATGGTACGGGTGGTACAAAAGGTGCTAACTGGGAAGCTTTCAGTAATTGTTTTTATAATCCCGGAAAGAATGATATGCTTCCTATGGAAAATATCTGGGATGCTAATAGTAGACACGCTGTTTGTGGTTTCTTTTTTCCGCAGATATGGGATTATGAACCTTTTGTAGAAGACGGTAATTCTTTACTGTTTGCTTCTTGGAAGGATGATTATGACAAGAAACGTGGTGCAGAAAAAGAGAAAGATGTTGGTGAATATAATATTTATGTAGGTCAACGTGCTAACAGTCCTAATGAGGCATTTACGAACACACAAGAGAACATTTTTCACAGTCCGGAACTTACTAATCATATTAACGCTATTAAATATGATAAGTCTAATCATTTTTATGAAGATGGTTGGTATATACTTGATGATGGACGTGTTAGATTTGTTACTAAACAGGAATGTATTGAACGAGCTATATTTGGTTCCGATAGATTCCATGAATATATAACTGATGTACCTCATAATTCAAAGACTGATGTTCATGGTTGTATAAGAGAGTTTTATTCTCCTATTCCAAATGATGGTAGTCTTTATTTTATTTCTTATGACCCATATCGTGTAGATAAAAATAAAGAAGAAGTTAGTACAAAAAATTCACTTGCAAGTTTTCAAGTGTGGATGCGTACTAACAGTAAAACTCCCTACATGGGTAAACGACTTGTTGCTTCTTATTGTGGTCGTCTTGATACTATGGAAGCTGTCGATAAACTTGTTCTCTATGCTTGTTTACGTTGGAATTGTAAAGTTCTTTATGAGGCTGGTACTGGTGAACTTGTTACTAATTTCAAGAAATGGGGTTATAGAGATAAGTTATTAAAAGACCCAAGTAGTTATATTAATCGTAGTGTTGATGGCCCTCGTATTACTGGTTACGGTATTGTCATTGGTGATGGCGATATTAAGTTAGAGGGTATGCGCATGGTGCGGGATTTCTTATACGAAATTGTCGGAAAAACGTCCGACGATACACCAATATATAGATTTAATCAAATTTATGATATAAGTTTCTTATTAGAGTTGGATAGATTTATATTTGGACGTAATGCAGACCGATTGAGTTCGGCTATTGTTGCAATGTTTGAATTTCGTAAAGATTCCCTTTTACTTGAACGAGAAGCTAACTCGAAAAGTAAAACTAATAACACTGGTCGTAAAGTTAATAGATTCCTAAAATGAGTGAACGTGATTTAAGAGCAACTCCACTTGTTATGCCTGACCAGCGTGCAAGTACTGCTACAAAACAAACGAAAGCTTGGTACATTCCTAATTGTAATTATTGGATTAATCTTGCTATTGGTCAGAATGATAAAACTGTTACACAGAAATTTCTCGATGCTGCTAATGGTTTAGTAGACCCTAAGACTTATGAATATGTTCTTCGGAATTATATTGATAAGGTTGGTGAGAAAGCTGTCATGTATGGTGAGATACGTGATGTAGATTTTCTTACTCCTATTAAAGAACGATATATGGGAGAATTTATTAATATGTTCTCTAATTATCAAGTATTTAATAATGACCCTTCTGTAACTCTTGCTCGCAATAAAGTTCTTGCTGATAAAGTAATGGCTTATTGTAATCAAGAAATTATTAATCGTCTTAATGAAGCAGGATTTAATACTGGTCAAAAGACAATTAAGCAAGGTGAACTTAACGATATTATTGAGGAAGTTCTTAACGATTGGATTGATGATGTAACTATTACAACTCAAAAACGTCTTGAACTTATTAATACTATTGTTGAAGCGAAAGACAAGTATCAACAATGCTATTTCTATTGGTGGGCTTGTGAAGAGGTTTATACTTATCGAGAAGTTTATAAAGGTGATGTTTATCTTCAAGTAATATCTCCTCTTGAATATTATCGTATTGAAAGTGGTCAACGATATATTGAAGATGATGATGCAGGACTTCGTGTTTATCGAATGACTATTCCGCAAATTATTGATAGATTTCGTGATGAACTTACAGATGCAGAAATGAATTATCTTAAAGATATTTATACTGTATCTCCTAAATATGATGCTCCTGATGGTATAGTTCAAATCTTCAATAAAACCGATTTCGCTGAACGTAAAGCTATCTTACATACTAACGCAGAAGCACTTCGTAGTGAAGCTCGATTATATGGTAAAGAAATTGATATTTATCATTATGTTTGGAAAACTGAAATTAAACAAGGTATTCTTAAACATCGAGATTTATTAGGAAATGTTGTAGAAAGTGTTGTAGATGAGGATTATGAATTTGATGCTTCTGCTGGTGATATTGAAATTGAATGGGAATGGATAAATCAAGTTTGGGAAGGTTGGCGTATCGGTGGTTGTCATAGTGGTATTTATATTAAGCCGCGACCTATCGAAGTTCAACGTGAAAGGTTTAACAATTATAGTGATTGTAAATTACCTTATAATGGTATCGTAGGTTTACATAAAGATAATCTTCGTAATCCTATTCCTTTCCGTGTTTTACCTTATCTTGCTCTTTATCGTATTTATACTTTACAACAAGAACGTGCAGTAGCTAAGTTTAAGTCTTGGCTATTATTCCCTGAAAGTATTCTCGCTGATAGTAGTGACATGACTACCGAGGAACGTCTTGCTGTTGCGAATAAAGATAGTTTCTTACCGTTTGATGATTCTGATGCACAACCTAATGCTTTACAATCTATTCGAGAAGTAGCTACGAGTGCTATTACGAATTATATTCAAATGCTTGATAATCTTAAACAAGGTTTGAAAGCAGAAGCTTGGGAAGCAGCTAATATGAATAATGCTCGCTTTGGTGATGCTAAAGATTATGCAGGTAAGGCTGTTAATGAATCGAATTATTCTCAAGCAATGACCGGAAGTGTTTGGAGTCTTGAATGTTTTAATCTCTTCCGTGAACGTGATTATGTTGCAAATATTGATTACAGTAAGTTTGCTTGGATTGATGGTAAACGAGGTTCTTATGTAGACCCGACAACTAATAAAGTTGTTGTAGTTGATATTGATGGTTCTTCTGATTTCTCTGGTAATATTGGAATTTATATTCGTAATAATGCCGATGTTCAGAATAAGCTGAACATGATGAAAGAACTTGCATTTAGTGCAGGTCAGAATGACCAACTGGAAGTTGCTATTGAAGCTATTGAAAATAATAATATTACTTCTATTGCTAAGAATATTAAGAAAGCTATTCAAGCTCGTCGAGATTATGAACTTCAAATGCAACAAGTTCAACAACAAGCTCAAGCTGAAGTTGAACAAATTGTTAGTCAGCGTGAAGCAGCTAAGCAAGAATTTGAAGCTCAACAAAATGCTCTTGATAGAAAACATGATGTTAATCTTGAGATTCTTAAACAAAAAGGTGAAAAAGAGATTTGGAATATGCGACTTAAAGTTGATACCAATGGGAATGGTAATATAGATAAAGATGAAGCTATGGCTGCTCAATCTGGTTACACTGCTTCTGATGTTAATAGAATAAAGTTACAAAAAGAATTAAAGCAATGATGACCGAGAATTATCGACGGAGAGCAAGAGAACCTGCAAGATAATGCTACTATAATTATTGATAATATATTATATATGGTATATCTTTGTTCATGTAATAATATTCAACTATAAATAAATACTAATATGGCTGTTGAAAAAGTTGTTATACCTGATGATGAAACTCAGGAGCAAAAACAAGAACGTCTTCGTAAAGAATTAGAAGAACGTAAAGCTAAGGAAGCTAAAGAAGCTCAAGAAGCTGAAGAACGACGTAAAGCTGAAGAGGAAGCTGCTCGTAAGAAAGCTGAAGAAGAAGGTGATAAGGGTGGTTCTACTGGTAATGGTGAAGAAGAAACTGAATCGGAACAAGTAGAAATTGATGGTACTCTTTACACACTTGATGATAACGGAAACGCCGTAGATGATAACGGTGAAATTAAGTTCACAAAGGAACAGATTGATGCAATGTCTGATGAAGAGCCTAATGAATTAGACGGTGATTATATCGAAGCTATTTCAAAGGCTAGTGGTATTGTTATTAAAGATGAAAAGGGTGAACCTGTTAAATTTGAACCTACGGTTGAAGGTTTTGCTAAACGTGAAGCTGCTGTAAAAGCTCTTGGTGAACGAGAGGGTTTTGCAAAAGGTTTTAACGAATTTTTAGCTAACAATCCTGATATTGCAGCTCTTGTTGAATATAAGAGTAAGTTCGGTACAATCGAAGGTTATTCGGTAAATGTAGATTATAGCAAAGTTGAAATCAAAGATGATGATAACTTACTTGCTGATTTAATCTATAAAGCTGAAATTCAAAAAGGTACTTCTCCGGAACGTGCCAAACGAATTGTTGAGTTTGCAAAAGCAAATAACACTCTTAAAGATGATGCAACTGAAAGTCTTAATTGGTTGCGTAAAACTCAAGAGAGTGAGATTAAAGCAATTCGTGAACGTGAGGCCAAAGAAATGCAGGCTGAACTTGAAAAAGAAATTAAATACTTTGGTGTTTCGTATGAAGATGACGGTACTGTTAAAGTTCATAATGCACCGGGTAGTCTTTATGATTTAATTGTTGTTAAAGGTCAGATTGGAGAATATGCTCTTCCGAAAGAAGGTCTGAGAATTAAGACAACTGATGGTGAGAAACTTATTTCTCGTCAAGAGTTATTTGATTATTTCTCTCGTCCTGTTCAAGAAATTAATGGAATGGTTTATAGTCAAGCACAAATTGATGAGATTAATCGTCTTTCTAATCCTGCTGAATTGGCTATGCGATTTATTATGAATCTTGACGGTGGAGTTGACCAACTGATTAAAGCTGAACTTGCTAAAAAAGAAGTTAAACGTCTTCGTTCATTAGCAAGTAAGACTGGTAAAAACAATGGTAATCCTAAGGTTCATAAGATTGCAAAGGATGATAAAATTGTTTTACCTATTAAATAAAGCAAATGTTCTTGCCTTATAATAATAACTTAACCAAAAATCTAATTTACAATGCGTGAAATTGGAACTGTAAAATTTGACTCGAATCAATATACAGATGCTAATATGCTTCTGAATTTTGATTTGATTGACCCTGTTAAACTTAATCGTAATCTTACTTATCTTTGGGGTAAGGATAGTGACAAGTATCCTCTTCTTACTCTTACTGAGGGTCAGGGTGCTGTTACAACAAAAGTTAAGCTGAATGGTGGTGATACTCAATATACTTGGGAAATTGCTCCTCGTCAGCGTGTTACTTCTCGTCTGAAAAAGCTGGTATCTGATAAAAGTGCTATTCAGCCTTACGGAACTGTTGAGGTTGAAATGGAGGATAATTGGTTTATTTATCAGCACACGGCTATTGCTCCTTCGGGTATGCAATGGCGTATTCAGAATGAAGGTATTGCTACTTCGACTGGTGGGTACGTTTATCGTTTTACCAATATGTCGGGTGCTCCTATCTCGGCTGATGCTGTTGCAAAAGACTTCATTAGTGGTGCTATTTGGGCATTAGGTGCTTCGACTATTCCGGGTAGCAAATCTGACGGAAACCGCTCGAATAACCAGTCGTTCAGCAAGGCAACTAACCAGTATGGTTACTACCGTTTCTCGAAAGAGATTGCTGGTAACATGGGTAATAAGGTTGTTAATATTGCCTTTGATACTGCATCAGGTGGTGAGCGTAGTCTTTGGATGCCTTATGAGATGAAGATGTGGGAAATCATGCGACGCGAGATGCTCGAAGAGGACTTGTGGTTCTCGGAGTACAACCGCGATTCGAATGGTATTATCCACTTAAAGGATGAAAAGACTGGTGAGGCAATTCCTCGTGGTGCTGGTGTTCTTGATATTCTCAAAGCCGTTGGTAATTATGAAACGTATTCCGTTCTGACACTTAATCGTTTCGACCGTATCATCACTCGTATCTTTGACAATCGTATTGATTCTACCGTTGAGGAACTTGTTCTTTATTGCGGTAAAGGTTTCGCACGAATGTTCAATGATGCTATCTATTATGATGCTCGTCTTAAGAATTACTTTGTAACTCTTGGAAATGAGGAGATTAGTGGTAATGGTGAGATGATGTCTTATGGTAAGTATTTTAACCGTTATAAGATGTTTAATGGTAAGATTCTTACTGTCAAGATTGTTGATATGTTCGACCACGGTATTCGTGCTCGTCGTGACCGTGAAGCCGGTAATATGTATCAAGGTCTGCCCATTACTTCTTATAGTGCTGTATTCCTTGACCATACTATGGGTTCGAATGGTGAGCGTAATATTAAGTTTGTTTGTGAAGAGGGTCGTGAGTATAAAGTAGGTGTCTATAAAGGTATGGCTGAACTGCCTGCTTCGTGGGGGCTTGCAAGTGGTACTCAACTGTCGGATACAAAGGATATTGCTTCTTATGAAGTTCTTGGTTCGCAGGGTATCAATATTGATAATCCTACTACTTCGTTCTGGCTTGATTTAGCTCTGAACTAAACACCCAATTTGAGTAGTAATAATCGAAAGGTTATTACTACTCATTAACATATAAAAGATTGAATAACTTAAAATGTTAAAAATATGATTAAAATTAATCGTTCAGTTCGTATTGAATGGAGGAACAATCCTTCTTCTTTTGAACTTCGGAATAAAGATGCTTTCAAAACTGACTTTCTTCGTCTTGGTTCTGCTATTCGTCCTGTTAATGAACTGCTGAGCCGTAGTGAGGAAATGCGAGTTCTTCTTCCTACTGTTGTTGGTGTATCTCCTATTGATAGTTCTTGGCAAGAACGAATCACTACATACTTAAATGATTTCCTTCTTGAGATTCCTGTTCATGGCTTAGAGTTCGATACTTCTTACGTTTTAGATTTAGGTAATCCTGCTCTGAAAAGTAATATCGACGAACTTATCGGTAAACTTAAAAAAGCTGATAAGATTAAGAATGAAACTGGTTCGGAACTTGAATCTATTGTTCTGAAACGGATTAAGGAACTTGATGAAACGGAACTTTATAAGTATGTTACTTTTGTTAATATTCCCGATTATATTAGTTGGAGATATTGCCTTTTAAGTAGCAAAGTTGCTAATAAGGTTGAAGACATTAATAAAAGCGTCAATATTCAATTTTATCTTACTTCGGATAGTGAGCGTAAAGCACTCAAAGCTGCTCGGACGAAACTTCGCACTGATGCTCTCAAGAAATATACAGAACTTATTAATAATCCGAATAGCGCACTTATTGACAATGTTGTTGTATCGACAGGTAGCGTAGGTGATTATTCGGAATTTATGGCAATGACTGCCGATGATAAGCAATCTGTTCTTCTTGAACTTATTGACAGTGACCCACAGAAGTTTATTAGTATTGTTGATGATAAACATCTGGAGATGAAAGCTAAGATTACTATTTATCTTTGGATGAATATTATTCGACAACTTCCAAATAGTTCTATCATTGTCGATGCTTCTAATCCGGAAAATGTTATTGGTAATAATATTAATGATGCTATCTCGTATTTCTCGAATGATAACAACAAAGGTATTGTTGCCGAGTGGAACGCGAAGTATCGTAGTTTGAAAGGTTAGTCATGTATGAAACGGTAAAAGAGTTACACATCGAAATAGAGCAACGAATACAGCAGATAACATCTAATAGACATCGGAGTATTGCTCCTCAGTTTATTGATATGATGCTGAATCGAGCTGCCGTTAAATATATACAAACTAAATCAAATAGGAAAACTAATTATAAAGGCGAAGGTCTTGAGGATAGTAAAAAACGTGTAGATGATATTCAATCATTAAAACGTGAAACACCGTGGTTTAAACTTAAACGTGATAAGCAAAATGCGGATTATCCAAATAGAGCTTTCGTTATTCTTCCGGGTGATTATCTAAAACTTATTTCTTCTACTTCTCGATTAACTTATGGCAAAGCTCGACTTGTTGAGAATTTACATGAAGTTTATCCTGATGATGAAGTTAAGAATTTATATTATCATCTAATTGATTTGTCTAAAATCGCTTTAACTGGTGATGAATTTAATGGACAAATTATTGTTAATGGGAATGAGATTGATATTTCAGATATTCTTTCTCTTTATGATAGTGATTCAGATAAGATTGATTTGTATGAAATCGCAGGTTTGACTTGTGATAGATTACGTCAAGCTCTTTCTAATGAATATAATGTTTATTGGGAGAATCTGATTGGTCGTTATTATAAAGATTGTATTATTATTACTTCTAATGCAAAAGATGAAATTGCATTAAAAGTTAATGATACAGACATTCCTGTTATTACTTATAATACTACTTATGACGAGTTCGTAAATGTAGGAAATAAGTTTTCTGAAAATGATTTAATTGCTACCGAAAATATTCGAGCTACTCTAAATAACTTCTATGGTAATAAAAATAGACATCTTAATCCAATAAGTGAACTTGTTGATGATAGGCTGTTTGTTTATTATGGTGATGATTTTTGTGTTGATGCGGTTAAGATTTCATATATTAAGAAGCCACGTCTTTTTAATATTGATATTAACCAAATGTCAGATATGGAAGTTACACCTGATTTCATAGATAGTGTAGTTAGCGATATTCTTCTTGTTCTTAAAGATGACAGTTTTAGTGCTGTTAAACAACAATCAAATTTAGAATAGAAAATGAAAAGTGTAATTGTCGCAAATGATTTTCTGACAACACTTGCTAATAATGATGTTAGCAAGTTGACTCGCGGACAAGCTGTTCTTCTTAATTCGGCTGGTAAAGTCGTTGCAGCTGCTTCAGATGTAAAGGATGATGAGATGTTGCAGTTTGTTCTTGGTCTTGGTGATGGCAAGGTTAAACGCGGCGTTTGGATTAATCCTAAGTGGTCGAAGCAGCACAAAGAAAAGTATCTTGCTCCTGCTGGTAAAACGTATAAGTTTACGAATCTCGTAGCTAATCGTGGCATTGGTTATCAAGGTTTCGATGCTGAGGTTATTATCTCGTGCAAGCCTATTAATTCTTTTGGTGGTTATCCTCTGGAAGTTTACAATGCCAGTGTAACTATTAATGGAATTGACGAAGCAAGTGCAGATATTATTGCTCGTCTGAAAGTTGAAGTTGAAAAGACTTTAACTAAGATTAATGCTCGTTTTGGTGCTGATAGCATCACGATTGATGATTTTACCGAAGCAAGTGTTACGTTCACTGGCGCCGCAGGTTTTGAGTATTATGTGACGTTCGATGGTATTCTTCGTGCTACGCTTGAAGAGGGTACTGAGAATCAAACTCCGGTTGGTACTTATGACCAAGTCGCTAAACTTGAGAAAGAAGCAGATGTTGCCGGCGTAGGTTATAATCCTAATTTCAAAGAATATGACCGTGTTTATGGTGATATTTTCACAGCTACCGAGGGTGTTATGTATGACACTTATGTAATTACTTCTCGTGCTGATTTCACACATCCCTTTAATTTACATACAGAGGGTTTACAGGTTACTCAATTTATTGCTATTGACAATACTAAAACTTCTGCAATTACTACACTTGAAGGGGTATTGGCACTCATTAAGTAAGAGATTGATTTGTTAAACATGTAACCACAAGGATAACTCCTAATGCTATTAATTGTGGTGTTAGGAGTTATTCTCTTAATGATGCTAATGTTATGTGACAAGTGGGCGTGCAACCTCCTGCCCTACCGGGGAGCGAGGCCGCAGGCCGAGCCATACAAGTT
>UMGV01008478.1_pt1 | contig 88688 bp, 77 predicted proteins | sample 1965361 | NCBI WGS metagenome assembly UMGV01 (sample SAMEA4836081, study PRJEB28245) | human gut metagenome | biome: gut microbiome; material: fecal sample | place: Denmark | collected 2008
AACTTTTTTATGAACAAAATCTTATCCCGAACTGGGGTAATAAATATAAATATGTGTGATTTTGCCTCCGGCGTTGTCGGAAAATCAATAATTATTTGTAATTTTGCATCTTAATAGCAACATGCTGATACGACAGATGAGTAATAGCTCTACCGAACACATATTGACACAAACCATCGATGCCCTTGCCGACCCCTCTTCGTTAGAGGGGCTTATCTGTGGGCGCTCATTTCCCTCGTGGCCCGTCCTCGAAGAGATCGTCCAGTTGGCAAGAGCGGTTATATTTCCAGGCTACTACGGCAAATCATCGGTCGACCCCAACACCTTACGCTTCCATATCGGTGTCACTGTAGAACAGTTGCACCACCTGCTCGAACAGCAGATACGTGACGTGCTCTGCGCAGCGCGCCCCGATGATGCCGTGTCGGCTCTGCGGCGTGAGGCCAAGGACAAGGCTATGCAGCTGATAGCGCGTCTGCCTGAGTTGCGCCGCCGGCTTGCCACCGATGTCGACGCCGCCTATCTGGGTGACCCTGCCGCCAAGAGCTTTGCCGAGATTATCAGCTGCTATCCCACCATCAAGGCCCTGTCCAACTATCGTATAGCGCATGAGCTATACCTCCTTGGCGTTCCCCTCATCCCCAGGATGATGACAGAGATGGCCCACTCGGAGACCGGCATCGACATTCACCCTGGCGCCACGATTGGCGACCACTTCGCCATAGACCATGGCACGGGTGTGGTAATCGGCGAGACCTGCCGCATAGGCCGCAACGTGAAGCTCTATCAGGGAGTGACGCTGGGCGCCCGCAGTTTCCCCCTCGATGACCAGGGCAACCCCATCAAGGGTATCGACCGCCATCCCATCCTCGAAGACAACGTGGTGGTCTACGCCAATGCCACCATCCTGGGTCGCATCACTATCGGCGAAGGCTGTGTGGTGGGCGCCAATACTTGGGTGATGCACGACATGGCCCCTCAGACAAGCAAATACATAAAGAACAAAGACGATAATAACAATGGAATTTGAACTCATCGCCAAAACCTTCATGGGCCTGGAGCCCATTTTGGCACAAGAGCTGACCCAATTGGGTGCTAACAACGTACAGATAGGACGCCGCATGGTGTCGTTTACCGGCGACAAGGAGCTGATGTATCGCGCCAACTTCCAGCTGCACACCGCCATCCGTATCCTCAAAACCATCAAACACTTCAAGGCCCGCTCTGCCGAGGACGTCTATGAGGCCGTAAAGCAGATAGAATGGCAGAAGTATATCCTTGATGGCAAGACTTTCGCCGTTGACTCGGTGGTCTACTCAGAGGAATTCCGCAACTCCCGCTTCGTAACCTATAAGGTCAAGGATGCCATTGTCGACCAGTTCAGAGAACAGACCGGCAACCGCCCCAACATCTCTGTGACCAACCCTGATATCCGTCTGCATATCCATATCGCCGAAGACAACGCAACCCTCTGCCTCGACTCGAGCGGCGAGTCTCTGCACCGCCGTGGCTACCGTCAGGAGAGCGTAGAGGCACCTCTGAACGAGGTGTTGGCAGCCGGCATGATACTCATGACAGGCTGGAAGGGCGAGTGTGACTTCATAGACCCCATGTGTGGGTCGGGCACGCTGCTGGTCGAGGCTGCACTGATAGCCCGCAACATCAGCCCTGGTGTCTTCCGCAAGGAGTTTGCCTTTGAGAAGTGGCCCGACTTCGACGCCGACCTCTTCGACAACATCTACAATGACGACTCTCGCGAGCGCGAGTTCGAACACCACATCTATGGTTATGATGTGGATATGAAGGCGGTGAACACTGCGCGTCTGAACGTGCGTGCCGCCGGACTCACCAAGGACATCACCATAGAGAATGCCGACTTCAAGAACTTCACCAAGCCTGCCAACAAGAGCATCATGGTGACCAATCCTCCTTACGGCGAACGCATCTCTACCCCCAACCTGCTCGCCACCTACAAGATGATAGGCGAGCGTCTCAAGCACCAGTTCATGGGCAACGAGGCTTGGGTGCTCTCTTACCGCGAGGAATGTTTCGACCAGATAGGTCTGAAGCCCTCGATCAAGATACCCGTCTACAACGGCAGTCTGGAGTGCGAGTTCCGCAAGTATGCCATCTTCGACGGCAAGATGCGCGACTTCCGCTCTGAGGGCGGTGTGGTCAAGACCGAAGACGAGAAGCGCGAGATGGCACAGAAGCACCGCTTTCGCAAGGAGCGTGAGTTCAAGCGCCGTCTGGACGAGCACGAGGAAAACGAGGAAGGCGACATCCGCTCATTCAAGTTCCACTCGTTTGACGACAAACAGCGTCCTGCCCGTCGTGGCAAGGATGACCGTTTCGGCGACCGTCAGGACCGTCCCCGTACCCGCTTCACCGACAATGACCGTCGTGGCAAGGACAGCCGTGGCGGCAAGGGCGGCAGCAAGGGTGGCAAGCGCAATCCCTTCAAGACATACGACGCCGAGACAGAAGATTAATCATCAGGACAGCAGTCAGGGTGCTTCCATCCCTATGCACCGCAACGGGGGAGGCACCGGGGCTGTCAGTATAATATATATATAATAAGGTAGAGGTCATGAATATCAAGACATCATTCATCGCTATGGCAGCAATGTTATCAATGGGCGTGCAGGCACAGACCGCACAGCAGGTAGGTATGGTCAAGGAGCAGACAGGCGACAAGGGACTCACCCTTGAAGACATCAACTTTGGCGGCAGAAACTTCCACAACATGCGTGTGCAGAACCGCTGGTGCACCTGGTGGGGCAACCAGCTGGTGCGTCAGGATGCCGAGGCCTGCTTCATCGTAGACAAGAAGAGCGGCAAGGAGCGCCGTCTCTTTGCTATCAATGAGGTAAACCAGTGGGCTGGTCCCACCAAGAGCCGCAAGGTACACTCGCTCTACAACGCGCAGTTCCCCTATGCCGACAAGAGCATCGTGGTCATCCGCGAAGGATACACGATATACACCTTCGACTTCAAGAAGAAGGCACTGCTCAGCGAGCGCCAGATAGATGGCGATATCCTCGAGACCTGTGCTGCCAGCGAGGCTGTGGCATATCTCAAGGACGACAACCTCTATGTGCAGCGCGGCGTGAAGGAGTGGCAGCTCTCTGCCGACGGTTCGCGCAACATCGTCTACGGACAGAGCGTACACCGCGATGAGTTTGGCATACACAAGGGCACCTTCTGGAGTCCCGACGGTACGCGTCTGGCCTTCTACCGCATGGACCAGTCGATGGTGACCGACTATCCCCAGGTCAACATCCCTGAAATCAACTTCAACCACCCCGAGACCGAGAGCTGCATAGCCACCGCCGCTCCCGACAAGTATCCCATGACCGGCGAGACTTCTCACAAGGTGACCGTGGGTGTCTTTGACCTCAACACCGGCAAAACCGTCTATCTCAAAGCCGGCGACCCCACCGACCGCTACTTCACCAACATCGCCTGGAGCGCCGACGGCAGCAAGGTCTATATGTTTGAACTCAACCGCGACCAGAACGACAGCCGTCTCACCTGTTACGACGCACAGACAGGCGAAAAGAGCGGCGAGCTCTATCGTGAGACCGACGAGAAATACGTAGAGCCGCAGAACCCCATCATGTTCCTGCCTTGGGACAGTTCCACCTTTATCATGCAGAGCCGTTGCGACGGTTACAACCACCTCTACCTCTGCTCCATCGGCAAGCATGGCAGTCGTATGGCTGGCAATACCGAGTCGGTAGACATCAAGCCCCTCACCCAGGGCGAGTGGGAAGTGTTTGAGGTGGTAGGCTTCAACGCCCGTCGCAAGAGTGTCATCATCACCGGCAATGCCCTCAGTCCTATCCAGAAGAACGTGTTCATGGTAGACTGTGTTACCGGCAAGCGCACCCTCATCGACGCCAATGGCGAGGGCTGGCACAGTGCCCAGATAAGCAGCGACGGTCAGTACCTCTATGACTCTTACACCACACCTGACACCCCTCGCAATATTGCCATCATCAATGTAGACAACGGCAAGAAGCTCGACTACTTCTCTGCCCCCGACCCCTGGAAGGGTTATCGCGTGCCCGAGTACAGTTGTGGTACGGTGAAGGCAGCTGATGGTACCACCGACCTCTACTGGCGTATGGTCAAGCCCACAGGCTTCGACCCCGCCAAGAAGTATCCCGCCATCGTCTATGTCTATGGCGGTCCCCACGCCCACAATGTCGAAGCCAGCTGGCACTATGGCAGCCGCAGTTGGGAGACATATATGGCCGACAAGGGCTATCTGCTCTACATCCTCGACAATCGCGGCAGCGAGCATCGTGGCAAAGCCTTTGAGCAGGTTACGTTCCGCCAGTTGGGTCAGGAAGAGATGAAAGACCAGATGAAAGGTGTGGAATATCTGAAGAGCCTTCCCTATGTCGATGGAGACAAAATCGGCGTTCACGGATGGAGCTTCGGCGGATTTATGACCATCTCGCTGATGACCAATTACCCCGACGTGTTCAAGGTAGGCGTGGCCGGTGGTCCCGTCATCGACTGGCACTGGTACGAGGTGATGTATGGCGAGCGCTACATGGACACCCCGCAGACTAACCCTGAAGGCTACAAGAAGACATCGCTGCTCTACAAGGCCAAGGACCTCAAGGGCAAGCTCCAGATTATCACCGGCTACAACGACCCTACCGTCGTGCCTCAGCACTGCCTCACCTTTCTCAAGGCATGTATCGCCGCCGGCACCCAGCCCGACTTCTTTGCCTATCCCGGTGAACCCCACAACATGCGCGGTCATCAGAGTACCCATCTCCATGAGCGCATCAGTCAGTACTTCTTTGACTATCTCAAGTAAAGACATAAACCTATAATTCATATACAGTCATGAAGATATTATTGTTAGGAAGCGGCGGCCGCGAACACGCCTTGGCCTGGAAAATCGCTCAAAGCGAGAAAGTGGAGAACCTCTTTATCGCTCCCGGAAACGCCGGTACGGCCGGTGTGGGGCAGAATGTGGCTATCAAGGCCGATGATTTTGAGTCGCTCAAGCAGTTTGTCGCCGACAACGGTGTGGATATGGTTGTGGTAGGCCCCGAAGACCCGCTGGTCAAGGGCATCTACGACGACTTCAAGGCCGACGAGCGTACTGCCGGTGTGCCCGTGATAGGTCCCTCCAAGGCCGGTGCCGTGCTCGAGGGCAGCAAGGACTTTGCCAAGCAGTTTATGAAGCGCCACAATATCCCCACGGCACGCTACGAGACCTTCGACGGTACCACCCTTGATGAAGGCTTTAAGTTTCTCGAAACCCTCAAGGCTCCCTACGTGCTCAAGGCCGACGGACTTTGTGCCGGCAAGGGTGTGCTCATCCTTCCCACGCTTGACGAAGCCAAGAAAGAGCTGCGCGAGATGCTCGGCGGTATGTTCGGTAATGCCTCTGCGCGTGTGGTCATCGAAGAATTCCTCAGCGGTATCGAGTGCTCTGTGTTTGTGCTTACCGACGGCAAGAACTATAAGGTCCTGCCCGAGGCCAAGGACTACAAGCGTATCGGCGAGGGCGATACCGGTCTGAATACTGGCGGTATGGGCAGTGTTACGCCCGTTCCCTTTGCCACCGAGGCATGGATGAAGAAGGTGGAAGACCGCATCATCCGTCCTACAGTCGATGGCCTCGCCGAGGAAGGTATCGACTACAAAGGCTTCATCTTCTTCGGACTCATCAATGTCGATGGCGAGCCTATGGTGATAGAATACAACTGCCGTATGGGTGACCCCGAGACCGAGAGCGTCATGCTGAGGCTGAAGAGCGACATCGTGGACCTCTTTGAGGGCGTTGCCGAGGGCAATCTGGCTGAGCGCAAGATAGAGTTTGATCCTCGCGCTGCCGTGTGCATCATGCTCGTCAGCGGCGGATACCCCGAGCACTACGAGAAAGGTTATCCCATCAGCGGTATCGACAGCGTGGAGGGCAGCATCGTCTTCCATAGCGGTACGGCAGTCAAAGACGGCGAGGTGGTCACTGCCGGTGGCCGCGTGATAGCTGTCTCGTCGTACGGCAAAGACCGTGAAGAAGCCCTCCGCAAGAGTTTCGGTGAAGCCCAGAAGATACAGTTCAAGGACAAGTACTTCAGAAGCGACATCGGTCAGGACCTCAAGTGACACAAGCATAACCCCCAGGCTCTCTGCCGTGACCTGCGGCAGGGAGCAGACAAGAGTAACGAATGAAACGGATACAGAACAGATTAGCCGAAAGCAGATATGCGCTGCCCTTCGTGGCAGTGGTAGCCGTGGCGGTATACCTGGCTGCCGGGCTCTTTACCTACAATCTGTGGGCGGAGTTCGGCATGCTCATACTCGCCACCTACCTCATGGTGCTGATGAACAACCATCACGCCCTCATACGCATCTATAGCCGTATGGTTTCCTGTGCGTTTCTCGTGTTCAGCATGACGTCGCTCTTCCTGTTCCCCCACATCCAGAGTGGCGTCGCGGCTTTGGGGTTCGCCACTTTCTATACGCTCCTTTTCCATTCCTATCAGGACAAGCAGGCCACGGGCATTGTCTTCTATGCCTTTGTCTGTTTGGGAGTGGTCTCCATGATATGGATGCGTGTGCTCTGGCTGTTGCCGGTGCTATGGATATTGCTCGCCACCAAGATGCTGGCTTTCAGCAGTCGCACCCTGTTGGCGTCACTCATGGGTCTGACGCTCCCTTATTGGCTTGTGGGTTGCTATCTGGTCTATACCCACAGACTGACAGAGCATACAGACTATCTGCTGACGATTGCGAGCGTCGACGCGTTGGCCGGCTTCGCCTCCCTCCCGCTCATGGTCACCCTGACCATCATCTTTGTGCTGCTGATGGGTGTGCTGGGAATGTGCCATTATCTCCATACGAGTTACAATGACCGCATCAGCACCCGTATGATTTATGAGTTCCTGGTTATCATGCAGATTGTGCTGAGTGTGTTTATCGTCCTGCAGCCCCAGAGCTATGCTGCGCTGCTCCCGTTGCTCATCGTCAACACCTCGCCGCTGATTGCCCATTTCCTGGCGCTCAGCCACACCAAAACCAGTAATGTCACTTTCCTTGTCATCGCCGCCGCCAGTGTGGCGTTAATCCTTTGCAACTTAGTATTATGTTGATAGATTTCGGCTATTGGGGCATGCTGTTGTCCTCGTTCCTTGCTGGAAGTGTCTTCCCTTTCTCCAGTGAAGCCATCATGTTGGGCTTGCTGGCGGCAGGCCTTAATCCGGTCTATCTGATTATCTATGCCACGATAGGCAATGTAGCTGGCTCCATGTTCAATTACGGCGTAGGCCGTATGGGTAAGATAGAGTGGATAGAGAAGTACCTCCACATCAAGAAGGAGAAGGTGGAGCGGGCGCAGAAGTTCCTTTCCGGACACGGCGCATGGCTTGGCGTCTTCTCGTTTCTGCCTGTATTGGGCAGCGCCATCAGCGTGGCATTGGGATTGATGAAGGCCAATCTCTGCATTACATTTACCAGCATCACCCTGGGCAAGTTGATACGCTACATAGCCCTTGCCGTGGGTGCTTCATTAGTAATATGACATATTATGCGAATCCCTACATCTCTTTTATTCCTTGCGGGCGTAGTGCTATTGGGTTCTTGCAGCATGAAAAGTGCTGAAGACACGCGCTCCATCATTGTCAGTATCGAGCCTTTGCGCTATTTCACCGAGCAGATAGCCGGCGACAGGTTTGTCGTCAAGTCGATGGTGCCCAAGGGCAGCAACCCCGAGACCTACGAGCCCACCGCGCGCCAGATGATAGACCTCTCCAAGAGCGACATGTATATTAAGGTAGGGCAGATAGGCTTTGAGCGTGCCTGGATGAAGAAACTTGAGAAGAACGCGCCCCATACCATCGTCATCGACTCTTCCCAGGGGATAGAGATGGCCACGACCATGCACGGACATCCCGACCCTCACACCTGGATGAGCACCCAGAACGCTGTGATCATCGCCCGCAACATCTACCGTGCCCTCGCGGCGGTAGACACCAAGGACAGCCTCTACTTCAAGGCCAACCTTGAGAACCTCGTCAGCCGTATCAACATCCTCGATACCCATATCCGCGAGCAGATTACCCGCGACAAGTCCACAGCCTTCCTTGTCTACCACCCATCACTCACTTATTTCGCCCGTGACTACCGTCTGCGCCAGATACCCATTGAAGAGGATGGACGCGAACCCTCTGTGTCGCAGTTGATGGCCACCATCAAGGTAGCCAAGGACAACCAGGTGAAGTGCCTCTTCCTCCAGAAAGAGTTTGCCAACCGCAATACGCGCATCGTAGCCCGTGAGACCGGCGCTACGGTCATCACCATCAATCCCCTCAGTTATAACTGGGAAGACGAGATGCTCCTCACCGCCAAGCGGTTGAAGTAGCCACTCGCCCCAGCCATCCACAGGTATCACATCCACCGCCATGAGTCCCATTATCACCCTCGACAACATCAGTGCCAGTTATGACGGCAAGTCAGTGTTGGAACATGTCACTCTCCAGATTTACCCTCACGACTATCTGGCTGTCATCGGTCCCAACGGTGGCGGCAAAACCACGCTCATGCGTGTCATCCTCGGACTCAAGAAACCCGATGCCGGACGCGTGGCTTTCTTCCGCGACGGCGAGGCTGTCGACCACCTCGGCATAGGCTATCTCCCCCAGTACAGTCAGATAGACCGTCATTTCCCCATCTCCGTCTACGACATTGTAGCCTCTGGTCTGAAGACCCGCCACTGGTGGCAGCGCCGCCTCGATGCCCATCAGCGTCGCCAGATTGACGACACCCTCTCCCGCCTTGAACTCGGCGACTTGGCCCGTCGTCATGTAGGCCAGCTCTCTGGTGGCCAGCTTCAGCGCGTGTTGCTTGCGCGTGCTGTCGTCTCCAACCCCGAGGTGCTTATCCTTGACGAGCCCAACACCTACATCGACAAGCGCTTTCAGGAGCAGATGTACCAGACCCTTGCCGAACTCAACAGCTCCTGCGCCATCGTCATCGTGAGCCACGACATTGCCACCGTGATTGACAATGCCCGCCATGTGGCGTGTGTCAACCACACTCTCCACTACCATGATACCGTTTCGATGCCCCATGAGAGAATCGAAGAGCATTTCCTCAATATTTGACCTATCTGTGACCATGTCTGTCACGCGGAAATGTAAAAACTGATTAAAAAGAACACATCCTTTTCATTTTCTTTATCATTACTGCACTTTCTTGCACGAAAAGCAGTAACTTTGCAAGTATATATAGGCCCGAAATTATTAATAATTACATAATAACAATGAAACAGTACAAAATTGTGGACAACATTCTCGGCTGGTTTACATTCCTTGTGGCAGCTGTAGTCTATTGTTCTACCATTGAGCCGACTGCCTCGTTCTGGGACTGTCCGGAGTTTATCACCACCGGCTACAAGATGGAGATAGGCCATCCACCTGGGGCACCATTCTTCATGCTCACCGCCAACCTCTTCACCCAGTTTGTAAGCGACCCGTCTATGGTGGCCCGCATGGTCAACACCATGAGTGCGCTGCTCAGCGCCACCACCATTCTTTTCCTTTTCTGGAGTATCACCCACCTTACGCGCAGGCTGATAATCAAGGACTGGAGCAATATGACCACCAGCCGCATGATAGCCATCGAGGCATCTGGTCTGGTAGGTGCGCTTATCTATACCTTCAGTGATACCTTTTGGTTCTCTGCAGTCGAGGGCGAGGTCTACGCTTATTCTTCCGCCTTCACCGCCATTGTGTTCTGGCTTATCCTCAAGTGGGAAGACCACGCCGATGAGCCCCACTCCGACCGTTGGCTTGTACTGATAACCTATATGACCGGCTTGAGCATCGGCGTACACCTGCTCAACCTGCTGTGTATTCCCGCCATCGTGCTGGTGTTCACCTACCGCAAGTTCCCCAATGTCGAGCTCAAGGGTTCGCTTATTGCCCTCGCCATCTCGTTTGTCCTGGTGGCAGCAGTGCTTTACGGTGTCGTGCCTGGCATCATCACCGTGGGCGGATGGTTTGAGTTGCTGTTTGTCAACGTGCTTGGCTGTCCGTTCAATACCGGCGAGATTATCTATCTGATACTCCTTGTGGGCACCGTGATATGGGCCATCTACGAGACCTATACCAACCGTCACCCCAAGCTCCAGAATGTGGCATTCCTGCTCTCTGTGGCATTGTTGGGCATCCCCTTCTACGGTTTCGGCATCAAGGCAGCCGTGACCGGAGCCATCGTGCTCGCCATCCTGTGGTTCGTGCTCAACTACAAGCGTAAGGGCAGTGCCGGCAAGGCCGTGCATCTCGTGTCATCGCGTATCAAGAACACCGCGCTGCTCTGCATGCTGATGCTCATGATAGGCTACTCGAGCTACGCGCTCATCGTCATCCGCTCGGCAGCCAATCCTCCTATGGACCAGAACTCTCCCGAGGACATCTTCACCCTCGGCAGCTATCTCAGCCGCGACCAGTATGGCGACAGCCCGCTGCTCTACGGCCAGGCTTACACCTCTGAGGTGGCCCTCGATGAGAAAGACGGCATGTGTGTGCCTCGTATGAAGACGGGCGCGCCCATCTACAGCCGTAAGGAGAAGAGCAGTGAAGACGAGAAGGACTCTTACTTCATTGTCAATACCAAAGACCGCTATGTCTATGCCCAGAATATGGTTTTCCCACGTATGCACGACCGTGCCCATGCCCAGGAGTATGAAGACTGGATGGGTGGCGTTCAGGGCGATATCGTCAACTACGACCGCTGTGGCCAACCCGTGCAGGTTAAGGTCCCCTCGCAGTGGGATAACCTCAAGTTCTTCTTTTCTTACCAGTGCAACTTCATGTATTGGCGTTATTTCATGTGGAACTTTGCCGGTCGTCAGAACGATATTCAGGGCCACGGCGCTCTGGAGAAGGGTAACTGGATTACTGGTTTCAAATGGTTTGACAACTGGCGTCTCGGCAATCAGGACAACCTGCCCGACGACTTGAAGAACAATAAGGGACACAACGTATTCTACTGTCTGCCCCTCCTTATCGGTATCATCGGACTCTTCTGGCAGCTCTTCCGCGGACGCCGGGGCGAGCGCCAGTTCTGGGTAGTGGCATTCCTGTTCTTCATGACCGGTCTCGCCATCGTCATCTATCTCAACCAGACTCCCGGACAGCCCCGAGAGCGCGACTATGCTTATGCCGGCTCGTTCTATGCCTTCGCCATCTGGTGTGGTATGGGCGTCGCTGCCATCATCGACACGATTGCGCGCCGTTTCAAGAAGGAGAGCGTCATCATCAGCAGCGTTGTAGGTGCCGTGTGTCTGCTCATCCCCGTGCAGATGGCCAGCCAGACCTGGGACGACCACGACCGCAGTGGCCGATACACCTGCCGCGACTTCGGACAGAACTACCTCAACACCCTGCAGGACAAGGGCAACCCCATCATCTTCACCAATGGTGACAACGATACCTTCCCACTCTGGTACAACCAGGATGTAGAGGGCGTGCGTACCGATGCGCGCGTCTGCAACCTCAGTTATCTTGCTACCGACTGGTATATCGACCAGATGCGCCGTCCCGCCTACACCTCTCCTTCACTCCCCATCACCTGGAACCGTCTCCAGTACTGTATCGGTACCAACGACTATGTCGAAGTGCGTCCCGAGCTCAAGGAGCAGGTGCTTAAGTTCTATGAGCAGGACAAGGAAGAGGCTGTCAAGACCTTCGGCGAGAACCCCTTCGAGCTGAAGAACATCATGCAGCATTGGGTTCTGAGCAACGACCCCACCACCCACGTCATCCCCACCGACACCGTCTATGTCACCATCGACAAGGACGCCGTGCGCCGTAGCGGCATGATGATGGTCTCTGACTCTATCCCCGACCGGATGGTCATCTCGCTCAAGGGCAAGCGCGCGCTCTACAAGAACGACCTCATGATGCTCGAGATGGTGGCCAACAGCCAGTGGACACGTCCTATCTATGTCGCCATGACCGTGGGCGAAGACAACTACATGAACCTTGGCGACAACTTCATCCAGGAGGGCTTGGCTTACCGTATCTCTCCATTCACCACCAAGGACGGCAACAACTTCGACACCGAGACTACATATAATAATGTAATGAACCGCTACAAGTTTGGCGGTCTCGAGAAGCCCGGCATCTATCTCGACGAGACAGTTCGCCGCATGTGCTACACCCATCGACAGCTTATGGCAACCCTTGCGCTCAAGCTTATCACCGAGGGCAAGACCGACAAGGCAGCCAAGGTGCTTGCCAAGGCCGAGAAGTGTCTTCCCACCTACAACCTGCCCCTGCGCTATATCGGCGGAGGCGGCGACATCGCCAGGGCGTATGCTCTCCTCGGTGCCAAGGCGAAGGCCAAGAAGATTATCAACGACCTCTGGCGCGACGCCACCCAGTACATGTCGTGGTATGTCACCCTCAACGACGCCAACTTCCACCAGTACTACAACGAGTGTCTCACCCAGCTCTATATCATGCAGCAGATAGTCGATGTGACCGAACTCGTGGACAGCAAGCTCGCCAAGGAGCAGCTCCGTCAGCTCAACGTGCTCTACACCATCTACCGCAACCGTGGTGGTGTTGACCCTAATGCCGAAGGATAGTCATGTTTATCGAGCAACCCTCTACGTTTCTGCGCTGGCTTTACCCTAAAGCCGTGTGGAGAATGAACTCTCACGAGAAGGCCGTCTATCTCACGTTCGACGACGGCCCTCTCCCGGAGACTACACCCTTTATTCTCGACACGCTGAGGGAGTTCGGAGTGCGCGCCACTTTCTTTATGGTGGGTGAGAACGTGTTGCGACACCATGACCTGTACAACCGCATCGTTGAGGAGGGCCACCAGGTGGGCAACCACACCTTCAACCACCTGGGTTCGTTCAAGCACATGAGCATTACCTATGCCCTCAATGTCATCAAGGCCAACGAGCTCATCCACGCCCATCTCTTCAGGCCGCCCCACGGCTGGATGCGCCCCACGGTCTATTGGTGGGTAAACCGCAAGTATCGCATCATCATGTGGGATGTCGTCACCCGCGACTATTCCAAGTGGATAACAGCCGAGGACGTGCTCAACAATGTAAAGCGATATACCCGCAACGGGTCTATCATTACCTTTCACGATTCGCTCAAGAGCATCGACAAGTTGCATTATGCCTTGCCCGAAGCTCTGAGATGGTTAAAAGAACAAGGATATGAATTCCGAGTTTTCAAATAAGTTAAAAGCCGAGGCCCGCAGTCTCGGCTTTTTTGCTTGTGGCATAGCCCAGGCGCGCCCCGTCGACGATGGCTACGCCCGCCGCTTCCTTCGCCGCGTGAGCAGTCGCACTTTCGCCGATATGGAGTATATGTACCGCCATGTCGACCTGCGCCTCGACCCACGGCTGCTTGTCCCTGGCGTGCAGAGCATTGTGAGTCTGGCGTTGCCCTATGCCCCTGCTGTCGAGGTGCCTCGCGACGAGCTTCATCTGGCTGCCTATGCGCTTGGCAAAGACTATCACGACGTGATGCGCCAGCGCATGCAGCTCCTCGTAGCCCGTCTTGGCATCACTGGGGGCTACCGGTGCTTTGTCGACACAGCCCCTGTGCTCGAGCAGTATTGGGCGCAGCAGAGTGGGATAGGGTGGATAGGCCGCAACCAGCAGCTCATCATCCCCCATGCCGGCAGCCAGTTCTTCCTCGGAGAGATATTCCTCGACATTCCCCTCGACTACGACGAGCCCATGGCCTCACGCTGTGGCACCTGCGACCGTTGTCTGCAGGCTTGTCCTACCCACGCCATCCATCTCGACGACGACGGCGAGGCCACGATGGACGCCTGTCGCTGTCTCAGTTATCAGACCATCGAAAACCGTGGTCCCCTCTCCGACGAGGCATCCCGTGCGCTCGGCAACTGCTTCTATGGCTGCGACCGCTGCCAGCAAGCCTGCCCCTGGAACCGTTTCGCGCAGCCCACTGATGTGCCCGAGTTCCAGCCCTCACAAGAGTTGATGGCGATGACCACCGCAGACTGGCAGCAGCTGACCGAAGACGACTATCGCCGGCTCTTCAAGGGCAGCGCCGTGAAGCGCGCCAAGTATGCCGGCATCACCCGCAATATCGCCGCAGCCTCTGCCGACGACTGACCTCGTTATCAACCCTGTCTCCCCGTTCATGCCTGATATCCTCCCGTTCCGCGCCGTCCCGATGGCGCCCGTGCCCATCTGCGCCGAGATGCCATAAAAGTTGGATGCGAAGCGTGAAATGGTGAAATCAAACTTTGCAATGTGCAAATCAGAGTGTGAAATACTGAAATCAAACCACGAAATCAGGATTTTCGCCATCTCCTGGTTTTATGCCGTCATCGACCGCATGATGGTGACGGTGAGCACCAGTCAGAGGGCAACCCCTGATGGGCTGGGCAGAGTGGCGCGATGGGCGTCTGTCGTGGCTCACTCTCGCCGCAGCGATGCCTTGGCGCCCACATTAAGTGCGCCGTCTTCATAATAAATCGGCATATTCTGCGTTTATATGATATAGTCATACAAGTACAAACAAGTCAGCCGCTTCGAGGCTCAGCCTGCGCCCTTTGCGCCCCGCACAGCCAGGCCAAGAGCCCGTGGAGAAATGGGGCGGGCATGACTGCTCCCGACAGATATATGGAACATACATCCTACAAGCATATCCTCAAATACACCAGCGTGTTTGGCACCATCCAGGGACTCAATATCCTGGTGGCGATGATACGCAACAAGCTCGTGGCGGTAATCCTCGGTCCCGGGGGCATGGGCCTTATCGCCCTCTTCAACTCCACCCTCAAGCTGGTGGGCGACTCTACCAACATGGGTGTGCCCACGAGCGGTGTGAAGACCATCGCCGAGGCTTATGAGAGCAACGACCGCCGCAGGTTGGAAGAGAGCGTGTGCCTGATACGCTCCTGGAGCGTGATGGTGGCGCTGCTGGGTATGCTCGTGTGCGTGATGGCAGCTCCGTTTATCGACAGTTTCTCCTTCAACTGGGGTGCCCACACCCTCCACTACCTGTTGCTCTCGCCCACGGTGGCGCTCATGGCACTCACCGGAGGCGAGATGGCAGTGCTCAAGGCCGTCAGACAGTTGGGCTCGTTGGCTCGCATCTCGGTCTACAATGTCTTTGCCGTGCTGGTGGTCACCATCCCCCTCTATTACCTCTATGGCGAGACCGCCATCGTGCCCTCGCTCTTCCTTGCAGCCCTCATACAGGCTGTGCTGACCCTCTGGCGTTCATGCCGTCTCTTCCCCCTGCGCCTCTCCTTCAGCCGCCGCTTTCTCAGTCGTGGCAACGGCATGCTTAAACTGGGACTTGCGTTTGTCGTAACCGGCATGATGGGCAGCGGCATGGAGTTTGCCATCCGCTCATTCCTCAATGTGGCGGGCTCGCTCAACACCGTGGGCCTCTACAATGCAGGCTACATGATGACGATGACCTATGGCGGCATGGTATTCTCGGCCATGGAGACCGACTACTATCCCCGCCTCTCTGCTGTCGGCGGCACGGGGGCTGCCCTCAACAGCTGCGTGAACCGCCAGATAGAGGTGTCGCTGCTCATCATGGCGCCCCTGCTCGTGGCGATGATGTTCGCCCTGCCCGTGCTGCTCCCCCTGCTCTTCAGCGGCAAGTTTCTGCCCGTGATTGGCATGATGCAGTTCTCGGTGATGGCCCTTTTCCTGCGCGCAGTCAAACTGCCTGTCGCCTATATCCCCTTGGGACGAGGCGACTCGCGGTCGTTCATGTTTATGGAGGGCGTCTATGTGGTGATGATACTGCCCTTGATGTATGTCTGCTTTGGCTGCTGGGGTCTCACCGGTACCGGTGTGGCGCTGCTCATCGGTGCCGTGCTCGACACCGTGCTGCTAATGGCCTACAACCGTTGGCGCTACGGCTACCGTCCCGATGGTCGGGTGGCTGTATGTGTGGCTATGCAGCTGCCGGCAGTCATTGCCGCCTATGCAGTGGTGACTCTCGCCACGGGGTGGGTCTACTGGGTGGCCGCCATAGCGCTGGCCCTCGCCAGTCTTGTCGTCTCGCTCTGGCTCTTGCGCCGCCGCAACCGTCAGGACCACAATCAGGGAGGACGGCAGTGATGGTCAGACCTGTATGCTCCGTAATCGTGGCTGTGTACAACGGCGCCGCCTTTCTGCCCCAGTGCCTTGACTCGCTCATGGCGCAGACACTCGATGGGGTAGAGGTGATAGTGGCCGATGACGCTTCGACCGACGCCACGCCCGAGGTGCTGGCTGACTATGCCGCCCGCTATGACACTATCCGCACCCTGCGCCTCGACGAAAACCACGGCCAGGCCTATGCCCGCAACCAGGCGCTGAAGTTGGCGCAGGGCGACTATATCTGCTTCCTCGATGCCGACGACTGGTACGACCGTGACGCCCTGAGACAGGCTGTCGATGTGTTCAGCCGCCATGCGCATACCGACTGCGTACTCTTTGATGTGGTGCAGTGGTTTGACGACCACCATCAGCAGCGCATCCCCCTGCCGCAGTTTGAGGTGATGAGCGGCTACGAAGCCTTCAGTGAGAGTCTGTCGTGGGCCATCCACGGAGTCTATATGGCGCGCCGCGCCCTCTACGACCGCTATCCCTACGACGACAGTTGCCGCGCCTATAGCGACGACAATACCACCCGGCTGCACTACTACATCTCGCGCGAGGTGAGACCCTGTGGCGGGCTCTACTACTACCGTCAGCACGAGGCGTCGGTGACCCACAAGGCAGGCCTCCGTCACTTTGACTATCTGCGCGCCAACGAGAGCATGCGCCGACAGCTGATAGATCTGGGCGTAGGCGACGACGTGCTGCGCCGCTATGAAAACCAGCGCTGGTTGGTGCTCGTCGACTGCTGGCGCTTCTATTTCATCCACCGCCAGCATATGACTCCCCATGACCGTAGGGCTGCTCGGGCAGAGATGAAGCGCGTGTGGAAGACCATAGATACCACCACACTGGAGCCCCGCAACAAGTGGAAACTGGGTTATATGCCCCTGCGCCCCTCGTGGCGTCTCTTCTGCCTTCAGGAAGAACTCTATTTCACGCTCAAACGCTGGCTGCGACGGCTCTGACAGCTGCTCTGCCGGGCATGGAGACAGGGGCGAACTTACCATTTGTCACAAAAAGTGTGTGTCTTAATGAAAAAAAAGTTAACCTCTACCAAAAAATGCCGCTACTCAGGGCGTTTCTTGATTATAAATGGTTATCTTTGCAGTGGAAATGATCTAAGAAATGACACTCGTAATAGTTGTCATATTGCTAATCGCCTATGTGCTAATTGCCACGGAGCTCCTGACAAAAGTCAATAAGGCTGCTGTTGCTGTATTTGCAGGAACGGTGGGTTGGATATTGTACATCTGCTACGGCACCGACTTCGTGATGAGTCAGCACCCTAATGATTATTTCGATTTCTTGAGTGGCGCCGTTCCCACAAGCAGTGTTGTCAAGGAGTATATCGCCCAGGATGTCTTTCTCAAATACGTTGGCCGCGGAGCAGAGATAGTGCTCTTTCTGCTGGCCACGATGACCATTGTAGAGATACTCCACAATAATGGTTGCTTCGACTTCGTCTCCCAGTTGCTGAAGACCCGTCGCAGCCGCCGACTGTTGTGGGCACTGTCGATAATCACCTTCATCATTTCAGCCAACCTGGACAACCTTACCACCACGGTGATGATGCTCACGGTGATGCGCAGGGTGGTGCCCCAGTTGCGCATGCGCCTCTATTTCGGCGCGGCCATAGTGCTGGCAGCCAACTGTGGCGGAGCACTCACCGTAATCGGCGACCCCACAGGTCTCTTCCTCTGGAACATGGGCCATGTCACCCCCACAGCCTATTCGTCGGCGATGGCGCTGCCCTGCCTCACGGCTTGGCTGCTGCCCACCTGGTGGATAGGCAGAAGCCTGCCCGAAACGACTGATACCGAATGGGTGACGATGCCCTATCGTGGCGACGACACCCGTCTGAATATATGGCAGCGGCTGCTGATGCTCTTTGTGGGTATCGGCGGTCTGTGGTTTATCCCCACCTTCCACCGTATCACCAAACTGAGCCCTTTTCTCGGCGCCTTCTGCGTGCTGGCGGTGCTGTGGGTAGTCAATGAAATCTTCAACAGGCGTCTGATAGACACTGACGAGATGATGCAGCGTCGTGTGCCTCGTGTGCTGCAGTATGGAGTGATACAGATGATGCTCTACATCATGGGTATCATGCTGGCAGTGGGCGTGGTACAGGAGACGGGAGCCGTGGGCTGGCTCGTGGCACAGCTCGACAACTACGTGGGAGCCACCTGGGTGGCTGGCACGCTGGCTGCGGCGCTGAGCACGGTGCTCGACAGCTTCACCTCGGCACTTACCTTCTTCACCATCGGCAAGAGCAACGGGCTCAACTCAGACTATTGGAGCATGATAGCCTATTCGACCGCCGTGGGTGGCAACATCCTCTGTGTGGGGTCGCTGAGCGGAGTGGCATTCCTCAAGACCGAGAACGCCAGGGTGGGGTGGTATATCTCCAATGTAGGCTGGAAAGCCTTCGTAGGCGCAGCCTTGGGTCTGGCGGTCATGATAGTGATGTAGAACGAAACAGAAACAGCAATATAGATTATGGCAAAAATTAAAACAATCGGAATCCTTACATCCGGAGGCGACGCCCCCGGAATGAACGCCGCCATCAGAGCGGTAACCCGTTCGGGTATCTGTAACGGTTTTAATATCAAAGGTATCTATCGTGGTTATGATGGACTCATCAATGACGAGGTGGTTGACTTCACTACCGAGAACGTGAGTGGTATCATCATGTCGGGCGGTACGATACTCAAAACTGCCCGCTCCAAGGAATTTATGACTCCCGAAGGCAAAGCCAAGGCCTATGAGACCCTGCAGAAAGAGGGTATCGACGCCCTGGTGGTGATAGGCGGTAACGGTTCGCTCACCGGCGCTATGGATTTTGCACGCGCATACGATGTGTGCTGTGTGGGTCTGCCCGGTACCATCGACAACGACCTCTACGGCACTGACTCGACTATAGGTTACGACACCACGATGAACACCATCGTAGAGTGCGTGGACCGCATCCGCGACACAGCGCAAAGCCATGAGCGCATCTTCTTCATCGAGGTTATGGGACGCGATGCCGGCTTCCTGGCACAGAACAGCGCCATCGCCTCGGGAGCCGAGGCTGCCATCATCCCTGAAGACTCTACCGACGTAGACCAGTTGGCACAGTTCATGGAGCGTGGTATCCGCAAGTCAAAGCGTTCGTGCATCGTCATCGTCTCTGAGAGTCCCAAGTGTGGCGCCCTCTACTATGCCGAGCGTGTGCGCAACGAGTTCCCCCAGTATGACGTGCGCGTTTCCATCCTCGGCCATCTGCAGCGTGGTGGTCGCCCCTCTGCCCACGACCGTATCCTCGCTTCGCGTACCGGTGTGGGCGCCATCCAGGCTATCATGCAGGGTCAGCGCAACGTGATGGTTGGCGTGCGCAACAATGAGATTGTCTATGTGCCGCTGTCGGAAGCCATCCGCTCTGACAAGCCTTTCGACAAGTCGCTCATCAAGGTGCTCGACGAATTGAGTATATAATATAATAATGTAGAACATATTAACACAATCAGCTTATGTCACAGATAAATGGACGCATCTCACAGATTATCGGCCCGGTTATCGACGTATACTTCGATACCCACGGCGAGGATCCGGAGAAGGTGCTCCCAAAGATTTATGAGGCGCTCACAGTGAAACGCCCCAATGGTGAAGACCTCATCATCGAGGTCCAGCAACATATCGGTGAAGATACTGTACGCTGTGTGGCTATGGACAATACCGACGGACTGCAGCGCGGCTTGGATGTCGTGGCTACGGGAAGTCCTATCACCATGCCTGCCGGCGACCAGATCAAGGGCCGTATGATGAACGTTATTGGTAAGCCTATCGACGGAATGGAGAAGCTCGACATGCAGGGCGCTTATCCTATCCACCGCGAGGCTCCGAAGTTTGACGAACTGTCTACCCACAAAGAGATGCTGGCTACCGGTATCAAGGTTATCGACCTGCTCGAACCCTACATGAAGGGTGGTAAAATCGGACTCTTCGGAGGTGCCGGTGTAGGTAAGACAGTGCTTATCATGGAGCTTATCAACAACATCGCCAAAGGACACAACGGATACTCTGTGTTTGCCGGAGTGGGAGAGCGTACGCGTGAGGGTAATGACCTGCTGCGCGATATGCTCGAAAGTGGTGTGATCAAGTATGGAGAAGCCTTCAACAAGGCCATGGAAGAGGGCAAATGGGACCTCTCTCTGGTTGACAAGGAAGAGCTGGCAAAGAGTCAGGCTACCCTTGTCTATGGACAGATGAACGAGCCGCCTGGGGCACGTGCCTCTGTGGCACTCTCGGGTCTTACTGTGGCTGAAGAGTTCCGCGACCATGGTGGCAAGGACGGCGAAGCTGCCGACATCATGTTCTTCATCGACAACATCTTCCGCTTTACTCAGGCAGGTTCTGAGGTTTCGGCTCTCTTGGGCCGTATGCCTTCGGCAGTGGGCTATCAGCCTACGCTGGCAAGCGAAATGGGTGCGATGCAGGAACGCATTACATCGACCAAGAACGGTTCTATCACCTCTGTACAGGCCGTCTATGTGCCTGCCGATGACTTGACCGACCCCGCTCCAGCCACTACTTTCTCTCACCTCGATGCTACAACCGAGCTGTCGCGTAAGATAGCCGAGCTGGGTATCTATCCCGCCGTTGACCCGCTGGGCAGTACCTCGCGTATCCTCGACCCGCTGATTGTGGGCAAGGAACACTATGACTGCGCACAGCGTGTAAAGCAGTTGCTTCAGCGTTATAACGAGTTGCAGGATATCATCGCCATCCTCGGTATGGACGAGCTTTCCGACGAAGACAAGCTCACCGTTAACCGCGCCCGTCGTGTACAGCGCTTCCTCTCACAGCCATTCGCTGTGGCAGAGCAGTTTACCGGTCTGCCAGGCGTGATGGTGCCCATCGAAGAGACCATCAAGGGTTTCAATGCCATCCTTAATGGCGAGGTAGATGACCTGCCTGAGCAGGCGTTCCTCAATGTGGGAACTATCGAGGATGCCAAGGAGAAGGCCAAGAAACTCCTGGCTGCGGCTAATGTATAAGATGTGATTAATAACAAGTATCTATATGCTGACACTTAAGGTAATTTCTCCTGAAAAAGTGGTTTTCACCGGCGAGGTGGAGAGCGTTACCGTGCCCGGAACCCTCGGCGCGTTTGAGATACTGGTGGACCATGCTCCGCTAATCTCTTCGCTTGAGTCTGGCGTGGTGACCTATCTCCCCAAAGGCGGCGAGAAGGCACAACTGAACATTATGGGCGGTTTTGTCGAAGTTCAGAAGAATGAGATTAGTCTGTGCGTAGAAGTATAATACTGAAATAGAATACAAATGGAAACTCAAAAGAACGAGATAGACATCCGCTACTGGAAGTACATACGCCAGGGAGTGACACTCATGGCAGTATTGTTCTTCCTGACCCTGGTTCTCGCCATGAGCTATCCCTCGGTGACGCTGCCTCTCATCGTGAGTGCCGTCTATGCACTCTTTGTCGAGATAGGGGCGGTCACGGCGTGGCGCAAGGTGGCTACCGAGGCTCCCGACAGTCTGCCCTCCGTGTTTCTGGCCATTTCGGGTGGCCGCTTCATGCTGGCGCTGGTCGTGATGTTTGTCTACTTCCTCCTCGTCGGCAAGACCGGCAAGGGCGATATGCTCACCTTTGTCCTCATCTTTGCCGCATTCTATCTCAGCGCAGTTCTACACCACACGCTGTTCTTTACGCATAAGCATAACACAGATGCGGAAAAGAAACCGTAGATTACATTTTATATGATGAATATGAAACAGATTAGAACAATCATCCTCCTGCTGGCGCTTGTCATGCTCCCCCTGGCAACTATGGCCAATGAGGGGGGCAAGGAAGAAAAGCTGGATATCCCCGAGACCGTATTGGAGCACCTCTCTGATGCGTATGAATGGCACATAGCCAGTTACGAGGGGCGTTCGCTCAGTATTCCATTGCCCATCATCGTCAGAAGCGGCGCCACGGGTGAGTGGTTTGTTGGCACCGAGCACTCGCTGCCCGCGCCATTCTTCTTTGATGCCACCCATCATGGCAAGATTTATGAGAAGATGCCCGACGGGACCACCGAGCGCCCTCTGGATTTGAGCATTACCAAGGTGGTGCTGCAGATATGGATAGCCGTGGTTGTCCTGATAGTGATTTTCACCTGTTGCGCTCGTTGGTATCGTCGTCATGATACCCTTAGCGAGGCGCCGAAGGGATTTGTAGGGGCGATGGAGCTCATCGTGATGACCATACATGATGATGTGGTGAAGTCGTCGATAGGAGAAAAGGAGTACAAGCGCTTTGCGCCATATCTGCTCAGCGCCTTCTTCTTCATCCTGACCTGTAACCTCGTGGGACTGGTGCCCTTCTTCCCCGGCGGTGTCAACGTGACAGGCAATATCAATATCACCCTCTTCCTGGCGGTATGCACGATGCTGGCCATCAACCTCTTTGGCAACAAGGAGTATTGGAAAGACATATTGTGGCCCAATGTGCCAATCTTCCTGAAGGCCATTCCATTGATGCCCATCATCGAGATTTTCGGCGTATTTACCAAGCCGTTTGCCCTGATGATTCGTCTCTTCGCCAACATGATGGCAGGTCACGCCGTGATACTCAGCTTCACCTGCGTGATATTCCTGGGATGGACAATGGGCGTGGGCTTCGGTATCGGACTTAACATCTTCAGCGTCCTGATGCTCCTCTTCATGAACTGTCTGGAGCTTCTGGTTGCCTTCGTACAGGCCTACGTCTTCACTCTGCTGAGCGCTGTCTTCATAGGGCTCGCCCACAAGGAAGAAGAGGCCGAATAGAACATGTATATATAATAATGTATAGAACAAGAGAATATTAACAAAACAATTAACAACTAATAAACATTACAACTATGATTATTTCAACTTTATTGGCCGAGGGTCTGGCACAGCTGGGCTGCGGTATTGGTGCTGGTATTTCAGTTATTGGTGCAGGAATTGGTATCGGTAAGATTGGCGGTCAGGCTATGGACGCTATCGCACGTCAGCCCGAGGCTTCAGGTAAGATTATGACCAACATGATTCTTACTTCTGCTTTCGTAGAGGGTTGTGCGCTTTTCGCCATTGCAGCCTGTGCGTTTCTTATCCACTAATAGAAAGGACAGAGTATAATGAATTTGCCATCAATACTGACGCCTGATTTAGGACTGCTGTTCTGGATGGCACTGGCGTTTCTGGTGGTGCTCGTATTCCTTGCCAAGTATGCGCTGCCGGCGATAGTTGGTTCGGTCGAAGGCCGTAAGCAATTTATCGACGACAGCCTGCGCAAGGCCCACGAGGCCACCGAGCGTCTGGAAAATGTCAGACAAGAAGGCGATGCCCTCCTGCAGGAAGCTCGCGCTAAGCAAGCCACTATCCTTCAGGAAGCCGGTGCTGCCCGTGACGTCATCGTCGAGAAGGCTCAGGGTCAGGCCCGCGAAGAGGGTGCTCGTCTACTCTCTGAGGCTCGTCTGCAGATAGAAAGCGAACGCCAGGGAGCCATGCGCGGCATACGTACACAGGTCGCCGAGCTCTCTGTAAAGATAGCCGAGAAGCTGCTGCGTGAAGAATTGTCTGACAATGCCAAACAGATGGAACTGATAGACCGCCTGTTGGACGATATTCCTCAAAATAAAGTAAACTGATAAAGCTATGGATTTAGGAGTGATATCTGTGAGATATGCCCGTGCGCTTCTCAAGAGTGCCACAGCGCTGAAAATCGAGGATAGCGTGTGCCAGGACATGATGTGCCTTGGTCGTAGCTATATCGAGGTTCCCCAGCTTCGCACGGCTATTGCCACCCCCATGCTCCAGCCTGAGAAGAAGGAACTGCTGCTCGTTACGGCAGCCGGCACCGAGCCCACCGAGCTTACCCGCCGCTTCCTCAAACTTGTGCTGAGAGAGGGCCGCGACAACGCTCTGCAGTTTATGGCTGCCTCTTATGTTACACTTTATCGTGAGCAGAAGAATATCACCTGTGGCAGGCTTATCACCGCTACTGCCGTGACTCCCGCTATCGAGGACAAGATGCGGCAGATGGTGGAAAGCAAGACTCGTGGAACTGTGGAATTCAATACTGAGGTCGACCCCGACATCATCGGTGGGTTCATACTCGAATATGACACCTATCGCATGGATGCCAGTGTGAAGACAGGACTCAGGAAGATTCTCGCAGAGTTAAAGTAATTATCTAAATTAACAGGTTGTCTGTCCCGGCGTCCATGCCGGCAGACAGCTCATTAAAACAAATCAACATGTCAGATAAAATAAAACCAAGTGAGGTGTCTGAGGTTCTGCTCCGCCAACTCAACGAGGTTACCAGCAACCAGCAGTTCGAAGAGGTAGGCACCGTGCTTACCGTCGGTGATGGTGTGGCCCGTATCTACGGTCTGCGTAATGCTGAGGCCAACGAGTTGCTTGAGTTTGAAAACGGTACTATGGCTATCGTGATGAACCTCGAGGAAGACAATGTCGGTTGTGTGCTTCTCGGTCCTACCGCCGGTATCAAGGAGGGACAGACAGTCAAGCGTACCCACCGTATTGCATCCATCCGTGTCAACGACAACTTCCTTGGACGTGTAGTCAATCCTTTGGGCCAGCCTATTGACGGTCTTGGAGAGATCGATCTCACCGAGTCGTTTGAGATGCCGCTTGACCGCAAGGCTCCCGGTGTTATCTACCGCCAGCCTGTAAAGGAACCGCTTCAGACCGGACTCAAGGCTGTCGACTCGATGATACCTATCGGCCGTGGCCAGCGTGAGCTTATCATCGGCGACCGTCAGACTGGAAAGACCGCCATCGCTGTCGATACCATTATCAACCAGCGTAGCTTCTACGAGGCTGGCAAACCCGTCTATTGCATCTATGTAGCCATCGGTCAGAAGGCCTCTACAGTAGCCGCATTGGTGCAGAACCTCAAGGAACATGGCGCGTTGCCTTATACCATCATCGTCAGCGCTACCGCCGCCGACCCTGCCGCCATGCAGTACTATGCTCCCTTTGCCGGAGCCGCCATCGGCGAGTACTTCCGCGACCGTGGCCATTCGGCTTTGGTAGTCTATGACGACCTCTCCAAGCAGGCCGTTGCCTATCGTGAGGTATCACTCATCCTCCGCCGTCCTTCCGGCCGCGAGGCTTACCCTGGTGATGTGTTCTATCTGCACTCTCGACTGCTCGAGCGTGCAGCCCGCATCAACAACCAGCAGGAGGTTGCCGAGAAGATGAACGACCTGCCCGAGTGTATGAAGGGCCATGTGCGTGGTGGAGGTTCACTTACCGCCCTGCCTATCATCGAGACCCAGGCCGGCGACGTTTCGGCATATATTCCTACCAACGTGATTTCCATCACCGACGGACAGATATATCTCGAGACCGACCTCTTCAACCAGGGTTTCCGTCCTGCCATCAATGTGGGTATCTCTGTATCCCGTGTGGGTGGTTCGGCACAGATCAAGAGTATGAAGAAGGTAGCCGGTACGCTGAAGATAGATATGGCGCAGTATCGTGAGCTCGAGGCATTCTCCAAGTTCTCGAGCGATATGGACGCTGTGACCGCCATGACCATCGACCGTGGACGCAAGAACAACCAGTTGCTCATCCAGCCCCAGTATTCACCGATGCCCGTGGGCGAGCAGGTGGCTATGCTCTACTGTGGTGTGCATGGTCTGCTCCACGACGTACCCGTAGAGAGTGTCCGCCAGTGTCAGGACCAGTTCCTCGACCAGCTGCGCTCTCAGCATCAGGATATTATCGATACCCTTGCCGAAGGTAAGATTGACGATACCATCACCCACACCATTGAAGAAGTGATGGCAGGCGTCGCCTCGTTGTATAAAGCATAATAGCGTATGGCTTCACTGAAAGAGATAAAGACCCGCATAGCCAGTGTCAATAGCACCCGTAAGATTACGAGTGCCATGAAGATGGTTGCGTCGTCCAAACTTCACCATGCTCAGGTTGCCATCCAGAATATGCTTCCCTACGAAAACCTTCTGGAGCATATCCTCAAGTCGTTCCTCGTTTCCACCCCCGAGGCCACAAGCCTCTTCGAGCAGCGACACAACGAGGTGAAGCGCGTGGCCCTCGTGGTCTATTCGAGCAACAGCTCTCTCTGCGGTGGCTTCAATGCCAACGTGCTCAAGGTGATGGAGCAGATAGTTGCCGAGTATCACGACCAGGGCATCACCGATATCGTGGTCTATCCTATAGGCCGAAAGGTGGCTGAGCGCGTGCAGAAGAGAGGGTGGACCTCGGCAGGCGACTTCGTGGCTCTTGCCGACAAGCCCAACGCCCGCGACTGTGCCCTCATCTCGCAGGAGCTTACCCGCAAGTATGCTGCCCACGAGATTGACAAGGTCGAATTGGTCTATCACCATTTCAAGAGCGCCGGTTCGCAGATTCTTACACGCCGTACGTTCCTGCCCATCGACCTCTCTACCGAGAAGATTGGTGTGATGAACGACCGCGACCTTACCTCCAATGTGGCCACAGCCAAGGCGCAGGAGTATCTGCGTAAGCGCGACAAGCAGCGTCAGCATGTAGTGACCGAGGCAAAGCCCCTCAACGACAACTTCCTGGTCGAGCCCAATCTGGAGTATGTTCTCCAGGCGCTGGTTCCCAAGTTGCTCAATCTGATGGTCTATACCGCCTTGCTCGACAGTATCGCCTCCGAGCATGCCGCCCGCATGGTGGCCATGCAGACGGCTACCGACAATGCCGACGAGCTGCTCCGCCAGTTGCGCCTGCAGTACAACAAGAGCCGACAGGCTGCCATTACCAGCGAACTTCTTGATATCGTAGGTGGGTCGGTCAACAACTAACCATCCACCACCGATATTCTGCAAACAATAAAGCGTGAGACCTTCCACCACCGTGGATAGCGTCTCACGCTTTTGGTTGATATGCCCCGTTGTCAACGCAGAGATGCAGCAACTTGCATCAACCTCAGTTCTCATGCCGCATAAGGTGTGAGAGACCTCTTTCCCCATCATCTTTGCATGCCCCGGCCTTCCCGTTAGCCTTTTTTTCCTGCACCAGGTAAAAATATACGGATGGCCGGGGCATTGTGTCTGATTTTTTTGTTAATTTTGTTGAGCCGTCCAGTGTTGCCATGAGGTTCGCAGCGCGCCTTACGCCTCCCGACGGTATCGCCACACCCCGTATGGTCACACCTTATTATATATAGTATGCAACAACTCATCTCCTTATACCGCCAGTGGCGCGGAGCCGATCCCGCCCATGTAGAGCAGTTGGCTGGCGCCGGCAGCAATCGTGTCTACTATCGTTTTACCGATGCCGACGGGCTCACGGTGATAGGCGTTGTGGGCACCAGCCGCGACGAGAACCATGCCTTCATCAGCCTTACCCGCCATTTCTGCAACCGCCAGCTGCCCGTGCCTGCCATCCTGGCTGTGGCCGACGACGAGCTGCGCTATTTGCAGACCGACCTGGGCTCCACCTCCCTTTTTGACGCCCTTAGGGGCGGTCGCGAGGCTGGCGGACGCTACACCCAGGCCGAGCGCCAGCTCCTTGTGCGCACCATCCGCCAACTCCCCAACATCCAGTTGCGCGGTGCGCGCGGCCTTGATTGGTCGGTGTGCTATCCGCAGCCCGAGTTCAATGAAGAGAGTGTGCTCTTCGACCTCAATTACTTCAAGTACTGCTTCCTCAAAGCCACCGAGCTCGACTTTCATGAGCTCAAACTCGAAGCCTGCTTTCGTATGTTCGCCCGCGACCTTACCTCCGAGCCGTCCGAGAGTTTCCTCTACCGAGACTTTCAGGCACGCAACGTGATGCTCGATGACGATGGCAATCCTCATTTCATCGACTACCAGGGTGGCCGTCGTGGTCCCTACTATTATGACCTCGCCTCCTTCCTTTGGCAGGCATCGGCGCGCTATCCCGCCAAGCTCCGCCGCGAGCTGGTCTATGAGTATTACCAGTCGCTGAGCCAGTATACCGAGGTGCCGTCTGTGCGCCACTTTGCCGAGCGGCTCTCCCTCTTCGTGCTCTTCCGCACCCTCCAGGTGCTGGGAGCCTATGGCTTCCGCGGCTATTTTGAGCGCAAGCGCCACTTCATCGACAGCATCCCCCCAGCCATCGACAATCTGCGCGAGCTGCTGCGTGTGCGCCACCTCTTCCCCTATCCCTACATGATGGATATGCTCGAGCGGCTCACCCTCCTTCCTGCCTTCACGCGGATAGAGCAGGCGGCAGCCAACCGTGCCGACGGCTTCCGCACAGCCGACACCAATGTCTACGCAGCCCACCCGCAGGACGGCCCCGCCACCTTCTCCAAGTACGACGGCAAGGGCCCGCTCGTGGTGCGTGTCTTCAGCTTCTCCTATCGCAAGGGCATACCCGCCGACGATAGCGGCAATGGCGGAGGATATGTCTTCGACTGTCGCAGCACCCACAATCCCGGGCGTTATGAGCCTTACAAGAAACTTACAGGCCTCGACGAGCCCGTCATCCGTTTTCTCGAGGACGACGGCGAGATACTTACCTTCCTCGACAGCGTGTATCGGCTTGCCGATGCCCATGTAGAGCGCTATCTGCAGCGCGGCTTTACCGACCTCATGTTCAGTTTCGGCTGCACTGGAGGCCAGCACCGCAGCGTCTACAGCGCCCAGCATCTGGCAGAGCATCTGCACGACAAGTTTGGCATCGAGGTGCGCATCTGCCACCGTGAGCAGGGCATCACCCAGACCCTCGTCCGCAAGTAGGCGCCCCTCCCTCCTCCCTTGCCGATTATCCCCATACGCCTCGCTGCCACAGCGGGGCGTTTTTTGATTATGCCCTTTCTCCCCGCCATCATCTTCAACTTGAGTTCGGGGCGTGAATTATCCATTTCGGGGTATGCAACCCATAATGCATGGCGTGAAATACTGGAATCACACCACGCAATATACATGGACGCCACCTCGGCAGACTTTCGCCCGATGCCCGACGGGATAGGGTAGACTGGGGCAGTGCCGACTATAGCCGGCAGCCCTCTCTGCCCTGCTGCGCCATGCGTCGTGGTGACGGCCCCATGGCAGAAAAAAAACTGCCCCGCCTTTGCTTTATATCCCAATTTTGTATAACTTTGCATTCGGTTGGCAGGAGGCACACGCTTGTGCCTCTTCGCCATTTTAATAGGACTAAAAGTAGTAGAAATGGAATATATGTCACAAGAGGGCTACGACAAACTGGTAGCCGAACTGCGCGAACTCGAACTTGTCAAACTGCCAGAGGTGCGCGAGGCCATCGCTGAGGCGCGCGACAAGGGCGACCTGAGTGAAAACTTTGAGTATCATGCCGCCAAGCGCGAGCAGGGTCGTCTGCTCGGCCGCATCCGTTTCAAGCGTCGCGTCCTCGAGAATGCCCGCGTCATCGACCGGTCTGCCATCCGCCACACGGGTATCGGACTGCTCAGCGTGGTCACGCTTACCAATGTGGCCAACGGTGCCCACATGACCTACGCCATCGTTAGTCCCCACGAAGCCAACATGAGCGAAGGCAAAATTTCGCTCAAGTCGCCTATCGCCCAAGCCCTGCTCAACCACCAGGCCGGCGACACGGTCGATGTGAGCGTGCCTGCCGGCAAGATTACCTTGCGTATCGACGAGGTGACCCTGTAGCCGCCGCTGCTTGGTGCTGATAACCATGCAGCCTTCGGCGCTGCGCCGCTCCTGCCCGGCGGTCGGAAAAATGGTGGTGGCGGGGCAAATAATTCTATCTTTCTTCTTCTTTTCCCAGATTTTGGCGTAACTTTGCACCATGATGCAAGCAATGATTTTTGCCGCCGGACTGGGTACGCGCCTCAAACCATTGACCGACACCATGCCCAAGGCGCTGGTCGAGGTGGGAGGCGAGCCGCTCATCAAGCGTGTCATCCTGAGGCTCAAGGAGGCCGGGTTCACCCGCGTGGTCGTCAATGTGCACCATTTCGCCGACCAGATTGTAGACTATCTCGCCGCCCAGCAGGGCTTCGGTATCGACGTGCGCATCAGCGACGAGCGCAGCCAGCTGCTCGAAACCGGCGGTGGCATCAAGCATGCCGCATCTCTCTTCGACACCACTTCCCCCATTCTTATTCACAACGTAGACATACTGAGCAATGTCGACTTGCGCCGTTTCTACGACAGCGCCCAGGGCGATGCCACGCTGCTGGTAAGCCCTCGGCAGACCAAGCGCTATCTGCTCTTCGATGCTGCCCGCGATTTCCGGCTCATGGGGTGGACCAATATAGACACCCACGAGGTGCGCTCGCCCTATGCCGACCTGCAGGTCGATGCCTGCGAGCCCTACGCCTTCTCGGGCATCCATGTCTTCAGTCCGCATCTCTTCCCCCATTTCGACGAGATGCCCGACAGGTTTGGCATCATCGATTTCTATCTGCGCTATTGTGAGTGTTGCTCCATACACGGATACGTGAAGCGCGACCTCAGGCTGATGGATGTGGGCAAGATGGAAACCATAGCCCAGGCCGAAGAGTTTCTCAAGACACTATAAACCACAATAATATTCAGTATAATGCAACAGAAGATAGTAATTCTCGATTTCGGTTCACAGACCACGCAGCTTATCGGCCGCCGTGTGCGTGAGCTCGACACCTTCTGCGAGATACTGCCTTACAACAAGTTCCCCAAGGACGACCCCTCTGTCATCGGTGTCATCCTGAGCGGTTCGCCCTATTCGGTGCACGACCCCGAGGCTTTCCAGGTTGACCTGAGCCAGTTCATAGGTCGTCTGCCCGTGCTTGGCATCTGCTACGGAGCCCAGTTCATCTCCCATACTCTGGGTGGTAAGGTAGAGAAGGCCGACTCGCGTGAGTATGGCCGCGCCCATCTGCAGACAGTAGATACCCACAATGCCCTCTTCAAGGGCTTTGAGCAGAACTCACAGGTATGGATGAGCCATGGCGACACCATCACTGCCATCCCCGAAGGCTTCGAGGTGATAGCCTCGACCGCCGATGTGAAGTATGCTGCCTATGCCAGCACCAAGCAGCCTGTCTGGGCTGTGCAGTTCCATCCCGAGGTGTTCCACTCGGTACAGGGAACGCAGTTGCTGCGCAACTTCGTGGTAGACATCTGCGGCTCACGTCAGGACTGGAGCGCCGCCTCGTTTGTAGATACCACCGTGGCTGAGCTCAAGCGCCAGCTGGGCGAAGACCGCGTCATCCTGGGTCTCTCCGGCGGTGTCGACTCGTCGGTGGCAGCCATGCTGTTGCACCGCGCCATCGGTCACAACCTCACCTGTATCTTCGTAGACCACGGCATGCTGCGCAAGAACGAGTTCATCGATGTGATGAATGACTACAAGTGTCTCGGTCTCAACGTGGTGGGCGTCGACGCCAGCGACAAGTTCTTTGCCGACCTTGCCGGCGTGACCGACCCCGAGCAGAAGCGCAAGATTATAGGCCGTGATTTCGTCGAGGTCTTCAATGCCGAGGCCAAGAAGATAGAAGGCGCCAAGTGGCTGGCTCAGGGAACCATCTATCCCGACCGTATCGAGAGTCTCAATATTACCGGCAAGGTCATCAAGAGCCACCACAATGTGGGTGGACTGCCCAAGGAGATGCATCTGCAGCTCTGCGAGCCTCTGCAGTGGCTGTTCAAGGACGAGGTGCGCCGTGTGGGCCGCCAGTTGGGTATGCCCGAGCATCTCATCACCCGTCATCCCTTCCCCGGACCGGGTCTGGCTGTGCGCATCCTTGGCGATATCACCCGCGAGAAGGTGCGCATCCTGCAGGACGCCGATGATATCTACATCCGCGGTCTGCGCGAGTACAAAGTTCGTCTCTCCGGCGAGGAGGCACGCAAGGTGCTGGCTGCCGGAGTGCCCGCCCAGATGACCGACGGCGAAATCGAGGTGTCGCTCTACGACCAGATTTGGCAGGCAGGCACCGTGCTGCTCTCTACCGTGCGCAGCGTGGGCGTGATGGGCGATGAGCGTACCTATGAGCACCCTGTGGCTCTGCGCGCAGTGACCTCTACCGACGCCATGACTGCCGACTGGGCTCATCTGCCTTACGACTTCATGGCTCGCGTGAGCAACGAGATTATCAACAAGGTGAGAGGTGTCAACCGCGTCTGCTACGACATCTCGTCCAAACCACCTTCGACCATCGAGTGGGAGTAAGCTCACCACTCACGTATCGCTATAGGGAAGCCCTACTGCTTATGGGCAGGGCTTCCTTTATCTACAAACCTTCAAAGACCTGTTGACAGACAAATGCAAAAGACCATTATCCTTACAGCGATACTGCTCCTGTTGCCCCTGATGGCGATGCGGGCGCAGAACCGTACGTTCATGCTCATGGAGCAGAACCCTGAGTATGGCCAGCAGTACTGGTTCTCCAGTGGTGTGGGCAATGAGTTGGACTGTGACAAGATTAAGCAGCACTGGAACAATGACCGCTATATCACCGCAGTGGCCTATACCGAGAACGGATGGTCGGTGGCCATGAGCAAGGACTCCAAATTCAGCAATCAGTCTTACAAGTATTCGGGCGATTTCCCCCGTGACTGGATCAAGGAAAAGTGGGACGCTGGCTACTATATTACTGCCATCACTTGTAATCAGAGTAAGTGGTTTGTGGTAATGTCTAAGTACCAGGGTTACACCGATCAGAGCTATAAGCATGCCACGCTGAGCGAACTCAAGACCTGGTATGACCAGAAGCGTAGCGCGGGCTACTTTCTTACCCAGGCCACTTACAGCTCGGGTAAATGGTGGTGGGTAGTAACCCGTGGCACCAATATAGAGACTCAGGGCTATACTTGGGCTACCGACGGCGATGTGGGCAGCGAGGTGAAAAAGATTTGGAACAAGGGTTATCGCTTGCATTTGGTCGAATATGGCGGTGGACAGTATCTCCTGGCTTATGGCAAACTGAAAGGGCGTACTCCGCAGCAGTCATATAACATAGATTGTAACGGCGTGACGGCTTGGCTTAGCAAGAACTGGGATAATGGCATGAAGCTACACTATATAGGTGGTGGCAACCCGGAGAGCCAACCGTCTAACAATGTCGCTTCTAACCAGAGTAACAATGGCTACTCTACCACCTATCAGCCTGGTAACAACAGCTGGCGCGAGGAACTGCCTGGCGGTGGCTTTAGGCAGAACACCCGTCAGGCCGATGGCTCTATTATCTCTATTACATCTACTCCCTGTTTGTGGTGTCATGGCACCAAGGTATGTGGTATCTGTCATGGGCTCGGTGGAACTTACGGCCGTGCCTATGGTGGCATGTGGTATCCCTGTAAGAGTTGTGCCGGAAGCAAAGTGTGTCAGAATTGTCATGGTCAGGGGTATAGTACCTTTACCAGTACGGTCTATCCAGATGGCAGTGGGGTAGGGTACGACCAGAATGGGCGTGTCACCGTGACCGACGGTCGTGGCGGGGGCAGCGGAGGCAGTCGTTCGTCATCGCGCGACAACGGGCGCAGCAGCAACCGCCGTGGTACCTGTCCCAAGTGTGGCGGCACGGGCTACGACCCTGTGGCCCATCAGTACGCAGCTGGTTCGAGTATGGCCCCTTATCACAATTCGGGCGGCACTACCTGCTATATCTGCAGCCGGGCTACCGACCATTACCATTATCGCTGCCTGGAGTGTAAGCGACATTAAGGTGCCCTGCGATATTATAAGCGACAAGTGGATGGCGAACAGTCAGTGTCAATAGGCTGACTGTTCGCCATTTGTTTTTTGTGGATAGCTTCAACTGGATGGTGCGAGGGAGTGGGCTGCCCCATCATTTGAGGCGCGTGGTTATCTTTGTAGCGACAGGGGTTGTATCTCCAGATGCTTGTCGGGGCGTATGTAGATGTTGCGCACCAGCCATGTATGCTTCATCTCGGCGTCGTCCATCCATACGTAGGTGGTGGTGAGCGGGGCGGCTACCATCAACCGGTTGGTGGCGGGGTCGGCAAAGCGGTAGGGGATGTCGCTTACGTTCTTCAGCGCCACCTCTATCTTGCCCTTGCGCGTGCGTCCGGTCTTCTCGGCGGTCACCGATGCGCGCAGCAGTGGCTCGACATACTCCTTGCGGCCGGCGAGCGTATTGTCGGAGTAGGCCACTGAGCGGCGGGCGAAGAGTGCTTCGCGGATGGCAGCCACGCTGTTGTCGCGGGCAAAGATGAGCGTCATGGGACGATGGGCGCGCTTCAGGTCGAAACGCCAGGCGATGGGCCAGTGGCAGTCGGTGGCGCCGATGGGCGTCAGATTGTAGTCGTAGACATAATCGATGGCGCGCGGGTAGAACTCGAAGTCGTTGAAGATTTCTACGCCATGTACGCGTCCCTTCTTGATTTGTCCGATGAGCCACTGCGAGAACTCGCTGTCCTTGTCGGGCCATCCCGGGTGGTTGGCGGTCACCCACACGCTGTCGGCCTGAGCCACTGCCAGCACACTGTCGGCCTGGTGTGCGGTCACGTCGTCGGTGCGGGGGAAGTAGCGGTTGTTGTCGGTGGTAAACAGGAGGTTGATGTGCCCCACGTCCTTGAAGTTGGCCCTCCACGCCATGCTCGTGAGCTCGGCGCCGCGTATCAGCGTGATGCCTCTGTCCTCGGCGTCCTTCACCGCCTGCAGATGGGAAATGTTGCCGTCTGGGTTCTTATTGTATCGCGGCGTGGGCTGATGGTCTGTGAGCGCTATAGCGTCCAATCCCTCCTGATAGGCTTCCCAAACTCGGAAGTAGGGAGCCACTCCACCGTCGCTCTGATGCGTGTGCAGGTGCAGGTCGGCCTTGATGGTGCGGTAACCGAGGATGTCGGGAATGTGGATGGTACCTCGCTCGTGCGGATTAAGATATCCCTGGAACGTGCGGTACTGGATAGTGTCTGTCTGGGCTATGCCCGGCAGTGTGGTAGCCATCGCGGCAGCCAGCAAAATCATTTTTTTCATGACATGTAAAAGGTTAAATGAATTATAGGTAAATGGCGGATCCATCTGTATATGAGCCGCCTATGCCTGTTGGTGGATTAGTGTCTATTTCTTGTCCTTGAGCAAGTCGCGGATTTCTGTAAGCAGTTTCTCTTCGGCAGAGGGTGCTGGCGGAGTGGCTGGCTTTGCCGGCTCTTCGGCCTTCTTGCGTGCCAGATGGTTGATGCCCTTGACCATCATGAATATACACAGTGCGATGATGACAAAGTCGAAGGTGGTTTGGATGAAGTTGCCATAGTTGATGGTGGCTGGCTCGAGCTGCTCTATGCCCAAGTCCATGGTGGGCAGCGTCACCTTGAGGTCGGAGAAGTTTACGCCGCCTATAAGCCAACCTATTGGAGGCATAATGATATCATTGACGAGCGAAGATACGATTTTGCCGAATGCGCCGCCGATGATAACACCGACAGCCATATCTACGGCATTTCCCTTGACGGCAAACTCCTTGAATTCGTTGATAAATTTACTCATAATGTTGCTCTTATTATTAATAATGTGTATGATAACACTTGAATTTTGCAAAGTCGAGTTGTCAGTATTGCCCTCCACGGTTCCCAGCCTTATGAAAATCTCGGGCAAGATGCTTTTTTTAATTTATTTAATACTCGTTTCGACTGCAAATATAGGAAATAATTTGTACCTTTGCGCCTGTAATAAAGAAAATTTGCATCAGAGCAATAAAATATTTACATAACCCTTTTAATTAAGTAAAAGTAAAATGACTAAAATTGGTATTAACGGATTTGGCCGTATCGGTCGTTTCGTATTCCGCGCAGCTCAGACTCGCGATGACATCCAGGTTGTAGGTATCAATGACCTCTGCCCCGTAGACTACTTGGCTTACATGCTCAAGTATGACACTATGCACGGTGCGTTCAAGGGCACAATCGAGGCTGATGTTGAGAACAGCCTTCTGATTGTAAACGGTCAGAAGATTCGTGTTACCGCTGAGCGCAACCCCGCTGACCTGAAGTGGAACGAGGTTGAGGCTGAGTACGTAGTTGAGTCAACTGGTCTCTTCCTGACTCAGGAGAAGGCTCAGGCTCACATCCAGGCTGGTGCTAAGTACGTTGTTATGTCAGCTCCTTCAAAGGACGCTACTCCAATGTTCGTATGCGGTGTAAACTTCGACAAGTACGTTAAGGGTACTCAGTTCGTATCTAACGCTTCTTGTACAACTAACTGTCTCGCTCCTATCGCTAAGGTTCTGAACGACAAGTTCGGCATCACCGATGGTCTGATGACAACTGTACACTCTACAACTGCTACACAGAAGACTGTTGACGGTCCTTCTATGAAGGATTGGCGCGGTGGTCGTGCTGCTTCTGGCAACATCATCCCCTCTTCTACAGGTGCTGCTAAGGCTGTAGGTAAGGTTATTCCTGAGCTCAACGGCAAGCTGACCGGTATGTCTATGCGTGTTCCTACTCTCGACGTATCAGTAGTTGACCTGACTGTAAACCTCGCTAAGCCCGCTACATACGCAGAGATTTGCGCTGCAATGAAGGAGGCTTCTGAGGGTGAACTGAAGGGTGTTCTGGGTTACACTGAGGACTCTGTAGTATCTTCTGACTTCCTCGGTGATACTCGTACTTCTATCTTCGACGCCAAGGCTGGTATCGCTCTTACCGATACATTCGTAAAGGTTGTATCTTGGTATGACAACGAGATCGGTTACTCTAACAAGGTGCTCGAGCTCATCGCTCACATGAAGAAGGTTAACGGTTAATTGATAATCGTAGACATAAGTACAGGCCGTCCAGCATTGCTGGACGGCTTTTTTTATACCCTTGTGTGAGCCCAGGGGCATCTCGGTGGTAAAAATCAGGGCGATTTATTTTGTATTTTTATTGGTTTGCATTACCTTTGTAGCAGATAGACAGCCCTTTGGCCTTGATGAGAGGTGTAGTGTAAGCAGGGCGAAGCTGTCGCAGAAAGAAGCAAATGCAGAAGATGATTACCATATTGGGTCCTACGGCGTCGGGCAAAACCAGTCTGGCTGCCGCCCTTGCCGCGCGTATCGATGCCGAGATTATCAGTGCCGACTCGCGTCAGGTGTATCGTGGCATGACCATCGGCACGGGCAAAGACCTCGACGACTACCGTCAGGGCGACCGCGTGATACCTTACCACCTGATAGATATTTGTGAACCCGGTACCAAGTATAACCTCTTCCAGTATCAGCAGGACTTCCACCTTATTTATAATAATATAGTGGCGCGCGGGGTGCGTCCTATTCTCTGCGGAGGTACGGGTCTCTATATTGAGAGTGTGCTCAAGGGTTACGCCCTGTCGCCCGTGCCACAAAACCAGGCATTGCGTGATGAGCTGGCAGACAAGTCGCTCGCCGAACTCACCGAAATGCTTGAAGACCTGAAGCATCGCAACCATTCGGTGATGCACAACCGGACTGATGTGGACACCGCGCAGCGCGCCATACGCGCCATAGAGATAGAGACCTATAATCTCGAGCACCCCACAGACAACCGCACGCTGCCACCCATAGACTCGGTCATCATCGGAGTGGACATCAATCGCGAGGAGCGTCGCCGCAAGATAACGCAGCGTCTCAAGCAGCGCCTCGAAGAGGGTATGGTCGACGAGATACGCCAGTTGCTCGACCGTGGAATCGCCCCCGAGAATCTTATCTACTATGGTCTGGAATACAAGTTCGTCACCGAGTATGTCATCGGCAAAACCAGTTACGAGGAGATGTTCCGCCAGCTGGAGATAGCCATCCACCAGTTTGCCAAGCGGCAGATGACATGGTTCAGAGGTATGGAGCGCCGCGGCTTTACCATCCACTGGATAGATGCCCTTGACCCCATGGACAGCAAGGTGGCACAGATTATGGACATAGCACATATACAGCCCTAATATAAATAATGTAGAGAAATGGCAGTCAACGAAAACAAATGGGGAGTCATCTATTGCCCCAAACACACTTTCCGCAACAAGTCGCGATGGGATGTCATCGAGCGTGTGTTGCGTGCCCATCGCATAGACTATGACTACGTGCACAGCGAGAGTGCTGGTAGCGTGGACAGATTGGTCAAGATGATGGTCAACAACGGTTACCGCACTATCATCATCGCCGGTGGCGACTCTGCCCTCAACGATGCCGTCAACAGCCTGATGCAGTTTGACGCCGAGGTGCGCCAGCGCGTCTCTCTCGGTGTTATCCCCAATGGTACGATGAATGACTTTGCCCATTACTGGGGTTTCCGTGAGGGCGAGGTTGAGCAGACTGTCGACTGGCTCTGTCAGCGCCGCGTGCGCCGGATTGACGTTGGCCGCATCAACTATCGCAACCGGCATGGCGAGGCTTGTCACCGCTACTTCCTCAACTGCGTCAACGTGGGACTTATTGCCGCCATCATGAATATGCGCAGTCAGACGCGCCAACTCTTGGGTTCGCGCACCCTGTCATTCATCTTCTCCTTTATCCTCATGATATTCCAGCGTCTGGAGTACAAGATGCGTCTGCGTATCAATGATGACAAGATAGAACGCAAGGTGATGACGGTGTGTGTGGGCAATGCCCTTGGCTACGGACAGACTCCCAACGCCGTGCCCTACAATGGCCTGCTCGATGTGTCGGTGGTCTATCATCCCGAGATTACCCAACTCTTTGAGGGATGGTATCTCTTCCTGCGCGGCAAGTTCCTCAACTCGCGCAGCGTTCATCCCTACCGCACGCGCGAGGTAACTTTCGACGAGATATCCCAGTCGCTGGTTAGCGTCGATGGCCGTCTGATGAACAGTCCCATGGCTCCCCTCAAGGTGAGGGTAGAGCAGGAGGTCATCAACTTTCTCATCCCCGAGTAGGCGATAACTCCCACACTCAGAATAACGCAAAGGCATGCCCTATATATAATAGGTGGCATGCCTTTGTTGGTATATTTCATCGGCGGAAATGACATCAACTCTCGGGCGGTTATCTATAATACTGCCGAATTTATTGTTTTTTTGCAAATAGTTTATGAAAAATTTGCTTATCTGCATGGAATGTAGTATTTTTGAATGAGCATAAGCGAGCGCTCGTCGCTTGCTTCTAAAAACGAACAACTATTAATTAAATCTTGACATAAGTTTATGAGTTATCTTAAGTTTGAGAAAACTCTTATGACTAACCTCGAAGAGTCGTTGCCAAAGGAGTTGCTACGCACCAACCGCTCGGGAGCCTACTCGTGTTCCACCGTGGTAGAGTGTAACACTCGCAAGTATCATGGACTGCTTGTCGTGCCCGTTCCCGAGCTCGACGACGAGAACCATGTACTGCTTTCGTCGCTCGACGTGACAGTGATACAGCATGGAGCCAAGTTCAACCTGGGTCTCCATAAGTATCAGGGCAACAACTTCAGTCCCAAGGGTCATAAGTATATTCGTGAGTTTGATTGTGACAAAGTACCCACCACGCTGTATCGCGTCGGTGGCGTAATCCTTAAGCGCGAAGTGGTGTTCCAGCATTATGAGGACCGCATCCTTATCCGCTACACGCTGGTAGATGCCCACTCTGCCACCACGCTGCGTTTCCGTCCGTTCCTGGCTTTCCGCAGTGTGCGCCAGTTTACCCATGAGAATTCGGTGGCTTCGCGCGAGTATTTTCAGGTAGACAATGGCATCAAGACCTGTATGTATGCCGGCTACCCCGACCTCTATATGCAGTTCTCCAAGAAGAACGAGTTTCACTTCGTTCCCGACTGGTACCGCGGAGTCGAATATCCCAAGGAGCAGGAGCGTGGCTACGCTTCCAATGAGGACCTCTACGTGCCCGGATATTTCGAGATGAACATCAAGAAGGGCGAGAGCATCGTCTTTGCCGCTTCCACATCGCAGAGCAAGACCTCCGGTCTGAAGCGGTTGTTCGATGCCGAAGTCGAAGAGCGCACCCCACGCGACAACTTCTTCCACTGTCTCGTCAATGCCGCCCACCAGTTCCATATCCATGAGAAGAACGACGACCGATATATCCTTGCCGGTTATCCTTGGTTCAAGAGCCGCGCCCGCGATACGTTCATCGCACTGCCTGGTCTCACTCTCTCCATCGAGGAAGACGAGTACTTCGACCTGGTGATGAAGACTGCCGAGGTGGCGCTGCGCGAGTTTATGGAAGGCAAGCCCATCACCAAGCATATCTATGAGATAGAGCAACCCGATGTGCCCCTCTGGGCTATCTGGGCCATCCAGCAGTACGCCAAGGAGTGTGGCCGCGAGAAGTGTGCCAAGAAGTATGGCGCCCTTGTCATCGATATTCTCAAGTATATCGAGAGCGACGGCCATCCTAACCTCAAGCTCCACGACAACGGCTTGCTCTATGCGCAGAGTTCGCATGGCGAGGCCATCACCTGGATGAACTCCGTGGCCAACGGTCGTCTCGTTGTTCCCCGTACAGGCTACATTGTCGAGTTCAACGCCCTGTGGTACAATGCGCTGCTCTTCGGAGCCTCTCTTCTTGATGAGGGCAATGCCGTGCGCGAACACCTCCAGGCTGTTGCCGCCAATGCCAAGCAGTCATTCCTCGATACATTCCTCAATGAGTATGGCTATCTCTACGACTATGTGGATGGCTATATGGTCGATTGGAGTGTGCGTCCTAACATGATTTTCCCTGTAGCTTTTGACTATTCGCCCCTCAATCAGGAGCAGAAGAAGAGCGTACTTGACATCTGTACCCGTGAGCTGCTCACGCCCAAGGGTCTGCGTACGCTTTCGCCCAAGAGTGGTGGCTACAACCCCATGTATGTAGGTCCTCAGTCACAGCGCGACTATGCTTACCACCAGGGTACGGCATGGCCTTGGCTCGGCGGCTTCTATATGGAGGCTTGTCTGCGCCTCTACAGGCGCACCCGTCTGAGCTTCATCGAGCGCCAGATGGTGGGCTACGAAGACGAAATGTCCAACCATTGCATCGGAACTATCCCCGAGCTCTTCGATGGCAACCCGCCATTCCAGGGCAGAGGCGCTATCTCGTTTGCCATGAACGTGGCAGAGATTCTCAGGGCAATGGAGTTGCTGGAAAAGTATTCATATAAATAATAGGAGGACCGCAAATGAAAGTTTTAATGTTTGGTTGGGAGTATCCTCCTCATGTATATGGTGGACTGGCTACCGCCAACTATGGTATATCTCAAGGTCTGCACGCCCAGGGTGATATAGAGACGATACTCTGTCTGCCCAAACCATGGGGCGATGAAGACCGCAGCGCCGCCAATATCGTGGCGATGAACTGTGTGCCTATCGCCTGGCGCGATGTCGATTACGACTATGTGAAGAACAAGGTGGGTAACATTATGGACCCCGACCTCTACTTCCGCCTGCGCGACCACATCTATTCTGATTTCAATTATATGCACGTCAATGACCTCGGTGCGATGGAGTTTGCCGGTGGATACCCCTCCAATCTCCATCAGGAAATCAATAACTATTCGATTATCGCCGGAGTCGTTGCCCGCACGTTCGATTACGATATCATCCATGCCCACGACTGGCTTACCTATCCCGCCGGCATCCATGCCAAGAAGGTTTCGGGCAAGCCACTGTGCATCCATGTCCATGCCACCGACTTCGACCGTAGCCGTGGCAAGGTCAACCCTACAGTCTTCTCGATAGAGAAAGACGGTATGGACAACGCCGACTGCATCATGTGCGTATCTGAGCTTACCCGCCAGACCGTCATCAACCAGTATCATCAGGACCCCCGCAAGTGCTTCACCGTGCACAACGCTGTGTATCCCCTGCGTCAGGAGCTGGCCGATATTCCTCGTCCCGACCACACCGGAAAGGAGAAGGTAGTGACATTCCTTGGCCGCATCACCATGCAGAAGGGACCTGAGTATTTTGTTGAAGCCGCCAACCTCGTGCTCCACCGCACCCGCAACGTGCGTTTCTGCATGGCCGGTTCGGGCGATATGATGGACCAGATGATTTACCTCGCCGCCGAGCGCGGCATCGCCGACCGTTTCCACTTCCCTGGCTTCATGCGCGGCAAGCAGGTCTATGAGTGTCTCAAGGACTCTGATGTCTACGTGATGCCTTCAGTGAGCGAGCCTTTCGGTATCTCTCCGCTCGAGGCGATGCAGTGTGGCACTCCTTCTATCATCAGTAAGCAGAGCGGTTGTGCCGAGATACTCAACAACTGTATCAAGGTAGACTACTGGGACATCCACGCCATGGCCGACGCCATCTACTCCATCTGCCACAACGAGAGCCTCTTCCATTATCTGCAGACCGAAGGCAAGAACGAGGTCGACCAGATTACTTGGGAGAAGGTAGGCGCATGGATACGAGAACTATATGAGCGCACGCTCAATGGCAATAACTAACAACTAACAAACAACGATTATGAAGACAATTTGTTTATATTTCGAAATACATCAGATTACGCATCTTAAGAGATACCGCTTCTTTGATATCGGTACCGACCATTATTACTATGATGACTACGAGAACGAGCGCGATATCACCGATATCGCCGAGCGTAGCTACATGCCCGCCCTCAATGCCCTTGGCGAAATGATTAAGGAGCATGGCAAGGCCTTCAAGGTAGCCTTCTCGCTCTCGGGCGTAGGTATCGAGCAGCTGGAGATGCACGCGCCCCAGGTGCTTGCCAAGCTGCAGGAGCTCAATGACACCGGCTGCGTGGAGTTCCTCGCCGAGCCTTATTCTCATGGCCTCTCATCACTGGCCAATGAGGAGAGCTTCATCACCGATGTCAAGAAGCAGGTGGAGAAAATCAAGGAGTACTTCAACCAGTCTCCCAAGGTGCTGCGCAATTCCGGCCTCATCTATAGCGATGACATCGGTATGCAGGCAGCCAACATGGGCTTCAAGGGCATGCTCACCGAGGGTGCCAAGCATGTGTTGGGATGGAAATCTCCCCACTACATCTACCACTGTGCCCTCAACCCCAAGCTCAAGTTGCTCTTGCGCGACGTCAACCTTAGCGACGACATCTCTCTGCGTTTCAACAACAGCGACTGGGAGGGCTACCCACTCTTCGCCGACAACTATATCCGCAAGATAGCCGAGTGTCCCGAGGAAGAGCAGTTCTATGGCATCTTCATGAACCTCTCTGCCATCGGCGTGGCCCAGCCTCTGTCGAGCAACATCCTCGAGTTCTTCAAGGCATTGCCCGCCTGCGCCAAGGCACAGGGCATCACCTTCTCCACTCCTTCAGAGGTGTGCGCCAAGATGAAGTCTGTGGGCCAGCTCGATGTTCCTGATACTCTCTCTTGGATGGACGAGGAGCGCGATGTGTCTTGCTGGCTGGGTAACCCCATGCAGCGCGAGGCTTTCAACAAGCTCTACAGCGTAGCCGACCGCGTGCGCATCGCCAACGACCCACGTATCAACCAGGACTGGGACTATCTGCAGGCTACCAATAACTTCTACTTCATCTCCACCAAACCTTCGGGAGTGGCAGTGGATAGAGGTATCTATGCCAGCGCCTTCGATGCGTTCACCAACTATATGAACATCCTCGGCGACTTCATCAACCGTGTCAACAACCTTTATCCTGAGGACATCGACAATGAGGAACTCGAGTCGCTGCTTACCACTATCCGCAACCAGGGCGACGAGATAGAGCTCAAGGATAAGGAGATAGTACGTCTGCAGGCAAAGATTGAAAAGATTGAGGCTGCCAGCGAGAAGCTGCGTGAGCAGGTTGAGGCCAAGACCGCCAAGAAGGCTGCTCCCAAGGCCAAAGCTGCTGCCAAACCTAAGGCTGCCGCCAAGCCCAAGGCTGTGAAGGCCAAGGAAGAGAAGCCTAAGGCAGAAAAGTAAACCAAGCCAAGACCCTCGACCGCAGATAGCGGCAATAGAGGACCAACGGGTACCCTCATAAGTTAAGTGTGACGCACCTTGTGCGTCTGCCACAGAGCGCGAACCATCGTTCCCTCTATGCCAGACACATCAGGGTGCGTTTTTTGTATATCCCTTGCCACGCCTTGTTTCTTCGCTAATGCCGCGGGAGACTTGGTGGTGAAACTTGCCAGTAAAAAGGTAGGAACAGTCATCAATAGGGTAGAGGCAATGTAAAGCAGAATGGTAAAGGGTTGGAGTACTGTGAAGCCAACCAGTAAGCGGACGATATTGATGTAAAGCAAACCAGTAAAAGCCAAGTCTTGCCATTTTCATGTTATCGGCAGAGATTGTGATAATTACGTTTGTCCTTGATTTATACCATCTTTAGTCATGCCCTGATACACTCTGCTGGTTCGTATCGTATGTTACGAGCGTACGTACCTTATGTTACGAGCGCTCGTAACAATTGATACGAGTGTTCGTGCCTTTTGATACGTGCCGGCAGAGTTGCTGGCGGGTGTACTACAGATAGTCGCGCAAGTCGTATAGATGGTTTGCGACTAAATAACAAATAATTTGAAAGATTTCTGTTAAAACATTTGGGGAAGTCAAATATATATCCTATTTTTGCCATTATTATTTTGATTTCAACCATTTATTTTGAAATCACCCCGAGGTTGGTCGCATCCTGCACCAACCTCTTTTGCAATATCAGGGAAGCAAATCAGCACTTTTCTTACTTAAAATTTGTCATTTATAAAGAAAAATACTATCTTTGCAGCAATTATTAACAGTATTTACACAATAAATCGCAAGCCTATCGCCTACATTTACTCCAATAGTAAAGAAAGAAATAATGGATGTATATAGCAAGATGACCGATGAAGAGTTGGCCATAGCATACATAAAAGGTGATAATAATGCCTTCGATTTATTGCTCTCACGCAATCAGCAGAGGCTTTATTCCTACATATTGTTCGTTGTCCACGACAGCGAGATGGCAGAAGATGTGTTTCAAGACACGTTTGTCAAAGTCATTATGCGTCTCCAGTCGGGCCAGTATACCTCCTGCGGCAAGTTCTCCGCATGGATTATGCGCATAGCCCACAATGTCATCATGGACTATTATCGCGACCAGCGCATAGAGAGTGTGGTGAGCACGGTCGACAATGAGGACCTTTCTCAGATTGACGGGCGCCATGTGATAGTGCCCAATGTGGAGAGCCGCTATGTCAACGAGCAGGTTTATAGCGACGTTCGGCGCATGATGAACCTCCTGCCGCCATCGCAGCGAGAGGTTATCTTCATGCGGTTCTTTCAGGAAATGTCTTTCAAGGAAATCGCCGAGGCCACCAGCGTAAGCATCAATACCGCTCTTGGTCGTATGCGTTACGCCGTGCTCAACCTGCGGCGCATGGCCAAGTCCAACGGCATCACTCTACAGTTGGACTGACCGTCCAGCGGGCGTTCAGTCTCTTGACTTCAGGCTCAGTATGGTAGCCTCGGGGTCTTCTGCACCGAAGACATAGCTGCCACTTACCAATACATCGGCACCGGCTGCGACGAGCATCGGTGCCGTTTTTCCGTTTACGCCACCGTCTACCTCTATCAGCGGTCTGTGTTCCAGCCGGTCTATCATCTGTCTCAGTCTCCTTACCTTGTCGGTCGAGCTGGTGATAAACGACTGGCCCGAGAAGCCCGGGTTGACGCTCATAATCAGCACCAGGTCTACATCGGAGAGCACCTCCTCGACCATAGCCAGCGGCGTGGCGGGGTTGAGAGCCACTCCGGCTTTCATGCCGGCGCTGTGTATCTCCTGGATGGTGCGGTGCAGATGGGTGCAGGCCTCGGCGTGTACGGTCATCAGCGCTCCGCCGGCATCGGCGACCTGGCGTATATAGTTCTCGGGATGCACGGTCATCATGTGTACATCCAGCGGCTTCTGGCATACCGTGTGTACTGCCTTGATAACGGGCAGTCCAAATGAGATGTTGGGCACAAACACGCCGTCCATCACATCCATGTGCAGCCAGTCGGCTGCGCTGCGGTTTATCATCTCCGAATCTTCGCCCAGCTGTGTAAAGTCGGCCGACAGCAATGAGGGTGATATCAGTATCTCTTTGTTCATCTTATTCTATCATCAAGGTTTAATCAGTTCATACACACATTATATTTCCCATCTTTCATGTGGGCGCGCTGGCAGAGCCGGGCTATCTGTCTGATAAGTTGCAAAGTTTTTTCCGAGGGCTTCACCTCGTTAGGAGTAAAATAGTTCATAGGCATTTCTAATAGTCTTTATATTTGTATAACGCATCTTTTCGGTCTTTATTACATCCGCGTGACATTTTCTTTTGCTCAAAACTGTCACCTGTAGGGTCACGGTCGGTCTGGAGATGACTGCCACCGATACAGCCACGCGCGCGTATATTATAATAGGTATAAGAGGTCGGCTGAGGGCCTCTGTAATAAAATTGCGGTAAATCACAAATTTTTCTTTCAAAAAGTTTGCAGGCTCGTAGATTATCGTTATATTTGCAGCGTAAATAGTAAAGACAATGAAGAATATGGTATCTATAGCATGGTGGTGGCGTAACTCAAGATTGATAAAGTCGTGAGTCGCTCAGCCGTATAGATATCCCGTAGATATAAGAGAAAGGCCTGCCGTAACTTACGACAGGCCTTTTTTCGTAACCCCGAAATTTAGAACCAACACTATAAAAGACAAGACTATGGAGATGAAAGATTATTTGACGCGTGTGCTCCGCCAGGAACGGCTCAGCCGCGAAGAGACCAAGGACATCCTGACAGGCATCACCCGCGACGCCTATCCCGCCGAGCAGATTACGGCCCTCCTTACCGCCATTCAGATGCGCGGAGTGACCGTTGACGAGCTGTTGGGCTTCCGCGACGGCATATTGGAGACCGGCGTGCAGGCCCCGTTGGACTGCGACCGCTATATCGACGTAGTGGGCACTGGCGGCGACCGCAAGAATACGTTCAACATCTCTACCACGGCATGCTTCGTCATCGCCGGCGCCGGCTACAAGGTCGCCAAGCATGGCAATTATGCCGCCACCAGTGTGAGCGGAGCCTCCAACGTGATAGCCCTTCACGGTGTGCGCTTTACCAGCGACCTCGACACCCTCAACCGTTCGCTCCACGAGGCAGGCATCGTCTATCTCCATGCCCAGCTCTTCGCCAAGGCCATGAAGCACGTGGCCCCCATCCGCAAGGCGCTGCAGTTTCCCACCGTCTTCAACCTGTTGGGGCCGCTGGTCAACCCCTCTCACCCCAAGGCCCAACTGCTGGGCGTAGCCAACCTCGACCAGATGCGCCTCTACGCCCAGGTCTATCAGCGCTTGGGCATCGACTATGGCATCATCAACAGTATCGACGGCTACGACGAAATCTCGCTCACCGGCGACTTCAAGGTGTCGACCAACCAGTATGAGCGTGTCTTCTCGCCTGCCGACCTGGGCATGCAGGTGGCTCTGCCCGAAGAGCTTCAGGCCGGAGCCACCGAGGAAGAGGCTGCCGCCATCTTCGACAGCGTGCTCAACAATACCTGTCTGCCCGCCCAGAAGAACATCGTGGTCGCCAACGCCGCCTTTGGCATCCAGGTCATGGAGCGCGGGCTGAAGTCTATCGACGAGTGTATCGAGATTGCCCGTGAGAGTATCGACAGCGGTGCTGCCCTCAATGCCTTCCGTCGTTTTGTAACCATCAATTCATAGTCGACATGAGAGATATACTGGAAGAGATAGTCGCCAACAAGCGCGAGGAGATAGCGCAGTTCCACCAGTTGCTGCCCATCACCACGCTGGCCACGCTGACCGAGAAGATGCTCCACATCACCGTGCCCTCGATGCGTCGGGCGCTCATGGAGTCGACTACCGGCATCATCGCCGAGTTCAAGCGCCGTTCGCCCTCGCGTGGCTGGATACACCGCGACGCCCGCGTGAGCGAGGTGGTGCCTGCCTATGAGCAGAGTGGTGCTTCGGCTGTCAGCATCCTTACCGACCGCAACTACTTTGGCGGCTACGACGAGCATATCCAGCAGGCGCGCTTCATGGGCGTCAGCCTCCCCATACTCTACAAGAACTTCGTGGTCGACGAGTACCAGCTCTTCCAGGCCCGCTATTGTGGCGCGTCGGCTGTGCTGCTCATCGCCTCGGTGCTGACCATCGATGAGTGCCGCCGCCTGATGTCGCTTGCCCACCAGCTGGGTCTGGAGGTGCTGCTCGAGATGCACGCCGAGAGCGAACTCGACTATGCTGCCCTCGAGCCCGACATGTATGGCATCAACAACCGCCACCTCGGCACCTTCACCACCGATGTCGACACCAGCTTCCATCTGGCAGAGCGTCTGCCCCATGATGCCTGCAAGGTGAGTGAGAGCGGCATCTCTTCGCCCGATGTCATTGCGCGTCTGCGCGAGTCGGGCTACCGCGGCTTCCTCATCGGCGAGACCTTTATGCGCGAGCCCAGTCCTGGCGACGCCCTCGCCCGTATGGTCGGCCAATTGAACAACCTCAGCAACAACAACCATTAAAACTATACAGACTATGATTATCAAAGTATGTGGCATGACCGATGCCGAGAATATCACAGCCGTCGAGCACTTGGGTGCCGACATGATAGGCATGGTGTTCTATCCCCAGTCTCCACGCTACGTGCAGATGGTGCGCTCTCGCGCCGGAAGCATGCCCGACTACAGCCGTGAGCGGCTCGACCAGCTGCAACGCCACCTCGACGATGGCGCGGCTCCCATGCAGAAGCCTGCCCACGTGCCCCGTGTGGGTGTATTCGTCGACGATATGCCCCAGAACATCGTGACCCGTGTCTACAACTACGGCCTCGACTATGTGCAGTTGCATGGCGACGAGTCGCGCATCACCTGTGACAACCTGCGGCGCACCATCGACCCCGACATCCGTCCGGGACTGCGCATCATCAAGGCCATCCCCGTGGCCGACGCCCGTGACATAGACCGCTGGCGCGAGTATGACGGCGCGGTTGACATGCTGCTCTTCGACACGCGCAGTGACAGCGTAGGAGGCAGCGGCAACCGCTTCGACTGGACGCTGCTCGACCGCTACGACGGCGACATCCCCTTCCTGCTCGGTGGCGGCATCGGGCCCGACGATGTAGACAGGGTACGCGCCTTCCACCATCCCCAGTTTGTCGGCATCGACCTCAACAGCAGGTTTGAAACCCAGCCCGGCATCAAGGACATCCACTTGCTCCGCAACTTTATCAACGCTATACGAAATGAATAAGATAAACAGATTGTTTCAGGATAACACAGACCGTAAACTCCACTCGCTCTACTTCTGCGCGGGTGCCCCTACGGTCGACATGGTGCCCCAGGTGCTGCTCACGCTGCAGCGCCGTGGCATCGATATGGTCGAGGTGGGCATCCCCTTCAGCGACCCGCTTGCCGACGGTCCCGTCATTCAGGCGGCAGGCACCGTGGCTCTGCGCAATGGCATTACGCTCGACAAGATATTCAGCCAGATAGACAGCATCAAGGACCAGGTTCGCATCCCTTTGGTACTGATGGGCTATCTCAACGTGGTGATGCACTATGGATATGAAGCCTTCTTCCAGCGCTGCGTGGCTACGGGCGTGTCGGGGTGCATAATTCCCGACCTGCCGTTTGATGATTATCTCAATGTGGTCAAACCCATCGCCGACCGTTACGATGTGCGCGTCATCATGATGATTACGCCCGAGACATCGGCCGAGCGCATACGCCTCATCGACCGCCACACCGACGGGTTCATCTATATGGTGTCGAGCGCAGGCATCACCGGCGCCCAACAGAGTTTTGGCGACGCCAAGGTCGACTACTTCCGCCGCATAGACGCCATGCAACTGCGCAACCCGCGCATGATAGGATTTGGAATATCCAACCGGCAGACGCTGGAGAGTGCCCAAGCCTACGCCGCCGGAACCATTATCGGCAGCAAGTTTGTCACTCTGCTCAACGAGACACGCGATGCCGACAAGGCCATAGACAAACTTAATGAAGCATTAGCCCAATGAAATACACAGTAGACAAAAACGGATTTTTCGGTCGTTACGGCGGAGCCTATGTTCCTGAAATATTATACAAGTGTGTGCACGACCTGCAGGATGCTTATCTCGACATCCTCGGCAGCGATGAATTCAAGCGCGAGTACCATCAACTGCTGCGCGACTATGTGGGGCGTCCTTCTCCCCTCTATTATGCCGACCGTATGAGTCGCCGCTATGGTTGCCGCCTTTACCTCAAGCGCGAAGACCTCAACCATACCGGAGCTCACAAAATCAACAACACCATCGGTCAGATACTCCTTGCCCGCCACATGGGCAAGACGCGCATCATCGCCGAAACTGGTGCCGGCCAGCATGGCGTCGCCACAGCCACGGTGTGTGCGCTGATGGGTATGCAGTGTGAAATCTTCATGGGCAAGACCGATGTGGAGCGCCAGCATACCAACGTGGAGCGTATGCGTATGCTCGGTGCCACGGTGCATCCCGTCACCACCGGCAACATGACCCTCAGTGACGCCTGCAGCGAGGCCATCCGCGACTGGTGCAGCCATCCGCGCGACACCTACTATCTCGTCGGGTCGACAATGGGACCTCATCCTTATCCCGATATCGTCGCCAAGATGCAGAGCGTCATCTCCGAAGAAATCAAGTGGCAGCTCCAGGAGAAGACGGGGCGTGACTATCCCGACTTCCTCATCGCCTGTGTGGGTGGAGGCAGCAACGCCGCCGGCACCATCTATCACTACATCGACGACGAGCGTGTGAGCATTGTCCTCGCCGAAGCCGGTGGTCATGGGGTAGACACCGATTACACCGCCGCCACCATCCAGGCTGGTACTGAGGGTATCATCCACGGTGCCCGTACGCTCGTGATGCAGACCGACGACGGCCAGATTAAGGAGGCGTTCACCATCAGCGCCGGACTCGACTATCCTGGCATCGGACCCATGCACGCCGACCTTGCCGAGCGTGGCCGCGAACAGGTGATAGCCATCAACGACGACGAAGCCATCCGCGCCGGCTACGAACTTACCCGTACCGAGGGCATCATCCCTGCCATCGAGAGCGCCCATGCCGTGGCTGCGCTCAGTCATCTCCGCTTCCGTCCCGAGGATGTGGTCGTTCTCACCGTCTCGGGTCGTGGCGACAAAGATGTAGAAACATATCTCGCCCATAAGGATATGGCAGGCGAGTACGGAGATTTCTAACCCATTATCCGAACAGTCATTATGAGTCATACTTATAATTACCAGACCGTGTCGAGCACCATTCTTGCCGACCTCTATACTCCCGTTGGTGTTTACCTGAGTCTGCGCGGACTCTATCCACAGTCTGCACTCATGGAGAGCAGCGATTACCACAGCCACGATACAGCCCGCTCGTTTATAGCTATTCATCCCATGGCGTCGTTTGCAGTGTCCCATGGCGTAGCCATCACCTCGTTGCCCGATGGCACCGTTCTCCGCCAGCCCCTCGACCTCGACCGCAAGGGCGTAGCCAAAGAGCAGGTGGCCCAGGCGCTGGGTGATTTCCTCGCAGCCTTCCATGTCGAAGGCGAGGGTAGGGAGTATTGCGGCGTCTATGGCTTCACCTCTTTCAATACCGTGCGCTACTTTGAGAATATCGATGTGGTCGACGACACACAGCCCGCCAACGATGCCCCTGATATGCTCTATGTCATGTATCGCGACCTGATAGTCTTTGACCATTATTCCAACCGCATCCGACTGGTTACCCTCGTGCGCGAAGACGACTCTGTGGCTGCTGGCGGTAAGGTGCTCACCGACATAGAGCAGCAGTTGCGCCGTCCTGGTCAGTGCTACGATTTCCACACCGACGGCCCTGTCTTCAGCACCCTCACTGACGAAGCCCATCGTGCCAATATCCGTCGCTGTGTAGCCCACTGTCTGCGTGGCGATGTCTTCCAGATTGTGGTCTCTCGTCGTTTCTGCCAGCGTTATAGCGGCGACGACTTCCGCCTTTACCGTGCGCTGCGCAGCATCAATCCCTCGCCATATCTCTTCTATTTCGACTTCGGCGGTTACCGCATCTTCGGCTCCAGCCCTGAGACCCACTGCCGCATTGATGGCGACCGCGCCTATATCGACCCCATTGCCGGCACCACCCGTCGTACCGGCGATCCTGCAGAGGACCGTCGGCATGCCGAGTTCTTGCGTAACGATGCCAAGGAGAATGCCGAGCACGTGATGCTGGTCGACTTGGCGCGCAACGACCTAAGCCGCAACTGTCAGGATGTCAAGGTCGATTTCTTCAAGGATATGCAGTTCTACAGCCATGTCATCCACCTGGTGAGCCGGGTTAGCGGCAGACTTCTGCAGCCCCACTCCCCGAGCGCCAAGATACGTGCCTTCTTCGACACCTTCCCTGCCGGTACGCTGTCGGGGGCTCCCAAGGTGAGAGCGATGCAGATTATCAGCGAGCTCGAGCCCCACAATCGTGGCGCCTATGGTGGCTGCATCGGCTTCATCGGTCTCGACGGCGACCTCAATCAAGCCATCGTCATCCGCACCTTCGTCAGTCGCAATGGAGAGCTCTGGTTCCAGGCTGGCAGTGGCGTCGTGGCAAAGAGCAATGATGAATACGAGCTCCAGGAATGTAATAACAAACTCGGTGCGCTCACGTGTGCCATCAAAGAGGCTGAATCATGATGAAACAGACAGACAATAGCCACACCCCGCAGGTGTCGGTGGCTGTGATAGACAATTACGACTCCTTCACCTATAATCTCGTTCACCTCGTGCGTAGTCTTGGCGCACAGGTCACCGTCTTCCGCAACGACCAGTTTGACTTGCCCGACCTTGCCGACTATGACAAGCTCTTGCTTTCGCCCGGTCCAGGCATCCCGTCAGAGGCTGGGCTGCTGCTCGATGTCATCCGCACCTACGCCGCCACCAAACCTATCCTCGGCGTGTGCCTTGGCCATCAGGCCATCGGCGAGGTCTTTGGCGCCCGGCTTACCAATCTTGCCGAGGTCTTTCACGGCGTGGCGACCGAGGGTACCAATCTGCAGCGCGACTACATCTTCCGCGACCTTCCTCCGCGCATTACCATGGGCCGTTACCACTCTTGGGTGGTCGAGAGGTCGTCTCTGCCTGCCTGTCTGGAGGTCACTGCCGAGAGCGATGAGGGCTTTGTCATGGCACTACGCCATCGCGACTACGACGTCCATGGCATCCAGTTCCATCCAGAGAGTGTGCTCACGCCCCAAGGCGCCACTATCGTCAGCAACTGGCTGAAAGGCTAAGCCCGTGACAGTCATCCGACCGATGGCGACCCCTTCGGCATAACAAAAAATCCGCATAGACTCACTATGCGGATTTTCTGTTATCTTGGGGATGCTGTTTACAACTTCACCTTGCGCTTGGCGCCCTTGCTTTCATTGCCTACGCGGTCGAGGGCAGTCACCACATATTTATATTTCTTTGTACCGCCGTCGTAGGGCAGCCGGTAGTAGGTGTCATAGGTTATCTCTACGATTCTGGAAGCGTCTGCCAGGTTTACTTTCTCGCCCTTGGCGAAGCGGTAAATGACATAGCGGCGCGCCTCGTCGCCCCATTTCTTCGCTTTGGGAGCCGACCAGTAGAGCATCAGACCGTCTTCCGTCCACGCGTCACCCACCTTGGCTGGCTTCTTGGGTGCTTTGCTGTCCAGGAAAGGCATGTATGGAGGCAGAGCCTTTGACTTCCAGTATACGTTGCGCAGCATGGTGCCGTAGCTACCTATGTCTTCGGCAGCCACCTTGGCATACCAGAGCACGGTGCCGCTCACGTTGCGCAACTGGCGGTGCAGACTGAACTTGGCAGCCATCTGATGGGTGTTGGGGTTGGCAGGGTCGCTGTTCTGCACGGTGTTCTCGATGCTCTCGCCGATGTAGAGCGGACGGTTGGCCATGTGTTTAGCCCACCATTTGATGAGCTTTTCATAGTCTGCCAATGGATGACCGATGTGCCAATAGAGCTGTGGCACGCAGTAGTCTATCCATCCGTTGTTGACCCACAGCAGCACGTCGGCATAGAGTTGGTCGTAGTTCTGCAGACCGTTGGTGTCGCTACCTATGGGCGAACTCTTTTTGTTGCGGTAAATACCAAAGGGCGACACGCCAAACTTGACCCAAGGCTTGAGCTTGTGCACGTGCTCGCCCATCTCCTTGACAAAGAGATTGACATTGTAGCGGCGCCAGTCGCCACGGTCGGCTATACCATTATTATATAAGGCGTATTCACGGTCATCGGGGATGGGGCGTCCGCCTTCGGGGTAGGGGTAGAAGTAGTCGTCGATGTGTATGCCGTCGATGTCATAGCGGCTCACGATGTCGTCGACCACCGAGAGGATATAGTCGCGGTTCTCCTTGAGTCCGGGGTTGAGTACATAGAGACCGCCATACTCGAACGCACGCTCAGGGTGAGTCTTGAGGATGTGGTTGTCGGCCAGACGGGTAGGGCTCTTCATGCGGGCGCGATAGGGGTTTATCCACGCATGAAACTCCATTCCGCGGCGGTGACACTGCTGTATCATCCATGCCATTGGGTCCCAGTAGGGAGATGGTGCCTTGCCCTGCACTCCGGTGAGGTAACGGCTCCACGGCTCAATCTTGCTCTCATAGAGGGCATCACATTCGCCGCGCACCTGGAAGATGATGGCGTTGGCGCCATCCTTTTCCAGCTCATCGAGCTGATGGGTGAGCATCTGCTGTATTTCTGCTGTCGATTTACCCAGATACATGCCGTTGACAAACTGCATCCAAGCGCCTCTGAACTCACGTTTGCCCCCGTCGGCATACATGCTGGTAGGAGCGAGCAGCCATAGGGCTGCCACCATTACAATCAGTAGTTTTTTCATTATTTGGTTTTGTTCCTCTGTTTTCTACTACAAAAATACGATGATTGTCGAGGATATCAAAATAATCAAGGAACAAATTGTAAAAAAGCCTTTATCTTCCTTCACTTTTCCCTCTTCAGCACCATACTGTGGCGCTATGGGCGTGTCGATTGCGTCTCTGTCGGGCACAAACGACAAATCCGCCATGACAGAGACAGATGCCCTTGTCGTGGCGGATTGGCTGGTTATCGTGACCTACAGCTTAGAAGCGGTAGCTCAGCGTTGCCATCACCTGGTTGCGGTCGTGGCTCACCTTGGTGGCTCTTACGATGCAGTTGTTGTCGGGGTTGGTGTCACCGTAGTAGCTCATGAAGGGGTAGAAGTCGCCATTGGTATGGCTGTACTGGTAAGCCAGGTCGAGGTTGATGTTCTTGCTGGCTTGGAATCCCAGACCCAGGGTGAAGCGGTTGGTGGCTTTCCAGTTGGTGTAGTCGGTAGAGGTAGCGTAGCCCGAACCGGGAGACTCGAGCGAACCGTCGCGGAAGCCGTTCTCGTCGAAGACGGCAGAAACCCAGTTGTAGCCTGCGCGCAGAGCCAGTGTAGGCAGTGGCTTGAACTCGGCACCCAACTTGAGGGTATGCACACCCTTGAGCGTGCGCTCGGTATGGGCGTTCATCACGTCGTCGCTGCTGCTGGTGTCATAGGCGTCGCCGTACCATGGGTCGTAGTATGTGCCGTCTATCACGCGGTTGTCTATGCTGCCATAGTCAGAATACTCATAGGTGGCACCCAGGGCGAGGTAGCTGCCCACGGTGTGACCGAGACTCACGCCAAATTTCCATGGAGTATATATCTTGTACTCGTAGTTGCAGTAGTTGCGGATGTAAGCGCTGCTGTTGTTATCCGACAGGTTTCCGCTGTACTGTACAAAGCCGCTGCCAGCGTCGCCCCTCAGTTTCAGGTCATAGAAGACAGGGCTGTTGATGTACAGACCCACGCGGAAAGGCGAGCCGTCAATGGGCAGGAAGATGGCACCCACCTTGACATCGACGCCAGTACCGTCTATCTTCAGCCGTTCGGCAGAGGCACCGTTGGTGTTCTGCTCCAACTGCTCAAAGTAGGTACTGCTGGAGCGATAGTTCACATCATGTAAGCCCGCGGTGACTCCGAGGTAGAAGCTGTTGCTCACAGCGCCACTGATGTTGAAGTCGTAGACGCCGATGTAACCATGCTGGTACTGGCCGAAGTCAAAAGCCTGGCCGTTGTAGTAGTCCATGTATTTTTTGCCCTGGTCGTCGGTCTTCTCGAGTATCTTCTTGTAGTTGGCATCGATGGCGTTCCAGCCCCATTCGCCCACCTTGTCGTACTTGATGGCCGAGAGCTTGTTCTGTGAAGCCATGGAGAGCGCACCGCTGGCAGTAAGTATCTGGTCGAAGTTGCGGCTTTTGTGGTAGTTGAAGCCCACGTTGATGCAGGGCTTGCCGTTAATCTTGAGCGGAGCCACGATACCTATCTGGTCAAAGCTGGCATTGGTCTTGTGACCGCCGCTCACGCTGTGGCTCTCCACGCCGTTCTGCCATACCAGTCCGCCGGTGACACTCACCTGGGTACGGCTGAAGAAGCCTGTACCGGCAGGGTTGCTGGTCATCGTCGAGATGTCGGCACCCAGCGCCTCCATAGCGCCACCCATACCTACGTAGCGGGCGGTACCGTTGAGGTCGTTGCCGATGAGCTTGGTATCTTGATATGTCTCCTGGGCGGTGGCTGTCAGGGCAGTCATCGAAGCCAACAGGGCAAAAAACAAATTCTTGGTGTTCATAATCTTATCTGTTTGTTATAGTTTTCAACTGTGTGTTGGGGTTTGTGTTATCGGTGTCCGCCACCAAAGCGTCCGCCGCCACCACCACCGGTGTGTCCGCCGCCGAAGCCGCCACCGCGCGAGCCTCCAAATCCGCCGCCAAACGAGCCAGAGGGCATCGAGGGCGTGCTGGGACGCCCACCGAAGTTATAGTTGTCCTGGCGGGTAGGGTTGTTGCGGTTGCCGAAGGTGCGGTTGTCGTAGGTACGACTGTTGCGACCGCCAAATGAGCGCGTGCCGTTCTGTCCGTAAGCCATGCTGCGGCCCGAACCCTGACGCTGCGTCCCACCCCAAGAGCGGTAGCCGGCATAACCGCCACGGCTGCCACTGTGGGTGACATAGACGCCACCCCAGTAGCCCGGCCATCCCCAGCCATGGTAGTAGCCTGGCCATCCCCAACCTGCATAGTAGTAGGGATTGTACCAGCCATAGTAGCCATAATATCTGGGATACCAGGGGTCGTAGAACGGGTCGCCATACCATGGGTCATACCATGCCCAACGCCAATAGTAGGGCGAATATCCATAACTATAGAGGTAGCTGTAGAGCCATGGGTCGTAGTAGCCGTCCCATCGGCTCATGCGGCGGCTGTAGGCAAAGTCGTCGTCGACAGCGTTGTTGCGGTATTTGGCCACAAAGGTAGTGTCTACATACGCCGAGTCGGGATAGACACCATTGCCCTGCTGAAACTGGATGATGTCGTTGCCCAGACTGTCATTGCCCAACTTCTGATAATGGCTCCAGTATTTGCCACGACGGTTATATTCATCCACATCACGGTTGCTGCCCACATAGTATGCGGGCTCGGTGTCGGCCGAAGCCTGCGCCTTCTTCTTCGGGGTGAAATAGAGGTCATCCTGTGCCATCGCCGAGAGCGGTAGAGCACAGAGAAGCACTGCAAGAATATACAATTGTTTCATATCTCTTATTACTTTTAATAGCTATTCAGTATCTTACACTGCAAAATTAGTACCATTGTCACTGCAAAATTAAGGAAAAACCCTAAAGGATGGTAGGTTTTTCCCTATTAATTTATAAATTTGTAACGCAATTATAAAAGTTTAATCAATAGGAGTATATATATGAAGTATTTGGCAGCCCATTTCGAGATTGCTTGCATGGACGACATGATGCAGATTGCCCGCGACCTGCTCATGGATTTGGCCGGCGAAGCGGGTTTTGAATCCTTTGAAGACACCGAGCGTGGCGTTGACGGTTATGTGCAGGAACAGCTCTTCGACCGCCAGTTGCTCGACGATGGCATAGCTTCCTTTCCGCTCGACGGAGTAAGCATTGTATATAATATTAATAAGGTGGAAGACCAGGACTGGAACGCTGTGTGGGAAGAGCAGGGCTTTGAGCCTATCGACATTGACCATCGCGTGGTGGTCTACGATGCCAAGGGCGAGGTGCCCCAGCACGATGCCGGCGCCGTGATGATAGGCATCGATGCGCGTCAGGCTTTTGGCACAGGTACCCACGAGACCACGCAGATGATTATCGCCTCGCTGCTCGATATGCAGCTCGAGGGCAAGAGCGTGCTCGACTGTGGCTGTGGCACCGGCATCCTCTCGATAGCCGCCGCCAAGTGTGGCGCCACGCACTGCGTGGGCTACGACATCGACGAATGGAGTGTGGACAACAGCCGCCACAATGCGCAGCTCAATGGTGTGGATATGCAGGTGCTGCTGGGCGACGCGTCGGTCACAGCCACGCTCAACGAGAAGTTCGATGTGGTTCTGGCCAACATTAACCGCAACATCCTGCTGGCAGACATGCCTGCCTTTGTCGGCGTGATGAAGGAGGGTGGGGCGCTCATATTGAGCGGATTTTATCCCTCCGATGCCGCCATGCTCTGCGACAAGGCTGCCACCTTGGGTCTCACGCTCACCGCGCAGAAGAGCAATGGCGACTGGGCGTGCCTCATGTTCAGCAAGTAGACTAAGATGCTCCGCACCGGATGTTCCGGCAGCAGAGCGACCGATAAGACGACCGCCGCACGGATGACCACTGGTCTCTGTGCGGCGGTCGTCGGTATATGTGCCACTACTGTCAGCCCGTGGCAGCATCGCCAAAAGTCTGCCGTGATGCTTTCTAAACACAATGCGTGGTGGGAAACGTGTAATTCAAGTCTTGCAACCATCATTTCATACTTGGAATTTCTAAATTCCAACTTTGAAATCATCGTGAAGATGGTCGCGGCAGAGTCGGCGTTTTCCTCCTATGTACTGAAGGTGCCCTCTAAGCTGGTGGGGATACCCTCGACGCCGCTGGTGATGGTCACGGCGCCGACATAGTGGCATGCGGCCATGACGGTCACGGACGGCAGAGATGTAGATGATAAAGATGTGGGGATGGCGCTGCGGTGTGATGCGCCGGAGGCGGATAGGGGATAGCGCCCATCAATAGGTATCTTCGTGACTGCCTATTGTGAGTTTCTTGAGGTCATAGTAAGAACCGTTGTAGACATTGAAATCTACGGGACCCTTGATGCCAGGCAGACGGCCTGCATCGGTGTGTTGCCAGAATTTCCATGCACCCTTGTATTCTATCTTGGGCACATAGTAGTGGGCTATCCAGTAAGGATAGTCGTCAAAGACAGGAGCGCTGAGATACTTCTCCTTGAACTTGTAATAGGTGTAGAGGATGGGCTTGACATGATAACGATCTTCCACGATATGCAGCCACGTGAGTATGTCGCGCTGGAACTCCTCTATCGACTTGTCCTTGGGCGCGTGCTCTATATCCAGCACGGGTGGAAGGTCTCCCTCTTCGAGCTTAACCTTCTCAAGAAAGTAATAAGCCTGCTGGCGGGCCGACGATTTGTTGCTCCAAAAGTGGTAGGCACCACGAATAAAACCATATTCGAGTGCATTGTGAAAGTTACTCTTGAAGTTTTCGTCCATGCGGCTGGCTCCCTCGGTCGACTTGATGATGACAAATCTCAGCGGGCAGCCTGAAATCATGCCTCCTTGCAGTTTGTCCCAATCTATGTTGCCCTGGTAGTGGGATATGTCGATGCCGTGTATCTCGAAACCCTTAGGATATCTGGACTCGCCATAGAGGGCACGCCATCTGAAGCCAGTAGGACCGACGAAGAAGTAGTAGAAAGCCCAACAATAGAGAACGGTTACCACGAGACCACCAACCCAGAATGTCCAACGCGGCATGCGGTGATGCCATCGATGGGCACCACGCCGAGTTGCACCACGCTTGGTCTTGCTGTGATGTGACTTGGGGGTAGTGATGTTGCGGGTAGTCTTTCTCTTATCCATGTAAAAAATGCACCGGATATCCCTGGTTCAGCGCAGTGGCTGCTTCAGGACAATCCGGTGCATGAATATCATTCTAATTATTTACCAAGCTGTTCGAGCGACAGTGTGCGTGTGGTGCGGTCGCAAACTGAAGCGGGACCCCAGTACTGGATAGGACCGGGATAGACATAGCAGGTCTCCTTGGCCCACTCGTCGCGCTTCTCGGCGAACTTCTTGAAGGGCGCACCGTCGAGCTCTACGAGAGCCTTGCGGATTACGGGCTTCATCTCGCCGTTGCGGCGCTCCATGTTCATCATCATGGTGATTGGCACACCTCCTGCCTTCCACTCATCGGTGGGAGCGGTAGTGTTCTTGACGATGGCCATATAGCCAGTCTTGCCGTTGGCAATGAGCTGAACGGCGCTTACGCCGAGTGCATAGCAATAGTCTGCGTCGAAGTTTGATGGAGCAGCGCAGCGTCCTTCATAACCAAAGAAGTGGTGGATAGCTGCAAACTTGCCAACAAACTTGCCCTCGTTCTTCCACTCAGCCAACTTGTCGGCTACCATGTCAGAGATGAGCTTCTCGGTCTCGATGAGCGATACCTGTACGTTTCCGTGGGGGTCGCGGTCGAGTGAGAGCTGGCGTGCTACGTCGCCAGGCAGTGTCTTGAAGGTCTCGGCATTCTCGGCAGAGAGATGGGCGAGGATATACTTCTTCTGCTCATCGGCCTCGAGGTTCTTGTACTCTTCACCGTGGGCAGCGAGCAGGTCGTTGAGTTCGTCGATGAGACGGCCGATAGAGGGGATGAACTCGATGAGGCCCTCGGGGATGAGGACAACACCGAAGTTGTTGCCGGCAGCGGCACGGTCGGCTACAGACTGGGCGATGCCTTCTACAATCTGGTTGAGGGTCATGTCCTTCTGCTCTATTTCCTCTGAGATGAGGCAGATATTGGGCTGTGTCTGCAGTGCGCACTCGAGTGCGATGTGTGAAGCCGAGCGTCCCATCAGCTTGATGAAGTGCCAGTACTTACGGGCAGAGTTGGCATCACGCTCAATGTTGCCGATAACCTCTGAGTAAGTCTTGGTAGCGGTATCGAAACCGAAAGAAGTCTCAATCTGGTCGTTCTTCAAGTCGCCGTCGATGGTCTTGGGCGCACCGATAACCTGTACACCGTAGTTCTTGGCAGCATAGTATTCGGCCAGAACGCAGGCGTTGGTGTTGGAGTCGTCACCACCGATGATTACGATGGCGTTGATGCCGAGCTCGCGGATGATCTCGAGACCCTTCTCAAACTGGTCTACCTTCTCCAGCTTGGTACGGCCCGAACCGATCATGTCGAAGCCACCGGTATTGCGGTAGTCGTCGATGATTTCGGCTGTCAGCTCCTTGTAGTTGTGGTCAACGAGACCGCCGGGACCCATGAGGAAGCCGTAGAGCTTGTTCTCGGGGTTGAGCTTCTTGACAGCGTCGAAGATACCGCTGATGACATTGTGGCCGCCAGGAGCCTGGCCGCCTGAAAGGATTACACCTACATTGATTTTCTGGCTCATTGCCTCATCGCCGGGAACAAACTCCACGAGGGGCATGCCATAAGTGTTGGGGAACAGTTTCTTGATTTCTTCCTGATCGCCTACGCTCTGGGTAGGCTCGCCTTCCTGTACCTTAACGGCACCCTGAAGACCTTTTGGCAGTTTAGGCTGGTAAGCAGCGCGTTCTCTCTGCAAAAGACTTTTTTTCATTTTACGTTTATTTGTTAGAATAGTTACCTTATTCAATTTCTGTGAGGCGCCCGGTTGTCCTTATGATAATGCCAAAAAGAATGGCGTCCTCAAAAATCGTTGCAAAGTTACTCATTTTCCATTAGATATTAAAGCAAAAGAGCAAGAAAATGACCTCGGGCTGTCTTTTTCTTAATCTGGCTCAACGACGGCAATGGTGGCGATAAAGACAGAAAAATGAAAAAAAGTGACCGAATATTTTGTTTTCTCTGCGATTTGCATTATCTTTGGCTCAAATATTACAACAACAATGAGTAGCAAACGAGACTTAAAGCGTGCGATACACAATGTATGCACAGCTCTTTTCGCCGAAGGAGTAGCAGCTTCTCTTTACGGCCCTGAGAAAAACAAGGAAGTGATTGACCCTATCTTCGCGTCTATTCTGGAGATACATTCTGACTTCACTCGTCGTGTGTCTTTCCCTGAACCGGGCATTAAGCCGAAGAAGTACTACAAGTTTATCATTGATGAGTTCAACAAGCAAGTGGCTGAGATAGTCGACCAGCTCAACGCGCTACAATAAGGAGACAATGTTACAGCAATTAGCACGCTGGATACTGTATAAAAGGATGGGATGGAAGACAATAATTACTGTCGAACATCCCTCCAAATATATTATATGTCTGGCTCCCCACACCAGTAACTGGGATTTTGTCATCGGTCAGCTCTTCGGTCTGGCAGAGCGTCGTACGACCAACTTTCTGATGAAGAAAGAGTGGTTCTTCTGGCCTCTGGGTCCGCTGTTCAGACGCTTGGGCGGCATACCCGTATATCGCGACCGCAATACGAGCATGACCGATACGCTGGCGCAGGCTGCGAAGGGGCGCAAAGACTTCTGCCTCTGCATCACTCCCGAAGGTACGCGCTCGCTCAACCCCGACTGGAAGAAGGGCTTCTACTATATTGCCCTCAAGGCAGGTATTCCCATACTGCTATATGCGCTCGATTTCGAGCATAAAGAGATACGCTGTACGCGCAGCATCATGCCCTCGGGAGATATAGACGCTGATATGCGTGAGATAAAGCTATATTTCAAGGATGTAAAAGGCAAGAAACCAGAACAGTTTAGTATAGGAGAGATAGATTGACAGTTAACTTTCACAGATGGTTGGTCATGGTGGCGCTGGCGTTATGCTGCGCCGTCAGTGTATATGCACAGGACAATTTGCTGGACGCTGCCACCGAGCGTCGGTTGAAGGACTATTTCCTCAACTATAAGTTCGATGCTGCCACAGGATATGCCCAGGCGCGCATGAAGAGCTACAGGATAGACAACCGCCAGCGCATAGTGACCATCACCGCCAACGATGCCTTTGCGGCACAGGATTTTACGGCCAAGATGGTCTCCAAAATCTATCGTAAGGTGAGCCGTATTCTTCCCTCACCTTACGATACATATAAGATACGTATAGCCGTCAATGGCGTTACCATCGACCTGATGGTGGATGGTGATATGGCAGACCCCAACTCTATTGTCAGAGCGTGGGGCAATATCGATTATAAGGGCAATGCCTGGGTGCGCAATGTGTCGCGTCCCTTTGACATCAGCCGCGGTCTGGGCAACCGTCATCTCACGGTCTATGCCAGCCATGGCCGTTTCTACGACCAGAAGAAGGGGCGGTGGCGCTGGCAGAGACCCAGTCTCTTTGCTACGACCGAAGACCTGTTTACTCCCACCATCGTGGTGCCCTATCTCATACCAATGCTTGAGAATGCGGGCGCCAACGTGTTTACTCCCCGAGAGCGCGACTGGCAGCCCAATGAGGTAATCGTCGACAACAACCGCTCGTCGCTGGGAGCCAAATATGAAGAGGTGGGCACGGGCAGCCGTCAGTGGAAGGACACGGAGAAACCGGGGTTCAGTTTCCATGACGGCCTCTACTCCGACCACGAAAATCCCTTCATCCAGGGTACAGCCCGACAGGTGAAAACCACGAAGAGCAAGTCTAAGATAAGCATCATATCCTATACGCCCGACATCCCCGAGGCGGGAAGATATGCAGTCTATGTGAGCTACCAGACGGTAGAGAAGAGCGTGGACGATGCCGAGTATATCGTCTGTCATAAGGGGCAGGAGACACGTTTCCGCGTCAACCAGCAGATGGGTGGCGGCACATGGGTCTATCTGGGTACCTTTGATTTTGACAAAGGCTGTAACGAGTACAACCGTGTGGTCGTGACCAACCATGCTTCGCGCAAGGGTGTGGTCACTGCCGATGCCGTGCGCTTTGGCGGCGGTATGGGTAACATCGAACGCAACGGCACCACGAGCGGCATGCCTCGCGCTATGGAGGCTGCCCGCTATTGTGCCCAGTGGTCGGGAGTGCCCTATGCCATCTATAGCACCAAGGACGGTGCCGACGACTATGCCGACGACATCAACGTGCGTCCGCTTACCACCAACTGGCTGGCTGGAGGCTCGGTGTATATGCCCTACAAGGTGGGCAAGAATGTGCCGATAGAACTGTCGCTCGCCGTGCACAGTGATGCCGGCTACAGCTACAACGGCAAAGACCTCGTGGGGTCGCTGGCTATCTGCACCACAGGCAACAACGAGGGAGTGCTCAATGCCGGTATACCCCGCAGTGTGTCGAATACCTTTGCCAAAAATCTGCTTGACGGTATCTCTGCCGACCTCAAAGCCAAATACGGACGCTGGGTGGTGCGCTATCTCTGGGACCGCAACTACTCTGAAACCCGCAATCCCGAGATACCCTCGGCCATACTCGAGACGCTCTCCCACCAGAACTTCCCTGATATGGCTTACGCCCAGGACCCCAATTTCAAGTTTACCCTTGCCCGCTCGATATACAAGGCCATACTGAAATATACTGCCGCCCAGCACGGCACACGCTATACCGTACAGCCTCTGGCGCCAAGGAGCCTGCGCACATCGATAGACCGGCAGGGAAAAATCACGCTGACATGGGAGGCGCAGACAGACCCACGGGAGAGCACGGCGATGCCCTCTGCCTATGTGGTATATACCCGCAGCGGTGGGGGAGGGTTTGACAATGGCACGGTGGTAAGCAGCACCACCTACACCATGACGCCCCAACCTGGTACCCAATACGACTTCAAGGTGACAGCTATCAACGACGGCGGTGAGAGCTTTGCTTCGCCCATCGTGTCGGCCCTCTACAAGTCGGCAGAAGCCAAGACAGTGCTCGTAGTCAACGGCTTTGACCGCCTGTCGGCACCCCAGGTCGTCGACGACGGCCGCAGACAGGGCTTTGATCTCGATGCCGACCCTGGTGTCTCTTATGGACTCACGGCGTGGAACGGACGGCAGACCAGCTTCAACGTGAACCGTATGGGTGTTGAGAGTCCCACCGGACTGGGATATGGCGGCGAAGAGATGGCTGGGCTCTTCGTGGCTGGCAATGATTTCTCCTATGTCGCTACCCATACCTCGGCGATAGCCTCGGGGCATAAATATAATGTGGTGAGTTGTGACCGTGCTGCCATCGATGGCCGCAAGGTGGCGCTCGCCGATTACTCCTGTGTAGACCTTATCCTCGGCATGCAGCGCTATACCCCCTATGCTGTGCAGTACTACAAGACATTCACCCCGGCATGGCAAGAGATGTTCAGAGCCTATGCCCAACAGGGAGGGCGGCTGCTTGTGAGCGGCTCGTACATAGGCTCGGATATGCAGAACGACGCTGAACAGCAGTTCCTGTCATCGGTACTGCAGTTGGAGTATCATCCCGCCGACAGCGTCACAGCCGAGCCTGCCATCAACGGACTGGGTATGACGTTTGACATCGGTCGCCGTCTCAACCGTCATCACTACGCTGCCACCCATGTCGAAATACTCCACCCCCAAGGTCAGGCCTACTGCGCTATGCAGTATGCCGACGGCACCTCGGCTGCTGTGGCTTACGATGGGGCGGCCTACAAGTCGTTTGTCATGGGCTTCCCCTTCGAGTGCATACAGTTGCCAGCCACGCGAAACCTGCTGATGCAGGGGATAATGCAATTCCTACAGAAACAATAATCAACCCTATAAGACTCCTTATTATGATGTATAAAATTCAAGCAAACCCCACGGGAACAAGAAGTATAGAAGTGAGCGAAGAGCATCTGCAGACCATCAGTAAATATGCGCTGCTCAAGAACCTCATCGACAGTACGGGTATCATCGACGAAACCGTGCTCGACAAACTCAAGTTCACCTTGCGTGCCCTGCTCGAATCTGAGGCCGGCAAGGACAAGGCGCTGCTCGACCTGTGTCTTGATGTGATATACCATAACAATATGAAGGCTTTCGGTCTGCACCAGCTCACTCTGCTCTATATCGACTGGGTCAGCAAGCAAGATCAGCAAACAGAAACTGAATCCTAAAACAAGCCGCATTGAAAGAATACCGACTTACTGATTTTCTCCCAACTACCAAGAAGGAATGTGAGCTGCGTGGTTGGGATGAGTTGGACGTAATCCTTTTCTCGGGTGATGCCTACGTCGACCACCCCTCGTTTGGCGCTGCTGTCATCGGTCGTGTGCTCGAGTCGCAGGGCTATCGCGTGGCCCTCGTTCCCCAGCCCGACTGGCATGGTGATTACCGTGATTTCAAGAAGCTGGGTCGTCCGCGTCTCTTCTTCGCCATCTCGCCCGGAGCCATGGACTCTATGGTCAACCGCTATACGGCAAACCGTCGCCTGCGTAGCGACGATGCCTATACTCCCGGCGGGCGTCATGGTATGCGCCCCGACTATCCCTCGATAGTGTATACCAAGATACTCAAACAGCTCTATCCCGATGTACCCGTGGTGCTGGGTGGCATTGAGGCTTCGCTGCGACGCCTCACCCACTATGACTACTGGCAAGACAGTCTGCGCCGATGCATCCTCTGCGACTCGGGCGCCGACCTTATCGTCTATGGCATGGGCGAGCGTCCTATTGTGGAGATATGCCGCCAGCTCGAAGGTGGTACCCCGTTTGACCAGTTGCGCTCCATCCCCCAGACTGTCTATCTCTGTCGTGAGGGCGATATCCCCGGTGGGGTAGGCGACGACGATATTGTGCTCCACAGTCATGAAGAGTGTCTGCAGAACAAGAAGGCTCAGGCTGAGAACTTCCGCCATATCGAGGAAGAGTCAAACAAGATGCACGCCCAGCGGCTTATACAGGCGGTAGGCAAGTACTGTGCGGTGGTCAATCCACCTTATCCGCCGATGACGACCGAAGAACTCGACGCTTCGTTTGACTTGCCCTACACCCGAATGCCTCATCCCAAGTATAAGGATAAGGTTATTCCTGCCTACGAGATGATTAAGTTTTCTGTCAACATCCACCGTGGTTGTTTCGGTGGTTGCGCCTTCTGTACCATCTCTGCCCATCAGGGCAAGTTTATCACCTGTCGTAGCAAGGAGAGCATTCTGCGTGAGGTAAAGCAGGTCATGGAGATGCCAGGGTTCAAGGGCTATCTCTCAGACCTCGGCGGCCCGTCGGCCAACATGTATGGCATGCATGGCAAAAACCAAAACGCCTGTGCCAAGTGCAAGCGTCCGTCGTGCATCCATCCTCGTATCTGCCCCAATCTGAATACCGACCATTCCAAGTTGCTCGACATCTACCATGCGGTCGACGCCCTGCCTGGTATCAAGAAGAGCTTCATCGGCAGCGGTGTGCGCTACGACCTGCTGCTGCACCGCTCGGGCGACGAGAAGTCTGACAAGGCTGCCCGCGATTATACCCGTGAGCTCATCTGTCGCCATGTGAGCGGTAGACTCAAGGTCGCGCCCGAGCACACTTCCGACAAGGTGCTCTATCAGATGCGCAAGCCGTCGTTCCAGCTCTTCTATGAGTTCAAACGTATCTTTGACCGCATCAACAAGGAAGAAAATCTGAAGCAACAGATAATCCCTTACTTCATAAGCAGCCATCCAGGTTGCCAGGAAGAAGATATGGCTGAACTTGCCGTCATCACCAAAGACCTCGACTTCCACTTGGAGCAGGTGCAGGACTTCACGCCAACTCCCATGACAGTCAGCACCGAAGCATGGTATACTGGCTACGATCCATATACGCTTGAGCCAGTCTTCTGCGCCCGTACCCAGCGTGAGAAACTTGCCCAGCGCCAGTTCTTCTTTTGGTATAAAAAAGACGAACGTGCCAATATTGAGCGCGAACTGCGTCGCATCGGGCGTGCAGACCTCATCGGCAAGTTGTACAGCGGCACGGGCTTTGCCAATCGTCATGCCGTCTATGACGACAAGGCCATCGGAAGTCGCCTGGATTATCCCCAGAAGTCCAGGAAGAAGAAACCGAACGAGAAAGCATCGTTCAATCCCAACTTCAACCATTCCGGCCAGCGTCCTAACGGCAGCAGGAAGAATAGACCTGCCGACGGGCGTAGGAACCATCGTCGCGACTCCTGATGGTGTGGTCGCGACTCATACGTTTACCATAATAAATATGTTGCAAACAAGACCTGCCACTCCTGCAGATACCGATGACATCATGCTCATCATCCACGGGGCATGTGCCATCATGCAGGAGAGTGGCAATACCCATCAGTGGGTCAACGGTTATCCCTCCCGTGACGTTATCTGTCAAGACATTGCCCGTGGCGATGCCTGGCTCGTCACTGGAGATAATGGCGACGCCGTGGGCTACTTTGTCTTCCGTCCTGGCCCTGACCCCACCTATCGCCACATCTATCACGGCGCGTGGCTCAATGACGCCCCTTATCACGTCATTCATCGTATCGCCGGCAGACCTCATGTCCATGGCATCTTCGATGCCGTGATGCGTCACTGCCAGGCAGCGCAGACCGACCTCCGCATTGATACCCACCGCGATAACCATATCATGCGCCATCTCATAGCCAAATACGCCTTCATCTACTGTGGTATCATCCATACCGAGATGGGCGATGAGCGGCTGGCGTATCAGTTGGCGGCCACCCCGTAAACCCATACGCTGCCCGAGATGACCCCTGGCGGGCTGCGCATTATCGTTGTAAAAATAACAAGTAAAATGAAAATACTACGTCGCATTTTGACCTTCATCGCCTGTATGGCGGTGATAGCCGTGGTGTCCGTACGACGCGACCATCGGCTCTTGGGGTATGAGTTAGAAAACAAGGCAACCACAGCCCCTACTGATACGCTCACTATGGCGGGCGACACGCTGGTGGTGCATACCGCCATGCTCGCCCAGGATGTGCAGGGCTATGCCGGAACCACGCCGCTCGACATCTATGTCCTGGACAATGTGGTGGTGAAGATTGTCGCCTTGCCCAATGTCGAGAGCCCCGACTTCTTTGGCGAGGCAGTCGGTCTGCTCGATGCCTATAAGGGCAAGACCGTCAATGAGGCGCTGTCAGCCAAAGTCGATGGCGTGAGCGGAGCCACCTTCTCGTCTCAGTCGCTTATCTCCAATGTGCGCAGAGGTGTGGCCTATGCCTCCGCCCACAATGCTTCCGCAGCCGACGGTGCCCTGTCGTGGTCGCTCAAGACCATTGTAGCGCTCCTGGTTATCGTCCTCGGAATGACGGTGCCCCTCGTGGTACGCAACAAGAAGATGAGACTCGTCCAGTTGGTGCTCGACATCGTAGTGTTGGGACTCTGGACCGGAACCTTTGTGAGCTACACGATGCTGGTCAACCTCATGTCCAACGGACTCACCTCCTGGTCGCTCGTCGTTCCGATGCTCCTTGTGGTGGCAGCCTTTGTCTATCCCCTCTTCGGCCGCCGAGCCTATTACTGCACCCACCTGTGTCCTCTCGGTGCTGCGCAGGAACTGGCATTCAAGGTCCCAGCCCGCAAGCTCACCCTCAGCAAGAAGGCAGCCCACCGCCTGACCCTCTTCAAGGTCGTCCTGTGGAGCGTGCTCATGCTGCTCATGCTCCTGGGCGTAGGCTTCGAGTGGATGGACTATGAGCCATTCTCCGCCTTTGTCCTCAGTTCGGCCGGAGTCGTGGTGATAGTCTTTGCAGTAGTCATCCTGCTCATCTCCGTCTTCGTGCCCCGTCCCTATTGCCGCTTCATGTGTCCCACGGGTACACTGCTCAAGCAGAAGTAGGCCGCTCCACACCCAGCTGGTACCGTCACGACGCGTCAAGCTGGGTGTGGATTTTTTTTGTCCAGCCCCACGCGTTTCCCCACCCATTCTACAATCATTATTGTTAGCATTATAGTTATTGTCTATGACAATATAGATAAATTCATTTGTTTGTCTATGATTATATGCCTACCTTTGCAAAACCCGATTATAACGAATAACAATAAAGATATGGAGAACTTAACAGACATTATCAAGGGCAGCCAGCTCACGCTGGTTGACTTCTACGCTACCTGGTGCGGACCATGCAAGATGATGCACCCAGTGTTGGAACAACTCAAGAAGGAACTCGGCGACAGCATCCGCGTCATCAAGGTCGACATCGACAAGAACGAGTCTACCGCCATGCAGATGCGCATCCAGTCGGTACCCACGCTGATGCTCTTCCAGAGCGGAGAGATGAAGTGGAGACAGAGCGGAGCCATGTCGCTCGCCGACCTCAAAGCCACCATCGCCAAGTATCAATAGACTATTCACCCGCCAACCCTTACCGCTATGACGACCCAAACCCCGAGATATATTATAATAGGTGGTGTGGCCGGAGGAGCCACCGCCGCCGCGCGTATACGTCGCCTGACCGAGAAAGCAGAGATTATCCTCATCGAGAAAGGAGCCTATATCTCTTATGCCAACTGTGGACTGCCTTATTACATAGGCGGTGTCATCGCCGACCGTGACCGTCTGTTTGTGCAGACGCCCGAGTCGTTCGGCCGCAGGTTCAATATAGACGTGCGCACACTGAGCGAAGTCATCGCCATCGACCCCTCCAGCCGCCAGGTGACCGTGCGCACCGCCGACGGCAGCCAGTATGTCGAGTCTTACGACAAACTCCTGCTTTCTCCCGGTGCCTCGCCAGTGGTGCCGCCGCTGCCGGGCATCGACAGCGAGGGCATCTTCACGCTGCGCAATGTGGCCGACACCGACCGCATCAAGTCCTATATGACCGACCACGATGTGAAGCGTGCCGTCATCGTGGGCGGAGGGTTCATAGGACTCGAGATGGCCGAAAACCTCATGCACGCCGGAGCCCAGGTGGCGGTGGTCGAGATGGCCAACCAGGTGATGGCGCCCATCGACTATTCGATGGCGTCGCTCGTCCACGAGCATCTGCAGCAGCAGGGCGTGCAGCTATATCTGGAGCAGGCTGTTGACGCCTTTTCGCGCCACGACGGCTCGCTCACCGTACACTTCAAGTCGGGCGTCAGCCTCCAGGCCGACATGGTGCTGCTCAGCATCGGCGTGAGAGCCGAGACCCGACTGGCCCAGACAGCCGGCATACGCCTGGGCGAGATGCGTGGCATCTGGGTCGATGATTATCTGCAGACCTCGGTCCCCGATGTTTACGCCGTGGGCGACGCCATCGAGTTTTCCCATCCCCTCACGGGCAAGCCCTGGCTCAACTTCCTCGCCGGACCCGCCAACCGACAGGCGCGCATCGTGGCCGACAATATGGTGATGGGCAACAAGGTGAAGTATGAAGGCTCCATAGGCACCTCGATAGCCAAGGTGTTTGACCTGACCGTAGCCTCGACCGGACTGCCTGCCAAGCGGCTCAAGATGATGGACATCCCTTACCTCTCTGCCACCATCCACAGTGGCGCCCATGCCGGCTACTATCCCGGCAGTCTGCAGATGGACATCAAGATTACCTTCTCGCCCACCGACGGCAAGCTCTATGGCGCGCAGATAGTGGGCTACGACGGCGTCGACAAGCGCATAGACCAGTATGCCCTCGCCATCAAGCAGGGAGCCACCGTCGCCGACCTTACCCGTCTGGAGCACGCCTACGCGCCGCCCTTCTCGTCGGCCAAGGACCCCGTGGCCATCACGGGCTATGTGGCTGGCAATATACTCAGTGGTAAGATGTCGCCACTCTACTGGCGCGAGTTGCGCGATGCCGACCTCACGGGCGTGACCCTCGTCGATGTGCGTACGCCCGACGAGTATGCGCTGGGCACCATCGACGGAGCCGTCAATATACCGCTCGACGACCTCAGAGAGCGTATGGACGAAATCCCAACCGGCCGTCCGGTGTGGCTCTTCTGCGGCATAGGGCTGCGCGGGTATCTCGCGTCCAACATCCTCAAGGACAATGGCTACGCCGAGGTGCGCAATCTGATAGGCGGACTCAAGACCTATCGGGCTGCCACCGCCCGTATAGCCCCTCCTGTGGGCTTCGCTGCCGCCGGAGATAGCGCATCGTCCACCGAGACAGCCTCTGCCGAGAAGGCGGTGGTGCGCATCGACGCCTGCGGCATCCAGTGCCCCGGCCCCATCCTCCGCCTCAAGCAGGCCATCGACACCCTCGCCTCCGGCGACAGACTCGAGGTGACGGCCACCGATGCGGCGTTCCCCCGCGATGCCGAGGCATGGTGCCACACCACGGGCCACCGCTTCCTGGGCCGACATGCCGAGGGCGGAGTCTATACCGCGCTGATAGAGAAGTCTACCGCCTGCGCCGTAGAGTCAGCCCGCTCTCTGCCCACCGGTCAGGGCAAGACCCTCATCCTCTTCAGCGACGACCTCGACAAGACGCTGGCCACCTTTGTCCTCGCTAATGGAGCTGCAGCCACGGGCCAGAAGGTGAGCATCTTCTTCACCTTCTGGGGGCTCAACGCCATCAAGAAGGCGCACAAACCCAAGGTCAGCAAAGACCTCTTCGGGCGTATGTTCAGTTGGATGCTGCCTTCCGACTCCACCCGTCTCGCCCTCTCCAAGATGAACATGATGGGCATCGGCGCCAGAATGATGCGCCACATCATGACCCGCAAGGGCGTAGACTCGCTCGAGTCGCTGCGGCAGCAGGCCATCGACAACGGCGTGGAGTTCATAGCCTGCCAGATGTCGATGGATGTGATGGGCGTGAAGCGCGAAGAGCTGCTCGACCATGTCACCGTGGGCGGAGTGGCCACCTATATGGAGCGCGCCGACCGTGCCAATGTCAATCTGTTTATCTGAGCCTATGAACTTGCAACAGTTAAGATACATTATCGCCGTCAACCGCTTTCGCAACTTTGCGAAGGCGGCTGAGTCGTGCCATGTCTCTCAGCCCACGCTCAGCGCCATGCTGCAGAAGTTGGAGGAAGAGCTCGACACGCGCATCTTTGAGCGCACCAATCGCAGCGTGGTGCCCACGGCGGCAGGAGAGAAGATAGTGCGCCAGGCAGAGAACGCTCTGGCAGAGATAGACCGCATTGCCGAGATAGTGGCTGAGGACAAGGGGCGCATAGGCGGAGTGTTTGCCCTCGCCGTGGGCCCCACCATAGCGCCCTACATCCTGCCTCGGTTTATCCGCCATTATCGCGAGATGTTTCCCTCGGTCCAGCTGTCTATCCAGGAGCTCAAGGCCGACCACATGGTCGATGCCCTGCTGCGCGGTCAGCTCGACGCCGGCATCGCCATCTCGGGCAACGTGCGCGATGGAGTGCTCGAGATACCCCTCTACACCGAGCGGTTCTATGTCTATCTGGCAGAGAGCTGCTGGCGCAAGCTGCCCGTCTTCAAGCCGTCCAATCTGGAGCACGAGAATATGTGGGTGATGCGCGATGCGCAGTGTCTCCGCGACAGTGCGTTCTCGTTCTGTAAAGCCCGCACCAAGGGCAACCACATCTACGAGGCTGGCAGCATAGACACGCTGGTGCATATCGTCGACGAGAACGGCGGGTTCACCATTGTGCCCGAGATGCACTTGCCCCTGCTCAGCGACAAGCAGCGCCAGAACGTGCGGCCCATCGATGGCGACTATCTCTCGCAGCGCCGCGTGTCTCTCTACATCAGGGCCGACTACATCAGGCAGCGCATGCTCAATACCGTGATCGATGCTCTCAAGCAGTTTATGCCCCCAGGCATGCTCGGCGAGGGTATCGTCAAGTATGGCATTAAGTTGTAGGCTCGCCGCCACCATCCATCCCGTCTTTCAGCGCGCCGCAAGGGAAGTACTGACCGACACCACTCGGCCGACCACCCTTGCGGCGCTCCCGTTTATGGGCGTCGTGTACAGGGGCGGGGTGATGGCTGGCGAGTGCTGGACGGATGCGGATTGGGGTAGGGCGGATGCGGATGAGGGCAGGTCTGATGTAGACGTGGGACGTGTTGATGTAGACGAGGGCGGGAGGAATGTTGTAGTGGGCAAGGCGCATGATGTAGTGGGTAGGACGAGTGTTGTAGTGGGCAAGGCGGATGTTGTAGTGTGCAAGGCGGATGATGTAGTGGGTAGGGCGGCTGTTGTAGACGGCTGAACGGCTGTTGAAGAGGGCGTAGCAGTGGGGTCTTCCGTCATTTCACCCATCTTCTCCGAGTGCCTCTACAAGTAGACTTCAAACTCTGAAACAGAAAATTAAAACCGCTAAATAACCATATCACGCCGCGAAACGATTAAATCAAACCCCGATTTCCCCTTTATCGCCATCTCCGCGATATTCCCCGTCATTCCCTCCACTTTGTCACTCAGCCTCGAGCGGCTCACGTTGGTCGCCTAATGGCCGAAATGACATTTTGCAGTCATAAGTATAATGCGCCAAACTACATTTTTCATCCCACTTCTTCGTTTTTTATCAAAAAAGGCTATAACTTTGAGGCACAATACCCCAAGGTGAGCCACCAAGCTACGAAGGCTAATGACGCACGATACATATCACGCCACTATCATCTTTATCATACAACTATGCCACACACGAATATCCCAACTGGAGTCTATGACCAGATTATCAATCGCCTCTTTCAGCAGAAACTGAACGAGGTAGATTCCCACCGTTTCTATATTGGCAAGAAGCCGATAGGCAAAGATGATGCTGTCAATATACTCAGCAAGTATTTGCAGCACCTTATTGAAATCGCGTTTATAGGATGCCCCGAAGACCTTGGAACGGACAGATATACCGACTTCGTCAATTCGGTTATCAAAACCTTGGGTAGAGAGTTCAATGTAGATGACTCCGAACTTGACCTGATTGATGCTCAGAAGAATATACTTACAGCCGTCGTAGACCGGACTAACTGCGAATATCCTGATATCGAGAAGCATCTCAAGGCCATTACGCCTATTACTTCTATAAGCCGTAGCGCCCTCTTCTTCGGTGGTGGCAGAGGTCGTGTAGATATGGAGAGTGAGTTGAATCGCGAAATTCTCTGTGCCGATGAGATATGTTGGGTGGTTTCCTTTATCAAGACAAGTGGTCTAAACCTGCTTTGGAACAGTCTGTGGAAGTTCACCAGTGCAGGGAAACGGCTGCGTATCATCACGACGACATATACGGGCGCTACAGATTACGATGCCATAGCCCGTTTGGCCACTCTGCGTAACACCGAGATAAAGATTTCGTATGATGGAACGCAGGACCGCCTTCATGCCAAGTCTTATATATTCCTCCGGAATTCTGGCTTTCATACTGCCTATATAGGTTCGAGCAATCTCTCTCATTACGCCTTGAAAGACGGTAAAGAATGGAACTTCAAAGCCACCCAGTTTGAGTTGCCTCAGGTAGTAGAAGAGGTGCGCAGTTCATTTGAAAGTTATTGGCGTGATGATACATTTGAAGATTTCGTACCTGGTGTAAGCGACGAAAGACTGAAAAGAGCCTTAGGGACAGACTGGGATGCTCCTTTGCTCGACTTCTCGGCTCTTGACCTGATGCGTGCGAAAGACTATCAGCAGGAAATTCTGGAGAAACTGGATGTCGAACGCCATGTACATGGGCATTACCGCAATCTCGTGGTGGCTGCTACGGGTACAGGAAAGACGGTGATAGCAGCCTTCGACTTCAAACGCTATCGTGCGGAGCATCCCAATTGTCATTTCCTTTTCCTCGCTCATCGGCAGGAGATACTGCGACAGGCTATGCAGACTTTCCGCGTTGTGCTCGAAGATCCCAACTTCGGCAGTGTGTGGGATGGCAACAACGAACCGTCCAGCTACCAGCATGTCTTTGCGAGCAAGGACACCTTGCGTAATCGTTTGGACAGTCTGCAACTCACAAAAGACTATTATGACTATATGGTCGTCGACGAGGTGCACCATATTATAGCACCGACATACGTCAAATTGATGACCAACTTCACTCCCAAGATACTACTTGGCCTGACTGCTACCCCCGAACGAACCAACGACCAGGAAGATATCACCATATTCTTTGATGGTCACATCTCGGCGGAAATTCGTCTGCCTGCCGCTCTCAATGCAGGTCTGCTCGCACCTTTCTATTATTATGGAATTCCTGACAATGTAGACCTCTCGGAGGTGAAATGGAGTGGACATGGTTATGATGTTGCCGAACTTTCACGCATTTATACGCAGAACGATTATCGCACCGGTCTTATCTTGAAGAAAATGCAGCAGTATATCGGGAACAGCCGCTTGAACAAGGTGCGGGCGCTATGTTTCTGTGTGGATAAGAACCATGCCAAGTTCATGAATGCCAAGTTTACGTTGGCAGGATTGAAAACTAATGTGCTTACAAGCGATGACAATGACTATCATCGCAAACTTGTGAGGAAGCAACTTCAACAAGGTCGCATCAATTATCTCTTTGTGGTTGACCTCTTCAATGAGGGCGTCGATATACCTGAGATTGACACCATCCTCTTTCTGCGTCCTACCGAGAGTGCTACCGTATTTATCCAGCAGTTTGGTCGCGGGCTTCGTCTGCATAGTGGCAAGGACCATCTTACGGTCCTTGACTTTGTGGGTCATTCGCGTGCCGAGTTCAGTTATAAAGAGCGCTTTGAGGCCCTGATCGGCCGGCGCTCGCGGAATATAAAGGATGAGATTGAAGGTGGATTCTCCAATGCTCCTATAGGTTGCAAGATTATTCTGGAAGAAAAGGCCAAAGAGGAAATCATCGCTAATATTGATGGCTACTTGCGCAGTCTGAACCGCAGTCGTGTCGTCAAGGAAATATTGGCCTACCACAAGACCTGCAAGGGTAACTTCTCGCTCAAGGGCTTTCTGGCTTACAGCCATGTGCCATTTCATAAGGTGTATGGTGCCCTGACGTGGGGCGAATTGTGCCAATTGGCGGGTGTGCAGGAATCGGTGTCTGTGCACGCAGGGCAGATTAAGTATGCAGTGACCAAGAAATGGCTTGCTACAGATTCGTTCTCATACTTCACTCAGCTGTTGCGCTTTGCCGATTGTGGATTCAAATGTAATACAGAGGAATTCTCTGAACAGGAAAAGCGTTGCGCTGTGATGCTCTACTATGACTTGTATGACAAGGCGGGTAATTATGACGGTATCTGCACAATGTTTGACGACCTGGCTTCCGATAAACTGTTTGTTCAGGAATTCAAGGAGGTCGTCTCTTATCTGCGTGACAGATGCTCTGCACCGGAAAAAGTTGACAATTCAGTGTATAACGAATGGAATCCACTGCATCTGCATGGGGTATACACTAAAGCGCAGATACAGGCGGCACTCGGACTATCAACGATAGACCGCAAGTCGCCTTCGCGGGAAGGCATGGAGCGCCTGAAAGATATAAAACTCGAGGCGATTTATGTGGATATTATCAAAAAGCGCGAAGAGGGTTCTCTGACTGCATATAAAGATTATGCCCAAAACCGTGAGTTTTTCCATTGGGAAACCCAGAATCGTGTGCGTGAGGGTAGTCGCGAGGCAGAGGCATACCGTAATGGCGAGAATAACATGCTCCTGTTTGTAAGGCAACAGGTGGAACATCCGGATTATGGTTGCAGAATGGGATTTACCTATCTTGGTCAGGTCACAATGGAGAGCATCGAGGGTTCTAAACCCATGCAGATAGTGTGGCATCTCGCCACGCCTATGTCTGAATCGACTTACGCCTTTGCGAGTCTATATAAAGCTATAGGATAATGCAGCGTATGGATAAGAGGAAACATGTTGAGGTGGTGGCAGCCATTATCTGTGATGGCGACAGGGTCTTTGCCACGCAGCGTGGTTATGGTGAATGGAAAGACTGGTGGGAGTTTCCCGGCGGGAAGATGGAGCCGGGCGAGACGCCTGAAGTGGCTCTGTGTAGAGAAATTAGGGAGGAACTGGCAACGAGGATAAGCGTCGGCGAACGGCTCACAACGGTCGAATATGATTACCCGAAGTTTCATCTGACCATGCACTGCTATCTCTGCACAGTGATGAGTGGTGAGTTGACGCTGCTGGAGCACGAGGCGGCAAAGTGGCTCGGGCTGGGTGAACTCGACTCGGTGAGGTGGTTGCCCGCCGACGAACTGGTGATAGAACGGCTGAAAGCGAGGGCTGTGGAGGGCGAGACAAGATGAGATACTTCGAAAGCGAACTTGGCGGCAAGGGCTTGTAAAAGAGTGGGAAAGTGAATCGGGGGCAATGGCAGACAAACTGACAAAGGAGCAGCGCCGTCACTGTATGGCACAGATACGGGGAAAGGGCACCAAACCAGAGATGGTAGTGAGGAAATTCCTCTTTGGCCGTGGCTTCCGCTACAGGCTCAATCATCCGTGGCTGCCCGGACACCCCGACATCGTGCTGCGCAAGTATCGCTCGGTCATCTTTGTCAACGGCTGCTTCTGGCATGGTCATGAGGGCTGTCGCTATTATGTGGTACCCAAGAGTAATACCGAATTCTGGAAGGCGAAAATAGCGCGCAACCGCGCCCGCGACATCGAAGAGCAGCGCCGTCTTGCCTCGATGGGATGGCATTGTATCACTGTGTGGGAGTGTCAGCTCAAACCTGCGGTGAGAGAACAGACACTGGAGTCGCTGGCGTACACTCTCAACAGGATATGGCTCAACGATCACAGCGTAAGGAAGTATGAATTGGATGAGAAGGCACCGGGCATGGTGGCCGAAGATGGCGAGCCTGAATAGGAAGATAGTGACGCAGGCGATATAGGCCCCGAGCGGCGGCGCGGCGATAAGCTCCGTGCCCATAAACGAAAAAACCGAGAAGCCCATGGTGTGGACTTCTCGGTCGAAGTGGCTTTGTGTTCCCTGTCTTGAGCCTCTTGTCGGATTTGAACCTTTTCCTGTATTCCAAGGAGTTAGGTGCGCGTTGTGTACATCGTTTTTTGCATTCTATACACAAGCTATTTTTACGACAAATGAGGCAGTAATAGTCTCATTTATGTAGAACTTTTCTACTTGTTATATTATCATTACATTTCTAAGCCGTCTTCCTGTTTGGTTGATGGCTTTTTTCATTCCCCTACACTCTAAGGAAATGGCTCGTTAAGATTTTTTGGTTTGTTTGTTTGCCGTTTCAGTCTCGGATATTCTTTGCCTGTCCTTCTCGTATCCGTAACTTTGCATCGGCTTTCCAAAACACCTATCCTTAAGCATTGCAAAGGTACGGCTTTTTCGGCAAACAAACAAACATTTTACATTAAAAGAACTTAAAACGAGAATGAATATGATATATAAGTTTATCACACATCATGAATATAGAGAAAATGGCACAGTTAATCCAATCCAAGTTCATTCATTTTTGGCAATCATGGCTAAAAAAGGGACATAGTCTTAACTTATTATACCACCCTTGAGATGGTGGCAATGTTAAATTTTAATCCAAGTTAAAGACTAATGGAATTTATTGAAAGAAAAACGGAATGGATTCGTTCTATCCGTTCTGGCGAGACTAAGACAGGCTACGTCAGGGAACACGAAGAGTTGGACACGCTTTCAACATTACTCAGCCGCTACAACATGGGACTGGGCAGAGAACGTGGTGTATTTGTTTCTGGCAAGAGAAACTGGTTTGAGAAATCATTCACTATCTCTTGCCGTAAAATTGATGAAGATGATGGTAATGAACAAAATGACTAAATCGGGTAATACTACCCTCGCTCAGCACATCATTGATTGTAATGATACGGTCATGACACTCGATGATGCAGCACGCTTCCTTGGAAAGACCAGGGAAGCCGTAAAGAAGATGTGTCAACGTGGTCAGATTCCAGCTCACAAGGAGCGCAAGTCTTGGCTCCTGCTGAAAAGTGAGGTTGTCAACTGGCTGCGAGAGTTATAAGTTCTGAAAAGAACTCTAAATGCGAAAGTCCTCCGGCTGGTGTCTGTGAAGATGGTAGTCGGAGGCAATTTTTTATCTGATACACATTTATAATAATATATGTATGGCTAACGAGATTATTACAACAAAGGATGTTGAAGCAAAAGTCATCACCATCCACGACCAGAGAGTTATCCTTGATTGCGATGTCGCAGAACTGTATGGAGTCGAGACAAAGCGCATCAATGAAGCAGTGAGGAACAACCGAGAAAAGTTCCCCGAAGGCTTCATCATAGAGCTTGATAACGAAGAGTCTTCAATTTTAAGGTCGAAAATTTCGTCCTTAAAACACAGCAAAGGTTCAGGCAGCAATATCAGCAAGTACAATTACAAAGCTTTTACCGAGCGTGGCCTTTACATGCTTGCGACTATCCTGAAGTCAAAGCAAGCAGTTCAGACAACAATAGCCATCATCAACACCTTTGTCATGGTGCGTGAGATGGCTCGTACCATGGAAGCCCTTCAGCACGAAAGTGACGGAGGCGAGAAGCAGAAGAACCTACTCCATCGATCCGGCGAACTGATGGCTGAGGTTATTGGTCAGAATCTTTCGACGAAATCTGTTGAGACAGAAATTGAGCTGAACCTGGCTCTCATCAAAATAAAGCATAAGGTTACACGAAAGGAGGATGATTAACATGAAAAAGGAAATGGCTACTCAACCAAAGATTGCATCATGGATGGTTGAAATGCAAATGCAGCACAACCTTCCCATCGAGATAATTGTTGGAGAAAAAATCGAAGAGCTCCTTGTTATCACTCTCAACTACGATGAAGAGGATGAGAATGCAGTGCATTGGTTAGTTGACAAATGCGTAAACCGCTTTGTCAGTCTATATGGATAATGTTTGAACTAGAAAAGAATGATACCACAAGATACTATAGATAAGATTCTCGATGTAGCAGACATCAAAGAGGTTGTTGGCGAGTTCGTCACCTTGAAGAGACGAGGTGTGAACTTGGTCGCCTGCTGTCCGTTCCATTCCGAGAACACGCCATCCTTCACAGTGTTTCCCAAGACTGGCACCTACAAGTGCTTTGGCTGTGGAGAACAAGGTAATAGTGTAGGTTTTCTGATGAAGCATGAAAACCTAACCTACCCCGAAGCTCTGAAATGGCTGGCGAGAAAATACAATATAGAAATCAAGGAGCGTATTCTAACGCCCCAAGAAGAGCAGGAACACAAGCAGCGTGAAGCGATGTGGATTGCTAACGACTACCTTTCCAAGGAATACGTCAAGCAACTCCACCTTCCTCAGAACAAAGCTGCTCGTGATTATGCATACAAAAGATGGGGCGAAAGATACTGCTCTCAGGTTGGTATCGGCTACTGCCCGAAAGATGCTCGTATCGTTGAAGACAGTTACATCTCTGAAGATGTGGCTAACGCTCTTCATATTCGCAACAAGGGAGGATACGATTTCTTCAACGGGCGAATAACAATTCCGATTAGAGACCGCCAGCAGCACATCATAGGCTTTACATCGAGAGTCCTTGATGACAGCAAGCCGAAATATATGAATTCTTCTGACTCGGCCATCTATAACAAGTCCAAGTCTATCTTCGGCATTGATTGCGCGTGGCGAGAGGCATCTAAATCGGAAAGGGTTTACATGGTTGAAGGCGCACCTGACTGTATGCGTCTTCAATCTATTGGTATATATAACACTGTTGCAACACTGGGTACTGCGTGGACTGAAGACCACTTCGCACTCCTAAAGCGTGTTGCTTCGCATGTTTGCTTCCTGCCCGATGCTGATCCTCCCAAAGAGGGGGAACAGTTCGGTCCTGGCATTGCTGGTGTCATCAAGTCTGGTGAAGCTGCCATGCGATATGGCTTCTCTGTATCTGTCAAGCAGATTCCGGTAACGGAAGAGAAGCAGGATCCTGACACTTTCTGCACAAAGGTTAATATCTTCAACAACATTGAAGAGAAAGACTTTGTCATTTGGTATGCTGACCTGCTCTTCGTCGAGAACATGACGACCGAAGAACAGAGTAAGGTGGTGACAAAGCTTGCAAATATTCTAGCACTTATCACCGATGAGACAACCATCGAGATGTATATTTCCCAGCTTACAAAGTATGGCCAGCCAAAGCGTGTTTGGCAAAAGGCTATTGATAAGCAGCGAAAGATACATCAGGCAGAGGAAGCGAAAGCCAAAGCGGAAAAGGAAGAAGGACTCTTCAAGCGCTATGGCTTTAATGTTGAGAAGAACAAATATTACTCCATCGGTGACAAAGGTTATTACGAGTGGAGTAATTTTTGCATGGAACCGCTTTTCCATATTAAGGATTCTATCATGCCGAAACGCCTGTATATCCTTAGAAACACCTTCGGCATGGAAGAGCTGGTCGAGTTGAAACAGGAGGATCTTGTTTCACTCTCCAAATTCAAGCAAAAAGTCGAAGGTCTTGGCAATTTCATCTGGATGGCTACTGAAAAGGAGCTCACCAAACTGAAATCGTATCTTTATGAGAAAACAGAAACAGCCACTCAAATTATACAACTGGGCTGGCAAAGACAAGGGTTCTTTGCTTTTGGCAATGGCGTATTCTATGATGGCTCGTTTATTAAAGTAGATGAATATGGTATCGTGCGCCTCTTAGATAAAGGAAACTTCTATCTGCCAGCTCACTCTAAAATATATTGCGATGACACGAAACTGTTTCAGTTTGAACGCAGATTCGTGCATCTTAATCTCTCCACCACCCCCCTACGGCAATTCACAGATCAGATTTTCCGCGTATTCGGAAACAATGGCAAGGTAGGATTCTGCTTCTATCTTGCTACTTTGTTTCGCGATGAAGTCACTCGCGAAACTCGCTCTTTCCCTATCCTCAATCTTTTCGGACCGAAAGGTAGCGGTAAATCAGAACTGGGACACACGCTGATGTCATTCTTCGTCACTGAAAACGTGCCTCCTAACATTCAGAACTCTACTTTGCCAGCACTGAATGATACCATTGCAGCGGTGGCAAATGCACTTGTGCATATCGATGAGTTCAAGAATGACATTGACATCAGTAAGCGTGAGTTCCTGAAAGGTCTATGGGATGGTACTGGTCGTACTCGCATGAATATGGAGCTGGACAAGAAGAAAGAAACAACAGCCGTTGATAGCGGTGTCATTCTTAGTGGTCAGGAAATGGCCACTGCCGACATTGCTCTCTTCTCTCGTCTGATATTCCTTTCTTTTCCAAAGTCTGAGTTTACACAGGTAGAGAAAGATGCTTACCAGCAGCTGAAGAAGATGCGGCAACCGGGAATGTCACATCTTACGCTGCAGGTGCTTTCTTTCCGTAGCAAGGTAGAACAGTCATTCCGTCAGATGTACCAAATGACCTTTCAAGATGTGATGGAGAGGCTGAAAGATGCGCCTATAGAAGACCGCATCATGATTAACTGGCTTTCGCCTCTTGCCATCCTACGCACACTTGAATCTTACCTTGATGTCTCTATCTCATACAAAGAGATGCTGGAAATCACCATTGAGGGCATTCGTAACCAAAATGCTGAATGCCGTCAGAACAATGAACTGGCTTCGTTCTGGAACATGGTCCAGTACCTCGTCAGTGAAGGTGAGATAATTGAAGGTGGTGATTTCCGCATCCAATATGTGCGCAGATTCTCCTCGTCTGTAGTCAAATGCGACTGGCTGGAATCGCGCCCTGTACTTTACATCCAGAAGACACGTATCTTTATGCTTTACAAAAAACATGGTAAAGCTGTAGGCGATACGCTACTTCCTGAAGGCTCTCTGAAATACTACCTTGAAAAGTCAAAGGCGTATCTTGGAGAGAAGTCGGCTCGCTATTACGTATATTACAAAGGTATCATTCAATATGAGAAGGACAAAAAGAATGCCGACGGTTCCTTGATGAAGCAATCCACGACGCAACGCTCCTATTGCTTCGACTATCAGGAAATAGTTAAGGCATTCGACATCAATCTGGAGAAAGCTCGGATTGATGCTGTTAATGACACCTTGGATGATCTGGAGGACAAAGTGCCACAGCCAAAGCAAAGTGAGTTTGATTTTAGTGAATAGTATCAAAATATCATTCTTTTCTGCCAACTGCCCTGAGTACCACAAGAAACGGTACCAGGGCAGTTTTTTTAACTCAAAAGTTAATTTCTCAAATTATGGGATATTATCTAATGAAACTTTTGTAACAAATGTAACAATGTTGATTTACAGATGTTTGGCTCGCCAATCTCTCGCAACAATCTGTTAACAAAGTGTTGCAAAATCTATGGCTGTTCACGAATTAACTTCTTTGTTAAGATATTCATCTTTGTGAACAGGTTTATACTTTTGCAAACACTTGGTATTCAGTAATATATATAATTTACACATTTGTTACATGAGTTACAGCTCAAAAGCATATCGTGTGCGAGGAGGAAATTAACTTTAAGATTAAGATATTTTCATTTGTTTGTTTCCCGATTTACTTTTTGCTTTCTTTTGCTGATTAGCAAATAGTTACTAATTTTGCAGCCATCTCTAAACCAAAGAATCTGTCATGATATACACTGTGTTCCTAAATCTCGAACCTTACCTTGCTCAGTGGTTGCAGCACGAGTCTGGCGGTGAATATCCTATCAAACTGAAACGTGGTTCAGCAGAAGCGGATATTCTCGAGTGCTTCCTGAAACCGCAGCCGAAGGAAGAAGGCTATGTTCCTCAGCTTCGCCCAGAGGAAGGGCAAGTTGAGATTGTTCTGCCTTGCTTCAAACGAAAGGACATACGCACCTACAACTATCTGCCACCTCGTGCTACCATCTGTCTGCAGGAGTGTATTCGTAATCGCTTTCGTGTTGCACTGTGGAAGGATTTATATACCATTGGCAATCTTACCAAGCGTACTGACGTTACCATCAGTGCCTGGATGAAGGAGCATGGCATCGTCGATGATGATCGCAACTGGAACACCATCGCCAAGATCCTTCAGCGCAAAAGAGCCATTTATTGCGTTGCCGGGAGGCTTTCCGATAGAAAATCCTCTAAACATCGCAAGAAGAATGCAAACCGAACGCAGAGTGAATCTGAAGATTAACTATGGTGAAGTGCAGCTTCTTCTCGACAAAAGTCAAAAAAAGCCAAAAATTAAACCGACCTCAGAACAGAATTGTCCACCTGAAAATTCAGAAGAATGAACTTTAGTGCAAACCGAACGCAATCATGCTGGCATGAATTGCTGAGGTGCAGCCTAAAGTCAAACATATATAATCATGTTTAAGCAGTCACTCCCTGGCATCAAAGCCATCTCATACGTTCCTTGCCGCCTTCTCTCTCCAAACATCCTGGAGAAGTATCGTGCCGGAGTACCCATCGGTGTATTCGCTTACTCCAAGTCCATAGAGCACTATGGAAATGCTTCGTGCGAAGCGGAGTCGGAATACATTGGAGGTGGGTACTTCGAGAAAACATCACTAGATTTCACCACTACGGACGAGATCCCGCAGAGCCAGGAACTCGCCTTCGTGGTTACTGATGTTCACGATAAGTCTTATCTGATCGGCGTCATGGAAGCTCCATTCCCTATTGTCAACATCACAACAAAGGTTGATGATGAGACAAATATATCTGAGGTCAAGGTTACTTTCCAGAGGCAGAAATCTCTTATTCCTTGCTCTATTTAGCCTTCTTCTAGTCTTTCCGCGCGTATATGATATAATGTACCTTTGCGACCATAAATCGTAAAGGTATTTTTTATGTCAAAGAAAACATACAATCTACATCTCAAGGGATATGTCGGTGGTTGGGATTTTGATTCTGACTACGTCGATTTTGTCCTGAACAAGAATGCCGACAACGAGGTTCACGTGCTCATTGATTCCCTTGGTGGCTCACTGGCAACGGCTCTTTCGATTGTTGCCTCGTTCCGCAACCACGGCAATGTGCATGTTCACTATGTCGGCATGAATGCTTCGGCAGCAACCATCGCTTCACTTGGTGCTAAGCACGTCAGCATCGATTCATCTGCCATGTACCTCGTACACAAATGCTCCATGGAGTTCTTCCAGTGGGCATCTGCTAATGCTGATAAGCTGCGCTCCATCATCAAAGAGGCTGAACTGATGAAGGAGAACCTGGACAAAATGGACTCCAACATCGCTGAGATGTACGCCAAGAAGTGCAAGAAAGAACCTACGGATCTTCTTGCCCTTATGAAGAAAGGCGGCTGGCTCACAGCGAAGGAAGCTCTTGAATGGGGCTTCGTGGATGAGATTACCGATTACGAGGACGATGCTGCACCTGTCATCACCGACCTCGTAGCAGCTGATATGTCAGCAGCCGGCATCCCCATCCCTTCAGGCATTTTCAAGGAACAGCCTTCTGCCAATGTCATGACACGTTTCATCGATGCCCTCACCAATATCTTCAACTTCAGTGCAAACCGAGAGAAGAGTCAAACTCGCTTGCTCTCTTCCGAGGTGCAGCCTGACAGTCAATCTCTGATTAAGTCTAACCAAAATCCCAAAGAAGAAATGAATCCCGAAACAAATCAACCTCAGGCTCAGCAGCAGGTAGAGACTCCTTCAGCTGAGCCGCAGCAACAGCAGTCAGAGACCGTGACCGCTGAAGCTCACGCTACTGCTATTGCAGCTAAGGATGCTGAGATCGCACGCCTCAATGCAGAGATTGCAGCCCTGAAGAAAGCACCCGGCGACACCACTTCTCATATCGTTGATGATAAGAAGAATGGTGGCGAGCAGAATCACGACGAGGATCCTGCATCTGCGGAAGCTTTCTACAACACCCGTCAGCGTGCTCAGGCTCTCTACGACATCCTTCCTCACTAAATGTAAAACAAGTAAATATAATATAGTATGGCTGGAAAACTTACTTTCACGCTCGAACAGTTTCAGGAGGCAGCAACGAAGTATCGTGCTGACCTTCTGATGCTCCCTATTATCGGTATTCAGGAAACGCTGAAGTACATGACAGCTCGTCCTGGCATCCGATTCAAGGAGAATGTAGGTGCGCTGTCAGGAGACGCACAGTTTGGTCCCTACAAACCTTCGCGCTCTACGGACTTTAATCTCAATGTTGATTACCGCACCCTCGAGACTTTCATGGGTTCGGTAGTGGCAAAGTTCGAACCTAACTCTGCCGTCTCAACATTGCTCGGTCAGATTGGTGACACCAAGGGTGACGGACAGATGAAGGCACCTACTGCCCTCCACGTCCTTGCCCTCATTGCTCAGGGCCTTTCAGAACACCTCAACGAGGCGATCTGGAATGGTGTTCGCAATGCCAATAGTGATACTACCAAAGACCTCTTCGATGGCTTTGATACTATCACTGCCAAGGAAATTGCCTCTGGTGCTATCGCAGCAGAGAATGGCAATTACATGAAGATTACCGACACCATCACCTCTGCAAACGCCGTTGACGTGGCAAAGGAGATTCTCTTCTCGCTTGATCCTCGCCTCCGTGCGCAGGACCTCTACATGTTCTGTACTCAGGACTTCGCCGACAAGTACAACGAGGGCTATCTGCTCACTCACGGCGGCATCAACTACAACAACCAGTACGCCCAGGACTGCGTCGAGGGCTCTAATGGTCGTCTTCACATCATCCCGATGTATAACAAGATTGGCTCGAAGTTCATCCACATCTGTCCTAAGTCAAACATGCTGATTGGCTACGACCAGATGGGTGATATGGAGTCGGTTATGGTCAAGGAGTACGAACCTTTCATCCTCTCGTACATCGCAACGATGTTCTTCGGATGTCAGTTTGAGTCTATCGACAAGCGTCGCTTCAAGGCTATCGAGCTTGGCGCGTAACCACAAACTCTCGTGCTGTGTTCTATATATATCTTCCGAGTTGATTGGGAAGTCTTGTCGAGAGACAGGGCTTCCTTCAACCAACTCTAACTTCAAAATCAAAGAATCATGCCTATTTGTAAGAATCTCCAACGCTCGCTTGATTGGTGCATGGGAACGCCTGAGCTCCCTGGCATCAAGCGCCGTGTATATTATATCTCTAAGAATCAGGTGGCTCAGTGGCCTACCTTCATTAGAGATGACAATGGCCGTGTTACCTCTTCAACACTGGCTGGCTCCTTCACTCTTGTCGCTGATGCCAAGTGGCATTTCATCGTCATTCTCGCTGACAAGTCGCAGCTTACATCGGATGCACAGGGCGAAGTGCCTTCGCAGACTCAGCTGAACAAGGCAACTCTTGTTCATCCTGGAGTAGGTCCTGAGGCAACCGCTGCCGCTGCTTACCTCAACAACTCTGACAACGTCTTCGTGGTTGAGGATATGAAGGGCAATTTCCGTGTTCTGGGTTCTGAACGATGGCTTACAAAGACCACTGTCGCACAGGACAATGGTCAGGGTGCCACCGGTTCCACATCCACTACAATCAGCATAGAAGCTACGGATGAGATTCCTTCTCCTTTCTATGTTGGCAATCTGGAAACAGAGGAAGGTACCATCGACTGCTCTGTCGATTAGTAAGGCTTCGTGCACACTTTTTTCTCATACGACCTCGCCCGAGGACTGCCTTCGTGTAGTTCCTTGGGCGTTTTGCTTAATACATAACAAGTTATGTTAGAGGAAATTCTACAAGAGATACAGCTTCCCCAATCTGTCAGTTCAGTCACCGACGGCATTTCATTACCGTCGATGCCTGACCTTTCGCTCGATGTCTCTGTCAAGGAGCAGAAGGATATTTTCGCATTGGAGCGGCGTAAGTCTTGGGATAAGTCCGTCGAGGCGCGTTGTGACTTCACCTACAAACTGCGCCTTACTCGCCGTGCTTCCACGAATTTCATCACCATCTGGCAGAAGTCGGTGTTCGGCAAGACGCTCACCGAAATCAAGTCGGATGATGGCATGATACCGTACTTCGTCGAGTCTCTGGCTCCTGTCATCCGTGAGTGTATCGGCTATCACATCTGCGATGG
>UMGV01076316.1_pt1 | contig 88301 bp, 105 predicted proteins | sample 1965361 | NCBI WGS metagenome assembly UMGV01 (sample SAMEA4836081, study PRJEB28245) | human gut metagenome | biome: gut microbiome; material: fecal sample | place: Denmark | collected 2008
GTACGTAACGAGTACCGTTGAACAGAACCTTGGTGTGTACAACATCAAGACAGATCTTAGTTACGAGAACAGATTCAACTCAGCCAAGACGGCTGAGTTGAACGCAAGGGTAACACATGCCTGAAATCAAAGTATTCGGTATCGTTGAGGAGGATGCTGTCAACTTCAACGATGGATTCGCGATGACAGTGTTCTGTCAAGGCTGCACGCATCCGAAAGGTACGCCTTTCATGGATGCTTGCGGACACTGTATAGGCTGCCACAATCCGGACACACACAGTCTGGAAGGCGGAACAGTGTACACGACAGAAAAGCTGTTCGAGCTGCTGCACGGGAATCCCGTGCATAAAGCACTGGTGTTGAGCGGCGGCGAGCCTATGGTGCAGGCTGAGGCTCTTGCGCCTTTGTGCGCAAGGGCGAAGGAGGCTGGCTACAAGGTGTGGCTGTACACAGGCTACACCTGGGAGCAGCTTCAGACAGTACCTGGATGGGCTGCCATAGCTCCGCATCTCGATGTGCTTATAGACGGTCCTTTCATAGGTTCACTTAAGAGTCACCGCCTGAAGTATCGCGGCAGCAAGAACCAGCGCATACTGAACGTACAACAGTCGCTTGCCAGAGGTAAACCTGTACTGTACAGGAAAGCTTCGGCGTAACCATGGCCCCCTGTGAGGTAACACTTGCAGGGGGCTTTTAATAAAGGAGAACGAAATGAAAGCAGCAGAGCTTGATACAAAAGACGTCACAGTAATACGTACAGAAAAACGGTACATACTCAATGAGAGCGTGTTCGAGCTGGACGAGTGTCCTGACTGGGCTCAGTACGCAGCTGTAGATGCCGATGGGGAAGCCTACTGGTACAGCGTAAAGCCGTCGCGCGTTGAAAGCGACTGGGTTGACTTTTATGGTCGTATCCGTTTAATCCGGGATGGTGATAACCCGGTCATTTTCGATGCTACCGGCTGGCAGCACAATCTTATCGAGCGACCCAGGAAGGCACTTGAGATTACCATGTCGGACATTGAGAGGCAGTTTGGGTGCAAAGTGAAAATTGTAAAGGAGAATTGAAGTGCGAATTCCTAAGAATAAACCTATAATAGGGTATAAGGCATTCACAAAAGACTTGCAGTGTCGCGGGTATCAGTTTGCGATCGGTAAAGAATACCACCATAAAGGTCCTATACAGCTGTGTGCCAAAGGTTTCCACTTCTGCTCATCAGTAGATAAAGTTTTCGATTTTGCTCCGTATGAACTGAATCCTCAAACAACAAGGGTATGCTCGGTCTTAGCCTGGGGAAACATGCAAGAAGACACTAGGTCAGTAAAATACGTAGCTTCCAATATCCGTGTCATCAGAGAGTTGTCGATACAGCAGATATTGTCAGCTGCAAATTTCAGTGGCAGCAATTATGGCCGGTACAATAGCGGTTCGTTCAATTACGGCAACTATAATACAGGTCGTGAAAACCTTGGCGACGGGAATTGTGGGGTAGGTAATTACGGCAACAATAATTATGGCAGCTTTAATTGGGGCAACGGTAACAGCGGCAACCATAATTTAGGGAACCATAACACAGGTTGCTATAATTATGCCAATTTCTGTGCAGGTACCTTATGTACAGTATCCCATTCACCTTCTACATATATGTTCAACAGGCCTTTAACACTTGATGATGACCTCCGGATGCAAAGATACGGTTTCCCGGCGTTTTTCTGTTATGTAAAACCTGTAATTGTTATCGATCAGCGAGATGTTGCAAAGTATAGAGGGTACATCAAAATTGACGACTACACTGAAGCTTTTGATGACCTAAGCATGTTGCGTACTGTGTCTTGGGAATCCTTGTGGCGGTTTGCACTTGCGAAAGCCAAGACTGAAAGAACCTGGAAAAAGCAACTTGAACACCTGGTTAATTTGCCTAACTTCAGTTATGCAGTCTTCGAAAGTATTACAGGTATCAGTAAACAGCAAATTCTAGAATAATGGAAGTGATAAAATGACTGACTTTGAAAAACAATGCTATAAAAAGTACCCTGTGTATCTGCAGGGACTGAACCCTGAAAACGAGCAGCACGATACATTTACAGGCTTCGAGTGCGGAGAAGGGTGGCACGAAAACCTCGATAACTTCTTCGAATCGATGGAAAACCTGAACAAGATGCTCATGTTGACAGGCAACCCGGACTACTACTTTACCGCATGGCAGGTCAAGGAAAAGTATGGGATGATAAGCGTGTACGATGGTCTTGTGACTCCTGAACACGCTGATGACAAACTTGTGGACTGTCTTTCTGATTTACAGGAAGCTATTCACAGCGAACTGGACCTTGCTTGCAGACGCACCTGCGAGCACTGCGGAAAGGATACTGTGCATCTGTGCAAGACTCATGGTTACGTGCAGTACCTGTGTGAACCGTGTGCAGAAAAGACCGGGAGGGTGTATGTCCGTCTCACCTAAGCTTATGATATGGTGTACCTGTGCCAACACAGACGATCTTCGGTATTATGACCGTGTTGTAAAGTGGTACAAGCACGTTAAATCGTTTCCAGTTGTGGCAGACTTGTATGTGTTCAACGATGGTCCTGTATCCGATGCAGGAAAGAAACACATAGCATACGACAACAGCAACAGCGATCTGACATGGATCGAGGAGCGGGAACCTCTGGACAGGAAAAGCTCAAGAAACTTCCCCGGTTGGAGGCGCGCTTTTGCTCATGCGATGTTCGTCAGTCTGAACTATGACTACTGCTGCCATATCGAGAACGATGCTCGTATTCTCAATGTACCTGAGGTGTGCAGCTGGATGTATACGAAAGGGACGTACGCATTCTACGATCTTCATTATAACACAATCGAAAGTGCTATAATGTGTCTCAACGATGTTAACGTCAGACGTGCTTATGCGACCGTATTCAGTCAGCATGAAATGCAGCATAGTGATACGATGTTTCAGACACAGCTTGAGAACCTCATAGACTCTCCTGTAAGTATACTCAACAGTTACCGGCTGGAAGGCAGACTGCCGGAAGCATTCAGAGGAAAGAATCTGGATGCATTGTGCCAGGTAGGTGCTGATTATGACTAACGATTTTATTGTCCTGTGCCTGATGCTGTCTATTTTCTTGTTCTGTGCGATAACTTATATATTGGACAGGAGATTGAAGCGTGTTGAGAAAGAAGTTGCGCAACATATAGAGTCGCAGAAACAAGCTCTTACTGAAGCCTTCTTCAGTCTACAGTATAATTTGGAAGACTATCCTGATGTGTTTGAACCTATGTGCCTGGTGCTCAAGTCGCTGAGCTTGTCTTATCCGAAAGTAAGGGCCGAGATTGGGGACGCATATGCCAAGTGTAGATCGGAGAGGAAGCTTAACAGACAAAGTAAGACACCTCAAAAGAAAAAGTTTGCGCTTGTACCTGTTGTCTTCAGCTTACCGGAATGTCCAAGTGATGCCAACTGGGCAGCTGTGGATGCGGATGGCAGTGCGTATTGGTTTGTTGATAAGCCGGTCATTTCCGGAAAGTGCTGGGTACGACGTCAGACAAGCTGCGCGGCAAAGTGTATTCTCCCCGAAGCCTTTGATGCTACCGACTGGCAGCACAGCCTTATCGAGCGACCCAGGAAGGTACTTGAGATTACCATGGCTGACCTGGAACGGAAATATGGATGTAAGGTCAAGGTTGTAAAGGAGGCACAGGTGTGAATTACATATTAGGCGTATTATTGCAGCTTGCCGGAGTCTGCTGGTGCGCTTTTATAGTCTGTCGCATTATTCACGATGTCATGACAGATGGAAAAGAACTTAATGCCGCCTGTCATGAAGCTACAAAAGAGCTTGCGTATCCCGCAGTCCTGTTTGCTATCTCTTTGCTGTATCTTATTATATGCGCTGTATCTGATGTAATAAAACACATGTAAAGGAAACTGCAATGAAACTTCTATATATAGGAATACCGTTGCTGATATGGACAATGTCAGCTGTCGGTATCCTGATATGTACTTACCTTAACTCAAACAAGAACGCCGGACTTGAAAGATTCTTCTGGGGGTCGGGTATAACATCAGGTCTGTTGCTTGGTATGGGAGTAATAGCTACAAAGTTATTCTAAGAGAATAAAGATGCTGAACCGTGAACTGTACAACAGACTTCGCACTGTGTTCAAAGATGTTCATGTGCAGTACGAGAATGTACAGCCCAAACTGAGACTGTTGCGATGGCCGAGGCTGATCAACGGACAGCTGCGTGAGTGGGAATTCGACAGCAGAGGTTCAGGGGAGACGTACCAAATCAACTGTCCTGTATGCGGCGACAAGAAGGGGCACTGCTATATCTCGGCACTGTCTTTTACCAAGCCTCGTATAGGCGACCGCATCCTCACACCTGCACCTTTGCTCATACACTGTTTCAGGCGCAACTGCTTCAGCGGTAATCCGGAAGCCAGGGAAGCTCTCACGCAGGTCCTCAAGTCCAGTACACCAATGGAACTTGATGTCGGCGAAGAGGATTGCTTCTCAGGTGCGCAGGAGCTGCAGCAGGACATACACAGGAACACAGAGGCGAACCTGCTTAAATGGCAGCCCGATTATCATCCCATAGATCATGATGCTCCTGCAGAGGTGCTTGACTATGTAGCCAAGCGCGGCATACAGGAACGTGACATCAAGGAACTCAAGATAGGGTGGGGTCGGTGCTGGAACTACAAAAAACAGAACTTCATAGGCAACGGTAACTGGTTGCAGTTTCCTATCATCGATCAGGCCGGTCTCAGAGGCTTCCAGTCACGCCAGCTGCACAGCGACGGCAACCTGAAGTACTTCTTCGACACCAGAACACCCAAGAAGATGTGCCTATACAACAGAGAGCGTGCATCCAGCTTCCATATCGTAGCCATAGCCGAAGGCATCATCGATGCGCTCCATATAGGTCGCTGCGGCATGGCGTTCTTTGGGTTCGAGCCGAGTAAGGCACAGGTGCGTCTTCTGCAGCAGGACGGTGCGAAGCTGGTACTCTACATACCAGACCAGAAGAAGCATTATACACCTGACGGTGTCTGTGACCTCGATCCGCCAAAGATAGCGGACACACACATAGAGCAGTGGCGCAGACAGCACCTGTTCGAGTGGGGCTGCTACAGAATCGATGTGCCGAGAGCTGATGCAGGGGAATGCACAACGGCGGAGATATGGGACGCCGTAGTGAAGCAGCTTGCCTACAAGTACAAGGTCGACGACTGCGTACTCGAAGTTCTGTTTAAACAACTGGAAAGAATATGAAAGGAACATTATGTGGCAAATTTAGCAACAATACAAAAGATAGCGAAAGTACGTGAGATCGACTCCACCAAGCGTGACATATGTGAATTGCGGTTCGAGGATTCCCTGTGGCATGTCGTAGGACAAAAGAACACATATAGTATCGGGCAGCGTGTCGTCTTTTTCGCTCCTGGCAGTGTGATTCCAAAGGACACGGAAGCTTATAAGCACTTATGTGACTTTGTACGCAGTAACGCGAAAGGAATGGAAGTCACAGACGACTGCATTCATGTACACGCCTCGTCTGTAGGCATCAAGCATAAGACACACGGTCTGGTGCTTCCGCTTTCCTTGTTCCCTGAGCTGAAGAAGATGCCTGTTCGGTCAGATGTCACAGATCGGATCGGTGTTATTTCAGAGCGAGCGCTTAACACGAACGTAATTTGTGCCTCGCCTGATCTCGTTAAGCTGCCTCAGCCTGACTGGATACCTGCACGCAAGTTTGTCGACTTACGTGATCGTCCGGAAATGTTCGGCAGGTGCCAGCACTCGCGTTTCTATGGCGAGCTTATGGTCGACGGCAGCATTCCTGTTGCCGTGTACTGTGTAAGCGACAAATATGATGCGGATCGGTTTGGCGTCTGTGTCTTCGGCAACAAGATCAAGCGCCCAAGGTATTCGCAGGCAGAGATTAAGCGACTTCTGTATCAGCAGCCAAAAAAAGAACGGGGCTGTTTGCTGTCCCTGTGGGAATTGGCTGCGCACTGCTGTCAAAGTCTGTGGCACTGGGCTACACATACCGATCAGGAGCTGCAGAAAGAACGGGACGAACAACAGCAGGAAGTGGACGATCTGGAACTTATGCTGTTTGAGCGCAACGATCTGTGGAACACAATTGAGATCGAGAACATTGAACCAGCATTGAGCGAGTGGCAGCGCCGTACAGGGCGCAGCATAGTAGTCTTCTTCGAGTGGGTAGGACCTGACATACAAGGTAACCCGGAACGATATCCAGACCACAGACTGTATGCCAGTGATGTGTACGACTTGGATGGACAGAAGTGGCTGCTGCCCAAAGAACGTGAACTGTTCCTCGACGGTATCAGCAAACGGATACGCCAGGTAGTCAAGTGCTACCATGACTATCCCTTTGCAGGCAGCAGTGTTGACTCGACAATAGGTCTTGTAGCGGATATCTGCAATAACCGCAACACAGGGAAAAAGGGCATAATATTCAAGAGCTCGCAGGAACCTTATATGACTTTCAAGGTGCTCAGCGATCTGTACGGCAAGAAAACCAAAACGAGACTCAGCAAGGCAGCAACAGCCAATGACTACTTTGCTGCGCAGGAACGAAAGAGAAAGGAAAAGCAGGAAAGGTATCAAAAAGCGTATCCGCAGGCGAGACAGCCTGCAATGTGATGCGCTTAAAGGTACCTTCACACCGCGAGGTGTGTCGAATAAGAAAGTGAATTGCTGGGACACCTTAACGGGTAATGCCGAAGGCAATCAGCAGCCGAGCTTATGGATGCCCGGACCGGGTGCCATGAGAAGGTTCATCGACTATCCCGTAATGGGAGTACCCGAGCAGCCTTGCAGCGATAGCAGCAGAAGCAAGGGGAAGCACTCTGGCTCAGGAATGAGTCAATGATATAGTCAGTGCCTTGTGGAAACACAAGGAGTGGTCAGGAGTGACACCCTGAAACCTGGCAAGGTTTGGTACACCTTGCTGAACAGAACCATGGTAGTTAACACATCGACAATGAAATTGCGAACAATTACTTGAACTTTTAATATACATGCGTATATTATATGCGTACAAACAAGAGGTTCCATGATAGCAAGCAGAGCACACAAGATAAAACTCATGCCGACGCCTGAGCAGCAGGAGAAACTCCGCAGGAGATTTCTCCAAGGACAGGCGGTAAGGCACTTGTGCATCGAGTGGAGCTGTGAAATGTACGCAGCCTGGAAACAGGACCCTGCGAACAATGCTTACCCATCATATGAAGCGATGGATAAGCGGTACACAAAGGAGAAGCCCGAGGAGGGCAACCTCCTTCCAAGGTGTTCAGCGCAGCGTAAGGTGCGCGACACCTGGAAGGCAGTGGAAAACCACATCAAGCACCCTGATAAGTACGCATGTCCGGATTACACCAAGAAGCGTGATGTACATGAGTACACGCTTTATGTGAACAATCAAGCGGCAGAAGTGGGCACAGATCACGGTAAGCCTTATGTTCACTTTCCAAAGCTCGGACTTATTCGGCTCGCCGAGGAGTTCCGCTTCAAAGGTGCACGCATAATGTCGTACACCTTTTCGTGGGATTGTGTGGACATGTATGTGTCCATACAAGCGCAAGTTGAGGTTACTCCGATGTGCACCAACGACTCCACAGTTGGAGTCGATGTGGGTCTCAAGCACATTGCGGTCGCCTCAGATGGCACCACACTCGACTACCCGAAGGCGTACAAGAAGGCGCAGAAGCGTGTACGCGCGGAGCAGCGTAAGCTGCAGCGCAAAGTTCAAGACAGCAACAATTACTGGAAGCAGTACAGGCGTCTCAAAAAGGCGTACAAGAGAAAGGCGAACGTTATTAACGACGCCTTACATAAGTACACCACACGGCTATGCAAGACGCACAGCACAGTCGTCACAGAGAACCTCAGTATTGCAGACCTTATCAAGACGTCCGAGAAGTGGATGCGAAGAGGCTTCGCCTTGTCCCAGATGAAGCGACTGATTCAGCTGCTTCAGTACAAGGCTGCCATCTACCGGCAGGTAGAACGATTCTTCGCGAGCAGCAAAACTTGTTCCCGCTGCGGCTACAAGAACAATGCGCTCACACTTGCGGATCGTACTTATGTGTGCCCCGAATGCGGCCTCCAGATAGACCGTGACCTCAATGCGGCGCACAATACACGCAATTTCATTGTAGGGTCGGTCAGACCCGATCTCCGGTAACGGAGGTAGCTCTTCCCTCTTTGAGGGTGAGAAGATATGCGGTACCTCCCCGGTACCGACTATCATGACAGTATGATAACAGTCGTATGTCCTAAGTGCAAAAGAGAGAATACGATGTGCGTATGTATGTCCAATGCCGAATGCTATGTACCCATTCTTGGAATCCAGGATGACGGTACTGTTGAATACGGCTGTACTGATATCAACGAGGGCGATAACGTCGCCTACGAATGCAGTGAATGCGGCTACAGACTTCGTATCAAACCCGATGCCTTTGACGACAAGTTTGTGGCATGGGCAAAGAAGCAGCAACAGAAAAGGGAAAAGAAATGAGAAAGCGCAAACTCAAGTTCATCTGTCCTCATTGTAAGAAAGAGGCTCAGATCGTCGACGTTATGCAGGACGCAGAAGTGCACATGCCTGTCGACTATGTAGACACAGAAGGGTTCCTGCACTATGACAGACAGGAGCCCATGATCGTATCCAAGAAAGGCCACTTCGCATGTGACGAGTGCGGCGGCCGCATTCCTATCAGGACATCAGGATTCGCCAACAGGTACGATGCTCTTGTACATTATCTTGAGCGTCGCTTCTACAACAGCGAGAAGCCATGCAAGTAACGACACTGCACGATAAGGCGCAGCAGCCTGAGCAGATTGCACTCGATGTATACCTGCTTAAAGTCGCATATACGACGGAGGCCGGTCCTCTGCTGTCTGTATTTGCAGGACTGTCGCTTGTTCTGCCGGAGGGCGCGTACGTCACAGTGCATCCTGTAGGCGAGCTGTGGCGGTATGGTCTGGTGGCGTGCAACGGTACTGCACTGTTTATGTCAGGCGAGCCCATTGCTGTGGACTTCTACAGGATAGGACCTGCAAACCTGACATTCACGCAGGGCATGACATTTGCACGTATTGCTGTGCACAGATCAAGTGCAGTAAACACCAAGCCGGATGATACGCCTGCAGGCACAGCAACAGATGGAATAGAATTAACTACAAGAACCGAGTCGGTTGAAGAACCCGAAATATACTAATACACACAGGAGAAAAGCGAATGGCGAAGAAAGTAGAAAAGAGAACGACGAAGAAGAGCCTGTCAAAATCAACACCGAAAACCAAAGTAAAGAAAACAGTTACCAGGAAAGCTGCACGCAAACCATCTGAACCAGCTGCTGTAAACATTCCTGTAAGTGCCTTCTATAAGTACATTTCAGGATGTATCGAAACACTGTACGGTACAGATGATCCTGCAGATCTCAGGGCGAAAGCTGCTGTTGGAAAGGAACTGGCGGAAAAAGCGTATATGGAAGCTGTTGTAAACGACCTCAAGGCAACAGAACTCAAGCACGCGCCTGCTGCCGACAAGATGCGCATAGTCAACGCTTCATTGGCACAAGCATGCTCTACGCTGCGCAAGATCGAAGCATCTAAGAAGGATGGGAGAACGCCTGAGAATATGCTGCGAATGTTGGCGAAATTCAGTGAAGGCATCGAAGGTCTTGAACACCTGACAAAGCTTTGCGCTTCCAGCAGCAAGGCATCGTACAAAGACATACTTGCACAAGAAAAGAAACTGAAAGCTGAAATAGATACATATAAGCGTCTGGCAGCAGAGAAAGGCGAGGAGGCGACAGCAGAAGAGCTGGTTGTCAAAGCGTGTGCAGACATGAAAGCGAGAGCGGCAAAAAGTCTTGAAGACATCAAGACAGCAAAGCAAAAGGTCAAGGCTCTGGAAGGTGCGGCCCAGCTGCTTGAAAGGTTGGCTGCAGAGGCTGGCGAGGCCTGATCATGGACCCGGCATATCTCCAGCTCTGTACACAGATACCTGATGACAGGTTCCGTGACTGCGACTACTGGCTGCCGAAACCTGGTTCAGACTGCGCTGTGTTTGTGCCAAAGGATTCCGAGCACGCATGGAAACCAGTACCAGTATTCGATGCTCTTCGGAAAGAACTGGATGCTGCATTTCCTGGTGGCTACATGCTCATGATGTCACAAGGCAAGTGGTACATGTCTCTGCTCGAATCCAAGCAGCGGTACGAAGGAAATGCTCCTGAGACAATGATGCTCGGCATATTACTGCAAACATGGAAAGGAAGCGACAGTGGAACAGGGACAGTGTAAGCACTGCGGCAAGGTGTATGGCGTAGAGCCGTATGCAGGGCAGTACATTGTGAAATGCACTAATCCTAAGTGCAAATCACAGAACAAGTGAACTATGGCCCCCTGTGAGGTAACACTTGCAGGGGGCTTTTTAATGGGAACTTAACATGATATCCGGTTACTTACTTATGCTGAGTGTGTTCTGGTTCATTGCACTGGTGCTGATTGCTTCAGTAAAGTTGAACAACGGAGAAGATGATACAGCTGTCAGTACGTGGTTATCTCGACATGCTGTCTTGCCAGGCACTATACTTTTACTGAGCTATGTGTTGGCTGGTCTTAAAATATAATCAAACGAGAGGGAAAAATGAGATACATTTGTAAGAATAAAGAATGCACTGCGTATTGTAATCTTAACGTTATTTGTACACAAGATCGTCCTTTGTATTGTCCGATTACAGCGGAGCGTGTCAAATTTAAGAACTTCGATGAGTTTGACTGCGACGAAGACCCCTGCGAAGCGGAAGATGCGGATTTCGACGAAGTCACAATCAATGGTGTGCAGGTTGCAGCGCATTCTTTCCTGCTGGATGAGCATGCAGTCAGCTTGTGTGAGGTACTGAAAGTGACCAAGGACAGGCTTGAACTGTATGAGTTCGGGAAGGGTGTCATCACGATGAGCATCGATGATGTCGCACGCACATACGAGCCAGTGACATACAAACCGTACGATGCGAGTCAGCTTCCGGCTCTTGTTGGTACACGTATCGATGTACACGAGAGCACAGACCCGACATCACCTATAGTCCGTACAGGCACTGTATCCGCATATACGTTAGACGCAGTTATCGTCGACGGAAATCGGTACAATCGGTATGACTTAGCGAATCTGGCGACTTTTGCTGATCCGCCGCGCTGGCCAGTCGTACAACTTTTGGGAAAGGACGGAAAGGAAACAAATGGTTGAAGGTTACAACGTGCACGTATGTGAGCACGCACATATCACATACTCCGACTATGCTGTAGAGATGTCCAAGTGCAGCGAATGTGGAGCACCGATAAAGCGTACATGGAATATCACAGAAAGCGACGATGTGGACGCAAAGGAAGATGCTGCCGAAGCTTACTCACAGCAGCTTACCAACACAAGTGTAAAATGTCTGGAATTTCGTATTAAGGAACTTGTAGACGAGATCGTCAGACTCCGTGATCACTGTGATAAACAGATCGAGACCAGAGTTAAGATTTTAGATGGGTTCTATGAGAAGCTGGATAAGCTCAAGCTGAAGGACTCGGTATGTGGGCAGTAAATGTTGCTGTTTTCAAGACATATGATGCCGCAGTAGCATCAGCTTTGGTTGCACTCTTCATTCTTTTAGCTTTGCTTGCTATATGGTTTCTCACTAACATAATGAGTTCCGGCAGCACAATTATGTCAACGAAAACTATTATTACACTGATGTGTCCTGTATGCGCAATATGCGTACTGGATGCCTTACCTTCTTCCTATACGATATGCAGCTCACTGTACATTACTGAAGTTTCGAGAGTGTCTCCAAATGAACAGACTCTTGTCAAGCTCATACGTGTGGCAAAGGTGCTGAAATATAAGAAAGGAGTGAGTACACACTCAGCTGAGTATAGCAAGCGCTTTGCTACAGACTTTCCCGGATATGAAAAATACCTGCAGGAAAGCGCCGAAACAGCTAAAAACAGCGCATATTTTTGGCATAATAAAGTGAAGGAGGATTTAGACTGCTCAACATGTGGTTAAGCAGGATCCTCCGTAACTTATTAACAGAAAGGTTCACACTATGAACAGTTCTGAGTGCGCCAAGTGCGCAAACGAAAAGGCTTGCTGTTAGCACGCTGACAGTGAAGTCAAAAAGCAGCTGGAAGATCTGAACAAGAAAATGGAAAAGCTTCAAAGTGGGCTTTTCCACACAGAACTCTGGCTGTCTTATTATAAATATACCACATTCGTGTTATCCTTCGGGATTGTCACGTATGTGGTATTGAAGTTGTTCTTTAGTTAATAAAGAACACGTCCTGAGCACGACGTTAAACTGCCTATTCTCCGGGTGCCCCCTATAACGGGGCTCGATAGGCACACATCCGTGCCGCCCGGAGTGTCCTGAGCAAGACGTTAAACTGCTCACATTTTGATTTTTACCTAAGTCCTTGCAACTCAGATACTTGCACGTAGTTAAGGACGCATATGCGAAAGCATATCAGAGTCTGAGAGATCCCGACCGTGGTCCCTGGTAGGTCACTCAAAGGGACAAGCGGCCGCCTCAGGGCGGGGAAGCAATAATTTCATTAACAAAACAACAGTAACAACAAAATCTACGGAGCTTTTACCATGACGTAGTACATTTAGATTGATATCAAGCATGTCAGTCATGCCCAGTATGACCTCTGCCAAAGGTCCGTGCCGGTGCGTATCACCGGAAGCTATCTAGGGTTCTCGGGGAGACAACGGAGTTGGCCGCCAACTCGCCCTTGTGGGTGCCATTCCCACAGCCGCAGCACGTTGGCATAATGTGACTGCAAGTGCACGGACTGGTGAAGCTTCCAAGAAGGAGGCTAGCCATCGTCGGGCGTTATGATACCTGGGTCATGACGTCGGTAGCTTACGCGCAAGCGTACCAGGACTTCTTATGAAGGAATATCGGAATGAAGCAGGCTTATAACTAACAATTATATTGACTGTGGAATTTCATTCGGGTGAACTCTTGATGAGTTCTCGAACACCGGAACAGTTAAGTTACATGGGCATAGGCAAAGCAAGCTCATATAACCAATGACTGTATGGCTGCGGACTGCTGTAAGGCAGGTGTGCAGCAAGTTCGGTCAGCAGCACCTTACGCTGTTAAAACGACAAGCAAAATGTTTGTAAAAAGGGCAGCCTGCAGTAACAGGTTTCATGCGCTTGATCTTGCGTGCCCTTAAAGATCTTTGGAAGACGAGCCAGCCCGGACATCGCGGTGTCTGCAGTAATCTTCCATGCAATCCCCAATCCTTCGGGAAAGGGTTTCTGGAATCCTACGGGGTTCCAGTTTTCTCTCCATTCAGCGCACCAGTTGCGCGCGTCCTGAGCACGACGTTAAACTGCTCTTTTTATGTATTCATGTCAGTGCATTTTACAGAGTGCATTGAGATGACTACATAATGTAGTCAACTTAAAACGAAAGGAGATTCATATGAACCAGAAAACAAACCAGGATCAGGTTGTGTATTGCCTGATGAGGAAAAATCTCGATACACGAGAGACCGATATCCGTATGGTTGTCGGTACACGCAAAGCCGCCGATAAATGGCTTCAACGCCAGGCGGAGCCGCCATATGCTATCGAGGATCGACAGAACAGACAGGTAATCTGCAGAGGTTTCCTGTATTACATGGAACAGAGAAAGGTACGATAATGAAATTTATCAGTATACTTCTGTTTGTCTCTTTATGGGCTTTGGTGCTGTTATCTTGTGTACGTTCTGTCAAGAGCTCCACTGAATGTACAGAACAGAGATGTGCAGAACAGAAAGCTGCAGATGCTCAAAAGAAATATGAGACGACTATGTTTTGGATCCCTGATGGGAAAGGCAACATACGTCCTCAATTTATCGTAACAGAGAAAGCGCGGTGATCAATGTTCACTGTAAGCCTTTTCTGCGCTCACAGCATTGTGTATATGGCACTGACTATGGTCTGTGCGTATACGCTCCTGTGGGCAATAGATTTGCTTACAAGATAAGTAAGCAGTAGTATATGTGCAGTACTTCTGCTGTACATATACACATGGGACCGTAGCTTAGTCGGTTAGCAGCTGCTGACTCATACTCAGCCGGCCGCAGGTTCGAGCCCTGCCGGTCCCACCATTCAACCGCACGCAACGTGCAAATCAGTACAACAAGGAGTATATAATGAAAGCCTATGTAAAAGTGAAATACTCATCCATAAAATTCCCTCAAAAAGGATCTATGAGGATTCTTGTGAGAGGGACTTGGTATCTTGTGCCAAGAAAAGAACTTCATCCTGCAGAGTATGAGGAGATGCTGAGACTCAGAAGAATGAAGCTTCCGGCAGGGGAAGCCGAAAGTAAGTTCTCCAGCTGGGGCATGACAATCACTGTCAGCGCCCGTTGGAAAGACTTGCAGGAAATCCCCTACAGAGAAGTAATCTTCGACTGACAGGATCATCTGACCTGTTACTTGAGAAGATCGCCAAATAATAAAAAGGGGCCGTAATGGCCCCTTGAGTTTTCTTTTACTATGCAGCGGATACGTACTGTCATGATCTCACCGGCATTGCACCGGAGTCGGCGTATTTCCAAATGTCACAGTATAATTGAGTGTTCATGATACTCCGATTTCCTGCATCAGCCATGCTATATTGTAGGTGTCATCAATGGCATAATCATAGATTCTTGCACGCGTGATACACGCATACAAATTGCGCCACGAACCACTCCAGGTATAATTGCCGAAGTTGAAACTATAGGAGCTTGATAGGGTTAGAGACTTACTGGCACTTGTCTTCAATGTTCCATTTATATATAGTTTACACATGCCGTCCGTCGTGTATGTCACTAAAATGTGATACCACGTGTCAAGCTGTAACTCTTGTGTAACACCAATTAAAGAGTTACCTTCTTTCGTGCTCATCGTTATTGATGTGCCGTTAACCTGCAATCCCAATCCATTGTATCCGTCATTGCTGCCATAAAAGAAAATCAGTTTGTTTTCCATCGTTTGTGTAAGACGCAATCCAAAAGAAATACTGATTTCGTGATTACCATTCGGCAATGTACTATCTTTATCCCAATGTAAATAACCTGAATTAAGTACTGCTGTGGGAACACCGTCAACAGTGGAAAAGCTTACATTGCCTTCATTGCCTGTTGTAATACTTCCCGGATTTATCTCTATACTGTTATCCGTCATCAAAGGCACATAAAATACCGGGAGTGCTGGTTCAACGGCAAGGCTGCTGTAAAGAACGGCGACACGCACAGAACATGTGCTGTCATATATCATTCCGACTTGCGGAGTCATCCCGCTGTAAACCAGTCCTTCCGTGAGATCATCGCTGATCGTGTAACCGTTATCCCCCCACACCGCCTTGTAGCCGCTCCATGTCTTTGCGGTATCGTATGGGGTCAATACAAGGTCAGGATAGGCGTATGGGCTTGTATTGTTTTGCCAGCTCGTCACTTCCCACGGGTTGTCAGGGACCGTCGTCATGACTGAACGTATTTTCATTGTGTCCGAAGCTACATCGAATATGCACCAACGATCTATCCCAGCAGTTGCGTTAGTATTCCTGATTTCCCATACGCCATCGGAAGTTCTCCATGTTCTGTTTTTCCCTGTGGCAGTCGCATCCACAATTGTATACGTGCCATTGCATCCGTAAGCTGTATCACCAGTTACCTCGATAACAGCCCCAGATACTCCCGGTGTTACGCTGGCGCACTTGTAATACCCCGCCGAGGTGCCGCCGGAGCTCTCCAGCGTCCCTACAATGCCGTAGATGCTTACACCGGATTTGATGTTCTCCCCCAGCAGGTTGGCGTCTCCTGCGACCTTCACGGCTTTTGGCAGGTAGATTCCTTCAGCGGTTGATAATACTTTATCTTCAACGCCCGGTATAATCAGGCTTGAGCCGGTATAAGAGCTTATCGTGCCGGTGATTTTTTTCACCGTTGACATAGGCTGTCTTACCGCTCAAGATATCGCCCGCCCCAGCCGTGGCGTCTGTGGTGTCCGTGCCGCCTGATTCGATGCCGCCAATAGCATTCGCACATTGGTACAGCGTGGAGTCCTGCGACAGGCTGCCGCCTTTATTGTTGATCGCCGTCACGAGCGCCGTCCATACTTGTCAAAATATCATTCAAAGCCATAAATAACCTCCTCAAGTTAAGCTGTTGTTACTGTCCATCCACGCTCAATAAGTGTCTGTTTATCTATTAATCCCTGACCAGTTGGTGGAGCTGATATTTCCTGATAGTTTATGTCCAAAGTTCCATTGGTTTTCGCATTCGAGACAAGCGATGCCAGTATATTATTCACAACATCAGAGGTAAATTTGTTAGAGTAGGCGGCAAGGTATTTTAATGCTGTGTTTTGCGCTATATTCAGCATAGTTAAACCGTTGTTATTGCACGCTAACGTTACGAGGTTTGCATTATTACTGATATCAAGAGCTGACAAAGCGTTCCCCTTACAATCCAGTGAAGTTAATGTGGGACATAAACTTATGTCGATGGATGTTAATGTGCTAGTCGTACAATTCAATGTCGTAACTGTTCCTTGTATCGTTGTTGTTCCTGCTGACAAGGTAAATTCAGCAGGGAATTCCGTATAGGTCTGTGAGGCGGATCCATTTGTTACAATGACAGAGCCTGTTGCATTGATTGCGACTTTACTTTGTCCTTGTGATCCGCTTTCTGATACGAGTGTAATTATTTCATCTCCTGATTCTCCGCCGCTGCCGCCTCCTGTCGGCGTCCCTATGATCGCCATTGCGGCGGATTCAAATGCGGATGTGTCGCCGCCGGAAGCATACGCCGGTTCAGCCTTTCCTGTATTGAATATCTTGGCTGCATAGCTCTCTGCTGTTCCGTTCGCCATTGCCGATGTGCCGCTGAATTCCAGAGGCTGCACTTTCAGTCCGGTACTGTCAGATACCAGCACACCAACCTCAAGTCCGTTCTCTATGGTCTGCACAGCTGCGGCAATGTCCATGAGGCTGTAAGGAGAAGCAACAGCGGCTCCCTTAGCTTCAGTCGCGCTCTTCAGTTTATTCCTGGCAAAGTCCAACGCATTGTATATATTGTCACTCTTAGACATGATGTATCCTTAATCTTTCAACAGCTTCTTCTTTACCTATAGCCTGCAGCACTGTATTGAGGTCGAGCGAATACGGGCTTCCGCACAGTGATTTCCTTGCAGCTCCGTATGCTTCCTTCCTGTCAAGCTTCTGTGCAGCTATCCATGCATCCACAGGCTTCTCACAGTCGAGGTACTTAATAAGACCCTCACATGAAATATGTTCCGGTCTTTCCCACAGATACCTGAACTGCACAGCGTCTTCTCCGCACCTTACATGCTGCTTTATATACTGCCAGTACATGCCGCTTCCAGGCACACACGCCTCGCACACATCAGCACTCATATAGTCCCTGTTCATAGCCTTCAACTTCTTCAGATCCATATGCGCAGGACTTTTATTGTTGCCTATGCTCAGCAGATACTTGTACAGGCACTCAGGCAGAATGCCCATATCCAGCACCTTCCCTACAGTGCCCGCACGATCTCTCTTGCTGAGAGGCTTCCCGTCGTCGCCGAGTATCATGGACATCGATCTGTACTCAGGAGCCTTGCATCCCATGGCTTCATACAGTGCAATCTGCTTGCAGGTGTTGAACACATGGTCGTTGCCTCTGATGACAATAAGCTCTCCGAGTTCCATGAGAAGTGAATCATCCACGGCGTTGGCAAAGATGAATGATGGCTCACCGTTGCTTCTGATGCATACAAACGGTTCCCAGGAGCTGTAGATGTTGCCCTGCACCTTGTCCTTGTAAGATGCTTCGCCTGCAGGAAACCATATGGCACCATCCTTCTCAAACATCTTTCCCTTGCTCACAAGGTCTTTGGCTATGGAGATATGAAGTTCCTTGTTGTCGGACTGCCTGTATATCCTGTCAGGTTCCATGCCCATGCGCTTCATCGTGCCTATGATGCGTTCCGTGCACGCAGGTACCAGGCGGTCGTTGGCTGTGTCTTCTACTCGAAGTACAAAGATCCCGTGCTCCCTGCGTGCAAGGTCATGGTTCAGTGCTGCCATGCGAAGGTTGCCTATGTGGATGTCGTCGCCGGTAGGCGAAGGTGCGAATCGTGTGACTGTCATTGTGCCTCCTTTTGGACTTATTCTAGGCGCTGTCAGGAGGACGTAAACAGCTAAATAGTGCGCATATTTATGGCATAATAAAGTGAAGGAGGATCTTAGCAGTCAGGCGAGGTGCCTGGCGGGATCCTCCAACACTTTCAACGAAAGGAGTCCGGAGTGGACACTATAGTTGATATCGTAAAGCAAGCAGAAGAAAAATAGCTTGCGCTTGCCAGAGCGCACAACGAGAATCTGAGACAGCAACTTGCAGCAACTGAAAAGGAACTGCGTGACAACTGGTTTCAGATTCTTCGGCTACAGTATCGTATAGATATGCTGGTGGGTTCAGCTATTGTTGCAGTTATCAGCATGATTGCCATCATTGCAGCTTACTTCATGTTTGCCCATTGAGCACTAAAAAGACCCGTATGGTTGCTGCCATACGGGTCCAAACAGAAAGGTTCTCTTGTGATAAAGGAAATGTCTCTGCTGTTGCACAGCTCCAGAACAGTTGTGCAGTTCATTGAAGTTCGATAGTAGATCGAGCTTCTCCTCAACAAGGAACTGTCTTATTGTACATCCGACAGTGACAAAATCAAAGTACTGAAGAAGTGCATTGACTGTCTGTTGCTGAAAGATTACATACAGTAAGCAAGCAGGGGCCGCAATGGCCCCTTGAGTTTTCTTTTTACTATGCAGTGGAAGACGGCAGCAGTCCCTTCTGTCCTTTATGCAGTGTGTACATATTGGCCTTCTTATTCCGTTGTATTGGTACCATAGAATGCGTTGACTGCGTTTGTCACGTTGGGAAGCTTCGCCAGGAACGCAGAGCGGGAGCCTGTCACTGTTCCGGGCGAGTTGCCTGAACCGGCGTTGTAGAACATGGACATTATATTTCTTACTTCTGTCCAGCCTCCTTCAGGCGCATTGGCTGTGAGGTCATCAAGGTTGATTACAGCCAACAGAGTATTGTCAAATGCTGATACAAGACTTCCAGTGAGTCCAGCCGGAAGCCTTGTAAGCGGCAGCGTAGCTTTGGTGCAGCCTTTGAACATGGAACTTGCTGCAGTCATCCCCTTGGGAAGTTCTGAGAAGTTAAACAATGCATTGGTGCAGCCTTCGAACATGTTAGTGCCATTTGTAATGTTCCCCAGCGCATCCCAGTTGCCGTTGGCATCATATACAAGTGGTGCGTATGTGCCATGGTATCCGAACATACATCTATAGCAGTCCGCCTTAATTCTTATTGTGTACGTTCCAGCTGCAGCATAAGTGTGCGTGAGTCTGGTGCCGCTCGCAGTCGCATCCTGCGGCGCTCCGTCGCCCCAGTCAACAACCTTACAGTAACCGCCAGTGTTCCAATAAGGAGTGAAACCATAGGTGAGCGAGTTGCCAAGGATTCCGGGCTTCACAACAAGCTCGAAGTAAGGTCCAAGATTGGAGCCCATCGGATCCAGCGGATAAGGTATTGCAGACATCGGTATCTCCATAATTAAAGCTGTTTGACATTACAGTATATACAGTACGATATACGTAACATCTCATGCATATAACGTATGTGCACACGTCCGGCAGGACAAGGCATCAGTGTGTACACGCATGAGAAGCACAATAAGGGTACAAATACGCGGAGCGTATCAGTACACTGGAGTGCCTGATCTGTGGCACTTTCTAGCGGCACATCCGAGGATACCACTATGCGGGACTTATGGAATACAGGCACCGAAGACTCTCCAATACTGCAGGGACAGGCAGGGAAACCCTTTTATCACTAGAAAGGTCCAAAGCTCAAGTTTCCCGACAACCCGGACAACATCGTCGATAACAGCTGCTACTGCAGATATCCTTATATGCGCTATTTTTGGATCTACGCGAAAGTAGACTAGCAGACCCAGCAGCTGGACTTCTTCAGATTGTCCTTTCCTCAGGAAGCTCAGCAGGGCGACTGGTATGCGAACTACAGCATACAGCGTGCATAGGGCTGGCAGTGGGAAGTCATATAGCAGTACCACTATGCAGGGTGCGCAGCTCACAGAACCGATGTCGGCATATGGCAGACAGTACCTCTGTTCCCCTATGCCCAGCAGTGCGATGACGAGGACGACGAATAGATACCGATAAGCAACCTCACCTTCCCTAGCCCCTTGTATATAGGCTCCAAAGATGAGACCACAACTCAAGGGGGGCAACAGGTTGACACTCCATGCAGGAAGAACACAGGACCTGCTTCCCTTATGCGAATGCTTGTCTGTTCCTACAAGTGCTGCAACAATGTGCAGGGCTGCGGAACATAGGTAACCAATGACGACGATCCTCTGATCTGTCCTCCTGCAGGCAACTTCTGTTAGGCGTAGTTCAACGTCTCCTGGGAATATGACAAAGATGGCGCACAGAAGTTCTCATATGTGTCCATGCCACTTAATGTGACATGCGGCTAGTGTCACCATCCCTAGCGCACAGATATCCTTTCCTGCACAACAGCCAGAATAAGGCTCTTCGGATAGCGCCTTGCTTTAGATGACTACAGCGTGTAGTCATGTGAGTAGTGCTGCAGGAAACTTAGGGACAGGGTGCTGTAGATGAAACCTCCTGTTGTGGACTGCAGAATATACAGGCTGTACGAATACCCAAAGGTGCCGCATGAAGATCCCGAAATAGGATGCACATGGGGAGAACCTGTTCTTGTATAGACTGCATAGGACTGGGCGCGTGTTCCATATCAGATAGTCGGCAAGGGAGACGGCTGCCTTCCGCAGGGAGCGCATCAGCTGGACTATGTTCTCATATGCGACCAGACGAGCATGCAGGTAGTGGCATATCAGTGGGTATAGTCAGCCGATTGCAATACCTAGCCCGATCCTCCGACAGACGGTCCTGTAGGATAGAGCACAAAAGGAACATAGTGCGACTGCGAGCCTATGCAGCAGGGCCAGTTCTTCCTTGATTAGGGATCGACACACGGTGACCGCAGCAATGAAGACCCTCCGTGCAACATTCCCGATGCTCCTCCATACAAGTACAGAAAGCTCAGCTCCAGCTGGCCTGCTCCATAGTTCGAACATACTCCGTTCGAGATCTACAGAGTCCGCCTTATAACGGACGGAGGCACAGGCTCCAACTAGAAGAGCTGCGGCATGTACCAGATGTAGACCGATGACAGCGGAAACATTCAGTGGCAGCGTGTCGCCAGTCACATGTACGACTATTAGATACTGTAGAACGGGTACATGGACAAGCTGGAGACGAGGTTCACATAGGAATAGGGTTCTTCTTATTATTACACTATAGTAAGGCAGGGCTGTGAGCCATAGGTGAACTAGCAGGACAAGAGCCCGTTCGGCGACGACTGGCTGTAGGGACCTGCGGACAAGAACTGTTCCACATACTTCGCAACATACTGGAATCCGCAGGACGACTGCAGCGGCAACACATAGAACCCGCCGCACACCACCGGCTGCACCAAATGGGACAGGCTCGGTCCGTTCAACTTCTCTCAGCTGAGTTCCCTCGGTCTGATACCCGACATGTGGATACCTTATCAGTATGCATAGAACAAGTGGGGATACAAGTACATAAGAAGCAGCGGCGACGATTTCGGCTTCTGCGAGGATCCTCCTGCGCCGCCCAATATACAGAACGGTTTCTTTGTCATATCCATGTGGGCGCCTGACTGCGACTCATGCGGCAATGTGAACGGCTATCATGAACCATAGAGCTACAGACCTTAGCCGCAGTGTGCAATGATACAGCCCAATCTGTGCGAGGATCCGGTGCTTTAGCCGCTCGGCACAGGTTATCACCTGCACGTCACATCAACATCTCAGGATTCGGATGTCACAGTAAGTCACAACTACTATCCTGTCGAGGACCAGAACGGCTATAACTGCACGATATCGCAGCAATAGGCAATGAAGTACGAGTGCAATCTCGTATATGTCGTGTTCTCGGACAAGTTCGTCGACTACTGTCCGAGGTTCGAAGGCGGAATTGTGTTCAAGCCTGAAGACTCCACTCCCTATACGATATCCGGAGATGCATAGCCAGGCACATAGATAGAGGTCCAGTATGGATCTCAGAAGATCCTGGCCACAGTGCTGGCTGTGAACATGGATGCGGACTACTGGTAGTAGCAATTCAAGGATGCGCAGATACAGTTCGATCCTTACTGCTGTGCCAGATACTACTATTACTATGTCAAAGTCCCATTGAAGGATCTGAACTAGCTTCCCTGTGTCAATCCGGACATGCAATGGCAGTTCGCAGGAAAGATTCCGTAGGCGTAGTTCATTCACTAGTGGATGTAGACGGACGTTTGGCTGTATGTGCAGCAGGAGAATACATAGCCGTATGCCATATTATGGAAAGCCGTATAGGAGAAGCTGTAGGGTGATGACCTCAAGATCACCGCAGCCATAACAGGACAACATGTAAAAGATCCTGGCGTCGGCGCATATCTTGTTTAGGGCTGGGGCGCATAGTGCGAAGGTGAACAGGGCACATTGTCCGGCACAACGCCTCCTTAGTCCTGGGAATCTTCATTGCAGCCCATATCCGCTCCCAGCGCCGATGTGTATTAGGCTGCCGCAGCGTATGCAGGTTCGCAGAAACAGGACAGCTATACATAGTACTGCAAGACATATGACACTACAGCTGACTGTCAGCCCGCAGGTTCATAGGAAGTCTGCGCCACGTATGAAGACCCTGCAGTCTCGGGTCTGTACGCATTCAATGCTGCCACAGGCTAGTATGTGCAGGTCACAAGAAATGTTCCATAGGGCTTCTGCTAGGTCTTCTATTAGGAAGTCGCTGCCAAGTACTGGTGTGTCCTCGGTTCAGATTTCAGGTACAACAGCAAGCCTGTGTACTATTCAGGCGTGCGCACTGAACAGGGCACGCCAAAGCTGATTTCCTTCGCAGGTACAGAATTGCAGGTATAGGAAACGACGCTGTAGCTGTAGAGCTGCTAGATCACAATTCAGTTCCCACTTACAGTGTACCCCGCGAAGAAGAACTTTGAGTAGCAGCTGAAGAACACAGAGCTGCAATTCGACTAGAACTGCTGTAACACATTCTCGTATTTCGGCTACAGCTACAGTTGCTCTTAGTTCTATCGGGGTGAAGGCCATTGCGGAGAGCCATGGCATTGGCCGACCAGGGACACATCTCAGTGTGCATCAAAGTGGTACTATATGGGAAAGATGCCGATGGCCACCTTCTACAGGAAATACCTTGCGCTTAACTGCTGGGTTCCTTTTGCTCCTTCCTCTGAGGACGACATCGGAGAAATCAGCTATTTCGTACAGGTTTCAGACAGCTCCAATTTCTGTTAGCCTGCGCCGCAACATGATGTCCCTCCATATATTTTAGGGCAGTGGTTGACGACTATCTAGCCTGATAAATGTGTGAATGGAGTTCCTGTAAAAGATGTATAGCAGTGTGTGCTTAATTATGCTCCTCCGCATTTATCGCCTTTTTAGGCCATGCCTCTGCTGATTGCAGCCGGTTGTACATGGCCGTATGAGTTCCAATCTTGTGATCCCGTCTATTGCATGGGTAACCGGGTGCTGCCCGGTGGTCTGTGGAGCCCGAATGAAGGCCTGGGCGGAAAGATACTTATAGATTCACCTGATAACTGCTGCTCTGCATATTTCGTACGGAAGGACGTTACGTTATTCGGCGTAGCCATTAACTTTCCAGAGGCGAAAGGATACTTCACAGGCAGGTTTGATACAGATACAGGATATCCGATATTCATCAATTTTGATGCTCCTCAGAATTCAGCCTCATCCAGGACAATACAGAAGGTGAACATAGACGGCTCCGATGTGCGTTATATATTGTAGGAATACCCAAGATCGTATACAGAGCCGTCTTTATGCGGAAGAAGGATAGAGTTTCACCGGAGCTGCCTGCCACAGGTCAAGTTCACATTGTTCTATTTGTAGTACTTGCCGTGCAAGCCTTATCCGACTCAGTACACAAAAGGCGATACGCAGACGCCGTAGTGGACATAGGTGCCGAAGGATCCCTGCGGTATCGATAAGATCTCCAACATTCCTGCAGGCGGCTGGTATGCCAAACCGAATCCCACAGCGGATGACGATCACGATCCGTAGCCGCTCGATCCCTGCGAGCCCTGGTACTGGGTTGTTCCTGTATGGCACTGTGAGGATGAGTAGCCTGCGGCTCCGACAACATTCCCGTAGGATCCTCCGACATGGTAGTGCTGCCGCCAGATATACGTGTACTATCAGAAGATCAGCCCCGGAGATAAGCGGAAAGAGTACGATTCACAGGGCAACCTGATACAGAAGAACTATTGCGACGTCCCTTGTGATGTCGACGGTAACGGCGTCGCAACATGGGCTCTTTCCGGTCCATATGTTCTGTACGTATAGGAGTGTCCTGATACACATGACGGCATAAAGGAATAGGACATCCCGGGAGACGGCTTCTACTTGTCCACAGATATCACGCAGGGTTTCGGAGGTGCTGTGCCTGTACAGGACGGCTAGCTTAAGCCTTCCAGCTGCGACCCCTTCTATTACATTCACACAGAGATCCACTGCAAGGGCTAGGATATAGTGCCGCCTACGTGGTGTCCTCCTAACCAGCGGGTCAACTGGGATGTGTGCAGATGCAGAATCAAGGTTCTCAAGATAGGACCGATAAGAGGCAGGCTGCATTCATACGGCAGCTCATCCTAGTGGGCGTATCTGCCGTGCAAGGACTATGCTCCCGGATTCAGTACAGCCAGAATAGATATACTTATAGGAGACAGCGTTGACGACAAGAGTCTCCGTGTTTCTTACTATAAAGGCGTGGCAAAGGCTGCCAACTATGAGTATGACTGCACAAAGATGGATTGTCCGTTTACAACCCTTGACAGCTACAGAAGGCGCTCTGCAGGGAGCTACACCTACTACACTACAGTAGGTACAGGCGGGTAGAACGAATACGGACTCCCAAATATAGTGGCGTGGAACTACAGTTGGAGCGACGGACGCACACGGTACTTCTATTGCAACCCGCAAGCCAGGGACGCAAGCATATACGTCGGCGTGTGTCTTGACAGCATGTGCTAGGTATAGCCGACAGACGAATAGATGCTCAGCTGGATAATAGGTGACCTGTCGGATGACTCAAGACTGGTGTCCAGTTATGATTTCCACACAGTGCACTACCACCCATAGGCTTACTGCAGCGATTTCGCCACCAAATGGTGCGGATGCAATAATGTCGGTAACCGGAGCTGTAATGCCAATATCAACTCTTTCGTGTATACTACAGAGTATAGCTCAACTCAGACGACAACAGGTAACTGTACACAGCCGATAACCCATACTATGTACGAGGGCAGCTCTACAGAAGTGGTTTAGGTGTGTAACACTAATTACAGTGCAAATAGCGTAGACGTATATTTCCGTACTACGCAATGTCTGGGTTACTAGCCCGGCAGCTGGGACTGCTATACATAGTAGGAGTGTCAGCGATATGCTCCTTCCTATATTTTCAGTTTTTATACAGGCAAGCTGTAGGGCGACACATATACATCCATGTCGTGTGCCGATGCTCTGTGCGGCGATGGAGAGTTCATAGGATACGGCTCAGCAGGCTACTACGGAACGGGAACGAATAAGCCTTACTTTAGGTTGAGTGTGAACAGATCCTCAGGCTAGAACTATGCACAGATAACTGTAGACTTATCTCAGTACTCAGTCACGCAGAGTACAGAAGACTAGAGTACCTATACATGGGAGGACGGAGACTGTACGTACACAGATACATTCCACAACACAACCAACATTTCGCAGTAGATATCAGGCACATTAACCTTTAGAGTTACTTGTTAGGAGTGACAGCCAATGCCTTGTTCATGCAAAAAGAAAAGCGACCTCAGTAAAGCGTCTTCTGTATTTGTCCCGTCTAAAACGGCCTTTATGCCGGTCAGTCTTACCAGACACTACAAAGCACGTCTGCAGATGTCTGACTCTGCTCCAATCGCAGTGGTCTCCCCTGCATAGCTTGAGAAACAGCAGGCAGAGGCTCAGCCGGAATAGAAGACCTATCAGGACTCCCGTTATCCGTTCATATATGAGCCGGACAGCACCAAATGGGATTTCTCAGCTACTACAAAGCCGGATTAGTTGTGCATTAACTGCGCGATGAAACATATCGCTCTTGCGAACGTTCTTATATAGGGAGGCACATATCAGGATTATGTTGTGGCTGCCGGATAGCTTATGCTTGCAGGCGCTCATTACATGCAGCACAGTCATAACATGGCTCAGTATTGCCGTGTGCTGGCACACAGACTGGTAAGGGATATGCGCGACAAGCAGAAGTGGCTTCCCATAATGCAGCTGCTTATGACCTATGCTATGAATCCCTCTGAGGATCTGCAGCCTTTTTGGGACCAGGCGCAGGATATGGATGGACTTGGCTTCCTGCATGCCTAGATGCAGGGCTCATACACCGCGTCATTGGTGAATATGGGAGCAGCTTTTTCGTTGTTGTTCACATAGGTGTCTTATCTGGAGCTCAATAAAGGTTACGCTATAGGATACCTTACAAGAGCAGTCACTATTCCAATACCTGACTTAGGGTTTTCCATGTCGGATACACCGATGCAGAGGTACACGATACAGAAAGCCAGATAGGAATGGAAGATCATACAGGAGATGACGCAGGATTCTCCTTAGTACTATGAATGCAGGGACAGATTGCTGCATCTGATACATAATTATATTTCCATGTTTCTGGTGTGTGATAATTAGGTCAGACATGGAAGGGCAAAACGGACTGTGCGCCTGGTACCGAATAAGGCGAAACTTGATCAGCTCAGCGACATCGATCTGACATAGAAGATGCGTGATTTCAGACAGAAGCAGCTTCAGGCACGCGCATCAAGCAGCGACAGCTCTTCTTCCTGACGGCGTTTACAGAAGCTCCTTTTCCCTGTACACTGCATGGAAAAAGGAGCTTTTCCATAACAGACCTGCGCCTATAGCTGGGTTACATGTAGTAAGTCAGTGGCTGGATAAAAGCGATGCGCAGCTGCATAACGATTTTCTGTTTTCAGTATACCATAGAAGACATCCGAAGATAGCACATCAGGCAGGCTTCCGATTCCGCAGCTTCCTAAGGAACCCGCACATAAGCCAGTCGATATAGTACGCAGGCACTTCGATCTCAGCGTCGGAGACGCCTGCGCCTTTCAGTCTGAACTGTACAGCGTGAAGGCACTCATGTGCGAGGGTGCCTATGTGTTCCGGATCACATGGGTCCAACTTCGGCATCCATATGACAATTGCGCTGCTCAGCTCCATGCAGACAGCATCCACATGGCTCCTAGGATCACCGGGATACGCCTTGTCCTTGCGCACCTCGCTGACAAACTCGTCGAAGTCGCCTACATACAGTACATATCTGCATCGAAACAGGGTATCATACAGCTTAACCTTGTGCATTGAGCATCTCCTTCTCTCTGGCATCATACACGGCATAGTTCGTTGTCGCCCAGTCAAGATCCTCTTCCGTCTTATACAGTACTTCAACGCGCGGCTTGTCACAGTTGCTCAGATTAAGATACACGCTTGCAGGCGCAACAGGATTGATCTTCGCGCACTCGACAAGCTTCCACGGAATGTCATAAGGAATGACAAGGTGTCCCCTCGGCAGTGACAGCTTCACGTACAGGCGACCTTCCTTCTCCACAAACTTCCAGCCGCCCTTCTTCACGTACCAGCCGTTCAGCTTCTCTACGCACTCATCGTGGAGCTCATGCTCGAGCATCTTTATCGTGCGCTGTCTGGCTGTAGCAAGGAACGTGTCATGGTTCTTGCTTACACGTCCCTTCAGCATCCTTCTGTATCTGTGCGCTTCGTATGTGTCCAGCTGCTTATTGTGCTCGTGACAGTACTGCAACATTTCATACACGACGTCCTTGAAGGTTTCCAATGCCCTGTGAAGCTTGTTGCTGATTCTGGTGCTGACTTCTGTCTCTGCTGTGAACTGTACGACTTTGATTTCGGGTACCATGAGTGCTCCTGCGTTGCAATGTGTTATATATACCTTATTATAAGTATAACAACAGAACATGAAAGGAGCTTGCATGACAGACATCGTCATTCCACTCAGCACATAGTCGAACACGGACAATCTCGAACTCAGAATCGCTCTCAGATCCATATAGAAATACGCACAGAACGTCGGAAACATATGGATCTATACAGAGGCGGAACTTCCCTGGCTGCGCAATGCGAATGTAATCAAGATGGGAGATCCTGTGAGAGATCTCAAGGATACGAACCTCATCAACAAGGTTCTCGCGGCGGCTCACAACAAAGACGTAGCATAGCGATTCATGTTCTGGAGCGATGATCAGCTTCTCACAGGCCCTCTTGATCTGGACAAGGCTCCTGTTGTGTACAATGTCAGATCCATGCCTCAGTTCGCAGGAGCTCCCAATAAGTGGTACAACAGAATGGAGCACACGCTTAACTACGTGAAGAAGCATACAGGGCACGAGCTGAAACACAATTACGACGCACATACTCCGCAGCCCTACACGAAGAGCAAAGTCATAGAGGTCTTCGAATCAGTTCCGTACAGGGAGCAGCCCGGCTTCTGCATCAACACCATTTACTATGGCATGCTTGGCGTACCTCCTGAAGTCGAGCAGACGCAGATCAAACACACCTTCGAGAAGGGCACCATGGCTATCCCTGCAAAGATGCTGACATATGCAGGATACGATGACGCTTCCTGGATGCGCGGCGGAGCCTACTTCTTCCTCGGCATGTTCTTTGATCTCAGCAAGTATGAGGCGCCTAAATGATAGTGCTCTCCAGAGGAAAATGCGGTGACATCATTGCACAGTGCTGTTTAGCGCGCAAGAAGTACGAGCAGACGGGAGAGAAGCTGGAGCTTTACTGCAGAGAACACAAGCCTTTCAAAAAGGGACAGCTGTAGTTCATTGAGCCTCTACTGAAGCTGCAGCCTTATTTCGACAAGTGCGGCTGGGTGCAGAACATAACGGACGTGCACCCTTAGATACCTTAGCTCACAGAGATCAGCATTAAGCTGGCCAGATAGTACGCAAAGAAGTACAACTACTACAGCGCATGGTGGGTGGACGAATAGTCATGGTGGCGGCAGATACCTGCTGTACACAGAGAGACTGATCTAAGATACAGAATACCTCTCGCATACAACGAGCCGCTGTAGGAGACCATGCCGCCGTGGATTACAGTTCCGCAGCACAGACATGTACAGGAACCGTATATCATACTTGCTGCAGTACCGAGGTACAGATGCTGCACGAACTTTCGCGCGCTTAAGAGACTGTCCGACAAATACCGCATACTGTATATAGGACATCCGCAGGACTACAACGCACTCGCAAAGGATGTCGCAGAGTACTGTCCGATACAGGATATCATCCATGCTGCACAGCTGATACAGAGCGCATCATTGTTCGTAGGGACTCAGACGCTGTTCACCTGGCTCGCATAGTCGATGGGTGTAGACAGAATAGTCTCATGTTCACCTGTATTCAAGGATACTCACATGCGCTGCACGAAGGGATTCAAAGGCGCTTTCATGTACCCTGCATAGCTTGCCTTGATGCTGCGAAGCTGGGAGTGCCACAACGGGCTGCAGACTTCTGTCGGCTATGTGATAGGCACATACGGAAGCCCTGCTTACATCGACCTGCAGCTTGCTCTGCACAAAGGCAAGTGGGGACATGACGTACTTGTGTCCGATGACGGTTCGCAGGATCCCGGGCTCGTGCAGGTGTGCAGTAAGTGGAATGTCCCTCTTGTCGGCAACAGGGATCAGCGCCTTGGCCACCAGGTCGGAGACCTTGCAGTATACAAGCGCGGGCTGCAGTATTTCAAGGACAAGGACTGGATGGTGAAGCTGTCCAGGCGTTTCGTCTGGATGCAGGACATGCAGGACACAATACAGCAGCACGACAGGCTCTGCTGGAAGCCCTGTCTGAGTTCCTGGTGGATTGCGAAGCCCTCGCTTAAAGGTCAGGCGCTGACGACCAGCTGCATCGCCTTCAACAAGGGCGCCATGCCTGAGTAGATCGTACAGGACTTCGGCAGCATGGACATCAGGTCCACCTACATGTAGAAGTATATCTACAGATGGCTGGCACAGTACTACGGCGCAGAACCTTTCACATAGTGGAGCGAAGTGTACACAGCTCCGGGAAGATGCGTCACTGCCGACAGCATACTGTGGAGATAGAAGAACACCCCACAGGACTACTATAAGCTGTCGCAGGAATTGGGACTTCAGTGGGAACTGAAGGATTTCCAGGACATCATAACAGAATAACGCTGTGTCCTTAGGAAAAAGGACATGCCATGAACAGACGCGTACTGCTGTTTCTGCTTAAGCTGTTGTTCAGTTACAAGCGGAATAAAGCCAAAGTTATAGATGCCATAGGCAAGATCCGTATCAGCCTGTTTCCCATGTGGGTGCTGTATCAGCCTTTCCCTTACAAAGTGACCGGACAGGACATACAGATGGTGCAGAACAGGATACAGCCCGGTGACATAATACTCACAGGCTGCTCATGGAAAAAGCTGTAGGATCTTGTGGTGCCCAACAGGTACAGGCTGACACACGCAGGTATCTATGTTGGTGACAATACAGTAGTGCATGCTGTGACGAGCGGTGTATAGTAGCTGCATATTGTGGACTTTCTCAGATGCGACCGCGTATGTGTGCTGCGTGTCGAAGGCGACCATGAAGCTGCGATAAGACGCGCCATACGTTTCATAGGATAGCCTTATGACTTTGATTACAGACAGGGCTAGGACGCTCTGTACAGCTTCTAGCTGTGCGCATGCTGCTACAGGTAGCTGTAGTTCCAGAGGAAACCGCTGAAGCTGTTCTGGTTTACGTTGCCGTCCATATGTGGCAAGTACTATTACGACAAGTCCTTCGTGGACTCCGAATACTGCAAGGTGATATATGAGTGCTGAAATAAATGACTACTCAGGGTGGATGTACAGTCTGCCTCCCAATCCTCAATAGAAGGACTGGAAACAGCTGGCGACTAAACTGAAGTCCTATATAGAGTCGCCTAAATTCATGCGCACAGGTTCTACGTACGCATAGGTTGACCCTGTGTCAGGCAAGCTTGTGAAGCGCCCTGTGTCCGATGTCGTGCACAAGGTATCACCATAGGACAAGACAGGAGTGAAGGCTTAGGACCTCAGAAGCATGATCCAGCAGGCAGTCGTTACAGGCGATAAGCAGCTGCTCAGAGACGTTTCCAGGTACAAGTACATCACTGCGCATAAATTCGTTTCATAGAAATAGATGCAGAAATAGATGGACAGGCGCAGGAGACGCAGACTGGCGCTGACTGCTTTGATTCTGGGAGGAGCTGGAACTACAGCGGGGCTGCTGCCTTTCATTGCCAATAAGGTATCAGGTTATCCTGACCAGGCTTCCACATATACGGATGCTCTGAAGCTCGCAGGTATCGGCGCCGCAGCAGGCATTGGAACCGCAGGGCTTATATAGAGTTTCAGGTGAGTAGGCAGATAAATGAGTTCACATTATTGCTGAGTAGGCAGAAAACTACATCAGTAGGCAGAATATAGGATCAACATGGATAAACAAGCATATTTCAAGATGATGAGCCTGTGCAAGGACTAGGCATTGAAGCTGCCTAAAGGCACGCTGTCCAGAATAGGCGGAGCAATTTTAGGTGCAGGTAAAGCCGCGATCAATCCGCAGACGTACAGAAATGCGTACAAGGGCGTAAAGGACGTTGCTCCTACCGCAGTTAAAGTTGCTGTCCCTGTAGGTGCTGTGGCTGGTGGTACTGTTGCTATGAATCAGGCGCATAAACTTGGCGCATAGCGAGGAGCGGCACAGGCACGCAACTAGATGGCGGACAAAGCTGTGGCCGCATATAATAAAGGACTTCAGCAGGGAGCTGCAAGCAAAGCAGCTCAGCCCGGTTTCTGGCAGCGGCTTCTCGACTACATAAAGAGCATTTTCAAGTGAGACATATATGGACAAACAAGCATACTTCAAGATGATGGGCCTGGATAAGCAGGCGGCTATTGATCCTCAGACACTCAAGAACATCCTGCTCGGCGCCGGAGCTGGTCTCGGTACCTATGCACTGTCGAGCTTCCTTCCCGGAGCAAGACAGAACAGGCTTGCAAGGCTTCTTGCGTCCCTTGGTGTTGGTCTTGGTACAGGTTATTTCGGCAACGACATTCGGAACTGGTTCAGCAACAGACAAAGCAAGAAACCTGCAGCTCCTGCTGTATCCAATGCCGCCGCGCAGGCTGCTATCCAGAATCTGAAGACGCCTGCTCAGGTAGCGAACCAGATATAGGCTGCAGGAAGGCAGACAGCCGAGGCGCCCTCTACAGAAACAACGGCACCCAAAGCTGCGGCTCCTGCTGCTGCGCCTACTAAGGATCCGGACTAGGCGAAGATAGACTAGGACGTAGCTGCAGGCATGCGTGAATTTCAGCGAGATGTTGCAAAAAATCCTATAAGGTATATGAATGCCAGTCCTGAAAAAGCTAGACAGTATCTTTATAAGGCATATAAAGCAGATCGTGCTGCCAGGGGGGCTGCTAAGGGCTATCCATACAAAATTAACCCCATCGCATTAGGCAGACAGGTCTATATGTAGGATTTCTATCCTGAAGCAGACAAAGATGCACACGAAGTTCTCTATGGACCTCTTGGCAGAGGTGTGGTAAATTTCATGCTCAACAGAGGCGGCCGGGACCTGTGACTAAGGCGTAGCCTACGAAGGATAATTGAGTATATGCCCTTAATGTAGCTCTTTTAGGTGGCTTTGTTGCTTTAACTAACAAATGAGATTATTCAAATGGCATTTAAGAACTACACACTGACAACTGCTGTGGACACATAGCAGATACTGTGCACAGCTGCTCCTACGACTGATATAGCTATTGTCTCCATATAGGTGTACGGAGGAGCACAGGGAGGCACTGTGACGTTCACAAAGAAGCAGGGAGTATCACAGATATTTAAATTCGTACTGCCGGTAAAAGCTTAGGAAACAGTAGCAATAGATCACAAGATCTTTGTGCCTGCAGGCTACACGTACACCGCTACAGGATCATCTTCAGGAATGCAGATCTGCGCCAACGCAATGTAGATGACTGTGTGAGGTTCAGATGTTCACAAGTTACAAGCCATAGCAGTTCACCAGATACCCCACTACAATAGTTCCTGACTTAAGCGCAGGATTCGATACTCCGGAAGCCACAATATAGCTTCTTGGAGTTTCCGACAGCGCATCCGTTACAGTCACTGCCACAGGGCCGAATACAGCCAAGAAGTTCCGGTTCAACTTCAAGCTTCCAAAGGGACATGATGGTGCCGCAGGAGGCTTTGCTTAGCCTGTGGCAACTGCGCAGCAACTTGCCTAGAACCAGTCGCCCACTGTTCAGGTTACTGCATCCGGACCATCTTCAGCTAAAGTGTTCGCTTTCGAATTCGGCATTCCAAAGGGTGCGACCGGACCTAAGGGATAGAAGGGCGATACAGGGCAGCAAGGTCCGAAGGGCGATACAGGAGATACAGGACCTCAGGGATAGACAGGCGCTACCGGAGCAACGGGTCCCGCCAATACGCTTACCATAGGCACAGTATCTTCAGGTGACACTGCCGCAGCTACCATTACCGGTACAGCTCCCAACCAGGTTCTGAATCTGACATTGCCTAAGGGTTAGCGTGGTGCCAGCTTCACTGTCGATGCTACCGGCTTATTGTCCTAGAGGCCCACGTACGACGCACAGACCAAAGGGTTCTCGTTCCTGGCTACGGATACTGGTAACTTGTACATCAAGCAGTCGGACACATCCGGCGACTGGTCTTAGGCTATTCCTTTCAGAGGGGAAGACGGAGCTGCAGCCGGTTTCGGCATACCCGTTGCATCCGCTTCTTCATTATAGCCCGCTCAGAATCCTACTGTCACTGTAACAGCTACCGGTTAGAACACAGCAAAAGTGTTCAACTTTACATTCGGCATCCCCAAAGGCTAGAAGGGCGAAAAGGGAGATCCCGGACAGGCTGGTGCTCAGGGAGCTGACGGTGCACAAGGCCCATAGGGACCCGCAGGTCCTGCTAACACGCTTACCATAGGCACCGTCTCTTCCGGCGGCACTGCCCAGGCTTCCATTACAGGTGATGCGCCGAACCAGACACTCAATCTTGTACTGCCTAAAGGCGACAAGGGAGACCCGGGAGCAGACGGTGCACAAGGAGCGGACGGAATCACTCCTCATATAGACGACACCACAAAACACTGGTTCATAGGTGATACGGATACAGGTGTCAGCGCATAGGCTATTCCCGGCGTCACTACGTATCAGATTACAGAAGTCGATTCAGGCAACTATGCTACTATATACAGCAAGAATGTTCCTGTAGGGCTGAAGACAAACACAGGCACGTATTATCCTATATAGAAGAATACGGTTACTCTGAGTGACAGCAGCTGCAGGATACACCTTATACCTTATCTCAGTTACGAAGGCACTGATACATTCACTCCTCCGTGGACGTTGTATGTAACAGGTGCAGGCGCTGACGGGCAGCCAGGCAAGGACGGTGTGGCTGGCGGCTACGGCAATGTTCTCGGCGGGTTAGGTATGCGCATTGCAGCATACACCTCTGATTCAACTACAGTAACCCTTACGCTTGATGACAACTCAGATTCCACTTTCGACTGGAGTGTACTGCAGCCGTCATCAGTTGTCCGCATCAATAACACAGGCGGCGATCATCTCGTAGACAGCGACGCACAGTAGTAGCTGTACTACCTGAAGGGCTATATCAGCAGTGTCAACCAGGCAACTAAGAAAGTTGTCATCGATGGATGGTACTACGCATAGTCTCAGTAGCGCAGAGAGATAAGTTCCAACATCAGTTCGTAGGTCCAGCAGGAACAGTCCTGGCTGTACATTACAGATGAAGCCAGACGCGATGCCGCTTTCAGTACAGGCGACAAGAACTTCGTCACAGGACACAGGGCCGTCGCAAACGGCTCATGGAACACTGTCGCAGGCGATATGGCACATGCCTCGGGAGGTCTCAACACAGTAGCAGGAGATCTCAGCCACGCTTTCGGTACAGCCAACAATGTACAAGCTGAAAGCGCTTTCGTAGCCGGTGTTGGTAACACAGTAAAAGAAACTGCAGGCCTGTCCATAGTTATTGGCGGCAGCAACGAAGTGCAGGCTTTCGGCTCCACCATTATTGGCAGCAATAATACAGGTCTTACCGGCACGAACATGACTGCCATAGGTAACAGTAATGAAGGCTCCGGTACGCTGAGTACTGTTATCGGTAATAATAACACCATTAATGGGCAGTCAGGCAGAGTACTGGGCTTCGGCAACACCATGAACGCTCAGTTCGGTACACTGATAGGCATGCACGGAACGCTGGACAGCTATGCGTAGAACAGAGGAGCGTTCGCAGTTGCAATAGGTTAGCTCGATCAGGCGCAGCTTCCTTTTATAGTGCGCGGATACAAAGCTGTACTGAATCCCCTGTTCAACTCAGACAGCACATCCTAGTCGCAATTCCTTCTTCTGAACCCGAAGGACAGAACAGGCTAGCACAAGTACAACTCATAGCCTGGCTGCTCGGTGAGCTATATGGGACATCTCCTGGGCAACACATTCACTACGGACGCCACAGGTACCATAAGCCTGGATCATGACTTCTACAGCAGATGGGTGCTCACAGGAACAGGTGCCGTCACATTGCAGGCGGACAACTGGGTGGACGGAGATACAGGACACGTTGTAGTGGACACATCGAAGCAGACAATCAGCATTCCTGCTACATGGATCACAGGAGGCGCTGACATCGTGTCGACTCCTGGTATATATGTGCTGGAGCTGGTAAAAGTGAACTAGACCATATACTACAAAATAGTGTATCCTAATACAGAATCCTCAGGAAGCACCGGCACAGGGCTGGCGGTGGTCGTGAGTTCCACTCAGCCCTCGAACCCTGTAGACGGCATGATCTGGATACAGGAGTGATGTCATGAGCGTGTCTGTATATAAGGGAGGCACGTGGTATCCGCTGGCTAATTAGAGGATATTCAAGGACGGCATACCGCATGGCATCAAGCACAATGACTACATGTACTATGACGGCTAGTGGCACAGAATATCCGACGAGTATATGGGCCGGATAATAATGACTCCGCAGACACATAACTCAGGCTCTGCCTCTGTGGATTCAGCAAAGAGTTACATCAGCGTGACAAGAGACGGTGGCTCCCCATCATACATAACCGCATTTCCCGCTACCATACAGGTCAATTCATAGGTCACAGTCATATAGGGGGATGCTCTTGTATTCTCGTGCTCTGGTACGCAGCTGCAGTCACTCACATTCAGCGGCATGATTCCTTTGCTGAATTTCCAATGTGCCAGCTGCGGGCTCACCTAGATAGACCTGTCGGCATTCCAGTACCTGCGCACCTTGAATATACAGCGGAATGAGCTGACTTCCCTGGATACCAGAATGCTTAGCCAGCTGTACCAGTTATATGCGAATAATAACAGCCTGACTGCACAGAACATAGACCAGATACTGCAGTTCTTTGCTTACTCAGGAATAACAGGAGGCACCTGCTATCTGCAGGATCAGACGACAGGGGCAGGTCCGTCCTCTACAGGGCTGACTTATAAGTCTTCCTTATAGAGTAAAGGCTGGACAGTAGTGGTTGATCAGGGGAGTAATTGAGGCCAGCTACAGCTCGTCCTTAAGTGATAGCGCATTTGTACCGATCTCGACAAGAAATCAGTATAGCTTGTACGACATGAACCAAGCAGGCACAGCATAGTCATATCTGATATTTACCAGCACAAACATCACTCCGTGCTTCCGATAACATCTGCTGTATGTTTTCCGCATAACACAGTATGAACCTATAGGAGAACATATGAACATAAGTACTTAGAACCTTATTGATCTCGCTGGATCTGTACAGCTTAAGCCAGGGCAGAGAATGGTGCGTGTATCAGGCAACACATGGATGCCTATTGGCGTCGGCGGCAACTTCATGCCTGGAGGAACAAGCGGCACCTCGGCAGAGTATTACAAGTGCGCCAGCGTTGCGGAGCCAGGCACCTTATCGGTCAATATACCGAACAATGCAGAACTTTCCGGGGTATATACTTACAATTCGTCAAATGGCAGATATGTAAATACAAATGGTGCATTCTTTTTGCATGACGGAAATTACTGGGTGCTGGTAGGTACCAACGGATACTATTACTGTCAGAGCGATGAAATAGCATCTGATACTACTCCTGCTGACGCCACAGGATGGAAGCTGTCAAGTGGTTCAATGGATGCTATAGATATGACTGTGACTATACCGAAGACATGGAGCGGCTACAAGGCGGTATTCGACTCAACGGCTGGAACGTGGAGCTTCGAGAGCGATGCCACAGAGGGGCTGACATATACCAGCGTCACGCCGATCGTCGGCGGAATCTACAGTGCGGATGCCTTGGTGATTGTGTCATTGCTTTATACGGGCACGCCAACGCTGACCAGTCCTACCGGCATGCCCAGCGAGAGCTCCGACGAGTGGGAAATCAGTGCCAGCAGTTTCTACAGTGATAACTCTGCTCCGTGGAAAGCCTTCGACGGGATAACAGGTAGCTCTTCTGGATGGACAGGAGCATCAAATTCTTCGTGGTGGCTTCAGTGGCAAAATAAGACGAAACAAGTGCTTGTGCAGAAGCTCAGATTTCAGGGTACAGCTTCCGGTGATATCGCACAGCAGGCTATCACCTCTTTCATCCTTCAGGGCTCTGATGACGGCAGCACATGGACAGACTTGTATACTGCGTCAGGCTTGACATGGACTACTGGATATGAGTGGAAAGAGTTCACGTTCTCGAACAGCAAGAGCTACTACTACCATAGGTTGGCAAACATCACCGTAGCTGCAAACTATCCTACCATTATTGAACTTGAAACCTATGACATGTGATGCTACAGCCAGTACTCAACACAGCAGGCAGCAAACAAGGACTTAACTATGTATTAGGAATACTCAGACAGCGATATCGTGTTACAGACCCTCGTTGACTAGAGCACAAATCAGTAGCTCAGCATCAGAACACCTTACGTGACACGCACAGTTACCATAGAGCAGCAACAGCGCATCCCGCTGTACATCAACGGCAAGCTCAAGTCAGCATAGCAGCTCTCACAGCTCGGCCTCCATGTGCGACAGTACACCAAGTTGTAGCGTTAGCAGATCTACTTCACCAACCTTTATGCGCAGGATGCACAGGGAGACAAGGCTCTGCAGCTTCGTGTCAGACAGTACAAGGCATATCTCGATCAGCTAGGACTCTCCTACAGCGTCTCCCAGGACACAATTATGGCTGCAATCCAGCAGTCAGACATGACGGATGCTTAGAAAGCTACAGTCGCAATGTAGATGAAAGCCATCTACGACGCCATTACCACCAATCTGTAGTTCTACGGATCTTAGACCCCGCACAAGGACACGTACAACTATATTGCAAAGCTTATACAGTACCTTCCGGAGGTGACAGAATGAGTCTTCCGTAGTACATGATCACCGACTTGCCGCAGTATGTACACATCACAGACCGCAGCAAGTTTCAGAACTCCATAGTATAGCCGGGCGCTGCACTTATATTCAGCTAGGACGGAGCATCTCTCACAGTCAAGCTTCCTTCAGGCATCTTTCAGAGTGTCTCAGGAGATATGAGCGATTCCACGTATCAGAATATCATGGGCATCATCGGAGACACATCCGCCGCCAGCAACAACGCACTTTGACGGGGTACATTTGTTAGTAGTTCTGATGCGCTCCGTGCAGAGCGCACTGAATGTATCCACAAGCCAATGTAAAAACAGGAATACAACATGGCAGAAAAGAATGTACAGCTCAAGTGCGGTTAGGACTTGCTGTATCCGAAGACGAAGCTCGCTATGGTGGACGGGCTCATTGATCAGGATACAGGAAAGATCGACACTGCGCTTCTCCCGAAGACAGGGATTGACATCAAGTACAACAACGGCATGATCTAGCAGGGAGTCACGTAGATCAACTTCGCAGGCACTGTTACAGTGTAGAAGACTGCGGACGGCGTTGTCAAAGCACGTATCGGCTAGAACCAGAACAGCTCCAACTTCAACTCCAAGGACGGCGTTACCGATGGTACTGTGTCGTACTCCGGCATCACTGCAAAGAGCATGATCATGACGACACCCGCCGACTAGACCTGGGGTATCGGAGACTGGGCTGCAGGTTCCACGCATTCCGGCTTCAACGCATCCACGGCTTCCTCTCAGAATGTCACTGTGACGACCGCCGGAAATATCCACTTCTAGTAGGAGAACAGCTCCTTCACCGCACAAGTCATCGACTGGTCCGGTGTTGCAGCACAGACCACCTTCGCTGTTGGTTCTGACGGAACTGTTACGCCCTCCGGCGACGCCGGAATCACATGCTCCATCGCCAGCTACGGCACAGAAACAAATGCGCCTGCAGCTGTGGGCAACATGGGCAAGCCGACGTTCACGTTCGACATGAAGCAGCTTCTTCCTTAGGGCGGACGCTTCCACTTCAAGATCGTGCACAACAACGGCACATAGGGCGCCTTTACATGGGAAATGTAGTAGCTGTTCTACAATGCAGGTACGACGCCGACAGTTGCGACGCCTGCAATTGAGTTCGCTTCACAGGATACGACTCAGGTGTCCGGTGTCAGCTACATCAGCAGCGGGACGCTGAACGTCACGTCCGCGCAGATTGCCAATCTCAACAAGCGCGCCGCAACTACAGGCAACAAGGTTGCAGTCTCCGGCTCCTACACGACGTACACATACAATGCGTCGCATCTGCAGGACTACACGCTTTAGTAGAACGACGTCACTGCGTTCGCTTCCACTGTCACGCTCGCAACGGGCAAGTCTCTTGCAGGCAACCTGTCTGTGAACATGAATGCGACCAATGCGTATGCGACCTCCGGCAATGTAGCCAGCAATGCCATCGCCGCTCTTGTCGACACTCTTGCAGCAGGAACGACAGATGCCACTGCAAACGAGTCCTTCAAGACCTAGACCTACAGGTTGAAAGCGGACTGTTCCACACCTTGGGACAGTACATAGAGCCTCGCAGCCAACGACGGTCTGCAGCAGATGCACAAGCAGCTCAAATATCCGACGCAGAACTTCTCTGCGTACACTCCTGCAGGACCTGATTACTCGGGACTCACAGGATTCAGGTACTACATCAGAAGCTTCACGTTTGTCGGTACCAAGTTCGGAGGCACGTTCACGTTCGGCAACCTCACATAGAGCGATCTGGATGCAGCCAAGCTCACCATTGAAGTGTCCAAGGACGGCTCCACATGGTACGACATCACCAAGACGTAGGCGTTCGGAGGTATCCGCGTGTTCGCAGATACTGTTAAGGCTCCGAAGCTGCAGTTCGCATTCGCAGACGCAGCTTCCGACGTCATCTACCTCCGCATCGGAATGAACAACACATTCACCAAGGCTCTCACAAGCCTTGCGTTCGCATAAGGAGGTGCTTGAATGAGCTAGAAATTCGTTGCCAACCGCAACTATTTTCATACGTTCTCCAAGGTCGGCGTTCAGGAAGACATGTACGTCTTCCAGTCCAAGGTCAAGGGAGGGCACACTGTATCCGCATAGGACGTCCGCGCATAGAACGGTCTGCTTCCTGTCGGAGCCACTTTCGATGAGCTGAAGGCACTGTACGTGGCGAACGCGAACGGTTAGCAAGCTGTGATGAAGATGTACTAGAAGTACTCTCTCAGCCGCATTGCCGACTCCAACGTGAACAACAAGTACCAGGCATGGCAGATCATCGACAACGGTAAACCTGTACAGGGCTTTATCGCTCCCACCGATGTGTTGGATGCTTCAGGCAATCCGGCTCTCGGCTACACTGCCAAGCTGTACAAGTAGGATGGCACTACACAGATTGCAGGAACAGACGGCAACTGGGTGTTCGACTACTACTCAGGACTTGTTCTGTTCGAGAAAGGCAAGGAACCGTAGTCCCTCGGATGGGGCATGGTGAAACTGTCCGCTTTCGCTTATATAGGAAAAACTATCAAGCAGCAAATTGACTCTATCACCTCTGTTGCAGGTGTTGTGTACTAGGTAATATAACAAAAAGGACCATATAATGGCTAATCTTAATGTCAGACTTAAAAATCAGACTGGCGACATTCTGTATCCGTAGACGCTCGCAGCGAATGTTCTGAATCTTGATACATTTATCCAGTCCCAGATCTCCTCTGCGGGTCTCCTGAGCCGCGAAATCGTAACTTCTCTTCCGACTGAAAACATCAGCGAAGCCAAGATCTACATGATCCTCAAGGATCCTGCGGGATCTGGTCAGAACGTGTACAATGAGTACATGTATATCAATGGCGCGTGGGAACTCATCGGAGATACCGCTGTCGACCTCACCGGATACGCGACCGAAGAGTACGTGACGAATGCGATCAAGGATAAGGCTGATAAGGCCACCACACTTGCTGGATATGGCATCACGGACGGTGCGACGAAGACGTAGCTGAGTGATGCTGTCAGCACGATCAACACGTCTCTCGACGGCAAGGCGGACAAGGCCACCACGCTGGCAGGATATGGGATCACAGACGCTGTTTCTGATTCCGAATTCGCCTCTGCGAAAACAGAACTGCAGAACAGCATCAACACCAAGGCTGATGCCTCTGCGGTCACGGCTCTTGAAGGTACCGTTGCAACCAAAGCGGATCAGGCGGATCTTGATGCTCTCAGTGACTCCGTCAGCGCTCTTAAGGAACAGGTCAACGGCCTTGTCTCCAGTCAGATCACGTACTAGGTGATTGCATAATCACTTCTCCCTTGAACTGACAACTAAGACGCAAGGGATCCTTTTCCTTGCGTCTTTTTATTAGGAGCCACAATGGCAGCGACCACTAAGAATGTATATTTGAAAAATGTAGCGGGTTAGACACTGTACCCGTATACTACCAATGTGCCGCATAAAGCTTAGTTTTCGTTTGCCGATGGCTAGCTTGCGCTTAACTTCGATAAAGTCAGAGACGGGCTCGGCCTTACAAGTGACAGTCTCAGTTTCAGTCTTCCCTATCAGACCTTTTCACAGGTAACCGACAACCAGGTCATACTCAGCGGACTGCCTGTAGGAATCAAGACGGAGCTCGGAAACTACTATCCTGTGTAGAAGAACTCTCTGCAGTTCACATAGACAGGAATCAGCCTGACAGTCACAAGATATCTCGCATACGACGGACTTGATACATTCTCAGGCACATGGACAGCTTACTTTGCCTGCGGTCGCGACGGACTGCAGGGACCTAAGGGATAGACAGGTGCGGCCGGGCCTGCCAATACACTTTCAATCGGAACAGTTTCTTCCGGTGACACAGCTTCAGCTACTATTACAGGTGACGCTCCCAACCAGGCACTCAATCTTGTGCTGCCTAAAGGATAGAAGGGAGATACTGGAGCAGACGGCACCAGCGGCGCGGACGGCATAACACCGCACATAGATAACACCACAAAGCACTGGTTCATAGGCGATACAGACACAGGTATACTTGCTCAGGCCGATCTCGGAGAAGCCAGGAAACAGATCACCAGTGTCGATGCACAGTTCAGAGCTTCAGTGAACAGTGCTCTTGCACCTGTAGCTATACTTACTGATCTTGGAAACTACTATCCGGTATAGAAGAACTCTGTTACTGTACAGGATAATACATATACAATTCAGCTTACCAGATACCTTGCGTACGATGGCGTCGACACTTTTACTGGCCCGTGGACAGTTTACTTCGCAGGCGGAGGCTAGACCGGACAACAGGGCATACAGGGCTAGCAAGGTCCTGCGGGCCCATCCAATACGCTCTCCATAGGTACGGTTACATCAGGCGACACAGCTTCGGCTACCATTACAGGCACATCACCTTAGCAGGTGTTGAACCTGGTGCTGCCGAAGGGGGATAAGGGAGACACAGGTCAAGCAGGTGCCGATGGAGCCTCAGCATATCAGGTATGGATCAACAACGGTAACGCAGGCACACAAACAGACTTCCTCGACTCACTTAAAGCTACAGGTTACAGACATCCGTTCACTGCTGCGGATATAGCAAATGACACGCTCACCATAACGACAACAGGCACTCCTGTATCCATATCCGATCAGGATTCCATTACGTATCCTCTGCAGTTCGCTTCATACAGAGTGACAGGCACGCAAGTTACGATTGACATGGCTGTGAACTTGAGCGCAATAGGCAAGGGCGTAAGCGGAACATGGTATGTCAACTTTGCTGCTGGCGGGCCTGGAGCATAGCCTTCCGGCACATATATTACAGAGCAGACCGGCGCTTCATTCACACCTGCTGCAAACAATATCTATAAGCACACTATTGTGTCAGGGTAGAGCATCTCTTTCACTTCTACCAACATGAGTGCAGGAAGATGTTCTACATTTGAGCTGTGGCTTATAATGGGATCTGCAGTTGTCAGCTTCTCTTTGCCTGATACTCTTACATGGGTAGGAGCCGCGCCCAGCTTCGACAGTGCCAATACGCTGTATGCACTTGTAATAAGATGGGACGGATAGAGCTACATAGCCAATCTGGCATATACAAAGACTGTCGCATAAGGAGTATGAATGTACGCTAAGATATAGAACGGTTCCGTGGTTTATCCTCCACGGAACGACGGAAACAGATTCAATGTCGATACCTGTGTATAGTGGCTTCAACAGCACGGCTTCACAGATATGACAGCGTAGCAGCTTGCTCCTTATCTTACACAGGAGACAGTGGATTATACAGCTTTCGATAACGCATGTCAGATGTTCCGTCAGGTCTGCTATCAGATAGGCGGAGCCATAGGCAACGCATAGTTCAAAGGAGGCTTCGACTAGTACGCCTCTTTCATTGACTCACAGTACGCACAATAGAATCCGGCACAGGCTGCTTTATATGCTGCAATGTGGTCCGGTGCTAATGAGTATGCCAAATATGAAGGCTCCAAGATCGGTCTCGGGCAGCCTGACTGGTGGTACAGGTGCTGGGACATACAGAAGGAAGCATAATGCCTATTACATAGAAAATATACACCGACGCGTAGATGGCTGTTGATCCGCCTGTCGGAGCATTCACTGTATTCCATGGCTACAATAATGGAATGGACAGCACTGACGGCGTAGGTTTGAGGATCCTCAAGAGCGACGGCACTATATAGAAAGCCGACGACAATGAAGCGTACCTGAAGCTGTCAGGCGGAACGATGACTGGTGTTATCTAGAGGAGCGGACGCTTTGTGCACAACCCGACAGCAGGCGGTGCGCTTGTGCTGTAGGGTGGTAAAGACGGTATATAGCATGGTGGCGGCCTGTGGCTGTACGATGACTAGTACGCATCCGCTTAGACATACAGGTTTCTGTTACGAGCTGCAGACAACGGTACATATTCGGATCTGAAAGGCGGACCGCAAGGTCAGCTGTTATGGGGAGGCAAAAATATCGTTCGCTCTGTCGTTACTTTATCGGGTACCGCCGATGCCAACGGTAATATAAGCCAGGGTACGCTGTTCACAGGCTAGCTTCTCGCTGCCTCCGCAGATCTGAACAACTACAAGACGCCGGGTTACTACTACAGCAACGCCAATGTGGACTGTGCACAGATGGGCAATCATCCATCCGGTCTGGCAGGAGTACTGCATGTAGAGGGACACAATGGAAGTACCATCACGATACAGACGTGGACCGACTATGTTGTTAATAATGCTCAGGGCTAGATATGGACACGCAGATGCTACAACGGCACATGGTCCGTGTGGTACAGACTGCAGATGGAACCTCCTACTGTCGTGTATGTGGGAGCCACAAGAAGCATCACAAGCATCTCTCAGCTTCAGCAGTACCTGAATGCCAGAGGCTCGCAGACCAGAGCGATTACGGTGTCTTTTGACGACGGAACGTATGCCGGAACTCTTGGCTGTCTGCGTTGCTCTGTTGTTCTGCAGAGTACTTCTGCCAATGCCAGCAAGGTAACACTTACAGGGGATATCACTTTCGGTTACTCTGTGTTCAGCAGAGCGCAAAATCTCACAATGACAGGCGGCGTCACTTTCCAGAACTGTCTGTGTGCATAGTGCATATCCTGCAGGCTGACAGGACCCAGCAGAACAGCAATCTCTGTTGTCAGCTGCGGGTCAGCCGCAATCAACTCGGTTACTGCAACAAGGTCAAGCGCTGCAGGGGACGTAATCAATGTCGCATATACACCTAAAGTCAATATCTATAACAGCTCCGCTACAAGCTACAGCACATCCAGTGGCGCCTGCATCGTTGTAGTAAGCTGCGATATGTGTACCATAACAGGCACTCTCACGTGCAGCACAGGCGCGTATGCACTGTATATGCAGAACAGCTTTGTGGAGTTCAATTCAGCGGCGTCTGTGACATGGAACAACATAAGCACCACGTAGCTGTAGGGCAATTTCCGCAATCTGTGCGTGGCTTACAGCGGCACCACATTCAACAGAACAGGTACGACGGCCGCCAATAAGTGTGTCCCGGCCAACAAGGTGAACGGAAACAGCAACAGCCTTAATGTTTTGCCTGACAACTACTGAGAAGGACAAGGAGACGCCCCATGAAATACGTAGTTTCAAATACTGACAATATCATCATAGCGACACACGACGATAATCAGAATGTCGAGAACCTGTACAATAACTGCACAGTGTACAAATCGACTGAGCACTATGAGCTTGGCGATACGTTCGTGATTCCTCCTGCCACATATCAGGAACTAACGGAATTCCTGTATCAGGAAAAATGCAAGGTTGCATATGGTGGAGTCACTGTCGTCAGAGATTCTCAGCATTATACATTCGAAACCACGCAGGATTCCATCACTATGTGCAACAGCCTTGCTCTGGCTATTGCATCGCAACCGGACACGTACACTATATACTGGAAGTGCTGGTGCGACGGCATGCCTAAAATGCTGGAGCTTACGAAAGTGCAGTTCAACGCGATCTTCGCCTTTGGTATCCAGATGATCAATTAGGCGTTCGCTGTATAGGGCACGCTCAATGCAACAGTACAGAGCATGCTCTCATAGCAGATGCAGGATCAGGAATACATAGCACAGTTCAAGCAGCAGGCGGAAGAAGCTTTCTCGGCAGTCAACACTGTGTTCAACATTACATAGGCGTCGGACTCTTCTTTGACTGAAGCACAGTGATGTTAGACTATAGATGTACATTGTAACGCATAATGTACTTTCGTAAGGTTTCCCGCGTCGTCACCATACCGGCGCGGGATTTTTTATTTTGCAATCTGTGTACTGTATTTATCGTACTGTTCCTGTGTGATCTTTCCCTGCTGCAGCTGCTATGTCAGCCACTTCTAGTCCTGAGCATAATTGTACTTTGCAGTGTCCATGCAGCCTGCACCAAAATACATAGCACAGCCAAGCAGCACCGTAATAAGTATCTTTCTCATTCTGCCTCCAATATAGCTTGTGTCTGCTGATACGCTTCTTCGCGCATACCGAAACCATCCGACCATTTGAGCAGATTCCCGTTGTAGCTCTATGCGGGTCTTATCAGATGTACATTTGGAAGTTCCAGATATCCTGCCTACTTCAACTGCATCACTTCTCTGTCCATAACAGCATTGAGCAGCTGCAGCAGTCCTGCTATTCCCTGTACTTCGCCAGTGTACTTTGTAGGCGGTGTCAGCACCACGTACACATCGTCGTACTTCGCTGTCTACTGAACCGAAGGCAACGGTATATTGTTGAGTACACCGCCATCGCCGTACAGCTCCTGGCCGACTTTAACAGGCATGAACAGAAACGGAATACTTGTAGCTGCAAGCACCCATGTCGGCGTGGCGGCCTTCATGTGACTCGTATAGTCATCAAGTCTGGTGACAGATACCTGTACACGGTCCATTGCACTGATTGTCATGTTCTGCAGAAGGAATCTTGCGAGTCCGGTATTGTCGATGATGTAGTTGCTCTTGCTGTATGCGCTCTTGACAGCCTGCACAGGTGCAAGCTCCATCCACTAAGAGATGCTCTTGTTCTCCATAAGATCTGTGAACCACTGGCTGTCATGCCCGCTGTAATACAGACCGCTGAAAAGTGCGCCACCTGAAGATGCAAGAACCTTGCCTGGAACAGCTCCATGCTGCTAGAAGGCTCTGTATACCCCTGTGAGTATCTACGGAGACATTACACCGCCGCCCTGAGCGACAAGCAGCGTGTTGTCCAAGTACTTTATGTCGTTGGAAATAGAGTCTGACATTTACGTGCTCCTTATTTTTAGACTACAAGGAAACCAGCGTCTGTCTATAAGGATACCTATGTTTACCATACTTCAGCTTAAGAACAGCCAGCCTCTGAATCAGGCTTGTCAATAGTACATAAGAGAAACTCTCAATAAATTTTCATTAACAACGGACGGTCTGTGGCTGCGCACGTTAAAGATCGATACTGTGCAGTTCAAGTGGTGTCCGGCAATGCAGTAGTCGGACATTCTCGGAGCTTTCTGCCCTGTGAGCAGCGACACTGTATATATCCAGCCGCCTGAACTGGTTGCTAAGCTTGAATAGGATGCATAGACATAGCTGCAGATCGCATGGCTGTAGAGCATATTCTCCACAGTTGTGCATTAGCTGAGGCACATGTATCAGTGGCGGAAGAACAAGTTCTCCTATACGCTGGCTTCGCTTCCGCTTCTCAGACAGGTTATTCTGTAGAAAGACGCATAGCGCGTTCAGGTGTCCGCCTAGTTGTTCGCCTAGAGAGAAGCTGTAATACGCAACTAGAAGCGCAACATATCCAAAGGCTGGATGCAGGAAGTTGCAGTAGGGAGTGATTCAAATGCGTAATATGCTGATTGCTGTTCTGTTGATATGTTCGATCGTTTTCGTGGTAAGCTGTCAGTCGGTTACATAGCGTTAGTACTATGAACCTACATAGCAGACAAGCTTCGTGGGAACAGACGGGCTCACAAGAGGCGCTGTCAAGAGCTAGAAGGGAAAGAACGGCATTCCCGATTTCTCGCAAAATAAAACTTTCAGTTTCAATCTGCTTAATCTGTAACAGGAGCAACCATGGCGAAATACATTCAGCCGAAGCATAAGACAGACTTTTCCAATGCCTATGTGTAGCCAGGGAAAATGCTGCTTTTTGTATAGTCCGATTCATCTTAGGGATATGTACTTACAGGCAAGAATTCCGCAGGTCAGTTCGTTCGCATATCTGAGCAGAAGCAGGGCATAACATAGGAACAGGTACAGGCTATATCTCTCAGAAATGCATTAGTGTTCGGTTAAGGAGCTTAGATGTATTAGAAGAGATATACAAGATCACTTGCAAACCCTTTCAGCACACGGTCCAACAGGTTCTTTCCAAAGACCATCAAGTAGTGCTTCGACTGGGCATAGTACATGCATGACAGATTTCCTGTCATAGGTACAGCTATAAACAAGGTCGTCAGATACTTCGCTGCCGATATAACAGTAACAAGCAAATAGTCTCCCTCTTAGACTGACACAGACTCGCTCAAGCACACATAGGAGCTGCTCAAGAACAGTTACAATCTGCTGTAGCTTCTGATACGCATTGGCTAGGAGCTTGCCACAATGGGCAATGTGTTCGTATATGCGATGCCTGTGATCAACCGGACACTGTGCTGTCCTGAATGTCGTAAGTTCGTGGTAGCCATGGATAAAGTGGTACCGAAAGTAGATTTTCAGTGGGACGGATAGTGCAAAGGCGTGTGTCCTAAGTGCGGCAAAAAGGTCACTTTTCTGATGGTTGACAAAGTCACCAGTGACTAGCTCGGGCGCAAGATCAGGTTTATGATCTACTCCCCGCGAGATGTTCAGCTCAAGTTCAATTAGCTTACAGGTTAGTACACATATCTGTACAAGATGCCTTCGCACATCAAGAATGCGATCGTGTAGGGCGATCCTGTATATCTCAGAACAACACCCAAAGTGTTCCTCAAAGGAGCTTTCTCCTAGAAGTTCATATAGTTCCCTGTCGATAAGTTTCTGCATCTCAGGACAGACACGCTGGCTTCCATGGACAGGTTCTATAAGGGCTGGGGCACTCCTCTGTTCCTCAGCAGCTTCAACAACATTCTCAGACTGGCATATCTTGATAAGTTCAATTAGGCGGTTGCAACCGACTTCATTGCTCCGATAAGAATGATCAGTCCTCCGACACAGCAGCTTCTTGCCGGTCAGGACAACCTCAGGCAGCCTATCAGCGGCCACGCTGTCAAGAACTTCATTATGGAAGCCATTAAAGGGATCAGAGAGAATCCCTCTCAGTGGGTGGTATCTCCGTTCCCGCTCAACTATCAGATGCTCGGCGGATAGGCAAAGCAGCTTGCACCTGTGTAGCTGATGAAGTGGTACTAGGACAGAATTCTGTAGGATATGGCAATTCCTCTGTAGATCAGACAGACTACATTCCAGGCAGTAGCGCCATCTATGGGTCTCAGAATGTTTTAGCGGCAGTGGATACACTTTACTTCGCATCTTGACTACGGGCTCAGATGGCTTGTAGACAGAATCTGCTAGGTGCATCTGCTTGATCAGGTGTCGGTACGCCTTGACAAGACATCGTTCGTTTAGGACGACATGCACAAACAGACCATCCTTAACATGATGGGCAGCGGACTTGTCTCTACAGACACTGTTCTGAGTACTATAGGACTCGACTTCAAGGACTAGGTCAACAAGAAACTTGAAGAACAGAACTACGAAGCAGAAGAAGCCGCAAAGAGCCAGGCGAATCAGCAGCAGATGTAGATGACTGCTTCTGTATTGCCTCCTCCCGGATCATAGGGCATTGGAGCTGCACAGCTGAACATGTAGATGGTTCAGCAGGCGAACATGCCTCAGCAAGCTATGCAGCAAGGCGCACCTATGCCAGCAGCTCCTGCAGGAGCAGGCATGCCGCCGATGCCAGCAGGTTTGCAGAACAGTCAGTCTGCAGGTGTGTAGGCGCTGTTCCAGCAGGCACAGCAGATAGCTCAGCAGATATTCGACACAGGAGTTACGCAGGGTCCTGGTGCACGCAGAGCTGCTCTTGTGCAGTTGAAGCAACAGAATCCGTAGCTCCATGCACAGGTTAAGCAGATACTGTTGAACATTGATCAGCAGACCGCCTCGCAGGCAGTAGCACAATCCAAGATGCCGCAATGAAGACGAAGATAAGACAGTACCTCGATAAAAGAGCTGCTTTTGACAGGGCGCTCGCCAAGTCTGCAGGCTGGTGGCAGGACCTGAAGAACTTTGGACAGGCCGTCGGGCAGAACATGGCCGATGCCAACCAGTACTATAAGAATAACAGAGCTATAGACAGGCTGCAGCAGGGCAAAGGCAATTATGGTGCTTCCGACAGAAAAGCTCTTCTCGATGTCATGCGTCGCAGACAGCAGTTTATCAGAGACCGATCCGGCATGTCCTGGAAAAGTCTCAACACAGGCCAGGCACTGAACACTGCAGGTACTACAGCGGCTGCGACTGCTGCTACTCTCGCAGGAGGAGAAGTTCTCGGGGCTGCTGCTACAGGTATCGCAACAGGTGCAAAAGCTGTCAGAGCTGCGCAGACAGCAGCTAAGGCAGCCAAAGATGCGCAGACAGCTGTCAATGCCGTCAAGCCTGCAGGAACAGTCTCCCGTATGCTACGCACAGGTACAGGGACTTTTATCAAAGACTACCTGACAGGTTAGACAATTGAAGCAGCTCCTTAGGTGTATGCTCAGACAGTCGCAAAGATGCATCCGTAGTGGACTCCGTAGCAGCGATAGCAGTATCTCGGTAAAGCGAGACAGTGGGGGAGCACTCTGAACTCTGCGTACTGGACTGGAAGCAGTCTCAGAGCTCCCGGCAAATTTGGGAAGATACTTGGATTAGGTATGGGCGCCATGGGTCTGACCAATGCATACGCTCAGAATCAGAATCCGACAGAGTACTACACTTTACAGGAAATACAGCAGGATCCTTCCAGACTGGACAGAATGCCACAGCTGACAGGACAGCAGCGCACTGTCATGCAAAGCTATCAGCAGTAGTTGAACAACCCGATGCAACGATTCGTTCGTCCATTCAGAACTCCTGGACAGTTCTTGTTCATACCTGGTGTAGGCTCAGTTGAAGATGTTGTTCCGTAGGGCAATAATACTGTCGACTACGCACTTGGAAGAACACCGGATACTTATAATTTACAGCGTACACAGCAGGATCGTGCTGCAGCATACAGAACTCTGGAGTAGGATCCGAATAACCCTACAGCTGAGCGTGTACTGGAGAATACGCCATAGTATGTGCGCCAGACAATCCGGAATAATGGCGACACGACAAAGAATACAGTGCATGCTACAGCGTAGTAGGCATACAGATCATATTTCATGAAGCCTTAGGCGTAGCAGGATCCCGCATAGTTGCAGAGGCTTAGAATAGCCGCTCTGTAGTAGCAGCGCAATGCAGCAAGGTATGCAGCGCAAAATACAGGCTTGGTACAGGCAGGATTCGGCAAAATGATTCCTGCCTCTGTGGTGCAGCAGGGTGTTGTCGACGCTACAAAGCAGAAGATGCAGCTCTACAAGCAGTTGTCGCAATAGAAAGATCCTGTTAAGCGTCAGCAGATACTGGAGCAGCTGCGATACGGCAACCAGCAGGGAGCCATAGGTGCATAGGCGCTGAAAGCCAAGTGGTCTCCGCAGATGCGCAATCAGGTTGTACAGCAGGTTGTTGGAGATAACGCAGATCTGACTCAGCTGCATCAGATGGTACAAGGTCAGAATGATTACAATAAATGGCTTGCGCAAAATAATCTGCAGCAAGATTCCGACCAGTATACCGCTTAGATAGCTGCAGGTATGAAAGACAGATATGTGCAGAACATCAAGAAGCAGATAGCTTCCACTGACGATCCTATAGGATACGCATAGAAGCTTCTTATGTTGAAGCAGCACGCAGGATAGGACACTGCTGAACTTGGCAAGTAGCTGTACGACCAGATATATCCCAGAGTGAAGTAGCAGATATGGAAAGATCCTATCAATAACCTGCCGCAGGCTATTAAGCTGTGGGGAATGTCTAAGGGTTACTCCAAGTAGTTCCAGAACTTGTTCGGATCCAAGTCGGGTCTGTGGGGAGCTGTCGGCCTTGGTGCAGGTCTTCTCGTAGGGCTTCCTTTACTTTACAGCCTATTTAGCGGACGCGCATAGACACCGCAGGTTAACTATAAGGATGCCAGGTTCCAGCAGATGCTTGACTAGGCTGTGCAGATGAATATGCGCAGACAACAGGAAGGACATTACGCGTGAACTAGCTGCCGAAATCAAATCCAATATCCAAGCTTGTATAGAGCTACCAGAGTAAGGTGAAGAGTCCCTTAGGGCAGTCTTTACTGCTCGCAGGTATTGGATTGCCTGCTGCTTATATGCTTAAGCGCCCTGTTAACAAGCTGTTGAAACATTTGGGAAGAGATCCCAGAATTAACGCGGCTCTTGGAACACGTCCTGCGTAGATGGAATAGGGCCTGGACTAGATGTAGAACTCATGGGTCGGCAAGCATGGTCTGCCTCTGATGCTTGGTCTGACTCCAGCTGCTATTGCTCTGGCTATGAATGTCACTCCAGGGCAGCCTTATTCCGGACTCACTTCATGGGCTGTAAAGAAGAAAGCCGCACTCAAGAAGATTGCTTCTTTATGGTAGGCTGACGGATATCAACCGCAGATAGACTTCTCGCAGACACTGAATCCTAATACAGTTGTCAGCATGATACAGCATAATCCATACCTGAAGGATTCACCGTATTAGCGTAATCTTGGTACATCTATTATCACAGCAGCTAAAGCATACGGTAACTAGACGACGCTTGGCAGCATTTATGACAGCGCTGTCAACAAGTTCGATACCAAGCTCAGATTTGAGGGTGTTACAGATAAAGCTGTCAAGAGTCTTGTTCAGGGTTCTCTGGCAGGTATGTTTACAGATGTGGTCGGTTCCGTGATGGGGCTGCCTTAGCCTGTAAGAGGTCAGGTTGCCAATACTGCCGGATTTGCACAGGCTCTGTACTCGATACTGAATTAATGTATACGTAATAAAGGGATACAATGAAATACTCTGATGTTTATAGACAGATGAACAAGGAAGCAGGACTTGGGTAGGCTCTGGCAAACGGAGCATATCTGATCGCGGCTGTGACTATGCTGACTCCTGCTGTTGGCGGCGCCGCTGCCGGATATGCAGCAGGCAAACTTACGACACCTGGCGTTCAGGACGTATAGAACCTGTAGAAGTAGCACAGGCTTGCCAGACTCAAAAGAGACAATGAAACACAGCGTCTTCTCTAGCAGCGTGAAGACACCAATGCAGCCTACAGTAAGAAAGTCAAGCCGATGAGGTTTGCCTGATGCATAGTATCGGACCATAGGAAGCACTTCTGATGCAGCTGGACCAGGAATAGGAACCGGCGCTGACAGTCGACACTTCGCAGTCCATGTGGGACTACAGAAACAGGAATACATACAATGGAATTCCTGTCGAGCAGACTGCACAGGATCTGAAAGTCAATAATGCATAGTAGTTGTAGAGAGCTCTTCAGCTGAAGCAAGGCGTTGTCGTCTGGACAGGCTATCTGTCACCTTAGTACGACGACAAGAAATCTGTTTAGCAGTACAGAGATATCAGACAGAAGTAGGCTTAGGGTCTCATTCGTGTCTACAGCTAGGACAGACAGTTCTGCCCTCAAATCAATAAATTTCTTGTGCTTGTTACATACGCATCTCTTAGCTATTAGCTGAATCCGAGACTTGAATACCTCAAATAGGAACAGAACAATGAGTGATCCGATTTTGCCGAATACCATAACGACTGCGCCGTCTGTCAAATCCGCAGTCAACACAATAAATCCGCTTTCATTCCTGTTTTCAGGCAGAGATTACGTGCCGTCATGGTTCATAAATATGTTCCGTGGAGCTAAGGGAAGCGAGTGGGAAACAACAGGTGCGCCTGCCAAGTCCGCACATATTGCCGCAAAGGTGCTTGCCGGAGCCGGTGCACTTGGGCTTGGAGCATGGGGAGCAAGACATCTTATGCACTCCATGAAGCTGGATGCCATAGATAACGCCAATTCAGCTGCTACTGCAGGTGGAAAGCTGTAGAAGTTGTACAAAAGACCTACAGGTGCCATGGCTGGATATACGCAGGCGGAACAGCGCAAAGCGAAGCAGCTGTAGGAATCTGACAGCAGAGGTGTTGAGAAGAAAGCCTTTGTAGGTAATGCTGTAAAGTATACCGATCCGTATTCGTTTGCTCTTGGTGTTGTACCTCCTGCCGCATCCTTGCTCGCTCTTGTGGCGTCCTTTAAGAATGCTGATAAATATTACGATACCAAACTGTCCAAGAAACTTGATCGGGACATTGCCAATGAATAGGCGGAGCGTGCCAGAATCTCCAAGCGCAGAATACTTAAGGGACGCGGAGTTCAGGACCTGATTGAGCAGGAAGCCCCTGTGACTAAGACAGCTTCCGAAAAGCAGGGTGTGTCAGGGCCTGTGGTAAGCGCACTTGGCGGAGCTGTTGCTCTGCTTGCTGCCGCTTCATTTGTAGGCGGGTTCAAGTATGCTCGGAGAAATGATCCGCAGACAGTCAAGTTCAAGGCTTACAAAAAGGGCATATAGGCATATAATAAAGCAAGAATAGCCTAGGAGAACGTCGAGACAAAGCCACTCGATCCCAGGCTTATAGAGCTTTTCAATGCCAACATCAACAATAAGAAGCGCCCGCAGGAAATGACGCCTGTTAACAGCACTTCCTACAGAGATGTGTTGATGTAATAAGGAGCCGATATGCCGTAGTTGCAGGGAACAGTCAATAATATCCAGCGACAGAAGATGCAGTTCATCTCCGATGTGCTGGATCCTACACCAACTGTCATGTACAGAGCTGATGACTATAAGACTCAGCGCAAGTTGATCTTTGAGCGTGTTAAGAATGCTGTTCAGAAGAGATTCCCTCTGTACAATGATAAATATGTACTGTAGGTGTAGAACCTCGACTACGCAGATCCATAGGAATTCTCTTATGCTGACCAGAAGAAAGCTGTTCTGTAGGGGACGTCTGTAGGCAGAAGACTTCGTGGCAGCTATGTGCTCAGAGATGCTGCAACTAATCAGGTGGTCTCAAGAACGAAGCCGCAGACGCTCCTGAAAGTTCCATACATGACAGATCGAGGCACGTTCATCAACTCAGGTCATGAGTACACATTCAATAACATCATGCGTCTGTAGCCTGGTGTGTATACACGCAAGAACAACGATGACGACATTTCAGCACAGTTCAATGTGAAGAAAGGCACTGGAGCTGGATTCAGCATGACATTTGTTCCCAGCAAAGGTGTCTTCCAGATAAGCAGAGGCACTGCAAACGCTCCTGCATATACTGTGCTGAAAGACTTAGGTGTTACAGATTAGCAGATGAAACAGGCGTGGGGCGACTAGCTGTACAATACCAATAAGTAGTACGGTACCGGGTAGAAGGCACGCATAGCTTCCAACAGAATCTACAATTACAACTCATGAGCGTTGCGTCCGATATAGCTAAAGGTATAGTAACCAGATTACCATAGCACTGGGACTGGAAACGCGCTCTTACATATGCCGGTGTGACAGGAGGCGGAGCTGCGGGTTTGTCTTTGCTGATAAGCAAGCTGCGCAAACACGATAAAAGAAAACGCACACTCAATGCTATTGTATCAGGTTTGTCAGGAGCTCTCGGCGGTACTGCGCTTTATACAGGTCTTCAGAACTTCATATAGCTAACAGGAGGGCTTCCTCTTGGAGGTTAGAACCAGCTGCCTGCAGTCGATACCGACGACAAGGCACCAGGTAAACACTATATAGTGTATATAGGTGGAATGAACACTGCTCCCAGGTATGCCAAGAAGCTGATACCGGGTGCAAATATGGCTGTGCTTGACTGGGGATAGCAGGACAAAGCTGTTAACTTTATAAACAGTATCAGAGCTAAAGATAAGGTAACACTTATAGGTCACTCTGCAGGAGGAGGTACAGCAATAGCTGTAGCCGACAAAGTCAATAGACCTGTAGACAAATTGATAACACTCGATCCTGTAGTGTTAAATCCTGTAAAGCGTCTGTTGTAGATGTTCAGAGTAAGAAAGCCTAAATCAGCTGTTACAGCATAGAACTACATACCTTAGGACTACAAACTTAAGGACAGCAGTAACGGATTCCTGTCAAAAAATAATCCTATATTGCTTAGACAGGTTCCAGGAATGAATAACACAGTTATTCCGAATTAGGCACATGGGTTGTGGTCTACCGGCTACAGAGCTACGCCTTAGTCAGCATAGACCTTATTGAATGTAAAAAAGAAGGTAGTATCGATATGAAAAAGTACGCACAAATATGTAAGGACGCCGGTGTTGCTTCGTAGGTTGCAGGTAATGCCATACAAGCCGCCCTGCCTCATGCAATTGTCAACTCCAATGTACATTAGGACATTAAACTGGGCGCTCTCGGAGCTTTCGGTGCAGCACAGCTTGTAGCAGCGGCAGCAGCTCTGGCGACGCCTACGAGATCAAACAAGCAACAGCTTAAAGCCGGTATCTCTCCATGGCATACTCTTGGTAATCTGCTAGTACCTGGAATGGCTTCTTACAATTTGTACAAGAGGTACGGTAATGCTATGGCTCAGGAATCAGCAGCCGCAAAAGAACGCGACATCCAAGGTGCGCTCAAGGCGACCAAAGACAAAGACGCAAATGTGAGGTAGGCAGCAAAAGCCTATCTTAAGATGCGTAAAGCGAAGGCATAAGCAGAGGACACAATGACGTACAAGCAAGCATACGCTAAAGTGGCTTAGCTCAAGTCTCTTTAGGAGCAGAACAAGTAGAACACTCCTATGACCTACATGCAGGCGCACAGAAGAATGCAGCGCAGCATCAACGACATGCTCAAACCTCACGAACCCGATATTGCACAGGCAAAACCTGACAACAAGCTTACAGTAGATGCTCCTGAAGGATCGCCTTCCTAGACACTTGGCAATGTAAAGTAAGCTTACACACAGCACATTCAATGGGCCGCTTCCCTTCAAAACTGGCAAGGGAGGTGGCCCATTTGTATTATATGCACAAACAGACACGGGGTCTGCAAAACAAACGAACTGAAAGGTATTGAAAATGCAAATCAAATCCTTGGATGGAGTCATGCACGAAGTCTCACCTGCTTAGGTATAGCGGGTGTACAAGATGCTTCCGGCGCATGCCTCAAAGCAAATGAAGGTCTAGGAGGATGTAGAGCTCAATTAGGTGCTCGAAACGTTCGACTGGAAGTCGCAAAAGTACATGTAGAAGGCGGGACATAACATCAAGCGTATCGTGTAGCTGTAGGCATTGCCGACTACCGAAGATGATGTGAAAAGCGCACTGGCGCATGTTCTGTGTCACGGATGCCCTGAACGGATAGCGGATGCTCTGTATGAGTCCATCTAGTTCTAGGTATCAAGATTTATGAAACATCTCGTCGACGAATACATGGAGTAAAACGAATATGGATATAATGGGATTGCTGGTGCCTATTCTTTCAGGCTCACCTGAGATAAAGGGCAAGTTGGAATCGGTGTTCGGACAGCCTGTCGATCACATAAGCAAATGTGTGAGTCAGTTCATGGACGGCATAAAGAATGGTCCGGGTTTAGTGGATAAGTAGCTGCAGAAACAGCAGAGATTTATGCACATTTACCAGAGCGGACTGCGCATGGGCTTCCAGGATTACTAGGCGTAGATAGCCGCAGCCGATTGCGCTGGTTATCCCGTTATAGACGTTGCAAACTCCTTCGCTTAGCGGCGAGGATGGAACTGCACAATATAGGAAATATAGCAGCTCCATGACAAAATCATGCCCAGATTCATGTAGATGGGCAGGAAAACCGGACTGTTTCAAACTGAAAAGAAAACCTAGACAGCTCCAAAAGGGATCCCGAGCGTGCAGGTTACAGGAAGTGCGAAATAGCCTCCGTGGAGAACGGCGGAACAGCCAAAAGGTGCACCTGTTCCACCTGTAAAATAACAGCACCTGAAAATGAGGTAAGAAATGAGTTACAATGATACGAATTGCGGTCACACCGGATGGGGTGTGGGTCTGTCTGCCATAATCGGCGGCGCTCTTGGATACTGGGCAGGTCGTTCCAGCGGTCCCGGAGGGTTTGGAGGGTACGGATGTTACGGCTTCCCGGCAGGGTATGCTGTGGCTGCTTAGAACGGTCACTGTTCGACATGCTTCGAGCAGGGTGTTGAGTCCGGTCAGACTCTCGCAGGTCTGAACTACATCGGCCAGCAGGTTGCTTCTAACAGCAGAGACATCGCCAACTCGATGACAGCTCTCAGCAACCAGCTCAACAATCAGACAGCTGCTATCCAGGCGCGTTTCGATGCGCTCAATCAGCAGAAGATCGCGGATCAGGCTGCCTAGATCGCGGCTCTGCGTACGCAGAACGTTGTCGGTCTCAATGCTGCTGCTACCAACATGCAGCTCACGAGTCTGAACGATAAGGTCAGCTCTATCATAGCTGGCTGCGCAGTCAGGTCTGTCAATGCATGTCCGACGAACAACTGCTGCGGCTGCTCTAATCAGTGATAACCGATGAGGGAGGTTTCCGCCTCCCTCGCAACTAAGATGGAGGTTCACAATGGCATGCTGCGCATTGGTAAAGAACTGCGGACGCTGGCAAGTGTATGCCACTACAAAGGCTACAGGAGCCCAATATTACAGGATTTATGCTTGCCTCTGCAATCTGCAGAGATGCCCGCAAATAACCTGCGATATAGTGTCAGCCGGAGCCTCCGACTCCAGTGAAGCCACGTTGGTTACAAACTGCGGAGCGATTATCCCGCTGGTCAAGAGCTCTACACTGGCCCCGGTAACTGTGGGCTAGCTTCCGGCCGGAACCAGTATGGACGTTGTCGTGAAGACAGTCAACCAGATCCCGCAAGGTGTGGTTATTGGAGTCTGAGGTAATCTCAGGTCCGCAAAGCCCTCTTACTGCAACAGGTAAGGGGGCTTTTTTGTGCTCTGCTCTTACGCGCTAAGCTTTTTGATATACTTCAGCTACAGAAAGGAAACCTTCATGGCTCCATTTAATACCTCCGGCAAAGCTCCCAAGAACGCGCAAGACTGGGTCAGGTAGCTTCGCTTTTCCAACGATGTAAACATGAGCACTGTCGGTGTGGATACAGACAGAGTCACTCCTTAGCTCATGCTCGCTTCCAGCAAGAAACTTCTCGGAATCTCCAGAGGCTAGCAGGAAGGAGACGCGAAGGACTCGCTCAGATACCAGAAAGTGTTCGGACCTGTAGAGTACTTTGCGTAGAGAATACAGAAGGACGGAGGCAGCGTAGCCAGATCAATGCTGTGGAAGGCTACCAACAGAGGCAACGTCGACTTCATCAACTCAGGCAGTCTGTAGCCGCACGTCAGTGCAGTGTTCCACCAGAGTAATCTTTCGCAGTTCGTCGACAACAGCACACCTCTCGACGGCATCGACAACTCCATGAAGGTCACACGTGTCGGTGAGGGCGGTATATCCAGCGACTAGGTTGCGCCTATTGAGATGCGTCTTGTGCAGCCTTCTTACTATGGGTACATCGGTTCGGCTCGTACTGCATAGCGCTGTTACAGAGCCGATACACTCATTCTGACCAAGAAGGGCTGGAAGCCTGTAACACAGATGTCCATGGACGACGAGTTCGCCACACTCATAGACGGCAGACCTGCATGGCACAGACCTATAGCGCTCAACAGCTACGACCATGATGGACCTATGTACTGTTACAACGGTCGCTACATCAAGTTCTCCGTCACTCCCAGTCACAGGATGTATGTAGCACAGGATAAAGACTACAGCATACAGTACATCGATCAGGTCTTCGGCAATACAGTGAAGGTTCTGTGCGCTGTCGACAAGGCGTCCAAAGTCGACTAGAAGCAGAGGTGGTTCTACTTGCCGCAGGTATAGTCCCCAGCAGCCAACTGCAAGAACATATAGAAAGTGGACATTGTCGACTTCGCATAGTTCATGGGCTGGTATCTCAGCTAGGGCAGCCACGACTTACGCACAACCAAGCGAGGACAGAATTACAGAGTCCGTATTACACAGTCTCCTACAAAGAATCCTGAGCACTATGCACAGGTGCTGTAGCTTATGGACAGACTTCCGTTCACCTACAGCATAGACAGCAGAGACGGATCAGCCAATATTACAATCCTTCGGAAGCAGCTATACATGTATGTCAAACAGTTCGGACACAGTGAAGACAAGTTCATCCCTGAGTGGATCTTCCATGCTCCAACTGCAGCGAGATGGGCATTCGTCGATGCGATCCTTAAGGGTGACGGCAAAGGCGCCAGAGATCTGTGCACCATTTCAAGCAGACTCGCAAATGACTTTGCAAGGCTCATGTTCGAGCTCGGACAGTCTGTCAATATCATAAAAGAGCTGCAGAAATACGAGCACACAAAACGTCAGGTCAACCCCTAGGAAGATTTCCTGTACACAGTTACCTGGCACAGAACATTCTAGTCCACACTGCAAGGGCTTGGATAGAGATCAGGATATTATGTATAGGAATATAAGGGCAAGGTCTACTGTCCCACTGTCCCGGGAGGTCTCGTATATGTGAAGCTTCCGGGAGCTGCAAAAGGTTTCTGGTGCGGCAACAGCCCCGGCATCACAGGTTACATGACAAAGAACGTCATGAAGGGTACAGACGGCAAGCTGTACCAGAACATGCTCAATGTTCGTACAGGTAAGATAGAGCCTGTTGACTCACAGAAAGCTGCAGCCTCGGTAGTCACAACCAACTAGTACATGAACACGGACGACGAATACGTGTACGCAATGGGCGGTCCCAGAGGCGTACGCATTGTCAAGAAGTCCGATATCGACTACATACTTCCTCACTCGGATGATGCGTACTCAATGGCAGCCAACTACGTGCCCATGTATTCAGGCATCAAGTCGATGCGTCTGCTGATGGGCTGTTTGCATCCGGATACACCTGTGCTTGTTGTAGACAAAGACGGATACACAGACATCATCCCTGCAAAGAGAGTGGGACATGTCGGCACCATATATCTTGCAGGCTGTGACAGCAACGGCAGCGAAGCTATGTACAAGGTAAGGAACGTTGTTCCCAGAGTGCCTGACAAAAAGAGCAAGTTCCGCAAGATCATACTCCAGTCCGGCAGAACACTCATCACATCACCGTGCCACAAGTGGTACATATACAAAGACGACAAGTTCAACCTTGTTCCTGCTTCGTAGCTCAAACAGGGCATGCTTGTTCCAAGAACAGTGTTCCAGACTGTACCTGTAAGGAGTGCAACTGTAGCAGGCAAGCCTGTCACAAGAGAGATAGCAGTCCTTATGGGAAGACTTTGCGCCTCTTTGTAGGTAGTGGGAACAACTGTCAGGTTCTCTTTCGTTCGCGACAGGAACCCTGAAACAGACCAGAGACAGGACATCACAGACGCTCTTGCACAGCTCGGTGTTGTGAACTACACGATATACACGCACAAATAGCAGACCTGGTGCAACATCAAGGACTGCGTCTTCAGGGACTGGATTGCGTAGAACATCGGTCGCGATTAGCAGCACAAACGCATACCGAAAAGCATGCTCTCACTCGACAGAGGCTATACGAGCATCTTCCTCGATTCCTTCTTCAAGACTCTGGATACAGTCGCATAGGACATCACAGGTGACAACTGGCTGCTCAGGCTTCCCAATCCCACTGTGCGCGACGGTGTTGCGTTCATGCTCACGAAGATCGACACCGATACCAATTTCAGAGACGCAGTGCTTCCTGATCACAGAATCCACAGAGCACTGCACTTGCTTCCCATACAGAGAGGCAAGCACGATGTCATCCTGTAGCCCATTGTCAGCATAGAGGAAATGCCGACACCTGGAATGATGATCGACATCGACTGTGACGACAACGTGTACGCAGTTGCGAACGGCATCATCACACATAACAGCAAGTACGGAACACAGGCAGTCCCTCTCCAGTAGCGTTAGGCTCCTTTTGTTCGCGCACTTGACTAGCAGTCCGGATAGGACATGCCTACGAGACTCGGAAGACTCCTCGGCACACAGTGGGCATAGAAGCCAGGTATGGTGAAAGCTGTTCGCAAGGACAGAATCGACATGCTGTACGACGACGGCACGAAGGGATCAGTGTATCTGTACGACAACTTCCCTGCCAATGCGAAGGGCTGGCTGACCAACTACGTGAAGGTCAAGGCCGGTGACAAGGTTGCTAAGGGGCAGCTGCTGGCGTCTTCCAACTACACTGACGACAACGGCGTTGCAGCTACAGGCAGGAACCTGCGTGTAGGCTACATGAGCTATCATGGCGCGACGTATGAGGATGCCTGTGCACTGTCGTAGTCGGCTGCGAAGAAGATGGGCTACACGATCATGTACAAGACAGGCATGGACAAGGACAAGTCCATCCGTACGTCCAAGCAGCTGTACAACACCTGGAAGCCAGGACAGTACACAAAGTAGCAGCTGTAGAAGCTGGACGATTTCGGCGTGGTCAAGCCGGGCACTGTTTTGCAACCTGGCGACCCGATGATCCTTGGTATCCGAACTACTGAGCCCTCGCCCGGCACACTTGGCAAGAGGATCCTCACCGATGTTACCTAGACATGGTAGCACAGCACACCGGGCACAGTCACGGACGTGACGAATACCAAGAGCGGCATCAAGGTGTACGCTACCGTCAGCAAGCCACTGTAGGTAGGTGACAAGATGTGCTACGATGAGTAGACGTAGGTACTGACAGCTGATGGCTGGAAGCGTTTTGCTCAACTCACATTGCATGACAAAGTGTACACGCTCGATCCTGATTCCGATACCATATAGCTGCAGCACCCTGTGATGGTACACAGATACAGACATAAGGATCCGATGTACAAGCTCTGCACAAGAGACATCGACCTTATGGTCACTCCCAACCACAGGAACCTTGTCAGGATACATGCCGCACAGGGACCTGCCAAGTATCGGCTGGTGCAGGCAAGTGAGCATTATGGCGAGCTGCTGTAGATGCGTACAGGTGCGGAAGGTGCTCGCCGGGATGTGCCCGTGAACTACGCTGCGGACGACGTGTAGCAGTGGGTCGCCTACGACGGCTACGTGTACTGTGCCACTGTGTAGAAGTACCATACGCTGTACGTGCGCAGGAACGGCAAGGCAGTATGGTCAGGCAACTCTGGCTTCTAGGGCTCCAAAGGCACGGTCGCACAGGTCATCCCTGACGACAAGATGCCGAGGGACTCGCAGGGCAGGCCGCTGTAGCTGCTGTTCGACCCGCTTGGAATCATCAGTCGCACAAATCCCTCGCAGCTCATGCAGGCAGGACTCGGCAAAGTGGCAGCCAAGACAGGCAAGCCCATAGTGATGCCTCAGTTCATGCCCAAGGGACAATCAAGGCTCAAGTATGTCAAGGACCTCATGAAGAAGAACAATGTTCCATGGTCCTAGGACGTGTACGATCCGTAGTCAGGGCGCACAATCAAGAACGTCTTCACAGGCGTCGCCTACTACATGCCTCTCAAGCACCTTGCATAGTCCAAGATGAGTGCACGAGGCACTGAAGGGTACGATGCATCAGGTGTGCCGAAGTCCGGTGGTGAGCATGGAAGCAAGAAAATAGGACAGCTGTAGAGCAGCGCTCTGGTCGGACACGACGCCTTCGACTTCCTCACTCAGGACGCCAAGCTCATACGCGGCCAGTCCAACGCCGACTTCTGGCGCTCCATTCGCACAGGCCAGATACCTGTCGTCCCGGGCTAGCCTCTCGTGCACAAGAAGTTCTTCGCGCACCTGCAGGCTTCTGGACTCAACGTCCGCAGATCCAAGTAGGGCGTCTCTCTGTTCGCACTCTCCACAAAGGACGTGGACGACATGGCAGGCAACAGATAGCTCAAGTCAACAGACACATACGAGCAGAAGAACTTCAGACCCATCGACGGCGGTCTCTTCGGACAGGACATCTTCGGACCCGACGGCATGAACTGGGGCTACATTCAGCTCGACAGCCCTCTCCCGAACCCCGTCATGTAGTAGCCGCTTGCGCGTCTCCTGCGCATGTCCGACAAGGACTTCCAGGCAGTCGCTCAGGGCAGAGCCACGGTCAATGGCATCTCCAACGCAACATAGATGAAACAGGCGCTGGCAAAGATCGACCTGTAGAAGGAAGCCCAGCAGTCGCTCGTATAGCTCAAGGATGCACGGCCCTCAAAGAAGGACGCTGCGCTGAAGCGCTATGTAGCCATTGCCAAGATGCGCGACAACGGTGTTCCTCCTCAGGACTACATGCTGGACAGAATACCGGTGCTGCCTCCCAAGTTCCGCCCGATCACACAGCACGGCGGTCTCACAATGGTAGCAGACAGCAACTACCTGTATGCGCAGCTGCTGAACGCAAGGGACGACCTGCGCTAGGCACAGAAAGAAGGACTGCCCGCTGAGTACATCACCGACGCGAACGCGAAGCTTTACACGAAGTGGAAGGAACTGGTGGGGCTGTACGACCCATAGGACGTGAAGCTGAAGAACAAGTCGGTGAAGGGCCTGCTGAAGTGGGCCCTCGGCACGAGTCCCAAGCGCTCGGCGTTCGCCACGAAGGTGCTGGGGTCGACGGTGGACACTGTGGGACGCGGAGTCATTGTTCCCAGTACTAAATTACGATTGAATGAGATCGGGATGCCGGTGGACATGGCGTGGGATGTATATGCGCCTTTTGTGGTGCGCAAGCTGGTGCAGCGGAACTACACACCTGTGGACGCCATGAAGATGGTCAAGTAGCGTGTGCCTGCGGCGTTCGATGCACTGCAGCAGGCGGTGAGCGAGCGGCCTGTGGTCATGAACCGCGCTCCCTCGCTGCACAAGCTCAGTCTCATGGGCTTCAATGTGAGGCTGACAAGCGGCAAAGCTATCAAGATCAACCCCTCAATTGTTGTCCCGTACGGAGCTGACTTTGACGGAGACTCATGTAAGTCGTTGATAATCATATGGTTACAACAAAAATAGGGCTCTCAGGTAGCAAAAAAGATATATAGAGGCAGTTAGAATTGGCACTTGACAAATGCGAAATCTGGTGTATATTACCTTCATAATGACAAGGAGCCGCAGCTCCAGAACCAACAATAGAAAGAAGGTAATACAATGATTTCCAAAAATGAAAAAGTCTCAGTGATGCCGTATCTTATGGAACTCTCTGAAGTTCCTGTCATCAAAGGATCGGAAGTTGCCAAGTCGCCTACTGTCACCGAATGGGATGTTGAGGAAGGCACTTTGGTGAACACCATAGACCCTGCTACAGGTGAGATTGTGTTTGCTCCCATGACAAAGGTATCCAGGCACACAAACCTGAAAATGTTCGACGTGAAGTTCGGTATCAGCGGAGCCTATGAGCACATGTCCACAGTGTCTGAGGATCACAGCTTGATCACATATAACAGCACATCTATGGAACTGGAAAAGACCAGACCTGAAGAAGCCCTCGGCGCATGTGTTCCGATGACCAGATTCAACTGGTGCAACAAGGTTAACGATGAGCAGGGATGTGCAACTCATATCAACTTCCCGTCTGGTAACTACTCACTGTCCTACGATATGGGTGTCTTCTTTGGCCTCATGGTCGGTGACGGTTGGGTAGCCAGCACAAGTGCCAACACAAAGGTGGCCCATATCGCTTGCTGCGAAGAGTCCCTGCAGAACTACATATTGGAACTGACAAAGAGCGCGTCTATGCCGTTCACCAAACAGGCGGCACTATTCAGCTATGCAGCGGATGAACAGAGATTCAGCCAGCGAGACAAGCAGAGATTCACTATCTACATGGATAACGAAGATAAGGCGTTCCTTGAGAAGCTCATAGGTCATGGTGCCGAGAACAAACATATCCCCTATAAGAGCTTCATGGGAAGCATAGCACACATGATTGGCGTCCTTATGGGTCTGCTTGCTACAGATGGCGCGGTATCACATACGCCTGGAAGCGGAAACAGAAAGTCAGCTAAGAAAGCTATCATTTACCACACTGTAAGTCCTACACTGAGAGATGGAGTGCAGGATTTGGCATGCAGGCTTGGTATAAAGACAAGTGTCACGACATACACTGGCACATCTTCTGGAAACACAGCATATGCAATTGTGTTCTCACTTGAGGACTTTGCTAGACTGTACGATAAGAATCCGACAAGATGTGTGATACCTGTCAGCTATAAGCAGGAAGCTCTTATGCGTATCGTTAACGATGTGCATGAGAACAATAAAGCGTCGTGCAAGACCACCGTCACTTCTTATGATATAGTGCCGTTCCCTCGCGGACTGTTCTGCGAGTTCAGCTGGGCAAAGATTGTCGACATCTCAAGAGACAGTGTCATAGCTGCACGTACCAAAGGCTTCATAAAGAGAAGCGTCGCAAAGCGTATTGCAGATGCTCTTGAGCGTCGCGACTGGTCTATCTACAAAGATCCTGCATACCTCAAGAAAGCTGACCAGACGCATCGCACTCCCGCCCAGGCCAAGGCACTTGTGGACAAGTGGATCGCCATGGTACGCAACGACGACATCGGCTGGGAAGTCGTGACAGACGTGACTCCGTCCACATGCACTGAGGGATGGGACTGCACAGTGCCTGGACCGTACACCTTCTCGCTCAGCACAGGAACTATTGTGCAGGACACCGTGAACCTGCACGTGCCTGTTTCACAGGCCGGTATCCGCGACGTGCGCTAGAAGATGATGCCCGAGCACAATCTGATCTCAGCGAGAAAGCGCAAGATATTATACGCACCGTAGAAAGCTTATACGCAGGGACTCTATGTAGCCACAAGAATGGGTGAGGCCAAGGACGTGAAGACCTTCAACACGCTGCAGGAAGCCAAAGACGCCTACAGAAAAGGCCTCATCGACGTGGATACACCGATACTGATCAAGGAGAAGCGATGACATACGCACAGGCATACGGACTCACCAAGCAGGCTAACACATAGCAGACTGCGGATAGCGCATTGCAGGATGCCTTCAACCTCGGCGGCCGAATGGGAGGCGCTGTCGGTGGAGGCACTGCAGGACTTGTAGGCGGAGGTCTTGCAGGCGCCGCGCTTGGGTACAATTTGCCTGACTGGTTCAGCAAGGCACAGAAAGCGGGCAAGCTGAACAAGATTCTGGCTGCACTGGGCGGCGGTGTGCTCGGCGCAGGTGCAGGTCTGGTTGCCGGTGCTCATGGCGGTCACTGGATGGGCGGCCGCATCATGGACGCAATCTCGAAGCAGTAACGTGCAGCTGGGCCGTACAACTAAGAATCGAAGAACATATACCTAGCAGTTGATGGCATAATGCGTACCTACACACAGATATACAAGCAAGCCAGAGATCTGAGAGATGCAGCAAAAGACGCCCGATGGCGTGCTTAGCTGAAGCACTTTGTGGATACCCTTCCGGATCTGTCACTTATGCATCCTGATCTGACTCCGCAGCAGTACGCCGCCAAGGTGAAAGCTTCTCCGCCAGTTCCTTTACAGCCTTTCTCAGCTAAAGTTCTGCGTCCCTATTCCAGTGCTGCCGGTACTTACAAGCAGAACTTACAGAATGCAGCCATAAATGCCCTTGCGCAGACATAGTCCAGTAATAACAGGTTCGCCGTATCTGCTCCCGATAGGAAAGGCAGACAAGCTGTTGGAACATACCAGATACGTAGGCCAGCATTGGAACAGCTGAAGAAATGGAAGCTTGTTAAGCCGCATGTTACACAATAGGATATTCTGTATGATGCATAGCTGAACAAGACACTAGGACCGCAGTACTTTCAGCGTATAAGTAAAGGCAGCCCATCTCCAGCTGTAGCCTATGCAAGATACTTCAGAGGGCCTAATGCATATAAGAATGCTCTGAACAGAGGCTAGCTGCCAAAGGGAACCACGGAATAGGCATGGGCAAATAAGTTCAAGTAGGTACAGAGATACATGCAGAACTATAACAGGTAGCTGAAGCGCATTCCGGCAACCTCGAAAGGACCTGTGCAGCGATGATCCCAGGGCTCCCCGACAGGCGCAACTACGGTGACCTCGCGTCGCTGAAGCCATAGCAGACGTACACATTGCTGCGGCAGCTGCACAATGCACAGCGTGCCGGACGGCACGTGGACTTCCGCATAGGTTCTCCGTAGCTTGGTCTGTTCAGCTGGGCAGCACCTAAAGACCTTCCGACGCAGGCAGGCCAGAAACGGCTCCTCATATCGCAGCCTCTGCACACGTACGCATACAAGGACTTCACAGGTCCCATCTATTCAGCTTATGGGCGTGGCACTGTATAGAAGCTTTAGTAGACGCCTATAGTCATCCTGCAGAACAGCCCTGACAAGATCAAGTTCACACGCGCCGACAAGCGCAACGCGCCGGTGTACACAATGATCCGCACGCGCAACGGCAACTGGCTCACGTCCATCGTCAGCGACGACGCGCCGCCTGTCATCAGGCAGTACGACAAGTAGCACTTCAAAAGCATCTCACTGCAGCAGGCAGCCAATCTACTGGACCTTGGCGCTCAGGCCTATCCGAAGGCGGACGGCACAGGAGCACTCGCACAGGTGCGCAAGAACAGCATATAGGTGTACGGGATCCGCAAGGACAAGAACGGAAATCTGATACGATACACAGACCACATAGGCGGACTCAGGGACATGAAGATCCCTCCGCAGCTTGTAGGCAAGGTATTCCGTGTAGAGGTCACAGGTTAGCAGAATGGCAGACCCATACAGCCCAATACTCTCTCAGGACTGCTCAATGCTTCTCTGCAGAGGAACATACAGGCACGCAAAGACAATAACATCAATCTGTTCATGTATGCACTTGCTCTTGCAGACAAGCAGGATCAATATGACAAACAGCAAGTTAACGAGCTTGTCTCCCAGCTGCAGTCTCCGAAGCTGCGTACATTGCCGAAGGTAACAGCACAGTAGTTCCAGGATCAGCTCAGACAGATGCGTGAGGGTACACATCCCATAACTCAGTAGGGCTTCATAATCCATCCCAAAGGTGGAAGACCGCTCAAAGCTAAATTGCTGCAGGATGCAGATGTCATAGTACGTGATATATTCCCTGCATAGACACAGGATGGACAACGCGCAGGAGGATTCACGTACAGCTTGCCTGGACAGTAGACTGTTGTAGGCAGAGTAGGCACCGGTTTTACACATCAGCAGCTGCAGGATATGCTGCAGCATCCATAGCAATACACAGGCAGGACAGCAAAGATACATGCGATGTCTCAGTATCCTTCAGGTGCATACAGAGCTCCTGCCTTCATATCTTTCAGAGCGGAAGGAGATTAAATGCCCATTCATCAGAACGAAGACGGTACCTGGCAGTGGGGCAAGTCAGGTAAGAAATACAAGAACAAGCAGGACGCAATAAAACAGATGCAGGCTATCTTCGCTTCCGGTTACAGAGAACCTGGGCAACGCAAGAAAGCCGGGCTTACCTACATGTCTGCGTACCTGATTAAAAGAGCTGGTGGCGGTTCCTTCCAGGACTACATGAACTCCAATATTCCTGTGGAAAATGTGGAGCAGAGTCCGCAAAACAATGTGAAACAGGAACCTGAGAAACCTGCACAACAGCCGCCGACCCAGCAGCTTAACAGGCTTACGGGAATCTCTTTCTAGGAAATCAAATAAGGACCTTATTAATATGACTTACATCGAAGCCTACAATATGTATAAGCAGGCTGCTCAGGTGAATGCTCCTGCTGCACATCCTTCTGTAACACCATCCGTTGCCACGAAACCTGCATTTGGTCAGTCGTATGTTAACGGCGGTTCAAAAATGCCTGACCTGCCGGGCACACGTACAGCAGTCAAAGGTGATACACCGTATCTGTACTGGACGCAGCTCGGCGGGAATAAACATATGCCGTGGCAAAAATGGCTGGGTCAGTTTCTGAAGGATAATCAGCTGAAAGCGGACGCCAAAGGCAGAGTTCTCCTGAAGCCAGGTCAGAACTATATGCTTGGCCCTGGAATTGAATAATTGGAGTGACTATGAGCTTTAAAGACATTTTCAAAGATATGAACAAGCAGGCGGCTTCGATGCTGACACCTTAGGCCATGCAGGCAGCGGCTGTGCCGCCTGAAGGTACTCCGCCTGCAGGTGCACCTATGGGAGGTGCTCCGATGGATCCGTCTATGATGGGTGCTCCGGCCGGTATGCCTGTGGATCCGGCGATGGCAGGCGCTGCTCCTGCAGGTGCTCCAATGGATCCGGCAATGATGGGTGGAGCTCCTATGGGGCCTGGACCTGATCCTGCCGGTGCGCCTGGAATGCCTGGAGCATCCGGAGCGTGGATGACTGATCCGATGTTCCTTGACTTCCTTATGCAGTCAGGTTTCCAGATCGATCAGGTTGGCAACGTAATCGATCCTAATGGACAGCCTATGGATCCTGCTATAATGGATCAGCTCTACGCTTAGTTTCAGGCACAGATGGGTGGAGCACAGCCAGACGTACAGGGAGCTCCCGCTGAAGGTGCACCTGCATAGCAGCCGCCGATGGAGCTGCCTTAGGAAGTGCTCAATCAGGTTGCAGGAATTGTGCAGGATGTTATCGACAGCTCTCTGGATGAGAAACTTTCCGCACTGGAGAAGAAGATATCTGCTTTCGCATAGAAGCTCGATACCTTGAAGACCATGCTGGACGATATCCTTATCGGTAACACCAACCAGGATTCGCTTAACAAGTCCTAGGAAGCTTCCATTGACTCACAGCTGTAGAAAGATCTGCGTTCAGCACAGCAGGTGGATGTGCAGTAGCCTGGAGGAACAGAACAGCTGCTTGCACCTGCTGCGGCTGTTCCTGCGTCCGGCAGCATATTGTAGCTTATGAGAGGTGCTTGATGGAAGTGTCCAGAAACATGAAGATTCTCGCAAAGCTTGCAAGCATAAATAAAGAAGCGCAGGGCAATCCGATGCTCGTGTCTTCCCTTATCGGTGCCGGTGCTGGAGGACTTGCAGGAGACCTCACTTCACAGCTGCTGTGGAAGAAGCCGACTAAGACGCAGCGGATTCTGTCTGCATTGGTCGGCGCCGGTCTTGGTGCAGGAACTGGCGCTGCTGTTACAGGTTCATTCGGACACAAAGCTGTATAGAATATTCCTGCGAGATTGCAGTCTATGTATTAGAATGCTATCGGCACAGTGTCAGGCAAATTGCCCTCCAAAGAGGACTTTGCATCCATGTCTCCTACAGCGAAAGCTATGTATGGCAGCACCAATACAGGAGATAAAGCTGCTGACAGACTAGGATCTGTTGTCAACACTCTGAAAAAGTCAGTAGTCGGATAGAATGACAAAGGCAGCGGTGTTATAATTCCAGCACAGTTGGCAGCAGGAGGTATTGGCGGAGTCTTCGGCTGGAAAGGTGCTGTGTAGGCCCTTAACAGGCAGGGCAGACGAATACAGCTTATAAAGGCTCTGGAAGATAAAGCAGGTGCTAATCCTGCGTTGTGGCGAGCTGCAGATATCTTGAAGATTTTCAAAATAAAAGGCGGCAATCCTGTTACTAAACTTATCGATTAGATACAGGAAAGCTCTAAGCTTACAACGTCACCTCGTGCATATAAAAATAACCTTGCCAGTATAGTTCGGAATTTCCATAAGAGGAATGAAGCCAGTAAGGCTGCAGGTATGGGAGCTATAAGTGATACAATCCGGCAACGGTATTATGGAAAGTACAGGAACAAAGATCTTGATGCCTTCAGGCTGAAGGGCAGACAGAATGCCACAGCATTAGAGACCTTGTTCGGTTTGTCGAAACGCAGAGCCGGGCAGGTATTCGACAACACAGGTATCAAGACCGGTATATCCGCTGACGAAGCTGCCAAACTCCGGAATATGGTGACAAATCGTCCTCTTGGAAAGATGAAAGGTGCGGCTGGACTGCTGGCAGGTATCTTGTCTGCTGCTGCGTCGGCAGGTGGAGCCGGATATATAGGCAACGCACTTGCAGGTAACAATGCACGGTATCAGCAGGCGCTGACAAACCTGTAGAATGCTTATAAGTAACAGGTGCTGAATTGGCTGTCACCACATTAGGCAGATAGGTAATCAAACAAGCGCTTCCTTAGAAGTACAGGAGCTTCGTTGACTAGCCCCTCACAAAGGCTCGCCAATAGAAGCTCACTACGCAGCTTGCCAAGGACAATCCATAGGCTTACATAGACATCCTGCAGAAGCTGAATGCCATCGCGTAGTCGACTGTATCTACGTACGGCAAAGACACTACCATCACTCTGGATGACATAGATGCTGGAGAGAATGTGCGCAAGATGCATGCTAAGCTCCAGTAGCTGATACGTACTGTTGTGAACAGGAAAGATCTCACTCCGTAGCAGAAGTAGCAGAAGGTCATCTAGCTGGGTTACAAGTACACTGCACTGATGAAGGACCTTGGATTAAAGGATGCTCAGTAGCGTCGTACAGGTATTGCAAATCAGATTGCATCTGGATCCCGTGGCAACCCTGTACAGCTTATGCAGCTTCTTGTCGGCGACATGCAGATGCGTGATGCCGCCAACAGGGACATCCCTTATCTTGCTACTATGCCGTATGTGGACGGTGATTCGCCTATGTCCTACTGGGCATCGAGCATGTCCGGTAGAAAATCAACTTACGATACGCAGGCTGCTACAGGCATGGCCGGTTACCTGAACAAACAGGCAACCAATGTTATTCAGGCAACACCTATAGCTATGCGAGACTGCGGCACTACCAATACAGGTGTGCCGGTATCAGCTACAGATCCTTAGAATGTAGGCTCCATACTGCTGCGCCCATGGAAGAACCATCCTGCAGGAACACCTGTCACGTAGGAGATGCTGGACTAGGCTTAGTAGGGTGACGAGATTGTGATCCGCAGCCCGAACACATGCAAGGCTCACAACGGTGTGTGCGCTATGTGCTCAGGCATCCAGGAAAACGGCAAGCTGCCTGCTGTAGGAAGCTACGTGGCACTGAATGCCATGAAGTCCTTCATCTAGCCGCTTACGCAGGCCGGTGTAAGCTGTCTGCATCCTGACACAAAGGTAAGTCTGGCTGAAGGTGGATATAAAAGAATAGCAGATATACAGATAGGCGATACTGTAATAGGTTGCGACATAGCAGGTACAACTACACCTGTAAAGGTCACCAATGTATTCCATAATGGAATTCAGCCTGTATACAGAACTGTATCTGTTACATAGTCTGGTAAGCACTTGTAGCTCTTATCCACACTTACACATAAATGCCTTATGCTGATCTAGGATGCACAAGTTCCAGCACTGCTGCCTATAGGGACACAGGCTAAGAAACGCTATATAGTACTGTCAGATAGGTCTGAGTAGCAAAAAGCTTAGATAATACAGCAGACATTCGTAGGCGATATATAGACCATAGATATCTAGGTTGACCATCCTGATCATCTGTTCCAACTTGTTGATTATCAAGTGGTAGCAAATTCGAAGCATGGTTCTGGTATGGGCGGCAAAAAGAGCTAGGACCCAGACGGCTAGGACCAGCCTACAGGGTTCGACTCCATAGCGCGCATGCTCCTTGTGCCCTCTACATTCCCTGGTGGCGCAGTGCTCTCTCAGGTCGATGGTCGCGTGTCATCTGTACGTCCTGCTCCGCAGGGAGGCAACTACATTACAGTCGGCACCAATACGGTATATGCGCCACGCGTACGTACAGTAACAGTAAAGCCCGGCGACATCGTGTAGGCTGGAGACACCCTTACCAATGGCGTGCCTAATCCCATGTAGGTAGTCAAATACAAAGGTATCGGCTAGGGCAGACATTACTTCACGAACAAGCTTTTCGAGCTGCTTCCGAAATCCGGCGCAGGCACAGCAAGACGTAATGTGTAGCAGTTCGCCCGCGCCCTCATCAACAAGGTTCGCATAACATCCGACCAGGGTTTCGGCGGCTATTATCCTGGCGACATTGCAGATTACGACGATATAGCGTAGAAATGGAGACCCAGAGAGGACAGCAAGATGCTGAACCTCAAGGAAGCCACAGGAAAGTACCTGTAGGAGCCAGCACTGTATTACAGCATAGGAACAAGAATAACACCCAAGGTAGCCAAGAAACTGCAACAGTACGGTTACCAGCAGGTGAATACCAATTAGAATCCTCCGCCGTTCTAGGCGAAGTTCGTAAGCTCCAAAGCGTTCTCTACTACGTAGAGGCGCTGGTTGCCCAGACTTAACGGAGAACGGCTTAAAGAGGCTATCTTCGACGCTGCAAGAACTGGAATAACTGACAGTTATGACAGCCCTTCATTCGTCGACAAGCTTATCATAGGCCCCTATAATCCGGCAAACATTAAACCAGCAGGAATATGAAGTGTATGTCTAACAATCTCATCATCGACGAAGGCTATCTGCGGAAAACAGCAGCGAATTAGCCTGGCTAGGGGCCGTCCTTTGAACAGCAGTTCGGCATCCTTGCGAATGCCCAGATCACCGACAAGTACCCCAGCCTCGGCAACTATCTTGTAGCTGCTCAGCTTCTTGACAAGAGTGACGACAACTCGTTCGCCGTGTGCGCTGTTGTGTACAAGCTCGGCAACAACTTCATCTACGTGCCTGCTGTGTTCCGCAATGGAAAAATATTCACCGGCTAGATCATGGAAGTTCCGTCGCTGCAGAGAATGCTGCCGTTGTCGGATGCATGGATGAGCTGGGTGAAGAACAAGGACATCGGCGGATAGGGCTAGCTAATTCCTTCATAGCTCTCCAGGCTGTACGGATAGAATGCATCTTCTGCACGCAGCAGAGAGCCTGTCGATCCGCTCATGAAAACAGCGTCTGTGAACAGTGTCTCTGTTATGGATACGGCATTGAAGCTCGGCAAGAAGGCTTCCTAGAAGCTCGTCGACATGTTCACCAACATTGACTATCTGAATGCCGCCTTCAAGTATTACAGCCCTGAACAGATCGACTCATTCGCAAAGAAGGCTGCACAGATGTTCCCATAGACATAGCCTGTTTAGATCATCTCTGTGCTCGACAAGAAAGCTGCTCTCCTTACATAGGAACAGAAAAAGAATCTGTATGCCGACGGCTTTGTGGTCAAGTAGGGCAATAAAGTAGACTGGGGTCCCGCGTAGGATTCCATTAAGGCTGTCGAATATAAGAATCTTCGCTAGGCCTTCGTTAAGCCGCAGAAGTCCTGCATGTGCCAGGTGCTGACTCGGACCGGATAGCTGCAGGATGTAACTTATCTTGTAGTTGAGGGTAACTGTAACAGAGATGTCTGTTGCTGCTGTGATTAGTGGGATCCCGGTTCCAGATATAAACGTGGAGTCAGTACTGTTAAACACGTTGCTCCGGCCAAAGACTCTCCATTCTTCGGCAACAGATAGTACAAGAATGTAATAGTTCAGGACGGCCAGTATCTTACTGTGTAGAGTGTTCCGTGTGTTCTGCTCAGCAGTATCAAGGATATCGACGTTTCCGCTACAGGTAAGAGCATATAGGGTCTCAAATAGATTCCGTACAACAGCATCCTGCTGACAAAAGATGGCTACACGATGTTCGGCCTCAGAGGAACGAAGCAGCCGAACGGAGATTTTGTCTCCTATAATCTCACAGTTCACATTACAGAAGATGACAACCTCAAGCAGCCGCTGATTCTTAAAGAGTATATTGAAGTACCGAAAGGCAGCCGCATCATCTTCCCCGCAGGCAACTACAATACTGACGGCACACCTAAGCAGGATAAACTGCAATAGACACACAAGTCTGTGTACGTGGCTTATGGAGATCTCGGCAGAGCCATCGACGCTTTTGATTCCAAGTACTACAGCAAGCTGAAGGTAACCAGCGACGGACAGTAGATTTCCATATCCGGTGCCAAATCCAATCCGGCTGACAGAATGCAGGTGAAAGAAGCTGTGCTGCACCTTGTGCGTGACTACGGACTCGCTCCTCTGGATGCAAAGGCGATTGTCAAGAAAGCCGGTGCAGGCAGCATACTGAATCCTGTATCAACTTCGTACAGATTATTCAAATCTGCCGCGTAGATGGTTTAGAGCGACATGTGGAAACCTGCCGACATCGGCTACTCTGAAGTACAGAATGTTCCTCCGCAGGTGACACAGGAAGATATTCAAGGCAAGGCACTGCAGGACGAGCGCTAGATGCAGACTGTGCAGCGTGCGGCTGAAGCAGGTGTGAAGTAGGTGTTCGATACACAGACACTTAAGATGCTTGTGCAGGCTGCTGATCCGCATGAATAGGTACTGTAGGCGCTGCCGGACTTCATGAACACGCTCGATAAGCTGTGCAAGCTGCTGTTCCTTTTCAGATGCCACTTGAGCGATATGTAGAAGAAGTACGGAGCTGTGAAGCTCAGATCACTTTAGTTGTCCATCAAGAACACGCTGAATGATCTGTCATAGCTCACGATTTTCCTCAAGCTCAGAGGTCTCAACAATGGAGAAGCTCCTGATGCAGGAGATCTGCAGACAGGAACTATGATGAACTGATGCCTGTATCCAACTAGAGCGCACCATTCAAGAGGAGTCCTGTCTTTTAGCGGGACTCCTTTTTACAACCGCCCGACTGGCGATGGCAGGAAGCCAAGCAAATAGTCAGGGCGCAGCTGACAGACACCAACTATACACCTTCTTCCGACCCGATAATTCTGTATGCTGCTCGTATACAGAGAGCATGTCGGAATACAGATACGAGAAAGTTCGTACAGGCAAAGATGCCCGATGCCTGGCAGGTGTTCACTCTTGGGACATTTGACAACTCGTCACAGCTCAGAGCCTAGGTGGAAGCATGTCTTATCTATGGCCTGACTCCTTAGAAGACTTCTTAGAAACTGAAATGGCTGACCCCTGTACAGGTAAGACTGTACTCTGACTTGTTCTGTGACCTCACAGGTGTTCAGGCTATATCAGGGTGGTTTTAGCAAATGCTGCTGCAGCCAGCCAGAGTCGGTAAATCTATGAACCTGTTCAGGGCCAGAGCGCTCGCACATTACCACTCCTTATAGGCAGCCCTGCACTCTCTGCGTTTCGGAAACTCTGGAAAGAGTGCCAAGTAGGCTATGGACGCCATGTGGAGAAACTGCAGAAATACGCAGGTTTTTGACTACATAGCCAAGGAGCTTAACGTACCTATCTAGGTGTACACCCAGATGATGTAGCAGGCGGTAAAGAATCGGTAGGATCAGGCATTTATGCTGCAGCAGAAATAGGGTGGAGGCTAGTCGCAGGCTATCATAGATGCGGCGAATATTCTCAACTCCAGTATAAGAGGATTCAGCAGAGCTTAGATACAGCTTACAACATAGCAGCAGAAAGCCGGTGTTGACTTCACTACGCAGTACACTCAGTTTATAAAACATAAATCAGAGGCTTAATATATGGGATAGTTAAAGAAACTGGATCAGCTCACAGAATACCAGCTGACCAATGCTATTGAGAAGGCGGCTACACTGGCCCTCGGCTCAGACAAGGACAGAAGCTAGATTCTGGCATAGCAGCTTGATCTTGCTGACGTCCCGAAGAAGCTCACAAAACTTGCGGCACAGGCATTCAATAGAAGGCTTGCTGTAGTCACGCTAGGAAAACGCAATGATTAGCACAAGGCGTAGGACTTCCCGCTTGCCGACATCGAAAAGGTAGCTTCACTGCGTGGTGTGTAGCAGCTCGATAAGGTTGCCTCTGTCGGTACTGAGTTTGAGTTCAGAATCAAGGAGCCTGAAAAACCTGCAATGGTCAAAGCTGCGTCCTTCAAGGAACCACAGCCTGAACCGACTATCGGACAGCTGATGCAGAAGTTGTAGCACATGCTGTAGAAGGAAACCAAAGCATTCTAGGCGGACTATTACAATCTGATCAATTAGAAGAAAGATCTGGATCGTATGGTCAAGAAAGCCTCTGACATGCTGCGGGATGAGACTAAGCTTTCCAGGTTGATGTCTACAGTATATGGTGATACATACACTGAACTGTTTAAAGACAAGCTCCCTGAATAGTCTCTGAAGAAATCGGCTGCCTATGCTGTGCTTCCTGCATCTGCAACTGTTGAGTACGTGTAGAAGACTATACAGCAGGCATAGAATGTGCGATGGCGCCAGAAGTCTCTGTAGAAGAAAGCTCAGGCTCTGGATGTCTTCTGCACGGAAGCTGTAAAGACATAGAATGCTGTAAGGCAGGGGCTGCTCAGCGGGCTTATTAAAAATGCAGATGGGTATACGGTTGTCAAGGATGTCCTTGCAAACATGTTGTCCGTACCTCTGATGGCAGGTATTAAAGGCGGTCAGGGTGCCTTGTAGACGGCAGGAAGCATACTTCGTTCCGGTACAGGCTCTCAGAGATATGCTGTAAATCCTTAGTCTGCTATTACAGGTGCTCTGCTGAATGCGGACAGATATGACGACAAGGTGATGCGCCTTGCTGACATGCTTGCAGACAGGGACTTCAAAGACTTCCCTGCACAGTAGATATAGAAAGCTGTGTAGGATGTCATAGTTTAGAACCCCTCATATCTGTCTCCGAGATTCAAGCAACACCTTAAAACAGCTGTTGCAGCTAGACTGATGCAGGGGGGCAAGACCAATCAGGCATCTCAGGCAGCTTAGGCCGCTACTGTAAAATCTATTACTTCAGCCGACAGGTAGCGTGCACAGGCTGCAGCTGTCAATGCAGTTAAAGGCATGTCTCCTGTGTAGACTTAGGGAAGTGTAGCTGACCTTGTTCCTGACTTGTCTAAAGCAATGTAGAGACTGAACCTTGGAAACACTGTATTTGTCGGAAATCTTGGACAGAACTGGTAGCAGTTCTCCAGAGATATCGGCTAGGCCAGAAAGCAGAACTAGGCTAATAAGTAGAAAGATGCTGAAGCCAGACTCCAGGCAATCAAGAACTACATGTCCAACAGGCAGAAAGCTATCAAGTACCTGGCCAATAAAGCAGCTGCAAATCCGAAGCTCCAGAAACAGCTTGGCATTCCCAAAAGGACAGGAAAGAACATCAAAGGACTTACTGATCTGCGACTGTAGAATAAACAACCTGCAGTCAATTTGGCTACAGCACAACTTGCAGCTGCCAGTGCACCTCAGCAGTAGGCGCTCTATGCTGAGATTGTCTAGTAAGAGGTAATGCAATGATACAGAAAAGAATCGTCCCTTAGGCTTCCGATTTCGGAGGATAGGAACCTGTACAGATACTTAAAGTCAGTTCCAAAGGGTTGGATAAGTCTGCATCCATGCAGAAACGTGCAGCAGCTTTCGACGACATCATAGCAGATCTGAAGCCGATGCCCAAGAAAGCGTACCTGCACGTTATCACTACTGGAGCGATGTAGCACTTCGGTATCAACAGGAACTGCTTCGTAGCAGGTACTATGGTTGTCACCTGGAATGGCACGAAAGCAATCTAGCACATTCGTGTGGGTGATCTTGTGCAGAGCGGCAGCGGTTAGATGCGTAGGGTTAACGACACATCTGCCAGGTGGTACAAAGGTCAGCTTGTAAAACTGACAGCAAAGAACGGATAGATCGTTGTCACCATGACATAGGATCATCCGGTACTTGTTCTCGATGCCAGCTAGAAGTGGGGCGACTTTGTTTCTGCCAAGGATATCAAGCCTGGAGCTAAGTTGCTGGTACCTGACGACAAAGTAACATAGACCGCACTGAAATACAATATAACTGTAGACAAGGTGTAGTTCACTTATACAGAGTCAACTGTCGTCTATGACCTGAAGATCGAAGTCGAACGTACCTTCTGCGTTCCTTTTGTCGTGCACAACTGCGACGGCTGGAATTAGGATGCTTTTGTGTACAGACCTCCGATGCCTAAAAATGCATCCTGCAAGTAGATTCAGCTCGATGGCGGACTCAGGAAGTACCATTCGACATACCTGGACAAGGCAGCTGTATATCAGGAGCACCAGACTGACAAGTAGAAGTCAGGATAGGTGAAAGCAGCTGTGTACAATGATAAGATGCACAGAGGCTAGTTGCTCATTGAAGTGGACACTGACAAGTGGGCATAGCGGCTGAACAAGAAGGCGAACGGCCAGGACATATTCCTTTCGGTTGGAGCTTCGCTGAGAACCGATTATTGCACCGCCTGCGGGAATGCAGCGCACACGCTCGACTAGCACTGTTAGCACATCAAGAAACATGCAGGAATGGTGCTGTCAGACGGTACCAAGATCGGCATGATAAACGATGCTCCCAAGTTCTATGACATCTCAGGAGTGAACGTACCTGCAGACCAGATGGCATTCGTGCTGCGCAAGGTAGCATCAGGCGACAGTGCAGCCAAGGCCATTGAAGCTGCGAGGTTCCAGGCAACAAGACCTCCTATGTCATTGTCAAAGGCTGCAAGACTTCTCGGTAAACTCGCGTAGCTGTAGAAATGCATTCAGTGTGAAGCACAGGACGATCCGATCTTTGCTGACTCTCCGGAAGCTGTGGAAGATTTTCTAAAAGCGGTATAGAATTACGACGCCGACTAGATCATCGATCAGTGCAACCGCAAGGCAATCCTTCTGTCACCGAAAATGCTCTTTAAGATCCTCGGCAAGGAATCTGATAATCAGTAGCTGTTCAATACCTTTGCCTAGAGCTGCCCTTGCAGTGGTCAGCACCTCATGTAGGATATGCAGCAGGACTAGGAATTCAAGCCTATGCTCAGCGACGGCAGTTTCGATTCTGTGCTTCCTGTAGATCTCACTTTATAGGATGTTCTTAAACAGTTCATACCTTAGTTTGGTGTCAGCAGGCCTGCTCTGAACGGCAAAGCTATACGAATATAGATAACATCCGCCTAGCCTTAGAAAGATATGCAGCAGTTCAAAGACAAACTGCAGGACAGCATGCAGGACTCAGAATCGAGTTAGGACGATGATTCCGGTGATCGACAGAATGAGGATTCAGACAAAGAGGAGGATATGTAGAAGAAGGCGTCTCTCGTTGGAGACCAGTTCAGAAGAACATATGCCAGATACGTTCTGAGTTTTGCTTAGCGTAACAGTTAGGACACCTGCATGTTAGCCATGCAGAAGCTCGCCAGATATAAGTAACGTCACTCTCTATGTGAGATAGATAATCCCAACAAAAAGGTAATATACCCATGAGTATGCTTAACAAGAAAGCCGCTTTTCTCCACGATCTGCTTGTTCAGTCCGGAGCGCTGCACAAAGTTGCAGGCGGCGAATAGATTACAGAGAAGAAGCTCGATGCTCCGCAGCCCACTATCGGCGACAAGATGCAGAATGAAACCGAAGAGGCTACGAATGGCAACTATGCTTCCGATCCCAGTGTGAACGCCGAGGTCAAAGGCACTGTCGAAATGGTAGAGAACAAGATCGAAGGCGACGATGACAAGAAGGCTGAAAAAGACCTTGCAGAGACCGGTACTGATGTGAAAGACGTATGTCCTGCAGGTATGCCTACAGGAACTCCTGCTCAGGTTGCAAAGTCTGCAGCTCTCAAGCAGAAGCTCACGGCCTGCATCAATGCCCAGATCGAAAAAGAAGCCGCTATGAAGAAAGCAGCTGAAGAAGCTGAGCTTGCCAAACAGGCTGCAGCTAAGCAGGCTGAGAGCAATGAAGTGATGACAGCTACCGAAGTTCTTAACAAGGTTGCATCTTTCACTGAGGACAAAACAGCTGAAGAACTTGCAGCGCTTACTGACGACATCGAAGTCAGCTTCAAGAAACTCGCTGCTACCAATCCGCTGTTCAATGTTGCCTGCGAACAGGCTCTGATTCGCAAGATGGCAGCTGAGGTTGAAGCTCTTTCAGCATCTGAAGGCATTCCTCCGGAAGAAGCGGCTGCGGCGCTCGATGCTGCTGTCGCTGAAGATCCTGAAGCGATGAGTGAACTTACTAACGAGGCTGAAGGTGAGGCTCTGTCTGATCTTGCAGCTGCGGAACAGGACTCTGCTGCTCTTATGGACGGACTCGACCAGACCGCTGCACAGCTCTCTGAAGCTCTTGGTGAACCCGTTACAAGTGACGATATTCTCGCGGCTGTCGATGAAGTCACTGCTCAGGCCGAACAGCTTGGAGTTCCTCCGGAAGCTCTCGTTCAGGCTGCTGCAGCTGAGATGGCTCAGGGAGCTTAGATCTCTCCTGAAGATGCAGCTGCTGCTGAACAGCTTGTCAGTGATGCTGCTGCTCAGGGTGTTTCTCCCGAAGAGCTTGTCGAAGGCATTGCTCAGGCTGAAGCTGGTGCTGCCCCTGTCGAAGGTGCGCCTGCGGAGGCTCCTGCAGCTGAACCTGCACCCACTGAAGAGTAGCTCGCAAAAGAAGCTTGCCTCAGAAAGCTCGCATCTACGAAGCGCGGCGCCAATCTCATGAAGATTCTTACTGCCAGCGGCAAGTAAGGAGCGCACAATGTCACAGGACTTCCAGAAGATCGCTGAAGAAGCGATTAAACAGTGCGCAGAATATGAAGCTCGCATTAACCAGCTCCAGGAACAGATTGCTCTCACCAAGAAGGCAAATCTGGCCGATCCTGAGCTGGTTAAGAAGTCCGTGGAAGCTCTCACTAAAACAGGAGGTATCACGGCATAGCAGGCAGACGAGACAGCTCAGTTGCTTGCCCACGACCCAAATGCCTCCTTAAGAGCTATTCAGGCTCTGTGCGACCGCTACACTGACGCAGCTCCCATTGTGAAAAAAGAATCCGATATATAGGGCGGCAGGCTTGTTGATACATTCAATAAGCAGGCATCGGCGGCTCCTGTTGAAGACGCATACGCTGCAGTTGCCCGTGTCCTCGGACTAAAGATGAATAAATAAAGGAAACTATTATGGCTATTACAAGGTCTGTTAAACAGCAGTACGAGTACTACGTTGCTGTTAAGAGCGGCGTTCTTGATGAGACCAACTGTCTCATGCACACGGCTGTGCTGAATGAGAATGCCGATAAGGTTGTTCGCGGCTCTGTTATCTCTCTGAATGCTGCGGGCGAATTCGTGCTTGGGCTTACTGAAGGTTCCGGCAATCTGTATCCGATGCCCTGCTTCGCGAAGAAGAATGCGTTTGATCCGGATGTCATGACCGGCGCTGTCGGCAGTGCTACCGGCGAAGTTATCGCCAGTTCTACTGTCGGTAAGAAGATGTCCGCCTATGTTGCTACGGGTGCATTTGAAATCGAATCCTCTGAGTTCGATAAGGATGCTACGTATGCGATCAATGCTGCACTTGTCTGTGCTGATGGCGACAAGCTTGGAAAGGTCACTCCCGGTGGTGCGAACGCTGTGTACGGAGCGAAGACTGTCGTCGGTATCGTCAGTGCGCTTCCGTTCCGCTCCAAAGCCAGCCTGAACGTGAACGGCACTGCTGTTAACCGCATCTGCTTCTGGTCGGTCTTCTTCCCGCCGAAGCGTGGTTAATCCGCTGTAAGATAAACCAGGGGAGCGTGTCTCCCCGATAACTATAGGAACGCAATATGTACACTTCCGATCAGATTGCTGCCATCAATCAGGAGTTTAAAGACAAGCTCCTCAGCGATGACTCCGCTATGGTGAAACAGGCGGGACTCGCAGGCACCACATATTTCCGTACGCGCATTCGCTAGAATGCCGTATACCGCAAGCTTCTTCCTCCGGTCTCCGTTACGGCTGACAACTTCGATGTGAATGAAGCCTCCGACCTTCCCAGCATGATTGTCGAGCTCGACATCAACTCCGAAGGTGCAATGCAGGTTCCGTTTGAAACGGCTACCACCGGCGCAACCTTCAACGGACGCAAGGCGAGATGTGAATTCGGGCGCATCATGACGCCGAAGTACGAGATCGACAAAATCCGTCTTACCGGATACAAGATGCCGATCCTTGACATCCTGTACGACCTCATGCTCAAAGACATCATGGATGTCGAAGACGAAGCGTGGGCGGCTGTCAACCAGGAAATCGTCGGCAATGCTGATAACCAGACCGATCAGATCGCTGAATTCGGTCTCCGCCGCGCTATCCGCCAGACCTGGGATCGTGAAGGCGTTGCCGGTCTCGGTGCTGCGGCTGCCGGATTGCTCCGCACGAAGGGCAAATTGAAACCGTCCAAAGGACTCATGAACGAACTTCTGTACATCAGAATGGCTGAGTGGGATCGAAATACCGTTGGCGGCGATATGGCTCAGGACATGCTGTTCGATGGTGTCACGACCGGCAAGCTGAACAAGCTCGATGTCCTCGTCACCTCCAAGGATACTGTCTGCTCCGAATACGATCTGTGGGTGTTCACTGATCCGCAGTTCTATGGTGCGAACTACACGTACCAGGATGTCAGCATGGTTACGGACGAAAAGGATGGAATCTTCCTGAACTTCTTCGCCTATGAGACCATCGGCGGTATCGTTGTGAACAGAGCCGGTGTCTGCAAGGTCACGTACGATGCGAAGAACATCAACGAGTGCACCTTCTGGACTGATCCGGTTGATGCTTCCGACGCCATCGGTGGCTGATTGAAATCAGGTTGCTGATTATAAAAGCCCTCCGTAACAGGAGGGCTTTTTTTATGTCCTTAATGTGGTAAACTGTAAGAAACCAACAAGAAAGGAAGTATTATGTCAGTAACTATTCAGACCGTCATCACCAACAAGAGTCGCGGAGTTCGTTCCCTTATTGTTTCCAGATCAAAGACGTACAGTCTCAGAGCAGGAGAGACAGTAGTTCTCGATTACGATATCTGGTCGTACCTCACACCTACAGTAAAACGGAAACTTGAACTGGATGTGCAGATGGGAAGACTCGAGATCACAACAAGGCTGTTCACAGACAATGCCAACATCTCTGTCGACCCTGATGGAACATATAAGATTGCCAACGGCGGACTTGAGGTCGCCAAGCCCAAAGAGCAGGTGAAAGAAAATAAGCTCCCGGCAGCCAAGGCTGACAAGGCCACCACCAACGGAAAACTGTTTGACAACAGTGGTACGGTTATGGCTGACAAGAGCTCGTCTGTCATGCAGAAAGCCATCGGAGCCAAGCGTGTTGAGGCTGGTAATACAGATCAGACAGAACAGCCTGCACAGGACAAAACAGGATTCACTAAAACCGACATGAGCTCCTCGGGTCTTATGCATACTATGAACAATCTCGAACCTGCACATTCATCCAGCGTGTTCAAAGCCACCTCGACAGATACAACCAAAGCAGAGGAAGAAGCCAAAACAGAAACAGAGAAAGAACTGTCACGTCCTGAATACATCGACGAACTGTATGCAGCTAAAGATTACACAGCCATCGCAGGAGCGCTGACAGAGTGGTATCCTGGAACAACGTTCACAAAGGCTTCTATCAAGAAATGCAACAGCTATGCTGAACTCAAAGAAAAGTACCCTGTGCTTGCGTAATCAGGCTTATATAACGCTCCGCACTTTGTAGCTCGCTACATCATAACCTCCTCCTTTCTTCCGTCTGTACAGTATTACTCCTTTTGCTGTACAGACGGTCTTTTATTACGCACTCACCTTAGTACAGTATAGGAACACAAATGCGTAAATAGATAATTCAGTTTGTAACAGGAACTTAGGGATAGATACAGCGACTGTGTCCTGTAGCTACGCAGCAACAGCGCCTTATCCTCAATACAACTACAGGACAGGTATTCTGGGACTATGCAGGTGTACGGCATAAAGTAACAGCATAGATTGCCGACTGGAACCAGCAGGACTCAGATGCCGAGTCGTACATAAAGAATAAGCCTGTAATACCTTCTGATATCAGCCAACTCACAGACAACACAGGGCTGATACCTAAAGATGTTACCGATCTTACAGACACTTCAGGTAATGTCGGCTACCTTAAATAGAGTGTCAATATGCAGGATGTAACACAGGACTCTGGTGCATATTACCTGCAACTTAAAGCCACCAGACTGCCGACATTCATACAGGCACCCTCAGGTGCTGTACATGATATATAGGGAGATTCTCTTACGGTAACACCTACAGGGAGTGTGAAGATGAACCTCTCAAGGTATCTTGCATACGAGAATGCAACAATAATAAACTCTCAGTGGAGCTTGTTATACAGTTAATAAAATTAAGGAATGTAAAATGAAAGACAAAGAGTAGAAAGTACCCGGTACCGTTGTGTAGATTAAGTCGGTTGAAACCTGCGATGAAGCTTGTGAAACTTGCACCCAGTAGTGCTCTGAGGAGAAGCTTCAGGCTTTGTAGCAGGCTTTACAGTACTCACAGTTTTAGGTCATACAGAAATCAATTCTGCTTGTTGCAGTAACAGGTAAATTACAGTGTATGATCGGTACAATCCAAATAATTCTCCTCATCGGGCTTATGATCCATATGTTTTTCTTCATGTGATAAATGCGGTACACAAGAACCTAGCTGGCTAACCACTATAACGTCACAAAAGGAAAGCTTCGGCGTATATTGAAAGCGCTGCAGCTTCAGCCTGTGTAGGTTGAACGTACTGCTACAGGGCGTCCTGTGTTCTATTATGCCGACAGCACTGTGTTGTAGATCGACAAATACCTGGATGCTCTTATGCAGAAGAAACAGCAGTAGCTTGTAAAGTGCTGTATATGTAAGCAGAGTGTCAGTAAGAGCAGTATGATCGGCGGCAGATGCCAGATGTGTTATGTGAAGAAGTGCTGTGCACCTATTATGTACGGAAAGTAGTTCTGGAACAGGAAGGTAAACGCACAGACTGTCAGCACAGCTATTCGTTATCTGCAGTCAATGTTACCTGGCTCCACGTGACAGGTTTGAACAGTCTGCGAAGCTTCCTTCTGGTGGCTTTCTTTTTGGCTTTTCTGTGCATCGAATCCGGTGTGACCTATCTGCCACCTGGAGTAGAATTCATGCCGTACAGTGAATTGAAAGAGCCGTACTTCTTTATGTAGCGCTTTTCCAGTCTGTCCAGCTGCTTGTTAGGCGCCTATTGGAGTATCTAAACTGAGAGCTGATCCCAGTTACCTGTAGCTTTGAGACGTTTAAGCTCCCTGACCAGCTTTGTACAGCCTGACCAGGGAGCCTTGTGTCGCTACCAGCGCTTTGAGAACGGCGTAGTGGATATGCCTATGTAGTGCTTCTGTCCGCTTGTTATGAGATACACATAACCGTTACCCTTCTTGGGTACGTACTAAAAGTAGTCAGGATGCATCACCAAGCAGCTCTTTTACACAGCATCTTTTGCTGTGTCTGATTTTGTTCATGTGGTAGTGAGCTGCACCGCATCCTCTGCACACATACAGCTGCTTCTTGTGGAAGTCACTAGATACATACAGACTGTCTATGTTGAACAGCAGCTGACGCACTTTGCCTGACACTGATCGCTTGTTCCAGTCAGCAAGGTCGCATGAAGTGTGCCACAAAGCGCAATCAGCCGTGTTGCATTTCACTTCAGCGCCTTTTCCGTTCTCATAGACGTGCACTTCAGGAATACTGCCGCAGAAAGGACAAGGCAGAACATGCTTAGGCAGCTTGGCTGTGCCTATTTCGTACTTGTCTGTACCTGGCACTTTGATGCCGTTCCTGCGGAAGATCTTATCTATGACTGTGTGTTTGTGCATGCTGTTCCTGTTGGTGTCTCTCCTGTGAAGTATAAAAGGGGCCAGAGTGCTGCAGGAGTTCAGTACTCTTGTCGACTGGCCGGTCTAGGCCCCTTGGAATTAACTGGCGCTCCCACTGAGATTCGAACTCAAGATCTGGCGGATTTCATTGATAATCGAGGACTTACAACAATCCTGATATCTCTGGACTATATCATCTTCTCCGTTTCCAGAGAAGGAGCGCTTCGGACTTTCGTCCTACTCCCTTGCGGGATAGTCTCTGAACCCTTTCCGGGCT